>TARA_R110002051_G_scaffold175795_6_pt1 | contig 13653 bp, 14 predicted proteins | sample TARA_R110002051 | Tara Oceans TARA_R110002051 (sample SAMEA4397023) | marine metagenome | biome: Polar Biome; feature: [MES] marine water layer (ENVO:01000295) within the mesopelagic zone...; material: water (ENVO:00002006), including particulate matter (ENVO:01000060) such...
GTCCGTGTCGCAAACGAGCGCAATGTCGGCCTCGAGTTCGGCGGCGTTCTCCTTGAGAAAACCGTCCAGCGACGGCGATCCGGATTCTTCTTCCCCCTCGAGCAATACGGTAACGCCAACCGGCAGCGTTCCGCGCACCGCCTTATAGGCCCGGCAGGCTTCGATGAAGGTCATCAACTGGCCCTTGTCGTCGGACGCGCCGCGGGCAAGGATCACCTTGCGCCCGTTCTCTTCGCCAATTTTCGGCTCGAACGGCTCGCTGGTCCAGAGCTCGATCGGATCGACCGGCTGGACGTCGTAATGGCCGTAGAAAAGGACATTCGGCCCGACATCGCTGCGCTGATGACCCACCACCATCGGATGGCCGGGGGTAGGGCGCACGGCAGAATCGAAATCGAGACCTTGCAGTTCATTGGTCAGCCACTCGGCTGCCTTGTGGCATTCTCCGGCATAGGCCGGGTCGGTGGAAATCGAGGCAATCCGCAAAAGCGTGAACAGCCGCTCGAGGCTCTGGTCGACATTGGCATCGACATGGGAAAGCACGGCATCGAGCGGAGCGTTGGCATCGGTCATTGCGGAAAGGCCCGTCATTGAGTTGGAAGTGCCGCGACCTTATCAGCCGAGTCGGTCCAGTAAAGAAATTTTACCGGCGGGATCACTCAAGAAGTTCAGCGGGCAACACCCCAGTTTTGAACAGGACCAGCGGCTCGTCATAGCAGTCGGTTTCGATATCGACTTCCTGGGAAAAGGCCACCACACCGGCCTTTGTCGGAGCAATCCGCTCCGCCGTTGCAATGGCACTTTCGGCGGTCTTTGCCTTTTGCAGTGGATCGGAAACGAGCTTGCGTCCGCGTTGCTGGAACGACTGGATCAGGAACGTCGTGGTCATGGTGCCTCACTGGTTAGAGCACACCATATCACCTGCCAGGGCGGTTCGGTGGTTTGTTTCATCTGGTGATCGGCGGCAGGGCGGCGCGCCAAACGGGCACGCACCGGCGCCCCGTTGGCGCTATTGCAGCCGGGCGAAAACATCCTCGCCGGAGATGAACGTCGCGATCTCGGGCTTGGCGTAATAATATCCCTGTTGCAGGGTCACACCCGCGCTCAGCAGCGTCTGGGCTTCGCGTGCGGTTTCGACGCCTTCGGCCAGAACCTGTATGCCAAGGTTTTGGCAGATGACCAATATGCCCGCGACGATGGCCTGCCGCGCGCTCGACGTGTCGATCCCCCGCACAAGCTCGATATCGATTTTTATGATGTCGGGTTGGAATTGGGCCAGCAACCCCAGCCCGGCATACCCCGCGCCGAAATCGTCGAGGGCGGTGGCAAACCCCATCCGGCGATATTCGGCAATGATATTGCGGACATGGGCCGTGTCAGCGATCTGTTCGTTTTCAGTGAATTCGAACATGAGCTTTTGGGGGTCGAAATTGACCCGCCTGGCGGCCGCCAGCGAGGCACGGATACATGCAGTCGGCTCGTAGACGGCGTTGGGCATGAAGTTGATCGATAAGCGAGCATCAGAGCCCGACGGAAGGCCATTGCCTGCCATCTCGATGGCCTTCACGCGGCACGCCTGATCGAACTTGTAGCGATTGTCCGCCGTTACCGCAGCAAGCACCGCCCCAGCGCCTTCGCCGCCTGTCCCCCGCACAAGGGCTTCATATGCCCAAACGCGTTTGGTTCTGACATCGACGATCGGCTGAAAGGCCATCGTGAAGTCGACGGGGAAGGGCGCGCCTTCCTGACATCCTGTGCACGGCGTGGTGTGACTCATGATCTGGGCTCTCGAGCGATAGTGTTGGTCAAATTTACGCACGGCGCGGTTAACGGTTTGCCCAAAGCCCCGGGACACGGGCGCTCAAGAACGAGCCCAGGGCGTCGATCAATTGGCTGAGACGATGGGGACGGATGATGGCATGTCGGCAAGCGCCGCGATGGCCGGCAAGGTCGTGAGGGAATTGGCGCGCCCTACGGGACTCGAACCCGTGTTACCGCCGTGAGAGGGCGGCGTCCTGACCACTAGACGAAGGGCGCCTGGAGCGCTTTCGAAAAGCGCCGAAAAAATATGTGTCGCCGGCATTGTTAGAGTCGTGCATCGATCGATGCAACGCAAAAACAGCCAAATCTTCTCAACGAAGAATGTTGGCGCGCCCTACGGGACTCGAACCCGTGTTTCCGCCGTGAAAGGGCGGCGTCCTAGACCGCTAGACGAAGGGCGCGGCGGGCGTCTGCGGATCACCGCGTCGGCCAGTGAGCGGGTGTATAGGGGGGGCTTTCCGATTGCGCAATACCCAAAATCGATTTTATTTCAATTTCAACAGCCGCTGAATGTGACCGGTCCACGATAGCCGCGCGGCCGGTCGCGGACGTCGAGATGAACGAAGTTCTGACCGGGGTAGCAACCCAGCCCGCCGACCAGTCCGTTGTTGCGCGCATAAGCGATGATGCGGGATTTGGGGACGCCGGGAATGTAGAAATCGGCAGCCATGCACTTGGTGTGGAACGAGGCTTCAGCGCCGCCGACCGAGGCGTTGTGCCATGGCGTGCGATAGCCCGAATTCATGACCACCTTCTTGCCGAAATGACCTTCGACATCCCAGATCAAAAGGCGCAGCTTGGGAGAAAGACAGAAGGCGTTGACGTTGGAATGGGACACATAGGTTCCCCAGTCGGACCGCAGGCCGCTATATCCCGCGCCGTTTCCCGAAGCGAACATCGCCATCGGAGCGCAGGCGCCGAGCAGGCACACCATGACGATCAAACTGGACAGTAAACGCATCAAAACCACTTCCGTGTCGGGGTTGAAAGAGTCCCAGGCCACGGACACAAAAATACCGGCGGTTGCCTAACCGCCGGTCAATCAGCGTGGTTAATTTCCCGTTACGCGTTTACCACGTTCCGGTATTGGGCATCGAAGCCCATGGCTCCTGCGCATCGAGATTGCCCTCCTGGAGCAATTCGACCGAAATCCCGTCGGGGGATTTGACGAATGCCATGTGGCCGTCGCGCGGCGGACGATGGATTGTGTATCCCATGTCGGCCAGATGCTGGCAGAGCGCATAGATGTTTTCGACCCGATAGGCCAGGTGCCCGAAATTGCGGCCACCGCTATACTCTTCGGGATCCCAGTTGTAGGTCAGCTCGACCTTGGCGCCCTCGTCGCCGGGGGCGTGCAGGAAAACGAGCGTGAAGCGCCCTTTTTCATTTTCGATGCGATGGGATTCAACAAGGCCAAGCCCTTCGCTGTAAAAGCGAAGGCTTTCCTCGATGTTGGAAACGCGCACCATTGTGTGAAGATATTTCAAAGCAAGGCTCCGGCTCTGTTGTGGTCATGCCCCAGCGCCGTCGGGGCAGGGCGTAAGCGAGGCTAGCAGAAGGTGGCATCTGTGGCCAAGCGGCGGTTTGCAAGGCGCGATGGTTAATTGCTGGCAACAAATTTATGAATGGTCCTTAACTTTTTGTCTTGAATCGGCCAGACTGTGCGCAATTGTTATGAGTACCTGCGGATTTGCAGGGGCGTGTGTGGAAGGCGTTGCGCATGGGGGCGAAAAACATTTCCGGCACCGGGCCAGACTCAAGAAGTGTGGGCCACGACGATGCTCACCGCGAAGGGACTGACCAGGATCTCCAGAATCCGGCCACTGATTTCGACGTCATAGAAGTCGTCGGGACCATCAAGTGGTTCGATGCTGGCAAGGGCTTTGGCTTTATCGTGCCCGACACCGGCGGTTCTGACGTGCTGCTGCACGTGACCTGCCTGCGGCGCGACGGTTATCAGACGGCCTATGAGGGCGCGCGCATCGTGGTCGAGGCGCTCAATCGCCCCGGCGGCCTTCAGGCCTTCCGCATTGTTTCGATGGACGAATCGACAGCCCGCCATCCCGCGCAAATGCCCGCCGCGCGCACGCATGTGCAGGTCGAGCCGACCTCGAAGCTCGAACGGCTCGAAGTCAAATGGTTCAACAGGGTGCGCGGCTTCGGCTTTTTGTCCGCCGGCGAGGGACACCCCGATATTTTTATTCACATGGAAACCCTGCGCCAGTTCGGCCTGACCGAATTGCGCCCCGGCCAGTTTGTGCTCGCCCGCTATGGTGATGGCCCGAAAGGCCTTATGGTTGCCGAAATTCGCCCCGATGGTTGGGGCGACGCTCCGTCTTCTCACTAGAGCGTGTCCAGCAAAAGCATGTTCTCGACGCGATCGGGGATGGAAACGGTTTTGCGGTTCGGACACGCGACAAAACTAAGGTTTTAGGGCCGAGGATTAGTTTCGAAAAAAAATCCTCAACGGCTCTAGGACGGCTTATTCCCGGCAGGTTCCAAGGCTCATGCGCGCTATCAGAAATCTCATAATGTCGGCGCTGATGCTGCTCGTCTCGCTTTCTCCGGCCCTCGCGCAGGATAGTGAGGACCTTGCAGTTATTCACTCAGGCGACCAAAGCTTCACCTTTACCGTGGAGATCGCCGACACGCCCGAGGAGACGTCGCGGGGCCTGATGTTCCGCGAGGAACTGGCGCCCGATGCCGGTATGCTGTTCGATTTCATCGATGAGCGGCCGACCAGCTTCTGGATGCAGAACACTCTTATTCCGCTCGATATGCTCTTCATCAAGGCAGACGGCGAAATTGTGCGGATCCATGAGAATGCCATCCCCATGGACACCACGCCGATCCCCTCGGGTGAGCCGGTTCGCTTCGTCCTGGAAATTCCCGGTGGCCGCTCGGCCGAACTGGGTCTGGAAGCGGGAGCGCGGCTTGAGCATGCGCGCGTCCAAACCGGGCACCAAGCGGCGGAATAAGCGGCCGCCGCCTCGTCCGTTCGATCAGCGAACGACCAGAACCGGCACCGTGCTTGCCGTAAGCACCTCGGTGGTCTGGCTGCCCAGCAGCATCTTGCGGAAGCCGCGCCGGCCATGGGAGGCCATGACGATCAGATCCGCCCCTGTCTCCTGGGCGGTTTCCACGATGGCATCGGCGGGATAGCGGTTCGCGATATGTCGTGTCTCGCAATCGACGCCGCTTTCCGATGCAAACCGGGCCGCTTCCTCCAGTATGTCCTTCACCGCCGCCTGCATCGACTCATCATATTCGGCGATGGTTGCCGGCCCGGCGACGGCCAGTGCGCCTGACGCCCACATATCGGTGACGGTGACGACGGTAACCTTCGAGCCCAGTTGCTTGGCCAGCTTGAGGCCCTGATCGAGGCCCTTGGTGGACAGTTCAGAGCCATCGGTTGCGATAAGAATGTGCTTATACATAACGCGTCTCCTTGTTGCTGAAACAACGCGAACCGAGCTCGATCCGTTGCGTCCTGATGTGGTGCGACCCGACGGGCCGGGCAAGATGGTACCACCACTATTTTCGACATCCGGTGCCATGGCGCGCAGAGAGGCGAGTGGCGACCCCGACAGGATTCGAACCTGTGACCAATAGCTTAGAAGGCTACTGCTCTATCCAGCTGAGCTACGGGGCCGTCCTGTGCCGTCTAGCTCAAATCGTGCCGCTTGTCAGCCTGTGACATCGTCGGCGCTTGACTTTGCCCGCTCAAGCGCCGATATGGAGACCCATGCTAGGTGCTGCCGCGTGAGCAGCCATCGCGTCCCCGCTTCGGGTGACCCCTTGAACCGGCATGTTTTTCCAAGTTCCCAGATCACGCGGGGTTCTGACAGGTCCGACGCTCGGTGCGCAATGTGGCGCGTGGGTTTGGATGGATCTGCAACCGCAACGGCAGACGCGCAGCTTTAAAAGTTGGCGCGGCAAAACCGTATAGTGTCCGGCGCGCAAATGGTGCTGCCGGAAAAGGACATAATTTGACTCAGTTTCAGGCCCTCGGCCTCGACGACCATCTTCTTAAAGCCATCGCAGGGCTCGGCTTTTCCGATCCGACGCCCATCCAGGAACGCGCAATACCGCTCGTTCTGGAAGGCCGCGATATCATGGGCCTTGCCCAGACCGGCACCGGCAAGACCGCAGCCTTCGGTCTTCCCATCATTCAGCAGCTTCTGGCCAAGACCGGAAAGCCCGATCCCAAAACCTGCAAGGCCCTGATCCTGGCGCCGACCCGCGAACTGGTGAACCAGATCGCTGTCAATCTGCGCGCCTTCACCAAGGGCTCGCCCATCAAGGTCAATTCCGTCGTCGGCGGCATGTCCATCGGAACCCAGATCAAGGCGCTGGCGCTGGGCAGCGACATCGTCGTCGCAACGCCCGGCCGGCTGCTCGATCTCGTCAAGCGTCAGGCGCTTCGTCTCGATTCGGCCCGCCATCTCGTCCTCGACGAAGCCGACCAGATGCTCGATCTGGGCTTCATTCATGCGCTGCGCGAAATTTCGCGCCTTGTCGGTCAGCCGCGTCAGACGCTTCTGTTTTCGGCCACCATGCCCAAGCAGATGAACGAAATCGCCGCCGTCTATCTCAAGGACCCGGTGCGCGTTCAGGTGACGACCCCGGGCAAGACCGCCGACAAGGTGAACCAGAGCGCTCATTTCGTTGAGCCGGGTGCCAAGCTTTCGCTGCTCAAGCAACTGCTTTCGGCAGACAAGGATGCGCTTTCGCTGGTTTTTGCCCGCACCAAGCACGGTGCCGAAAAGCTCTCGAAAACTCTGGCTGCGGCCGGCTTTGCATCGGGCTCGATCCACGGCAACAAGAGCCAGGGCCAGCGTGATCGCACGCTCAAATCGTTCCGCGGCGGAGAAATCCGTGTGCTGGTGGCGACCGACGTCGCCGCGCGCGGCATCGACATTCCCGGTGTCAGCCACGTCTATAATTACGAGCTGCCCCAGGTCGCCGAAAACTACGTCCATCGCATCGGCCGTACGGCCCGCGCCGGCGCCGAGGGCGAGGCGGTGGCTCTGGTATCGGGTGAAGAATACGGCCTGCTGCTCGATATCGAGCGCCTGACCGGACTTTCGATCTCGACCGCAGGCGGCGAACGTCCGCTGCGCAAAACGGCAGCTCCGGCCAAAAAGCGCACGCAGGGCCGTAACGGCAAGCCCCAGTCCAAGGGGCAGGGTGCACCCAAGCCCTTCGACCCCGCGAAAGCCGCGACCCAGCGCAACCGCAACAAGCAGCGCAACAAGCGCGCGCGCCAGGCAGCGTAAGCACGACAAAATACGACCAATGATGAAAAAGGCAGTCGCTTCGGCGGCTGCCTTTTTTGCTGCGGCCAGCTGGCAATCTTATGCGAAACGCCGCCGATCCGGGCGATTTTCCACATATGCGACTTTGGTATTACGCCCCTTGACATCGATTACATTATGGAATGTGATGTCTGTAATCGATTGCAACCCGCGCAGCCTGTGCATTTGTAATCGATTACATCTCCGTGTCGCGGAGGCCGTGTGTTGAGGAGCCACGGTACGGTTGATGGAGGAGGGGCGAGACAATCGCCTTGAGGAAACCCTGGGAGGATTACCCGATGAAGAATTTCACAGTGGCCGCATCCATTGCGGTCGCCCTGATGTCGACGACCGCCGTATCGGCGGCCGAACTTGAAGTTACCCATTGGTGGACGTCCGCTGGTGAAGCGGCATCGATCGCCGAGTTTGCGCGCATTTTCGAGGAAGAAACCGGCCACACCTGGGTCGACAGCGCACTGGGTGGTTCGGGAACCGGTGCCAACCCCGTTATTCTCAGCCGCATCATTGGTGGCGACCCCATGGGTGCAACCCAGCTCAACACCGGTCGCGAAGCCGAGGAACTGATCGCGGCTGGCCTGATGCGCGATTTGACCGACATCGCGGACGAAGTCGGGCTGCGGGAGTTTTTCGTGGATGAAACGCTGCTCGAGCCGTGCACCTACGAGGGCCGCATCTACTGCTTCCCGATCAACATTCACTCCTGGGACTGGCTGTGGCTTTCCACGGCTGCCTACGAAGAGATCGGCCAGCCCGTTCCGACCAATTGGAACGAGTATGTGGAGAGCTGGCCAGCCCTTCAGGAAGCTGGAATTCTGCCATTCGGCCTCGGTACCGGTTGGCCGATCGATGGTGTCCCCGGTGTGCTGATGGCCGGTATTGGCGGGACGGATCTGGTTCTCGCAATCAATCGCGACAAGAATGCTGACGCCGTTCGTGGCCCGGAATTCCGGGAAGTTGCTGAAGCGCTCGACAATCTGCGTAGCGTGATCTCGGCCGATACGATGGTCCCGACATTCGGCGACGTGGGCAACCAGCTGCTTGCTGGCGAAGCTGCCGGCAACATCCATGGTGACTGGCTGCAGGGCGATCTGCAGATTGCCGGCGGTGTTCCTGGTGAAGACTATGAGTGCATTCCCGGCCTCGGTCTGAACGACCAGCTGTCGGGTGGCGGCGACTCCTTCTACTTCCCTGTCCTGCCTGAAGGCACTGACCCTGAAGTGATCGAGGCACAGACCGAACTTGCGCGGATCATCGTGTCCCAGGAGGCCCAGCTTGCCTTCAACCTCAAGAAGGGTTCGATGCCGATCCGTACGGATATCGACCTGAGCCAGGCCAATGCCTGCATGACCAAGGCCATCGAATTGCTCGACAATGGTTTGCTGCCCTCCGGTGAAGCCACGTTGACCAGCGATACAATGGCTCAGCTCAACGACCTGACCAAAGAGTTCATCGACAACGACTCGATCACCGTCGATGACTACATCGAGCGCTATGCCAGCCTGATCGAGAGTGCGGACTAAGCTGAAGTTCTCTTCATAGTCTGAGCCTGCGGCCGGTCGGACAAGGACCGGCCGCAGACCTCGCATCGGAGGCATATCGTTTTGACTGATACAACGGCAAATACATCCCCTGGCGAGGGCTCAGGCCCTCTGCGCCGACTGCTTCGGGCGCTCACGCGCAATATCCCCGCGAAAATCGCCGCGACGCCCATGGTTGTGACTGTGCTGGTCGTGTTTGTGGGCTGCACGGCCTGGACGATCTGGTACTCGTTCACCGCATCACGGCTACTGCCAAACAACACGTTTGTCGGGCTGGAACAATATCAGCGCCTTTTCGCGACGTCGCGGTGGAACATTTCCATTCGCAACTTGCTGATCTATGGCAGTTTCTCGCTGGTTTTTACCATGGTGATCGGCTTTCTGCTGGCGGTTCTGATGGACCAGAAAATCCGCTTCGAGAGCGCCTTCCGCACCATCATGCTCTACCCCTTTGCCCTCTCGTTCATTGTGACGGGCCTGGTCTGGCAATGGATCATGAACCCCACGCTCGGCCTGCAGGGCACCATGCGCAATCTGGGGTGGGAAAGTTTCCGGTTCGACTGGATCGCGCAATCCGACATGGTGATCTATGCGCTCCTGATCGCAGGTCTGTGGCAGGGAACAGGGTTTGTCATGATCCTGATGCTCGCCGGTCTGCGCGGCATCGACGAAGAAATATGGAAGGCGTCGCGCGTCGACGGCATTCCGACCTGGAAAACCTACCTCTTTGTCGTCTTGCCGATGATGCGCGGCGTTATGGTCACGGCGGTCGTGATTATCGGATCGGGTATCGTGCGCCTTTATGATCTTGTGGTGGCGCTCACCAAAGGTGGCCCTGGTATCGCATCGGAAGTCCCTGCCAAATACGTCTATGACTACATGTTCACAGCGGGCAACATCGGCCAGGGCCTCGCCGCATCGACCATGATGCTTTTGACCGTCATGATCATCATCATTCCATGGGCCTATCTCGAATTCGGCGGGGGGAAGAAATCATGAGCAATCCAGCCGCGCTTTCCGGCACTGTTGCGACGGACGCCGTCGGGCGTCAGCTCGATACCTCAGCGCCCCATGGCCCGCGACCCAAGCCGTTTTTCACGCCCCGCCGGATCATCATGTATTCGATCCTGTTCGTTGCGTGTCTCTACTACCTTTTTCCGCTCTACGTCATGATCATGACCTCGTTCAAGACGATGCCGGAAATCCGGTTCGGCAATATTTTCGCGCCACCGCTGGAGTTTTCTGGCGATGGATGGGTGAAGGCCTGGTCCACGGCGTGTACGGGGCTGACCTGCCAAGGGCTTAGCCCTGGCTTCTGGAACTCTGTGAAAATCCTGATCCCCAGCGTGGTCATTTCAACGAGCGTTGCAGCCGTGAATGGATATGCGCTGGTAAACTGGAAGTTCAAAGGCTCCGAAATATTCTTTGCCATCCTGATCTTTGGGTCGTTCATCCCTTATCAGGTGATGCTCTATCCCCTGGTCATGATCACGCGCGATCTCGGCATATTCGGAACGATACCGGCAGTCGTGCTTGTTCACACCGTATTCGGGATGCCCATCCTGACCCTGCTGTTCCGCAACTATTTCGCCTCGCTACCGGTGGAGTTGTTCAAGGCGGCCCGCGTCGACGGGGCAGGGTTCTGGCGGATATTTTTCGAGATCATGCTGCCCATGAGCCTTCCCATCATCGTGGTGGCCCTGATCCTGCAGGTGACCGGCATCTGGAACGACTTCCTGTTCGGCGTCGTCTTTGCGGGAACGCAGAATTACCCCATGACGGTGCAGCTCAACAACATCGTCAATTCGGCGCAGGGCAGCCCCGAATACAATGTCAACATGGCGGCCACGATGCTTACGGGCCTGGTGCCGCTGATCGTCTATTTCGTCTCCGGCAGATTGTTCGTGCGAGGCGTTGCCGCTGGTGCGGTGAAAGGATGAGTGCAATGCAACAAAGCGTATCGATCAGGGATCTCTCCCTAAGTTTCGGGGCCGTCAAGGTGCTCGAGCGTATGGACCTCGACGTCCAGCAGGGAGAATTTCTTGTGCTGCTCGGCCCGTCGGGCTGCGGAAAATCAACCCTGCTCAACTGCATTGCCGGTCTGCTCGACGTCAGTGGCGGACAGATTTTCATCTCCGGCAAGAACGTGACCTGGGACGAGCCCAAGGACCGCGGCATCGGCATGGTGTTTCAGTCCTATGCGCTCTACCCGCAGATGACGGTGAAAAAAAACCTCACCTTCGGCCTTCGGGTTGCCGGCCACAAGAAAGACGATATCGAGCGTCGCGTGGCCCGTGCTGCCGAAATGCTCCAGATCGAGCCGCTGCTCGAGCGCAAGCCGGCCAACCTTTCGGGCGGCCAGCGCCAGCGCGTGGCCATCGGGCGGGCCCTGGTGCGCGATGTGGATGTGTTCCTGTTCGACGAGCCGTTGTCCAATCTCGACGCCAAGCTGCGCTCGGACCTGCGCGTGGAAATCAAGCGCCTGCACCAGCGGCTTGAAAACACCATGATCTACGTCACCCACGACCAGATCGAGGCCATGACGCTGGCCGATCGCATCGCCATCATGCGCGACGGGATTATCCAGCAGCTCGACACGCCGCACGCGATCTACAACAATCCGGTCAACCTGTTCGTCGCCGGATTTATCGGCTCACCCTCGATGAATTTCATCAACGGCGAATTGAGCGGCAAGACCTTCAACGCCGATGGCGCGCCTTTGAACATGGACAGCTACGGCTTTGCCGCGGGCAACGAAAATCTCAAGACCAAGGCCATATTGGGGGTTCGTCCAGAACACGTCGTCGTGGGCGAAGCCGCTACCACCCAGCCCGTCAATTTCGACTCCGAAATCGAGATCGTCGAGCCCATGGGGTCCGACACCATCGCGTGGGCCACGCTCGGAAAGCACGAATTTACCTTCCGGGCCGATAGCGAACTCAATCTCAAAATGGGACAAAAGATAAAGCTTGGCTTTGATCCGGCGCGGGCGTCGATCTTCAATGCCGAAAACGGCGACCGAATTTAGGGAGTATCCAGTGACCGATTTTTCGTTTCAGCTCTACAGCGCGCGCAATTTTCCCCCGTTCAGCGACGTTTTCGCGCTGCTTTCGCGTCTTGGCTACGCCAGCGTTGAAGGGTTCGGCGCGCTCTATACCGATCCGGCCGGGCTGCGCCGCGACCTCGACGCCAGCGGGTTGACCATGCCAACCGGTCATATCGGACTCGACCAGTTGCGCGACAAGCCCAAAGCCACCGAACTCGCCCAAACGCTGGGCCTGCAGACCATCTTCTGCCCGTTCATCGGACAGGAATATTGGAAACAGTCCGACGAGAAGTGGACCGAACTGGCCCGCGAACTCGGCGAACTCGCCAAATATTACCGCGACCAGGGTTTTGGTTTCGGCTGGCACAACCACCATTTCGAATTCTGGCCGCTCGACAGCGGACGCACGCCCATGGAAATCCTGCTCACCGAAGCGCCCGAACTCGATTGGGAAATGGATGTGGCCTGGGTGGTGCGCGGCGAGGACGATCCCAAGCGCTGGATCGACAAATATGCCGATCGCATCGTCGCCGTCCACTTAAAGGACATTGCGCCCGAGGGTGAGGCCGCCGATGAGGATGGCTGGGCCGATCTCGGCCATGGCACCGTGCCGTGGAAGGGCCTGTTTGCCGATCTCAAAGCCAAGTCCAAGGCGAAATACTTCGTCATGGAACACGACAATCCCAATGATCTCGAACGCTTTGCCGCGCGCTCCATTGCGACGGCAAAAGCTCTCTAGGACCAGAAAATGAGCAAGACATACGGCGTCGGTATTCTGGGTGCCGGCAATATTTCAGCGGCCTATCTCAAGCTCGCGCCCCTGTTCAAGGGCATCGAGGTGAGGGCGGTTGCAGACATAATTCCCGAGGCTGCAAAGGCGCGCGCCGATGAGTTCAACGTCGCGGCCCAGACGCCCGATCAACTCATGGCCAATTCCGAACTTGACGTTATCGTCAATCTGACGATTCCCGATGTGCACTACACAATATCGAAAGAGATCGTCTCGGCCGGCAAGCACGCCTATTCCGAAAAGCCTCTGGTCCTTTCCCTTGAGGAAGGCGAGGATTTGCGCAAAGCGGCACAGAAGGCCGGAAAGCAGATCGGCTGCGCGCCGGACACGTTCCTCGGCGGTGCCCATCAGCAGGCCCGCGCCCTGATCGATGAAGGGGCCATTGGCCGGGTGACGTCGGGGACATGCCACGTCATGAGCTTCGGCCTTGAGCACTGGCACCCCAATCCCGACTTCTTCTTCAAGCCGGGCGCGGGGCCGATCCTCGATATCGGACCCTATTACGTCGCCAATCTCATCAACCTGATCGGACCGGTCAAACGGGTGACGGCCTTTTCGTCGACCCCGCGCGAGCGCCGCGAAATCACCAGCGAGCCGCGCAAGGGCCAGTACGTTACCGTCGAAACACCGACGACCATTCACGCCGTGCTCGAATTTCACAATGGCGCGCTCGTAACGCTTGGAGCGTCCTGGGACGTCGAAGCGCACCAGCACTCCAACATGGAAATCTACGGCACCGATGGCTCGCTCTATGTGCCCGATCCCAATTTCTTCGGTGGCGAGCTGACCCTGGCCCGCCGCGATGGCGCGCGCGACGTCGTCGAGCCCTGGAAGCACCCGCTCGGTGTCGCCAATTGGGAGCGTCCGAACGGCCCGCCCTTCGCCAACTACCGCACCGCGGGGCTTGCCGACATGATGCTGGCCATCGACGCCGGCCGCAAACCGCGCTGTTCGCTCGAAACCACGCTGCACGGCGTCGACGTCATGACCTCGATCCTTAAGTCGGGCGAGATCGGAGAGGCTATTACGCTCACCACCACGTGTGAGCGCCCCGACGCCCTCGGACCGGTGGAGGCACAGGCGCTTCTGGTCTGACGGGAAACCGCCGGGACCTTCCTTTCACGGGCTCCTCCCGGTCGC
>TARA_R110002051_G_scaffold13489_2_pt1 | contig 13643 bp, 10 predicted proteins | sample TARA_R110002051 | Tara Oceans TARA_R110002051 (sample SAMEA4397023) | marine metagenome | biome: Polar Biome; feature: [MES] marine water layer (ENVO:01000295) within the mesopelagic zone...; material: water (ENVO:00002006), including particulate matter (ENVO:01000060) such as......
GGCCCATGCGCGTCAGCATATGAACGCTTTTTCTAATATGATTCAACCTTTTCAGCCTATGTTTCAGGCTCAAGGTGTACGAGACCCTATGCAGGGTGTTTATGATGTACTTCAAACTTCTGCAAAGCTACAAGGCGGCACTCCTGCGGTAAAAGCTGCGACTATGGCTCAGTTAATTAAACAATTTGGCGTAAGCATAACTGACCTAGACAACGAGCTAGTAGGAAACCCAATACAAGATAACACGCCGCCGCAAGACCCACGGTTCGCGCAGTTATCCGAACAAGTAGCGGGTATGCAAAGTTATTTTAACCACCAAAACCAATCGGCTCAAAATGACGTCAACACTGAGACTAACGCGTTTTTAACTGAAAACGAATTCGCAAACGATCTACGCCAGACTATGGCTGATTTTATGGACCAAGCAAGCAATCAAAATCAACGGCTAAGTTTAGACGAAGCCTATCAGCGCGCTATAGCCACACGTCCTGACATACAAGAAATACTCAGCAACCGTAAAAAAGTTGACTCGGCAGGCAGAAATGTTCGACGAGCGCGCGGCGCAGGAGTAGCGATACCCATATCTAGTGACGGTTCAGGCGTTACGCCTCCTCCGGTAAATTTGCGCGCGGCTATTGCAGACGCGTTCGATAATGGCTAGTATCTCAATACCAAATTACGAAAGTATGTAGCCCCACGTTAACAGCGAGCGAAAGCCCACGCTAAAACGAGGCGAGACTTAGTAGTTAGATACCGTGCAAACCCCACGCCTGTGGCGAGGTTTAAACTATCTAAGGTAACGTAACATCTACTTTACTTTAATTCTAATTATTGGAGGTTCGCCTAATGGCTTTCCCAAATGTTTCCGACATCATAGCGACTACTATTGAAAGTCGTACCAAGAAAATTGCGGATAATGTAACTGATAATAACGCCCTTCTTAAAAAGATGAGCATGGCCGGTAGAATCAAGACGATTTCCGGTGGCTCTAAGATTTTTGAAGAACTGTCGTTTGCTGAAAACAGCAACGCAGGGTGGTATTCTGGTTACGATCTGCTTCCTGTAGGTATTTCTGACGTAATAAGCGCAGCTGAATTTGAACTCAAGCAAGCTGCCGTTCCGGTCGTTATTTCTGGCCTTGAAATGCTACAGAACAGCGGCAAAGAGCAAATGATTGATTTGCTTGAAGCGCGTATCAGTGTGGCTGAATCCACGCTATCTAACCTTATTTCTGCTGCTTTGTACTCAGACGGTACAGGTTCAGGCGGTAAAGAAATTACAGGACTAGACTTAGCAGTACCTGTAGACCCAACTACCGGCACGTATGGCGGTATAGACAGGGCTACATACACATTCTGGCGTTCTAAAGTCTCAACTCTCGGTCTTACCGCAAGCACTGTTCAAGCGGGTATGAACGGACTTTGGGCACAACTTGTTCGCGGAAGCGATATGCCTGACTGTATAATTATGGATAACAGTATGTGGGAAATTTACGTTGCGTCGCTACAAGCGCAGCAAAGATTCCACCAAGCTGAAGTCGGTGATTCAGGTTTCCCAACGCTTAAATTCATGGCTACTGACGTCATACTTGACGGCGGAATAGGCGGTAATGCTACTAGCAAAACTGCGTATTTCCTTAATAGTAAGTACCTCAAGTACCGTCCTCACGCTTCGCGCAATATGGTTCCTTTGAGTCCTAACCGTCGCTACGCTACCAACCAAGATGCTGAAGTCCAGATTTTAGCTTGGGCGGGCAACTTAACTTCTAATGGCGCGCAGTTCCAAGGCCGCTTAATAGATAACACATAAGCATAGCTAAAGGGCTAGGGGTAAATTATGAGTGATTATAAAGTTATAGACGGGTTTATCGGCACGCAGGCTATTGACAATAATAGCACTACGCAGCTGCATGACTTGGGCCATTGTGTGAGAGCACAAGACCACGCTGCCACTGCGTATGGTGAAGGCGAGTTTATCTATCTAAAAGGCTTAGCGGCTACAGCGGTAGGTTCAGTAGTGCGGTACGCAACAGTTAGCTGGATTACTAAGCTAGCGGTTGCTGACGACAAAGGACCAATTGCGTGCGCGATGGCTGCTACGGTAGCTGGAGAGTACGGCTGGTACCAGATTTTTGGCACTGGCGTAGGCAAAGTGAAAACTGCTTTTGCGGACAACGCAAACTGCTATCTTACGGCTACAGCAGGGTCGCTTGACGACGCTGTAGTAGCTGGCGATAGAGTGCATAACTGCATAGGCGGTAGCGCTATCGGAACTCCATCCGCGGGACTAGCTCTTTTAGAGCTTAACTATCCGCATACGGATGACATAGCAGACTAGAAAAGAGGGGCGAAAGCCCCTGTTTTTTAACCCCATCGGCAACACGGTGTAAATAAGCTATGTCGGCACTACTACAGCAAAATGGAAGTCCTATAACGGTAACAGACGGCACAGCTGCGCCAGATCACTACCATCAAGGGATTCCTTATGCTTCTGATACCGCGCTAGCAGTACACGACGCCGGCTCAATAGACCACTATCACCAAGGGCTACCTTATACTGCCGCAGGAAGACTTGCCGTAGCTATAGATGGCACCGTAGATCATTTCGGCAGCGGCGCTGCCCCTTTCAATTCAGCAGGATTACTCGTTCTCGGCACTGGTGCCGTAGAACACTTTAATAGCGGCGTGCCTTATGACTCATCAGGACGCGTAGCTAACGATTAAACACAACTACAGTAGGAGTAGTAACTATGGAAGATAACGAAGGCTTTACCCAAGTAGCTATTGGCACAGAAGGCGCTAATCGCGCGTTTGCTAATGTCGAACAACAAAAACACGGTTTATTTGCACAGTTTTATATGCACCCAAAGCAAAATTCTGTGATGACGCTTGAAAAAGGACGTCCTATATACGATGAAACAGAGTATATACGTATTATTGTCCCGGGCGACAAAGCCTCAGTAGTCGAACGCCCGGTTAGAATGGGCAACCACCCTAACTCTGATAACGTAAAATTCGCTCAAGAATACGCGGCGTTTAAAACAAATAAAGAACAGCACGTAACTGGCACGCCGCTAAAACAGTGGCCTCCTATATCTCGCTCACAAGCGCTAGAAATGGAGTATTTTAATGTACGTACAGTAGAGCAGCTAGCTGAGCTATCTGACGTACACACACAAAAATTTGCGGGGCTAGTTAGCCTACGCGAGTTAGCCAGACGTTTTATGCAACACGCCAACGCTATGGCTCCGTTAAGCCAGATGCAAGCTGCATTAGATGAAAGCACTAACGCAATTAACACATTAAACACACAGGTCCAAGCTCAAGCGGCAGAATTAGCTTTGTTTAGAGCCGGCGAGAGCCGCGCTCCTGTTGCTACGGCAGCACCAGCAATTACCGTTGCGCCTACACCTCCACCTACCGCAGCGGTAGTAGAAGATACTCAAGATTCAGACGGTTTGTATACGGATGACATCCTTCCACTGCAAGAAACAGAAGAAGCAGCTATTGTTGATGAAACAAAGCTAGCTAAGCCGGCAAAAAAACGGCGTCAAATAGCCAAATAGGTGACGTATGGCAGTAACTAGGTTTGCCACGGTTAACACACTTGTTAACCGTGTAGCCACACAAGTAGGCTTAACACCTGTACCTGACGTATTTGCAGGTGATCCTGCGTTTATACAGCTTACTAGCCTGTTAACGACGGGCTTGCAAACTTTAATGGAAGACTACGTATGGCAAGAATTAGTACGTAGTTTCCAGCACGTAACTGGAGTAGGAGAAAACGGCGTAATAGCGCTGCCTGCTGATTTTGGTTACATGATCCCACAAACCGGATGGGAGCGTAGTGACAATGTACCGCTAATAGGTCCGTTGAGCGCACAAGAATGGACCTACCTACTTGGGCGAAATCTTGTGAGTTCTACGATCTACGCTTCCTTTCGGTTTGACCAAGGTAGCTTGTACATTTTCCCTAACGCACCGGTACCTACAGGCTTGAGCATTAATTTTGAGTACATATCTCGAAATTTAATTCAAATAGCTGGTACAACTCCCATAGAGTACACAGATGTCGCGGCTACAGCTGAAGACATTGTAATGTTTCCTCCTAACCTAGTTACCGCGCAGTTAAAAATGTTGTTCTTAGAAGCTAAAGGGTTTGACAGCACTAAGGCTACTGACGCGTTTAACTTAGCGTTAAATTCATGGATGGGAAAAGATAACAGCGGAGCTATTTTAAGCGCGTCAGGTATGCGTCGAGGGTTTCCTTTTCTAAACGCCTATAGAAACGCGCCTGACTCTGGGTACGGAGGCGTATAGTGGGACTGCCCAACACGCGCCGCGGACAACGCCAATCATCAACAGCTGCAACTATACCTGCGGCTATAATGGGCATAAATGCGTCTCAAGCGCTTGCGTCTATGGCGCCCGATGAATGTATATACAGCTATAACCTTTTAGCCCAAGACTTAGGTATGGTAGTGCGCGAAGGCTACGTAGAATGGGCAAATGGCTGGACAGGTGGGGTAGCAAAAACAGTAATAACATTTGAAGGCAACTCAGCCGCAGACGATAAGCTGTTTATAGCTAACGACGCGGGTATTTGGGACGTAACTATTGAGGGTACAACTGCGCCTACACAAGTTGTAACCTTTCCTTCTACAGCAGGAAATGCAGGTATATGCTCTTTTGTTAACTTTTCAAATGACGGTAACGCGCGTTTTTTACTTGTGTGTGACGGTGAAAATGGCTATTACCGTTGGACACAATCTACAAACACGTGGGTAAAGTACACGATTGGATCGGGTGCAAATCAAATAGCAGGCATAGACCCTGCGCTATTTGATTTTGTAATGATATGGAAAGAGCGCGTATGGTTTATACAGAAAAGCTCGGCTAACGCGTGGTACCTTGACGCTGGCGTTTTTGAGGGTACCGCAGTTAAATTTAATTTCGGCGTACAATTCCGTTTTGGGGGCGCTTTAAAATCTTTACATAACTGGACATTAGACGGCGGCAGCGGAATTGACGACCATTTAGTGGCTATATCCGCAGCTGGCGATGTAATAGTCTATCAGGGCACAGACCCGACTGACGCAACAAAATTTGGGCTTATAGGCTCTTGGCACGTAGGTCAACTCCCCGCCGGCAATCGTATAGCAAGTGAATTTTCTGGAGAGCTATACATACTGTCGATACAAGGGATACTTCCTATGTCTGCGGTATTAACAAGCGCCAATACTACCGACGCAGATATATACCTTACAGCTAACATATCTCCTTACATACGCACGGTACTAACTGAAGAAATAAATTCATTTGGCTGGCATATACACGTCCACCCAAAAGAGGGGGTGCTTTACGTAAACTCACCGCCCAGAGAGTCCTATGAACAGCTAGCGTTCACCTTATACTTCGGCAACAAAGCGTGGTCTATGGTGCGCGGGCTAGATAAAGCGCATACCGGAAATTGGCAAGGCGAAATATTTTGGACAGACATAACGCGCAATAAAATGTTTATACAGCGCGGCACAGTAGATAAGGTGTACCTGGACCCCGCTGCCGACGGACAGCCATCAGCAATAACTTGGAACGTATTAACGTCATATCAATCTATGGGGTTATCTCCAGCGACGTATAAACGTGTTCAGTATATACGGCCTATATTTTTATCTGGTGGAGTGCCCGCGTTTACTGTAGCTGCTCGATATGATTTCGACATATCAGAAATATCAGGTTCGCCTGCATACGGCATAGCTGGGTCAGGACTTTGGGACACCGCTATATGGAACGAGTCGGTATGGGGCGGCGGCATAGAAACTACTGATAACCCTCATGGTGCCAACGGGCTAGGTAGACATATAGCAGTAGCTTTAAAGGGTGTGTCTTCTGAAGCTACAACACTTGCTGCATTTGACATAATATTCGACGAAGGCGGGCTAATGTAATGTTTAGCTTTATACCCTTACAGGAACAGCACTGGCCGTTAATACCCGACGAGGGGAAGCCTACACTAAGTGCAGGCACTAAGGGTATAGTAGCGGTTGATGAGGCTGAAAAATTAGTAGCCGCGTGTACTTTTGATAATTGGGCGTTTAATTCGTGCCAAATTCACATATACATAGCAAATCCGTTTGTACTAAAACACGGTTTTGCACAAGAAGTGTTTGAGTATGCGTTCAACACTTGTGGCAAAGGCATTGTTTTAGGTGTTACCGCAGCAGACAACTTAAAGGCGTTAAAGTTTATTAAAAATATTGGGCTAACAGAGATATTTAGAATACCCGACGGTTACAAACACGGGGTAGATTTTATATTAACTCAGTTACGCAAAGAAGATTGCCGGTGGATAAATCAAAACCCCCGTTTAAACGCTATAGGAGCAAATTAAGATGGGAAGCAAATCAGCCCCCTCAGCACCAGATTACACTGGTGCCGCAGAAGCTCAAGGCGCGTCGGCACAATCAAACCTACGCGACCAAACTTACGCAAACAGACCTAACCAGACTACACCGTGGGGATCAAGTACGTGGACGCCCGGCACTACTATAGACCCTGCAACTGGCGAGTCTGTAACTTCGTGGAACCAAAATATAACCCTATCCCCCTCAGAACAGGCCGCGTTTGATTCACAGTCACGTATACGCGCTGGTCAATCTGGTGTTGCAGAGTCACTCTTAGGCCGCGCTGCTACTTCATTTAGCGAACCAGTGGACTACAGTTCGGCGCCGGCGTGGGGCGCGACACCTACAATGGACTACCGCGCTCCAAATGCCGCGGTCGGCACTGCGCCTACAGCGTCTGACGTTATAGTTGGTGGGGTTAGCGGTACCGCACCTACACTAAACGAATTTGGCGTAGCGTCTAACACTGTTGCAGGCACTGGGCCTACACTAAACGAATCTGGCGTAGCGTCTAACACTGTTGCAGGCACTGGGCCTACAGTAAATACCGACGGCGTATCAACTGACGTAGCTCGTGGTACTGGGCCTACACTAAACATCGGCAGCGTATCAACTGACGTAGCTCGTGGTACTGGACCTACTGCAAATGCTGGCCCAAGAACATCTGACTTAGCGCGTGGTACGGGGGCTTTGGTAAACGCAGCTGGCGTTACATCCGACCTACAGCGCGGTACTGGCCCAGACGCTTTTACAGGCCCAAGAACATCTGACTTACAACGCGGTACTGGCCCAGACGCTTTTACAAGCCCAAGAACATCTGACCTACAGCGTGGTAGGGGCCCGCAGTTATCAAATCAAGGTGTGTCATCCGCTCAACAGCGTGGAACCGGCCCACAGGTGCTCAATGATTTAGTGTCGTCTAACGTACAGCGCGGAATAGGACCACAGCTGTCAGATCAAGCGGTAACTTCAGATTTGTTGCGCGGCAACGTACCTACATCCAGAGACGCAGCTATAACATCTAATAGAGCCTTCGGCAGTGGACCTCAGCAATCCGGCAGCGCAATGTCTGGCGCACAGGGATTTGCAGGGGGCCCCGGTGTAGGAGATATAGCCGGAGTTAACACTAATTTTGCTGGCACTGTGGGCACTAACGTATCTAACGATCTCAGCCAACAAGCCGTAGACGCGTCCGGTGCCTACAACTCTGATTTTGCCAGCTCACAGTTTGATCGCCAAATGTCGCTTCAAAATCCACGCATGGAGCGTGAAATGGCGTCGCTAGAAACCCAACTTCGTAACCAAGGCTTAGCCCCCGGTAGCGAAGCCTATGATAACGCGGTAGGTGACCTACGCGACCAGCAAGGCGAAACGCGTTCACGCGCAGCGCAAGATTCCGTGCGGCTCGGCGCCGAAGAACAAAATCGCCAGTTCGGTCGTGAGTTAGCTACACGCGCTCAAGGCGCAGCTGAAGTAACGGACGAGTTTGGGCGTAATTTAAGCGCTGCACAGCAACAAAATGACCAGCGCACGCGTGAGTTTCAAGAAAATCAGCAGCGTGACGCACAGCGTTTTGATAAGGAGCTAAAAGCCGCAGGATTTAATGATTCTCAACGCCAGCAAATGATTCAGCAGCGGCTATCAGACAACGAGCAGCAGTTCAGCCAGCAGCTTAGTTCAGGGCAGTTCGATAACAATCAACGCGAAATGGACTTTTCGCAGTTATTGCGCGGAGAAGACCAGAAGTTCTCACAACAGGCTACATCTGCGAGAATGATGGACGAGCAGCGTCAATCTGACATTGACCAGCAACTAGCGACTCGTGGACAGCAGTTTTCACAACAGCTTGGTGCAGGCCAATTCGCTGAGAGCCAGCGCGAAGCCGATATTAATCAACAACTAGCCGCTAGGGATCAACGTTTCAACCAACAGCTAGGCGCGGGTCAATACGCTGACTCCCAACGTGCAGCGGATTTCGGGCAGCAATTATCCTCCCGCGAACAGCAGTACGGCCAGCAACTCGGTGCAGGTCAATTCGCGCAGAGCCAACGTGAAGCTGATCTTGCCGCCCAATTTGCCGACCGCGGGCAGCAGTTTGGCCAGCAGCTTAGCGCGAGCCAAAACGCCGATGCTCAGCGTGAAGCTGATCTTGCCAACCAGTTTGCCGACCGCGGCCAACAATTTGGGCAGCAACTCGACGCAGGGCAGTTTGCACAGAGCCAACGTGAAGCTGATCTTGCTAACCAGTTTGCCGACCGTGGTCAGCAGTATGACCAACAGCTTGGCGCTGGACAGTTTGCACAGAGCCAACGTGCAGATGATTTCAATCAACAACTAGCAAGCCGCGGTCAACAGTTCGACCAACAGTTCAGCGCAAGCCAGAACGCCGATGCTCAGCGTGAAGCTGATCTTGCTAACCAGTTTGCCGACCGCGGGCAACAGTTCGGGCAGCAACTAGACGCCGGACAGTTCGCGCAAAGCCAGCGTGCAGATGATTTTAACCAACAGCTAGCAAGTCGCGGACAGCAATACGATCAACAACTTGGTGCAGGACAGTTTACAGAAAACCAACGCGCAAACGATCTTAACCAGCAACTAGCCAGCCGTGAACAGCAGTTCGGTCAGCAGCTTGGTGCAGGGCAGTACGCTGACTCACAGCGCGCAGCTGATCTTAACCAACAGCTAGCCAGCCGCGGACAGCAGTATGACCAACAACTTGGTGCAGGGCAGTATGCTGACTCACAGCGCGCAGCTGATCTTAATCAACAGTTAGCCAGCCGCGATCAACAGTACAATCAACAGCTCGGCGCGGGGCGTTTTACTGAGGACCAACGCAACACTGGCTACGCTCAGCAATTAGCTTCAAATGAGCAGCAGTTTGGTCAAGGCATGGCAAACGCGCAGTTATCTGACAGCCAGCGCAGGGACGAGATAGATGGGCTACTACGCTACGGCAATCAAGCGTTCAACCAACAGCTAGCTGGGTCAAATTACCAGAACACTGTGCGCCAAGCTCAAATAGCCGAGCAGTTACAAGGCCGCGGGATGGCTATAAACGAGATAAACGCGCTACTGTCAGGTAATCAGATTGGTATGCCTAGTATGCCCGGATTTTCTAACGCGGGTGTGGCTGAAAGTACGCAGTACGGCAACGCTGCTGCTAATCAAGGCCAGTTTGCAAATCAACGGTACGCGACTGCGCTTAGTCCGATAAATTCAGGCTTGCAAGCTCTAGGTTCATGGGGCGGGGGCTAAGGAACATAAAATGGCAACACTAGCGGAAATGCAAGCAGAATATTTACGGAACATAGGTGCTGGCCCCGGCGGGCAGTCGGCTATGCCCGGGCGTATGCCTCCTATGCAACAGAATACCTCATATGCTGGCCCGCTACGTGGCGCGCCACCGCCACAAGCCTTACAGCGTCCGGGTATGTCACCGGAACTACGCGCCGCGTCTGATGCAGGAATTGACGCAGCAGCGCTAGCAACGGCTAAACAGCAATACAGAAAAAAATACGATTCTGGTCGCGGCATACTAGGGCTAGTTAACAGTGCTAGAGGCGCGATCAATCGAGACGAAAACATGACAGGCTTTCAAGACGTCGCAAGAGGTGGCTTGACTGCGGCGCGAGACATGGAAGAAATGCAAGCTAACCGTGCTTTTAACGAAGAACAGGCAGCGGTAATGCAGGGCAGAGGTTTTGAGGTCGATGATCTAAACACTACTCAGCGCGGTTTAAACTCACGACAACAAAATACGATAGCCGCTACAGCTTTAGAGGGGGGTTTAAACAGGACAGGTAGATCAGACGTAGCTGCTGCGAACCAAAGTGCACAAGATGACCGGCAGAACGATCAGCAAGAGTTTCTAGCGGGTTCAGAAAATACGAAGCCATACTTTAACCGTAACGGCGGCGTAGTCAACGTCAGGCGTGACCCCGCTACTGGCGCGACGTTTACCGTAGATAGTTTTGGTGCGCGGACACCTATAGATACCAGCACCTTGCCCCCTTATGAAAGGCTCCCCGGCGATCCTACGCCACGCGCTGCAAACTTAACGCGTGCAGAAGATGTTGATTTATCAGCTATAAGCGCACAAATAAACGCATCTACTATGGGCCGCATTTTAAGCTCTCCTGTGTTTGAGCAGGCTACAGGAACGTTTGACCCTGAGAGATTTTTAGGTAAAAACATACCTACTGACGCATCAGGTCGCGCTATTCAGTCATTAAACATAGACATGGACGACATGAAGGTTAATGGCGTAGCTCCAATACTCGGCATAATGGGCGTTAACCCTACTGACAAAGACATGGAGTTAGCGCTAGAGACTATGGTATCAAGCGGCGACCAGCCCCGCGCGTGGATAGACTATGTACGTAACGTGTTTGCCCCGCGAGCTAGGGAAGTGGCCCTTATGAGGCTAGCCTCTGGTGAATCAACTAGAGAGGTTACCGCCGGAGAAATAAACGCCGCGTACAGCGCGCTAATGAAGTTAGCTGACGACTCTGAAGCCCGCTTGTACCCTGATGAAGTCGCGGAGGCTGCAATAACCGAGGGCTTTGACCCCACACAAAAAGTGTCTGACCCTACACGCCTCACACCGGGCGACCGCGCTGCGCGTAGAGCGCACATCCAAAGTTTACTGGGTAATTAAATGGCTGAGCTAACCCCCGAAGAAAAAATAGACCTAGAACTAGAACTAGAGCTAATGGACCTAGCGGACGCTGACGAGCGCGCGCTTAGATCGCCTAAAAACGCGTCGTTCGGCGCGAAAGCAGCCGAAGTAGGTCGTTCTGTGGTGCGTGGGGCACAAAATTTTATAGCGGAACCTCTTGCGGACCTGACTTGGGACGTAGGCACAGCGGCCATACCACGGCTTGGCGACAAGCCTTGGGACGTTATAGGACGCACACTCAACGAGCTAAACCCGTTTGGTGAAGCTGATGGCGCTGATGTAACTCGACAAGAATTTTACGACCGTCCGTTAATGCAGTCACTTACCCAAGAAAAGCTAGCTAGAGGTGAAAGTGCGCCTCTGGACATGGCAAAAACTGGTGCTGAGTGGGCGCCGGCGTTAATAAACCCGGGGCAGTCCCTTGCGCGTAACGCAGCTACAGTTGTAGTGGGCGGGGGTGGCGCCGGCGGCGGTGAGTTGGCAGGCGGCGAGATAGGTGAAGTTATAGGGGGTATAACAGGTGCCGTATTGGGCGCTAAGACGCCAACGGGCATACAAAATCTAGTAAAGCGCATTAGAGACGGATTAGGCTATTCAAAAGAGCAAGCAGAGCAGGCTTTGGCTACATTTTTTCGTGAAAACGTAAAAAATATCGACGAGGCACAAACTACGGTTGCACAACGTGTCGCGGCAGGCGAGAAGGGCACTACAGGGCAGCTCGCAGGCGATGCAGAGTTATTGAGCATAGAGGCTGGGGCTAATACTTCAGTGCCTGCTATCACTGCTCAGAGAACTGCGCGTACTGAGCGCTCAGAACAAATTGCTGATGACGTCCGTGGCGCATTTGGTGAGCTACCTCCTGCACAGTCGGGGCTACCACAGGCGCAGGCACAAGCTCAGTCTCAAATAGCTGAGCGGATAGGCGCCTCAGAAGGCCGTTTAAACTTAGCTGTAGAAGCTGAAGCTGATGCGGCACGTATTGCCGAGGCACAAGGAAGGCGTGTAGCGACTGACACATCTACCGTAGCAGCCAGTGAAGAATTGGCTAGCACGCTGACGACTACACAAGCTAACTACGACAAAGTGTATAAAACTCCTATGTGGGAACAGTTTGATGCGTTACGCGGCAAGTCGGGCGCAATAGAGACAGCGCCGTTCAAAGCACGTTTAACCAATTTCGTAAAACGGTTGTCGCCCACAGAACGCAGTGTATTTAACGACTCCTACATGAAGGAGATGAATTTTATAGAACAGTTAAATACGACTGCTAGACCTTCCGAAATAGCGTTTCTTGTAAGTCGGTTTAAAACTATTACAGGAAATGCACAGCGTACAGGCAGCACAACAGCTACCGAAAAGTTTTTAACCCAGCTAAGCGCAGGCATGGAAGACTTACTGTTAGCGAGTCCCGAAGCAGGCCCCCTCTATCAGAACGCGGTGAACGCTACAAAAGCATCAACTGCTCAGTTCAACCAGCGTACTCTAGGCGCAGCTCGTGGTGACCCAATAGTAGAAACGCTAGGGCAGCGTTTCGTTAAGCCCGGAGACGCTGGCGCAGCAGCAGCCAACGACCTTGCGGCGTCACCGCCTGAAGTCATAGCGCAAACAGGTGAATACCTGAAAGCCCTTGCCGCACGAGAAGGTTTAAACGCAGCTTTTATAGACAAGTACGAAGGCTTTTTAAGCGTTTTTCCTGACCAAGCGCTTGTGGCTGAGCTACGCAGCGCGGCCAGCGCAGAGACGGGGCTGGTGCAGGCGCGCACAGCGGCCACTGAAGCGGCTGCTGCTGAAAGCGCAGTACAGACGGGGCTGAATAAGTCGGTCATAGGCGAGTTTGCTACTGAGCCGAATAAAACAATGGCAAACTTGCTAGCAGCCAAAGACCCCGGTGCGCGTTTAGACGAGCTAATAACCGCAATAGACAATCCCGCCGTTGTGCGTGATGCGTTCAGAGAGTCTTTTGTTGGCTCCATGTCTACAAGCACTGGCGGCGTGACCAAAGTAACGCCTAAAGCGGTAGAAGATTTCCAAAGAATGTATCCTACGTTACAGAGACTTTTTGCTGACGCACCAACAGAGCTTCGTGCTATACAGACTGCTGTGGAGCGTACAAAAGTAGACCTGCTGCGCGAGAGCATACCGGGTACCAAGCTAACCAGCGGGTTAGACGAGCTAGATAGCCTCTTGGCGTCAGCTGGTGCAGCTACCGTACTAGAGATGGGCTTTACCGGCACGCACGCGCTAATGGTAGGCGGCGCTATCCGACGACAGATTATGAGTATGCTTGGTAAAGGTCAAATAGACCCTGCTAAGGCAAAGGTGCTCAGCGACATGGTGGCTAACCCACAAGAATTTTTACGTATTTTAGCGACGGCGCCGCATACACCAAATATGAGCGTGGCCGACCACATCGGAAGCGCTATTACAGCAATGGCTCAGCCGAGTTTTGTAGGCTTCCAATCAGACATAACTCAAGAGTAACGAGGACTACGCAATGCCAAGAGACGCGAGCGGTAACTACACACCACCGGCGGGGAATCCCGTAGCGGCTGGCGCCGTTAT
>TARA_R110002051_G_scaffold23742_6_pt1 | contig 13627 bp, 9 predicted proteins | sample TARA_R110002051 | Tara Oceans TARA_R110002051 (sample SAMEA4397023) | marine metagenome | biome: Polar Biome; feature: [MES] marine water layer (ENVO:01000295) within the mesopelagic zone...; material: water (ENVO:00002006), including particulate matter (ENVO:01000060) such as......
TCCACGGCGCGCGCGGATAGTGAAAGCCTCGACCGCCTGATCGGCTCAAGCCAATCGGCGGTTGGGAATCTGCAAGCAGTTCAGGCGGGCAATCAGATCGAGGCCCTGCAGACTGAACAGCTTATGCAGATGGAAGCTATGATGGCCTCGCACTACCGCGCCGAAGCGCTGGAGCGCGCCCGCCAGCTCGCCGAAGCCGAACGTGGCCGCGCCCGGACACGCAGCTTCCTCGGAGGTGGCAGCGACTAATGGACGTGATCGACACCTTCCTCGCGACCTTTATTCGCTACATCGACAGTGGGTTCGGCCTGCTGGCGGGGGATGTTGCTTATCTCACGACCACGCTGATCGCGATCGATATCACGCTAGCGGGCCTGTTCTGGGCGCTCAGCCAAAACAATGACGTGATCGCCAGCCTGCTCAAGAAAGTCCTCTATGTCGGGTTCTTTGCCTTTATCATTGGCAATTTCGCGCTGCTCGCCAATATCGTGTTCGACAGTTTTGCAGAGCTCGGCATAAAGGCTGGCGGCGGCACAATGACCGCTGCTGACTTGTTACGCCCAGGCTATATTGCCAGCGTTGGCTTTGAGGCGGCCCAGCCTCTGCTCGAAGAGATCAGCGACATGCTGGGGCCGATCTCGTTCTTCCATAACTTCATCATGATCGCGGTCATGTTCGTGGCCTGGGCGATCATCATGGTGGCCTTCTTCGTGCTCGCCGTGCAGCTCTTCATCACCATTCTGGAGTTCAAACTCACAACGCTGGCCGGGTTCGTGCTTGTCCCGTTTGCCCTCTGGAACAAAACCTCGTTTCTGGCGGAACGTGTTCTCGGCAATGTCATCACGTCGGGCATCAAGCTCATGGTGCTGGCTGTGATCATTGGGATTGGCTCGACGCTGTTCGGGTCTGTCACCGACGCGTTCCGGACGGGCGACGATGTCACGCTCGCTCAAGTCATGGGAACCGTACTGGCTGCGATTGTCTTCTTCTGGATGGGCATTTTTGCGCCAGGCATAGCCTCCGGCCTCATTACCGGTGCGCCGCAGCTTGGTGCAGGCTCGGCAGCGGGCGCGGCTGCAGGTGTCGCAGCAGGCACATATGTCGCTGGTGCAGGTGGCCGTGCAGTCATTGGAACGGCAGCCAGCGGCGCGTCTAGTGCTGTCAAAGCTGGCGCGTCGATGGCCGGCGCCGCACGCACGTCTTACACGCTCGGATCAGTTGCTTCAGGCAAAAGCGGTGCCGGTGGTGTTACAGCAGGTGTGGCAGGTGTCGCGCGCGCCGGGGGCGATGCTATTCGCCACACTGCAAGCAAACCCATGCAATCGCTTAAAAACGCCTACAGCCAAGGCAGCCAGAGCGCCTGGAAAGCCACAGGCGGCTCTACGTCTGGCGACACACCGAACGCCACGTCCAGTCCCGACCAAAGCCCGGGCTGGGCGCGCCGAATGCAGGCCCGCCAAAATGCGAGCCAGGCCGGTCAGATGGCTGCCCACAGCCTGCGCGAGGGTGATCGCGGCTCATCTGGCGCTGCGCCGCAACTCAATGACAAGGACAACTAAGCTATGGTCTTCAAACGATCTTCCACAAGCTATGGGCCAAGCCCATTTCCTGAAACGCCCTTCCAGAAAGCAGGGCAAGTCTGGGACGAGCGTATCGGGTCTGCCCGTGTGCAGGCCAGGAACTGGCGGCTGATGGCGCTTGGCTGTCTCGGGCTTTGCTTCGTCACCTCCGGCGCGCTCGTCTGGCGGAGCATGCAATCGACCGTTACGCCCTATGTCGTTGAAGTCGATGAGACCGGTGCGGCCCGCGCCGTTACCCCTGCGACCGAGCGCTACACGGCTAATGATGCTCAGATTGCGCATCATCTTGCTGGTTTCATCCAGCATGTCAGAGGGCTGTCAATCGATCCGGTGGTTGTTCGGGAGAACTGGCTCAAAGCCTACGACTTCGTCACCGATCGCGCCGCGACAACACTGAACCAGTACGCGCAGGACAATGATCCCTTCGCCGATGTGGGCCGCAAATCCCGGACCGTGGATGTCGTCAGTGTTGTTCGTGTCTCAGATGACAGCTTCCAGGCCCGCTGGATCGAAAAGACCTATGAGAACGGCGCACTTGTCCAAGCCCAAAGGTTCACCGGCAATTTCACCATCATCACCCAGCCGCCGACGGATGCAGAGACCCTGCGCGCCAATCCGCTCGGCCTTTATGTCCATGCCCTCAATTGGGGCCAGGACCTCGTCACAGGAGACCCCTAATGATCCGATTGCTTCTAGCCACATCTGCTCTCGCACTCACAACTGCTTGCGCAACAACAGACACCAGCCTCCCGCCCATTGATGAAAGCGCGTTCAAGGCGGCCATCGCGGTCACCGAACAAGACGAACGCCCGGTTGAAATCGTAGAGACCGCCGTCCCGCTTCCGCTCCCTGGCCAGATGATGCCGGTGGGTGCCCGCATTGCCACCAATCCCGATGGCAGCGTCACGCGCACCTATACGAGGAGCGTCTCAAGATCTTCAGTTTCTCCGACCGAAGCCATCCAGCAGGGTCGTTCAAGTGCCCTGATCGAGCCTTCGGTCGATGGTTATGTGAATGCCATCCAGGTCTATCCCTATACAGAAGGCGCGCTTTACCGTCTTTATGCCAGCCCCGGCCAGGTCAGCGACGTGGCGCTTCAACCCGGTGAGACGCTCGTTTCTGTCTCAGCTGGCGATACGGTGCGCTGGGTCGTTGGTGACACGACCTCCGGCTCCGGCAATACCTCCCGTGCCCATGTGCTGGTCAAACCCATTAGTGCGGGCATTCGCACAAATCTAATGATCGCCACGGACCGGCGCACCTATCATCTGGAACTGGAAAGCACGGAAGGTGGCTACATGGCGGCTTTGTCCTGGCGCTATCCGCGCGATGAACTTGCAGAGCTAACCAGCCGTAATACCCGCGCCATGACACGCGAGGCGAGCTCCATTGAGCGCGGCCTCACCCTTGAAGGCTTGAACTTCGATTATCGTATGACGGGCGACAGCCCGGACTGGAAGCCCGTCCGCGTGTTCGACGACGGGCGACAGGTCTTCATCCAGATGCCCGAAGAAATCGCGACAACCGACATGCCGCCCCTCTTCGTCCTCGGCGCAGATGGCGACGCAGAGCTCGTCAACTATCGCGTGCGCGGCAACTATTACGTCGTCGATCGTCTGTTCCGCGCTGCCGAGCTGCGGATTGGGGAGAAGAACCAGACCGTTGTGCGCATATCAAAAGGCCAGCGCCGCACAGGCCTTGCGGCCATCTTCGGGGGCTAGAGCCATGTCAGAGCCGATCCCTTTTGATGAACATGCTGAACGGTTGAAGATTAGGTCTAGCCCGAAGCCGGTGACGCGTATCAACCGCAAGGTCCTTATGGTTGGGGCTGGGCTCGGTGTGCTCGCCCTATTCGCCGCCATGAGCATTGCGCTGAAACCGCCAAAAGCGGTCGACCCGGCCGAGCGGCGCGAACTCTACAACACGACCAATACCAGGAAACCTGAAGCGCTTTCGGCATTGCCCGCGGGGTATAGCGAGATCAGCCCCGTCTCTGAGCGTGTTGCCCGCCTCGGCCCACCTATGGCAGGTGATCTCGGCGCAACGATGCTCGAAACCGAGCGCAGCTACGGCATAGAACCAGAATACATCACGCGGTTTGAAGACGACTTCCGTCCCAATCCCGTGGATGAGGCCGCCCGCGCCGCCCGTTTGCGTGAAGCGGCTATGGCAGAAGAGGCAGCAAAGGCACCAGTCTTCTTCCAACTCCAGTCCAAAACCAACGGCCCAACCCCTTCTGAGGCAAGGCCTACTTATCGCGACCCGGCGTTGGACTTCGGATCGGAACTTCTCGCACTTGCAGCTTTGCCACAAGGCGCACCATCAGCCTTCGGTCAGGCAACTGACAGCAATCTCCAAAGCCGCAAACTGGCCTTTGCAGGAGAAGGCCCAGACAGCGACATCTACAATCCGCACCAAGTCGAAGACCCGGCCTCGCCCTATCAGGTGATGGCGGGCACCCTCATTGCGGCCAGTCTTGTGACAGGCATAAACTCCGATCTGCCTGGCACCATCGTCGCGCAGGTGACCCAGCCGGTCTATGACACGGTGACGGGGCAATATCTCCTCATCCCGCAAGGCTCACGCCTGATCGGGCGATATCAGTCGGAAGTCTCATTCGGGCAGAACCGCGCGCTCGTGACTTGGGACCGGATCATTTTCCCGGATGGCGCATCGATCATCATTTCGGCCCCCGGAGCGGACGCCCAAGGCTTTGCCGGGCTGTCCGACCGTACTGACCACCATTGGGACCGCGTGTTCGTCGCGGCAGGCCTGGCGACCATTCTCGGTATCGGCGCTGAACTCGGAAGCGATAGCGACGGAGATATTGAACGCGCGATCCGGCGCGGCACGACTGACACACTGAATGAAGCTGGCCAGCGCGTCGTCGACCGCAACCTCAACATCCAGCCGACAATCAAGGTCCGTCCAGGGTGGCCCGTCCGCGTGGTCGTGACCCGCGACCTTATTCTCAGACCTCACCCACAAGGAGCTAACAGATGACCCTTCGCCTCGGACAATTACCCGATCGCACACCGGTCCGCATGAGTCTCTCGGTTGATCCAGACCTTGCGGCAGCGCTCAGCGACTATGCCGAAGTCTATCGCCAGACCTATGGCCACGAGGAAAAGCCCGAAACGCTGATCCCGGCCATGCTTGAAAGCTTTCTCGGCGGCGATGCCGGGTTCAAACGGGCCCGCCGCGCCCTTCATGCCAATACAGGAGACTAGACCCATGGCACAGATTGGAAGTTTTACCGCAAAGGATGGCAGCTACACTGGCACCATCCGAACCATGACGATCAATGTGAAAGCGCAGCTTGTTCCGAACAAGGAAAAAGCAAGCGACGGCGCACCGGACTTCCGGCTCTATGCTGGCGGCGCTGAACTTGGCGCAGCCTGGCGCGAAGAAAGCAAGAATGGCGAAACGCCCTATCTCTCTGTGAAGCTGGATGATCCGAGCTTTGCCAGCCCCATGCGCGCAGCTTTCTTCGAGAATGAAGCAGAAGGCACAGGCGTCATGGTCTGGAACCGGGCAAAAGCCAACTGAGCAATCGCCCATGTCGTCACCCAGCTATTCAGAAGAGGATATCGAACGGGCCATGGGCACCGTCGCCTGGATTATTGATCTCTACGGCGATGCCTACTGGCCTATCTTCGAAAGGCTGGAAGATGAATTGCGCACCAGACAGACCCGCCACGCGAAACTGCGAAAGTATGCGCAAAGCAAGCGCAACAAGGTAGTCTCGGGCAGTCGTCAGACCTTTTGATCCCAGATTGAATCATGGGCCACGCGGCAGGAATTTCCTAGAACCAGACATAAAGAGCAAAGTGGCGACTGTGTGTTTAGTTGGCATCGTGGGCTGCATACCAGTGCGCCTCAGCAATTCCCTCTATTAGGTCAGCAGGCTCCATCTGGATCTCACTCGCGGGCGCCTCTTCTTCATCTGACAAGATCATCTTTATCGCGCCCTCAACGGCCAGAAGAGCTGAGTTGTCAGTCCGTTGAGCCCATTTGCTAAACCCTGCTTGGTTGTCTTCAAGGGTGTCGAGCGCGTTCTCGAATAGCCTTACTTCCTCAGCCGGGCGTTGATCCATTTGTGAGTCGGTAGCGCTCATCGCGAGAATTGTCTGAATAGCGCTAACGGTCATTTGGATGGCTGTGATTGGCGCAAGTCTGGGAACGGTTACGCGCGATGCGATGTCCTCATGGGGCGGCCCCAGGAATGGATGCTCAGAAATAGACCGCTCGTCGAGTGAGTCCAGAAAGCGTCTCCGCGATATTAGCCAGCTATGGTCCATCGCGGCCTTTGCGTTGACTACTGGTATCAAGGCTGCGTCCTCTGACGTTGCAAAGCTCGCGGCAATCCGGGATGCTATTTTTGACGGACATCGCATCCACGCCTTCCATTCATCCAGTGATTGGATGTGAACAAGAACTATGTAGCGCTGCTGCCAGAGGATCCCATCTGCTAGGGTCGGTCCAATAATGTCACATCGTAGTGTGTTTGTGGCTAAGCCCTTTTTTATATCTCGATACCGACTCTTCATGCGTGCAGAGAACGCTTTGCGAGAACCGTTCGCGACTAGTCGAAACGCGTGACGTGGCTTGCCGCCCGATTTGAGCCAACGTTGGCGCGGATCTTGCCCGCTCGCCGCTGCTTCGAGTGCTGTTATTTCCAGGTCGGCTAATAGCTGTTCAGCGACGTCTAGTTTCTTCGGCGGCTGATCTGCTATGAGGTCCCAAGGCTCTTTTCGAGCTTCATCTACGCGCTGCCGAAGGTCCCCGACATGGGCTGCCAAAGCAGCGGCCCCTTCTGGAAGCTTCGCAATCCGCAATACTAGCTTACCGTTCAACTCGAAAACCAAGTTTTGCAATGGCGTTAGATGGCGCCCTGAAACACCGCCATCAATGTGTGGCTCAGATGGCGCGATGAGTATGTCAGTGTCGCTGTTCACGGCATTGAGATCGTCAACGAGGGCTTGTGGTGCTTTGTGTACACATACACAGTCAAGGAGCTGTGCAAATGCTCTCACAGCCCTGATCAGTAACTCTTCGCCATTGGCGAGATAGCTGGACCAGCTATTCGCTCCAACAGCGTTAGCAACGGCATCAACAATTTCTCTATTTCTGGCAATGGAAGAGTAGGGCGGGGAGTTGGTGCGCGGTATTCTCTTTTCACCGTCGATCGACAAGGCTGTGTTACCGTTTGTATCCACGATGCGGCAGTGTGCTTTGTCTGCGCTCGGTGCGAGCATCAGCATCGCATGGCAATGGGCGACCATTGTCGCGTTCGCGTCGCTCTCTTCAGCCGCTAAAGCTGCTTGGTTAATATTACCTTCGACAATAAGCCCATCATCTTCGACCTCCATCACGATTGGCAAAGCGAAGGGGGTTTCTGCTTGCAATCTCGAAAGCAAGCTTAGGCTTAAATTGTTAGCTGGTCCGGACCCGAGCCAGCTCAACACTATGTCAGCGGAGACACTCGACGCCGCATCAAGAATATCGACGACTTGGTTGATGGGAAGGGCATCGAAATCTAAAGTGACGTCGGAAAGGCGTGTAACTTGATCTTCGGTCAATTCAGAACCGATCAAAGCCGATAGTGTCTTAGACAAATGCTCGCCGTCATGCATGCTCACCAAATGCTCAATTCCTGAGATGATCTCTTCGATAGCAATAAGTGGCAGCCGGGTTTGTTGCGCGCGTTCATGAAGATCGGCGCCGAGCTCCTGAATTTGTACGGCTGCCGGAAATGCAGAGAATCCGTCGCCCTCTACGGCACCGAAGAGGGCTGCAGATGTTGCAAGCTTCGGAGATAGACCGTTCGCTGATGCGTGCTCTAGCCAGTCTTCCGCGATTTTTCTAAGACCACCTTGTTTCAGGCCCTGACAAACCTTTGCCCAGGTGTGCAACTTGCCTTCCTCTCCCGTTTGCCGTGCACGCGTTGAAAATGCGATGGCGTCGATTTCCAGGTGTCCGTAGTATGCTACGCCTGAAACAACCGTTTCCAAGCTCTGTTCCGATGCTGTCATGACCGCAAACTCGGCCTGTCTCGTGCGCGTGGCATAACTTAGTCCATCTAAGGCGTCGCAGATTGCCTCAGCGCGTAGCGCGTGAAGCCCAGAGATTTCGTCTTGTTTTGTATTTACCCTTATCAGGTGTTCCTCGATCAAACGCGTCAATGCCCTTGCTGCATCACTATCGCTGAGACCTATCGAGGCCTTCAGATCGTCTATCTTAACTGTGCCGCCAAGCGCCGCGACGGGGGCTGTTCGAGATAGGATTGCAAGTTCGTTATCGCGAGCTTTGTCAGTGAGCCTCGCTTTGACTTGTTCTCCGATTACTTCTTCGAGGCGCTCGCCAAGAGTGAGTACGTGCCCATACTCTAGAAGCAAGCCATCCGATCGTTTCCAAGGCTCTTTCCACCCAGCCCATTCAGTTTGCGCATCATTCTTGAGATTCTGCCAAATTTTCTCGGCAACCCGTTCATCTGGCTTATTTTCAAGGATAGCCACCAATTTTCCATGCGGGATTAGGATCATATCTTCTGAGCGTATCGATCCCAACACCCATACGTCGTCGCTGCCGGAGACCGCAGCGATCAGCTGATCAAATGCCTGAACTTGGCCACGCCCGATATCGTCCACTATGAAGCCGATAGGGCCAAGGTCGGTGTAAGCTGCCAAGAAAGCCGTCAACGCTTCCGACTCAAATCCGGACGCCGCGCGAACGTTAAACCAACTGCGCTGACGGCGAGTTGATCGCGCAATGTCCCACATCAGCGCCGACTTTCCTGAACCAGATGGCCCCTTCACGACACAAATGCGTTTCCGCTTCAGCGTTTGGACTGCTTCGCCTACTGATTTTGGGCGATGAACTGCTTGCCCCGATGCGAAATGGCCGGGTTGAACATCCACGCCAAGATAGAAACCTTCATCGTGAAATGGCGTAGAAAAGTCGATGGCTTGGATATTGCCCGCAAGTATAACGGCTTCCACGCGCTCCGACTGGAAAACCAACAAGACTCTGTCGATGGCGGCCCGTACATCCGATTTTGCCAACCCCTTTCGGTCGGGCAGTGGTAAAGGGCCGTTCGCATCTGCTAACTCGCCAATCCGCCGAGCTAATGCCAAACAAACCAAGTGGGCAACGAGCGGTGCTAAACCGCTATGGTCGACAAGCAGCCTGCAGGCCTCTGTATGAGGGCTCGGTTCTATAGATACGAAGGATGTTCGGGCTTTTTCATTGCCTCTGAGCAGCGGCTCAAGCCGCGTTTCCATGGCTGGTTTGCGAGGCGCGTTGGAGACATAGCTATTTTCGGTGCGTTGCAGAACAAGCCAGTACTCTGTGTGCGAAGGCGCTTTTGCAATGGATCTCTCCCAAATCGACCTTAGCGCTTCGGCATCCTCTGCCGGCGTCCGTGCGCGCGCTGTTTCACGGGTAGCCTTTGTGTCTATGAGGATGAGCGCATTGGTGCTGTGTAGCTCAAAGTCATCGCTGCCTTCAGGGATAAGTTCTTCAACATCGCATAAACCGACATATCCCTGGACCGCGAGCAGGGCACCATATCGATCCTGATATCGAAAGCCCCGACCTGCATTTGATCCCGCCGACGGGCCGCGACTTGAGTTACGCGGATCGCGTTTTCGCTTTCTATGCTTTGCCATTCGCGCGCCCTCCAAGCTTTTCTGCAACTTGGAGCCAGACGGGTGGGATCTCCGAGTTTAATGCGAGTCCGGCTGTTTCAAGTAATTGAACAAGTGATCCGGGCTTTTGTTGCTGAAGAGCTTCAATTGCCAATTCCAGCTGTGGTGCGTGCCGGGCTGGGTTGGTGAGCAAGAAGCGCTGGCGTTCCAAAACAAAACTCCATTGATCGGAAATCTTGATGAAGAGCCTCTGCACGATGCGAGGTCCGCACCCACATAGGACTGCGCACTGCAGAAGCGCCAACTGCTGGTTGATCGTTTCAGAAGGATAGAGGACGTCCGTCTCTGTGCGCAGCGCGTCGGTTAAAACGAGTTCGGCATGGTCACCGACTACCGGATCACTAGCGCCAGAACACAGATCAAAAAGCCGATTGATTTGTGGACTCTTATCTCCGAGTCTCTTTTCAACTTCCGACAACAGTTCGGTACAATATGAATGCGCATTTACGCGGTTTCCTGCGGTCATGAAAACCGCTAGCGCGATCGCGTGTGAGATAATCGCCCCAGCCATTTCGTCGCTCAGGTCTGCTGCGCTTAGTCCGCCTGCATTCTCGATAGGTAAGTTCGCCGCCTCGTTTTTGTCGCCTGCGCCAATCCTGCGGCTAATTACAAATGCCGCGGTGAGATTCAGCGCCGCTAGCGCTGCGTTTTTCGGCTCTCCGCTTTCTACGGCGAGATCGAACTCACCGGCTTTGAGAAAGATATGAAATCCAGGTGTCGTTGATGGCCAGTCGAGTGTCTCGAACACATCATGGATATCATATCGAAGAGCAACGGCTGCGAGTAATAGCTTGATGTCCTCTTGGCGTGCGCCGACCTTCAAGTCGTCTTCTGGATAATTCCCATCCAGAGCGGCAATTGCGCCCGGCTTTAATGTTGGAGGCTCACTCGCGGGCGTGCCTGAAGTTTCAAAAAGCCATCCAACCAACCATCGTATCTTGGCGTGTAGCATGCGAGATGCTTGATCCGTCTTTGGATCAATGCCCGCTAAGCTATCGACAATCGGGGCTAACTCGCGAAGCGCGGTCTCATGGTCACCCGCATGCCAGGCGCATATCGCCGCTTCAGCGCGCAGCGCCAAGCTATGTGCGTGGATGGAGTCGACCTCGCCGGATACGCCCTCTGCAGCCGCTGCGGCTTCGCAGAACAAGTTTCGGGTTGTTTCATGGTCACCAGAGGCGGCTGTGGCAACAGCCTGTTCTTTAATGGCGTACATGCGTTCGATGTCAGAGCGCTCGTCAATTGCTGGCCGAATGATCTCAAGGATCAATCTAGCTTTTTCATATTGTCCGTCGTGACCGTACACTTTGGCTTTCTGGCGCAATAGCTCGGCATGCGCGGGCATCGCTCTTAGCGCTGCGTCAATGACGCTTAAAGCGGCAACACGATCGTCTTGGAACTCATCCCAAATGACGGATTGGGCGACAATGCACTCAGCTACCAGATCGTCGTCGCCCCAGCTGGCTGCAAGCGAAGCCATCTCACTAAACTCATTGATCGCATCAGCGGCCTCTAGCGTGCCAGCCGACCAAACTCGAACCCACGCCGATTGCACGTGCAATCCATAACCCTTGAAGAAAGCCTTCAATTGCGCAAGCCTGCGAGTCCGCAGAACAGGTTCAAGCGCATCTAAGGCAACGAATAATGCCTTGAGTTCAGCGGGAGATTCGACTGACTGCGCACCAATTATGAGCATAAAGCCACCGACATCAGCGACTTCACCAAACTCAGCTTTCATCGCCTTAACAGCCCCGCTTTGAGAACGAGCCATCAAATCTGGTTCGCGACCGGCTAGCGCTTCGAACAGAGAAATCCATGTTAGGCGCAAGCCCCAATCCAACGTCGTGCCGTGTGAGAAGAGGATTTTGAACAAGGCCATCAAAGTGAGCGCGTCTTGCGGCTCTTTACTGTCTTGTAGACGCGCTTCTCTCATCGCGGCGATTGCGATCGGTTGAAACAGAGTTTTCTCACCGTTCTGCGCCGCTATGTCGACTTGCATCAATCGAAGTAGGTGCGACGTTCCTGGCTCCTCTGGAAACAGAGGTTCCTCGGTGGTGAGATAAACTATCGGCGCAAGTTTCGCTGCGATGGCCTCGCTTTTGTCTTCGTCAAACGACAGTGAGCTTTCGAAAAACTTGACAAAGAACCAGCCTTGCTTCGCGGTGTAGGCGGTCCAAAAAAGGGAGTCTAAAGCTTCGTAGGGGATTGGGCCGCGTTGAATTGTCGATACGAGCATGCCAACCCGGACATCCTTGATAGTTGTCTCGCCAAGATCTTCATGCAAACCTGTTAGAAGCGGTGAAAGACGCATGAATCCTGGTGCGCTCGGCACCGGTTCGATCCATGGCCCGGTCAGGAGATCGAGGCTTGCAGCTGGCTCTTTTATCTCCGGGGCGATCGTGGCTGAGGCTATGGCCGTCGCGCGATCGAATTTGAAAAGAATACACCCGAGACGTTTTAGCAACGCGCGACCTTCATCGGTTGCGTCATTGAGAAGGCGGCGACGGGCTTCCGTGCGCGTGAGTTCAACGGCCTCGCTGACTTGCCCCGAAAGGTCTTCGGTTAACGCGTCTTTTGGCCAACCGCGATGTTCAAGAGACACGATTTTTGCCGCGACCAATTGCGGATGCCCGCCAGAAGTCGCGGTATGGATAAACAGCCCCCACGCATCAGCGATATCGGTTGGCGCGTCAGTGTTCTTTATCAGGCCGGTCACATCTTCAACTGTCAGATAGGACGAATTGCTAACAGCGCTTGCTTCAAGACCGAGCGATTGCAGCGCATTAGGGGACACGGTTCGGGCGCACGTGAACACTACCGCGCCATCTCGGGCTTTCATCCACGAGATAAACCGCGCGAACCGGCGCGGGTGCTGAGCAAGAACGTCAACGTCGACATCATCTAAAATCACGCCGCCTATTTCGCTGCCAAGGGCGACGTCTGTGTAAGCCCGGTCCAATCGAAGAAGTGTCTCAGTCGCTTGGTCTTGGCCGCGAAACTCAGCCACAAGCCAGCGTCGACTATCCATAGCGGCCACCTGTTGGGCGAGGGTGGATTTCCCCGTTCCGCTGGCGCCGTGGAGCCATAGTGCATGCGTGTCGGTGAGAGTGTTTGCCAGTTCACCAACCAGCTGCTCACGCGGTGCAATATAGGCTGGAAGATCAATTTCCTCAGCGGGCACCGTCCAACTCGACATTGACCATCTGACTTCGTGTCCAGGCTGGCCTGATCGAGAAGCTTCACTCAGGAAGGTATGCAAATCTTCGACCCTAAGCTTACGTAGGCTGGCATCCGTATCGCTCGCGACGATGCCAACCCGGTCGATGATGGATGCCGCGCAGGTGGGGGCGAGGCCAACCGGCAGCTCCAGTGCGGCTAGGCGACCCGCGATAAGTTCGGTCAGTAGCGCGTTTTGTGACGAGCCCGCCGCTTGGGCTGTTTTCCAAGTGACTCGGTCTACCAGTCTGGTTTTGATCGCGTCGTCATCAGGACTACTTGCGAGCCAGGTCCGCAGCTTGCCCTCCGGTAACACGCTAAGCAGTGTAGTCTTTAGGGGTCCAGCATCCGCGCCTTCTCGAACCTCTTGCCAATACTGGATGCCGGCCGCACCGTCCGGTAATCTGCCGCCACGTTCTTGACCGATTTGCATATTTGTATGGACCAATAAGGATACCCCTGGTGCCAAGCCTGCGCGGCTCGTTGCCCAATAGTTTTGCAGCGCGTCTTGTGCGTCTTTGCTCGCCAATGTCAGGCGTCGGTCCGCGACGCTGTGTTTAACTTGGGTAAGTTGTGTATCCCCCGAGCCCGACTGAACATCGTAATCCTCGAAGACTTCAATCAGAAGCGTGTCCGCCTCACCGAGTTCCAGCCAAGCGATCGCGGTTTCCAATAGTTGAAACCGAAACGCGCTAATGATGTGACTTGCTTGACGGCGTGGGTCCGGATCGCGGCTTTGCAAGCTCACTGTCGTCTCCGAGATGGAAGTAGAACCAAGGTCATTGTCGTTGTCGCTCATTTGGTTCAGGCTTCTCGCTATCGGTCTTCAAGTTCCCGTCTACGTCTGCATATGATGTTGCTAATACGTTCTTTCCAGTGTTGCCAAGTAGAATTTCGGCCTGAAAAGTACAGTTTCTAATGTCCGCTTATGCTCGCGAAGCAGCAATGGCGTTCTTCGAAACTCACTCCTCGACGACCAACCGAACATTCCCAAGCTCCGTTTCAAACGCCCGACCATCGCCAGACCAGGTCTCGAAACCCTCATGCGCTGAGACGTTGTGATAGCCTTGTGCGTCCAGCGCCTTCTTCACGAGCGCGGCACGGCTGCCGGTTCGGCAATAG
>TARA_R110002051_G_scaffold258045_2_pt1 | contig 13620 bp, 11 predicted proteins | sample TARA_R110002051 | Tara Oceans TARA_R110002051 (sample SAMEA4397023) | marine metagenome | biome: Polar Biome; feature: [MES] marine water layer (ENVO:01000295) within the mesopelagic zone...; material: water (ENVO:00002006), including particulate matter (ENVO:01000060) such...
CGCGTTCCTGCGCCTTCTTGCCGGGCTGGCCCTTGTTCGGGTTGGAGCGCGCGTCGCGGGTCATCATGCCGGCTTCGGCCATGAAACGGGCAACCCGGTCGGTCGGCAGTGCGCCGTGGTCGAGCCAATGCTGGATGCGTTCCTGGTTGAGGTCAACGCGAGTGGCGTCGTCCTTGGCCAGCATCGGGTTCCAGTAGCCCAGACGCTCGATGAAGCGGCCGTCGCGCGGGCTGCGCACGTCGGCAACAACAACGTGGTAGTAAGGACGCTTCTTGGAGCCGCCACGGGCCAGACGAATTTTCAGTGCCATTTTCTTTTCCTTCGATTTGGTAACTTGTTGACTGTTTGGATGGTCTACTTCAGGCGCTTCTCAGCGCCAGATCTGGTGATCAATTCGCCGCCGCCTGCTTGTGATGCTGGATGACTTCGCGAATGACGAATTCGAGAAACTTTTCGGCGAAATCCGGATCGAGATCGGCGGATTTTGCCAGCTCGCGCAGCCGCGCAACCTGCTCGGCCTCTCGGTTGGGGTCGGACGGCGGCAGATCGGCTGACGCCTTCAGCGCGCCGACGGCCTTGGTCACCCGGAACCGCTCGGCCAGAATGTGAATCAGCGCCGCGTCGAAATTGTCGATCGACTTGCGGTATTCCTTCAGTTGCGCGATTGCGCCGGTGTTGGTGTTGTTTGTCATGGTCTCCCCCTCACTTCTTTTTCGGCAGGCCTGGAAGGCCGCCAAGTCCGGGGAGTTTCGGGCCGCCCAGACCGGGCAGCTTGCCGCCACCCATGCCAGGCAATCCACCGGGCATGCCGCCCATTCCCGGGGCCTTGCCGAGACCGGCGGCCTCAGCCTGCTTCTGCAACGCCTCGAGCTGTTTGGGATCCATCTTCGACAGATCCGGCATGCCGCCCATGCCGCCGGGCATTCCGCCCGGAAGTCCCATCTTCGAGGCCAGGCCGCCCATCGCCGCGCGCATCATGCCGCCGCCCTTGCCCTTGCCGCCCATGGCTTTCATCATGTCGGCCATCTGCCGGTGCATCTTCAAAAGCTTGTTGATCGCCGCCGCATCGGTGCCCGAGCCCTTGGCGATGCGTTTTTTACGCGAATGCTTGAGCAGATCGGGATTGGCGCGCTCGGCCTTGGTCATCGAGCCGATGATGGCGAGCTGGCGCGCAAATGTCTTGTCGTCCATGCCGGCCGCCGACATCTGGTCCTTCATCTTGCCCATGCCGGGCATCATCCCCATGATGCCGCCCATGCCGCCGAGTTTTTGCATCTGGCCGAGCTGTTCGGCCATGTCGTTGAGATCGAACTTGCCCGATTTCATCCGGGCGGCCATGACCTGCGCCTTTTCGGCGTCGAAATTCTCCGCCGCCTTCTCGACCAGGCTGACAATGTCGCCCATGCCCAGGATCCGGTCGGCAACGCGGCGCGGATGGAATTCCTCCAGCGCGTCCATCTTTTCGCCGGTACCGATCAGCTTGATCGGCTTGCCGGTGACAGCCCGCATCGACAGCGCCGCACCGCCGCGGCCATCGCCGTCCATGCGGGTCAGCACCAGGCCGGTGATGCCGACGCGCTCGTCGAAGCTGCGCGCCAGATTGACCGCGTCCTGACCGGTCAGCGCATCGGCGACCAGCAGGATTTCGTGCGGATTGGCGCGCTTCCTGATCTCGGCCATTTCGGCCATCAGCGGTTCGTCGATATGGGTGCGGCCGGCAGTGTCGAGAATGACCACGTCATGGCCGCCAAGCTTGGCTGCCTGCACCGCGCGCGCGGCAATGTCAGCGGGCTGCTGGCCCTCGATCACCGGCAGCGTGGCGACGCCGGTCTGCTCGCCCAATTGCCTGAGCTGCTCCTGCGCCGCCGGACGCCGCGTGTCGAGCGAGGCCATCAGCACCTTCTTGCGGTCGCGCTTTTCCATCCGCGCGGCAATCTTGGCCGAGGTCGTGGTCTTGCCCGAGCCCTGCAGGCCGACCATCATGATGACGACGGGGGCGGCGGCATTGAGATCGATCGGCACGCCTTCTTCGCCCAAGAGCGCCACCAGCTCGTCATGAACCAGCTTGACCACCATCTGGCCCGGCTTGATCGACTTGACAATCTCGGCGCCGACGGCCTTGTCGCGCACCCGGTCGGTAAAGCCGCGCACCACTTCCAGCGCCACGTCGGCCTCCAAGAGCGCGCGGCGAACCTCGCGCATGGCTTCCGACACATCCTTGTCCGACAGGGCGCCGCGCCCGGTCAGATTGTTGAGGATGGAGCCAAGCCGGTCCTGGAGAGTATCAAACATAGGGTCGTCCTGTTGTTGCTGAAGAGATCTCCAGCCCATATGGGGCGGGCATTGCCCAAAGCCAAACAGCACCCGAGGGCGCATCGCGCTGTCGGGTGGTGACCTCCGGGATCGATTTATAGCTCTGGCGCTTTAACCCTTCAGACCGGTGCCGGTCTGAAGAAATGAATTAAGCGCAACTGGAAGCGTCCCGGTCGGCGGCTCGGAGTCATGCTCGTCGCAGATTTGACGGGGGTAAACAGGAAAAGCGCGGCGGAGTCAAGGTTGGGGGAACGTCCAGCGGGATCACCGGCGGATTTCAGCACGCCAACAGACCTCAAGTTTCGATTCCAATGTCGCAACCGCTGCATTTCAACCCATAAAATCCGATCTCATAATCCTAACCGGATAACGGGCAGATCTTCACGCGGCCGTAATGTGGCTGTGGCCGAAGAAGGTCGGATAAAGGCAGGCTTCGCGATTGAGCCGGTGACTGCCGAGTTCAAAAACGAACAGATTCTCCCAATAGCCGGTGACTGCATAGTGTACGCCATCGGGCAGTAAAGTGATGCCGCAGGGAAATCTCAAGCCCAATTTCCTTGTGTCAACCGAATGAAGGACTTCATTCGACGCTCCGTCGAACACGATGAGACGGTGCGCGCTCGGGTAGCTGGCAATCGCCTGGTCGTTCCTGGCGTCGTAGCGGATAGAGAGGCCATGGCGCATTTCGGCAACATCCTGCCGGCTTCCCATCCGTCGGGGCCGTTTTCCTTTTGCCACTTTCAGGGTGGCCGCCGGCATGTAGCCAATCCCCGGCTCGGAGGTTATATCCGCGCCGTAAGCTTCATCCTCACCGCGCAGTTCTCTCGAAAGATCCGCCTCACTGCCAAGCCGCGCCTGGATCGCAAAGATCCGGTCCAGCCCCCCGGCAGCCAGATGCCTCAATTCGCTACGGCGGCGATCGGTGACGCATTTGTCGACGAGCTTGCCGTTTTCCATGTCGATGATGGTCACACAGGCCTCATGGACATGGCGCGGGACATCCATCTTGCCAGACCTGGCGCCCGGCAGAGAGCCGTAATTGGCGACAACCAGATACCGGTCATTCTCGATCAGACGGATATCATGCGGATCGATGCCATAAGTGGAGTAGCTTCCGCGGATCTTCAGAGTGTCCACATCACGGATGGTGATACGGCCATGGTGCATCTCCACCTTGCCCTCGCGCAAGCTTTGCCGGGGTGCACGCTCCGACATCAGAACCGTTTTTTCGTTTGCAAGATAAGCTGCGTGCCCACCACCGCGCCATCCCTTGGAAAAAGACGGCGCGACGGCTGCCAGATCCAGCGTTTCAGGATCAAACGCCACCTGATCCGTCGCCTCAAAGCCACACATCACCCCCACCGAACGGTCCGGAGAGATTTCAACGTCATGCGCGTAGGCCGGCAGAAGCGCCTGCCGGGTTTCGCCGTTCATTCCGATCCGGGTTAACAGGCGGAACGGCCGCTCCGGATCGGAAATGTTCCGGGCAAAATAGCTGTTTTCTCTGAGCGGCAGTCCATTGGCCTGGGCTTCATTCGGCATGTAGCCCGGCACATAAACCGAGGTCGCGCTCAATGGCTTGGCGGGCTTTGCCGGATCGGGCGGCAAAGCCCGATCCGGGGACATGGTGCCGGTGGTGCATCCGCTCAGAGGCATCGCAACGACGGCTCCCGCTGCGCTTGCGAGAAGGGTTCTGCGGGTAAAAGTCATGATGATCAGTGCGAACCGCCGCCGCCGCCTTCACCTTCACCCCCGGTTTTACCGGTGTCATCGGTAGGGTATTGCTGGCTCCCGAAGGTCTGATAAGGGTTCTTGTTCCTATCTCTACCAGTTCCGCTGCACCCAGCTGCAGCAGCAGTGGAAGACAGACCGAGCAGCAACGTGAGCCGCGAACGATCAACTTTTTCGGTTTGTTTATCCATGTTCCAATCCTCTCCATTGATAAGTCTACGAGAGAAGCAGAACAGTATTTCCGCTGTTTGTATATGATATGCATCAAACTGAATGTGTTTTGGCGGACCTATTTTCAGGCGCCGCAGAAGCCGGGCCTCCCCACATGCGGTGACATCATAGCAAGGTGTTGACCAGGATGGATGCGAAGAAAAGCAGGGCCAATGGCAGGAGTTCCTGACCCTTGAGTTCCTCATCGAGGCTGGAGCCGGGCAAACGATCGCGTGACCAGCGTGACAACACCCGGACCACAAGGTGGCCGCCGGTTCCAAGAACCGCGGCGACGCCAAAGGCATCCATCCAGATCGATGCCAGGGAAGCCGCCGCAACCGCCGTAGTTAAGGCAATTTCGACATGGCGAAGATCATGATTGCGGATCAGAACCGGGTCGCGGCGATGCGCATGGCAGCAACCGGCTTCAAGGCAGGCGAACTTGACGGGGATATAGGCCGTATTGATTGCCACCGCGTAAGCGGCAAGCACGAGGATTGAAGCTTCATCGCGGCCAATGAGCAGAATGGCGGCGCACAGAGCGGCCAGTGCAGAGGCCGCTGTTGCTCCCGACCAGGAGGCCGAGGCCTTGCGCGATGCGTCCTGAAACGCAACCGCGATCAGAATCCGGTACCCGGTTCCGCCCACAAAGAAGAAGCCGAAAATGAACGCAAGTGCAAAGGCGGAAAGCCAGTAGGGCGCGTGCGTCAGCGGCGCCGCCAGCATTCCGAAAATGGCAGCGCTGACAATAGCTGACAAAAGACGTAATGATGTGGCGCGCGAGAAACGCAGTTTGTCCAAAGCCAGACCAGCCATTCACTACCCCCCTCGCTGCGGCCAAAGTTACGAGGAAGCTTACCGCCATGCAAACGCGGTTCATTGACCCCTATCAACAGATCAGCGCCATTCTCGATAAAATATGTCTTCAACCAAGAGCCTGCGACCTTGCCCCCCGCGTTCTCACAGCCCAAGTCCAAGGCAATCATCAGCACCTACAGCATCGGGCCAGTGTTCGTCGAAACAGGAGTTACCGGAGCTCAGATGATGGCGATGTTCCTCTGGCCAGCGGCAGCCGCTGGCTGATTTCCGACAGGCGCATGACCCGGCGCGCCCTCTTGTCTCCAGTCCCTCAACCGGCAGGCTTCGTCGCCCGCCGCGACCATCGGCTCCCTTGGCTGGCTCGACCGTCATCAAGAATTTCCGTACCCTTATCCTTGATTTTGCCTGCTTGTGAGGGCAATCAGTTACCATCACGGCAAAAGTTGAAGGCGAACAATGTATCCCGATTACACAAGATCAGAACGGGTTGCCGACGGCAGCATGCACGCCATCGGCGTGATCGGCTCGGTGTTTGGGGCGACTGTGTTGCTGATGTGGTCCGCCCCGGTCGCCTCGGCCTGGGAAATTGCCGCAACAGCAATCTATGCAATCACCCTGATTGCCACCTTCACCGCCTCGGCGTTTTATCACATGACCCCGTGGGAGAGCATCCGGCCGGTTCTGCGCCGGATCGATCATGCGGCGATCTATCTGAAGATCGCCGGCACCTATACGCCGCTGGTGGTCATGGTTGGCAGCGGTCTGGCCTATGGTGTGCTGGGCGTTGTCTGGGGCCTGGCGATCGTCGGCATGACGCTCAAGCTGGTGTTCTGGAGCACGCCCGGCCGTTTCGGCCCGGCGCTTTATCTGGTCATGGGCTGGATGAGCATCATCCTGATCTGGTCGTCATGGTCGGAGTTGCCAATTGGGTACATCGCCGCCGGAGGGCTGCTTTATACCGTGGGAGTGGCTTTCTATGCGGCAAAGAAAATGAAGTTCTCGAACGCGATCTGGCACGGATTCGTCATTGCCGCCTCTGCCTGTTTCTTTGTGGCCATCTCGCTGGCGGTGACACAGGATGGGTTACTGTAGCAGAATCGCCAATCCACTCCCCCCCGCTAAAACGGCCAGACCCAGGCGATCATCGGCACGGCGACGACGATCACCAGCACTTCGAGCATCAGGCCCATGCGCCAGTAGTCGCCGAAGCGGTAATTGCCGGGGCCCATGATGATGGTGTTGTTCTTGTGCCCGATCGGGGTGAGGAAGGCGCAAGAGGCGGCCACCGCGACACCCATCAGGAACGGATCGGGGCTGGCCCCGATGGAATTTGCCACGCTGACGCCGATGGGGGCGGCGATCAGCGCGGTGGCGACATTGTTGAGAAAATCCGACAGCGTCATGGTGATGATCATCAACACTGCCAGCACACCCCAGGCCGGCAGGTTGGCGGTCTGGGTGACGATCAGATCGGCGATCAACTGGCTGCCGCCGGTGTCTTCCAGCGCTGCTGCGACGGGAATGAGACAGGCCAGCAGCACGATCACCTTCCACTGGATCATCGCGTAGAAATCACGCCCGCTGATGATGCCCAGGAGCAGATAGGCGACAACGCAAAGCCCCAGCGCGATGGCCAGCGAGGTGATGCCGATGACCGACAGCGCGATCGCCGCGGCGAAGATGGAGATCGCCAGCAACGCCTTGGTCCGCTGCAGCACCTCGAGCCTGCGGTTTTCCAGCGGCAGCACGCCCAGCCAATGGCAGGCGGCGCCGATGTTCTTGTCCGGTCCGATCAACAGCAGCAGGTCACCCGCCTTGATCGGCAGATGGCTGACCCGCTCACGGAAGCGCCGGCCCTGGCGGGATATGCCAAGCAGCGTCACCCCGTGCCGCTGGATCAGCCTGAGCCCGAGCATGGTGCGGCCAACGACAGTGGCCTCCTCGGGCACAATCGCCTCGACCAGCGACAGCGACTTGCCCATCAGCCCGCCATGCTCCTCGGTGCCGATGGCATCAAGATCGGCCGCCCCCATGAAGGCCTCGATCTGTTTCGGATCGCCCTCCAGCACCAGAAAATCCTCTTCGCGGATCTCGCGGGCTTGGGAAAAGCCGTGCAGGCGCTTGCCCTGCCGGGCCAGCCCCAGGATCGTCACGTCGTTCTCGTCGGCAATCGGGTAGAGATCCCCCACTGACTGGCCGATCGATTTTGAGCCTTCCTTGACCCGGGCTTCGGCGACATAGAGCCCGGCATCACCTTCCAGCGACATCGCGTCGGCCCGGGCCGGAATCAGCCGCCAGCCGATGAACGCCACATAGGCGATCCCGACGGCTGCCACCGTGATGCCGACCGGCGCGAAATCAAACATCGAGTAGGGTTCGCCCAGCACATCCTGGCGATATTGTGCGATGACGATGTTGGGCGGCGTGCCGATCAGCGTGATCATGCCGCCCAGGATGGTGCCGAACGACAGCGGCATCAGCGTCAGCGAGACCGCCCGTTTGGCCTTGCGCGCCGCGTCCATGTCGAGCGACATCAAAAGCGCCAGTGCTGCGACATTGTTGATGATCGCCGAGAGCACCGCGCCGGCCACCGCCATGATGCCGATATGGGTCGGCAAGGCCCGGTCGGGACTGGTGACAAAACGGGCAATGAATTCCACCGCGCCCGAATTCATCAGCCCGCGCGAAACAATCAGCACAAGCGCGATGATGACGACGGCGGGGTGGCCAAAGCCGTGAAACGCCTCTTCCGGCGCGATCAGCCCGGCGAGCACGGTGACCAGCAGCGCCACGAAGGCGACAAGGTCGTAACGAAAGCGACCCCAGACCAGCATCGCAAACAGGACGATGAGGATGGCGAAAAGCATGATCTGGTCGGTGGTCATGAAACCCGTCCCGTTGCGCGGCGTGCGATATGCACAAGTGCTGCTTGGGTTACATGGCCGGAATTTTGGGTCAACCGGTTTCCGCAGCGTGCAGGCAAATCAACCCGAGCCGCCCTGACGGCACGGTTTGCTCAGACCCTGCTGATCCGGATCCGCTTCGAGGGTCTGTGGGCCTGGCGCCCGCATCTCAGCGGCGGCTCTACGCGCCACCCTTGTGGTGAGGCGCAGCGCCGGGAGATGGTTTCCCGGCACTGCGCCCCGCGGCTTCGCGGCAAGATCGGGTCAAGTCAGGATCAGTGCTTCTTCACCGGACCGATGTAGGACACCTTCAGGCTGCCGGAATAGGCATTCATCTTGGCGCCGAACAAGGCGTGGTTCTTCTTCGCCAGGTAGGAATATTCCGCGCCCTGGCAGTCGAGCATCTTGATGCTTCTGTAGCCGGAGCGGCGCAGAGTTTCCAAACCGACGCGGCAATCCTTGCGCGACACCTTCACCACTTCATTCTTGCGCTGGCTGCGATGGTCGCGAAGCTTGTTCTGCTTGCCGGCACGGTGGTCGCGGGTCTGGACCTGCGCCGCAGCCCGGTGATCGCGCAGCTTGAGCTCGACGGTTGCGCGATGATCACGGACGGTCCGCGAGGACTCGCCGGCCTGGACCGGAGTCTGGATCAGCAGGGTTGCAAGGCTGGCGGCGGCGAGGCTGAGAACGGATCTGGTCAACATGGTCTGGCTCCAAAGCTGTGTGTTTCAATAACGCCACCCTGATGCAGGGCGGTTGAACCGTTGGTGAAGCGCCCGTTCATGACCGGTTCATGTGGTTCCACCGGCCTCTTCCTTGTGCCCAGTCTTGCCATTGCCTGCCTCCAAAAGCAGTGATAAATCCCGGTTTTACCCGGCCAGGCCGGGTTCAAATGGCAGGTCATGAATCATGAAAATCATTGCCGTTTTTCTGGTTGCGCTTTTTGTCTCGGCCGCATCCGCCGGCGCCAGGACCATCTGCACCGTCATTGCCGACGCCGGGACCGGGGAAATCCTGCTCGAGCAGGGGGACTGCCGCTCCCGGGTCACGCCCGCCTCAACCTTCAAGATTGCGCTCAGCCTGATCGGGTTTGATGCAGGCTTCCTGACCGGCACCAACGCCCCGGTGCTTGCGTTCAAACCGGGCTATCCCGATTGGGGCGGGGCCAACTGGACGCAGCCGACCGACCCCGAACGCTGGATGAAATACTCGGTCGTCTGGTATTCGCAACAGATCACCGCCGCACTCGGCGCCGAAAAAATCGAGAGCCGCCTGAAGGCCTTTGGCTATGGCAACGCCGACTTCAGCGGCGATCCGGGCAAGAGCAATGCGCTGGAACGCGCATGGATTGCGTCCTCGCTGAAGATTGCGCCGCTGGAACAGGTGGCGTTCCTGCGCGCCCTCGTCAATCGCACCCTGCCTGTCGCGGCTCAGGCCATCGACCGGACCGTGGCCATCGTTGAAACAAATCCGGCCGGCAATGGCTGGACAGTATCCGGCAAGACCGGCGCTGCCTATCCGCGCATGGCAAACGGAAAATTCGACAGGGCAAAAAGCTGGGGCTGGTTTGTCGGTTGGGCAAGAAAAGGCGATCGCACCTTGATCTTTGCCCGGCTCGACCAGGATGAAAAGCGTGAAAAAGGCTCGGCCGGGATCAGGGCGAAAAATGCCTTGCTGGAGCAATGGCCGGGACTGATCGCGGCCTCCCGCTGACGCTCAACCTCGCCTTCACTTGATCCCCCGGCTCCCGCTCCCATATTTCACCCGATGAACCGCCGCTCCTTTCTCAAATTTTCAGCGCTTGCCGCCCTGTTCGGTGGCGGCGCATCGGGGACCGCCATGGCCTTAGCCCGCAATTCCAACCGCTATCATTCCGGCCCGGTCAGCGATCATTTCGACGGGATCCGGTTTTTCAATCCCGATGGCGCCGCGCCCAGGGGGTTCTCCGATCTTCTGAAATGGAAATTCGGCGGCACCCAGGCCAAATGGCCGGACACCGTCAGAAGCCCGTTTGCACCGGCCCGGCCCGAACCCCGGATCGAGGGCGACGGGCTGCGCATCACCATGGTCGGTCACGCCACCATGCTGATCCAGACAGCAGGCCTCAATATCCTGACCGATCCGGTCTGGTCCGACCGCGCCAGCCCGCTGTCCTTTGCCGGACCGAAGCGGGTCACGGCCCCCGGTGTTGCTTTCGAGGACCTGCCGGACATCGATCTGGTGCTGCTGTCGCACAATCATTACGACCATCTTGATCTGGTGACGCTGGCGCGGCTCAGGCAAGTGCACGATCCGCTGGTGATCACGCCGCTCGGCAATGACACGATCATCAAGGCTGACACGCCTACGATGCGGGTGATCACCGCGGATTGGGGGCAGGCGGTCGAGTCCGGCCCGGCAACCGTGCATTTCGAGCCCTGCCATCACTGGTCGGCGCGCGGCGTCAATGACCGTTCGATGGCGCTGTGGGCAGCCTTCGTGATCGAGACGCCGGGCGGCAAGATCCTGCATATCGGCGACACCGGCTTTGACCAGGGCCGGCCCTACCGCAACGCCCGTGACAGGCATGGCCGGTTCCGTGCTGCAATCCTGCCGGTTGGCGCCTACGAGCCGCGCTGGTTCATGAAGGACCAGCACCAGAGCCCGGACGAGGCCATCGAGGGTTTTCTGCTGTCAGGCGCCGACTACGCGCTGGGCCATCACTGGGGCACATTCCAGCTCACCGACGAGGGCCGCGAGGCGCCAGAGGAATTGCTTTACGAAAAGCTGGCCGAAAAAGGTGTCGCCAAGGACCGGTTCCGGCCGCTGCATGTCGGCGAGAGCTGGGATTTGCCTGCCGTCGCCTGAGGCACAGGCCGGTGCGTCGACACTGGTAATCGCGGTCATTTTCCGCCATATAGGCCGCGAACGTAAAACGGGTGCGCACCATGGGATCGATGGTTCCTTTTGCCAAGATGAACGGGCTGGGCAACGACATCGTCGTCATCGACATGCGTGGCCGCAAGGATGCCGTGACCGCTGAAGCGGCGATCGCGCTTGCAGGCGGCGACCGGACCGGCTTTGACCAGATCATGGCGATCCACGACACCGATATCGACAGGGTCGATTACCGCATCGACATTCTCAATCGCGACGGCTCCCGCGCCCAGGCCTGCGGCAACGGCACAAGGTGCGTGGTCCAGGCGCTGGCATCGGAAACCGGGCGCAAGAGTTTCACCTTCAAGACGCTGGCCGGTATTCTCAATGCCGAAGAGCATGAGGACGGACTGATTTCGGTCGACATGGGCCTGCCGGAATTCGCCTGGGACAGGATCCCGCTGGCCGAGGAGTTTTTCGACACCACCCGGATCGAGCTGCAGATCGGCCCGATTGACGCGCCGGTGCTGCATTCGCCCTCGGTGATGTCGATGGGCAATCCGCACGCCATCTTCTGGGTCAAGGACGACGTCTGGTCCTATGATCTCGAGCGTTTCGGACCGCTGCTGGAAAACCATCCGATCTTTCCTGAACGCGCCAATATCTCGATCGCCCGGGTGATCGACGACAAGTCGATGGATCTGAGGACCTGGGAACGCGGCGTCGGGCTGACCCGCGCCTGCGGCTCGGCTGCCTGTGCGGCGGCGGTATCGGCGGCGCGGACAGCGCGCACCGGACGCAGTGTCACGGTCAATGTACCGGGCGGGCCGCTCCGCATCGAGTGGCGCGCCGACAATCACGTGATCATGACCGGACCGGCTGAATGGGAGTTCTCGGGAGAGGTCGATCCGCTCAGCGGGGAGTGGCGGGCCGACGAGGCGGTGGCGTGAGCGGCGTCCGTGTCCTGACCTTCGGATGCCGGCTCAATACGTTTGAATCCGAGACCATGCGCAAGGCGGCGGAAACCGCGGGGCTGAACAACGCAATCCTGGTCAACACCTGTGCGGTGACCGCCGACGCGGTGCGGCAGGCCCGGCAGACCATCCGCCGCGCCCGGCGCGACAACCCGCATGCCCGCATCGTGGTCTCGGGGTGCGCGGCCCAGACCGAGCCGGAAACCTTTGCCGCAATGGCAGAGGTCGACGCGGTGATCGGCAATGACGCCAAGGGCCAGGCCGCGACCTACCGCAAGCTGCCCGATTTCGGCGTCTCCGACAGCGAGAAGATCCGGGTCAACGACATCATGTCGGTGCGCGAGACCGCGCCGCAGATGATCGAGGCGGTCGAGGGCCATGCCCGTGCCTTCGTGCAGGTGCAGAACGGTTGCGATCACCGCTGCACCTTCTGCGTCATCCCCTATGGCCGCGGCAATTCGCGCTCGGTGCCGATGGGCGCGGTGGTTGAGCAAATCGAAAAGCTCGTCGACAATGGCTACCAGGAAGCCGTCATCACCGGCGTCGACGCCACCAGCTATGGCGCCGACCTGCCCGGCAGCCCGACGCTCGGCAGCTTGGCCGCCACCATTTTGAAACAGGTGCCTGATCTCAAACGGCTCAGGCTGTCGTCGATTGATTCGATCGAGGTCGACGACACGCTGATGGATCTCATCGCCAACGAGCCCCGTTTCATGCCGCACCTGCATCTGTCGCTGCAGCATGGCGATGATTTGATTCTCAAACGGATGAAGCGGCGTCATGGCCGCGACGACGCGGTCCGGTTTTGTCAGACCGTGCGGAGCCTGCGGCCCGGCTTTGCCTTCGGCGCCGACCTGATTGCCGGGTTCCCGACCGAGACCGAGGAGATGTTCGCCCGCTCGCTCGACATCATCGATGACTGCGGCATCGCGTTTTTGCACGTGTTTCCCTATTCGCCGCGAGCCGGAACACCGGCGGCGCGGATGCCACAGCTTGATCGCGGGCTGATCAAGCAGCGCGCCGCACGCTTGAGAGAACGGGGCGACCAGGCCTATGATGCCCACCTCTCGGCCATGGCGCTCGCGGGGCAAACGCACTCAGCGCTGGTCGAATTTTCCGGCACCGCGCGAACAGAAAATTTCACCCCGGTGGTTGCGCCCGACGCGCCACGGGGCCAGATGGCTGTGATAAGGGTCAATGGCCGCAGCGCGGATCATCTGACCGGCGAGGTGGTTGCCGCGAGCGCGGATCAAATGCAAATTGCGGACGTCGCCGCAAACTGACATCGAAAAGGTACCGAGCCCGCATGGCGTTCAACTTCATCAAAAAGGTTTTCTCCTTCGGGAAAGACAAGGAAGACGCGTCCGCGCCCGAACCTGCGGTCGAGTCGGCCGCGCCAACTGCCGATATCTCCCCGGCAGCGACAGATGCCGCACCGGAAACCGTTGCCCCTGAGCCGCCCGCACCGGCTGCTCCGGTCGACGAAGCACCCGCCGGCGAACCGCCGATCCATACCGAGCCCGTGGACGAAGGCCCGGAAGACGGGCTGACCCCGGATGAATTGTCCGCTGACCCGGCCGTCGCGCCGGCTCCGGAGGGAGCAGCGGAACCGGCCTCACAGGATGACAGCGGGACGCGGTTCACCCCGGAACCGGCTGCCAGCGAGGCGCCGGTTCACACTGACCCCGTGGACGAAGGCCCCGAGGACGGGCTGCACCCGGACGAATTGTCCGCCGACCCGGCCTTCGCGCCGGTCCCGGAGCAAACACCTGAGCCTGAGCCTGAGCCTGAGCCTGAGCCTGAGCCTGAGCCTG
>TARA_R110002051_G_scaffold13951_2_pt1 | contig 13619 bp, 31 predicted proteins | sample TARA_R110002051 | Tara Oceans TARA_R110002051 (sample SAMEA4397023) | marine metagenome | biome: Polar Biome; feature: [MES] marine water layer (ENVO:01000295) within the mesopelagic zone...; material: water (ENVO:00002006), including particulate matter (ENVO:01000060) such as......
ATCACTAAACTTTATCATTACAACTTCATTAAGAGCAGTTTCTAATGGGTTATCAAACACATCCTGAATATCTCTAAAATGATGTGTAAACTGTACAAGGTCTCTAATAGAAAGAGAATATTCTACATCTCCCTTTAATTTTAGAGCATGTATATCTTGTGCTAGTATTAGTAATGGGTTTTTAACTGCATCCACACCTATATCTGTCCAATCTATAACATCTTCCATATTTTTATTACTAGGATAATCCCATGCACTACCAATAAACCTACTTCTTAATGCTTCAGTCATACTATTAACACCAGCATAAGTGACTGGGTTTATTGTCCATATTATTGCCAATTTACAATCCTTTTTCAATTTATAATGTTTACCATTAGCAATAATACTACGTCTACCATCACATATAGAGTGCCATAATTGTTGAACTTCATGCTCTTGATTATTTCCTTCATCTCCATAAAGACAGGCATGACCAAAGTGATTAGCAACCTCTATTGCTTTTGGTAATAATCCAAGAGTAAAGAATGTTCCATCTCTATTAATCTCTTTACTACCAATCAAATCACTTTTCTTAGTACCAACACCAATAGGTTCATTAACTAAAGCAATACTGTTTTCTTTACATACAGTATGTGTGAGTAATGTTTTACCTTGACCTTTCTCACTCTCAATAAGATATGGTATTTTTGCACTCATAATTGATTGAGTAAGCCTTGTTTTTTCAGTACCAATAGGTATGTAATCTTCCCATACATCTATGTTATTTGGATCATATTGCTCGAAATCAACTGCTAGAGTTGGTATTCTTACTTGCATTTCTTTATCTTTCATAATAGTTTTACTCATAATTAATGTGCCTGATAGTTGATGTTATCAACTGTATCATCATAACATGCTCTACAATCTCCACATGTTTTACCATGATTAGAATCAGAATAAATAGGACAATCAATACCACTCATTTTACCTAACATATCTTTAGTAACTACAATAGATGTTGTACATCCATTTATATGTACTGGATCTCCATTAACCATAGATGCACTAATTCTAATGTTTAGATTATCAGGTATGTCATGTGTTTTAATCCATTCTCTAACAACAACAGATTCCTTAGTAGGTAACCAATGTTTTATTTGTGGTGTTTGTTCTGCTATTTCTGCTATCTTAGATAGATGTTCTGGGCTTTGTATATCTCCACTATCATGCCATCTGAATATATCTAATTTTTCTCCTTTCAATTTCTTTCTGTTCAATATGAATATAATAGCATCAACCCATAGTGAATCATTATTTATTTTGTTTAATCTTATTTTATGTGCATTTTTAACCACTTTAAACACATAATGACCTTTTCTAGCATAGCAAAACTCACATACTGATCCTTTAATTTCATGTAATTTTCCTCCTATTTTACATTCAAGAGCACTAATACTATAACCGTATGTTTCTAACTTTGATGGATTACTCAAACTATGAGTATGTTTTAAAGCATTTTTTATTGTTTTAAAATCATGATATACACGTTTCATTTCAAATATTCTAGGTAACCTACCCTTAATATCTCTAGTATAAGATTGTATTTGAATCAATTTAGTCATATCTTCCACACTCGCCACATTTTTCCTTTTCAAGATAATCTTTTAAATCTTGTTTTTCCCATTCAATCATTTCTAATCTTGCTTTAATTTGTTCCTTTGTTGCGTGTGAGGTTTTTAATAATTTCATATCATCTTTGATTATCCTTACACCATCTGAAAAGTTTGCTTCAATTTCTGATCTTCCGTCTTTTTTACTATTTGCTGTTACACTAAACGTATAGTGATAGGTGTATTTCTTAAATTTATTACTCATTATTCTTGCTTCCATTCATGAAGATTATTCATGTTCAACCATAATCCACTTTGACCTGTAAGATTTTTTACTAATTTCTTTTCCAATTCATCTCGTTTATCACTCTTTCCACTATAGTCACACAACAATAGTTTCTTGTACAGTTTTTCCCTTTCTTCTATTGCCTCATAAAATGCTATCACTCTATCATCTGCCCAAGCATCATAAGCATCATCAGTATCAGGATCGTAAGACATTATGCTAACAACCTCGTTTCTATAGTGCTTCCACTCGTAATCTTTTGTGTAGAATAGAATTTTCTACTATCTCCTTTTTTATATTGTATAAACACATCAAGTGGAGTATCATGTATCTTTTGATGACAATCATAGTGAACATACGCTATTCTTTCAGGAAAGTATGAAAGATGATGTTTAATTAGTTTGGTATCTTTTGGACAACCAAAGCATACTATACATATATTATCACTATTAATGTATTTAGCCATTATTCTATATACCCCACACCATTACATGTACGACAGAATTGATCTTCCTTTGATCCATATTCTCCACTACCTTGACATTCAGGACATTTACGCATTTTTTTACCAATTCCCCACATTATCTTAACATCTCCGTTTTATGTATTGCTTGTTCATGATTTTTTATTTCTTCATATTTTCCTTTATAATGACAATAGGAACAGTTCATGCTTCTAATGCCCTCATGTGTTTGCATTTTAAGTTTAGACAGTTTTTTCTAGTATCTTTTTTTCTATAAACATAGTCAGGACATGTACATGATTCTTCAGTAACAATATAATCTCCCTTACTACCATGAATTATTGTTTCTTTCATTATTATACACCTACTCCTTTAATGAATGATCTTGTATAATTATCATCTTTTAATTTTTTAATTAATTGTTTTCTCATATCATTAAAACTTGTAGATATTATAATGTCTTTATTCTTTAAAAGATATTTAGCCATTATTATACACCTACCACCTTAGCACTATCAAATTCAAGTTCTGCTTTTAATACACTTTGCATTTTATCAGATAGTTGATGGAAGAATACATTATCAGTAATATCAGGTGCTAACAAGAATCCAATTTTACCCATTATTGTTAGTTCTGTACTACCTAATTCTAATTCTCCAATCTTTGTATTTATTGACATTTTACTTAGATTACCTTGTGCAACAGTACATAGGAATGACCACTGACCAAAATCACTCAAATAATGAGATTCTCCTACATCATTTACCATGAATCTTTCATCAACAATATAGTTAGTTGGAGTGTCATCTTTCTCTACCATTTTAACTCTATCTCCAAATACCTCTATCATCTCTTTCATTAGTTCTGATTTCTTCTCAATAAAATATTGTTTCTTGAATAGTTTTTCAAATGATTTATCATTACTATCTTTTTTATGTTCTTTTATTGCATCACATATACTGAATGAATCTCTAATCTGTAATGTTTCTCCATTTAATGAAGTATTGAATATACCATTATCGTATGTTTCTTGAACATAACTATCATCATTAAATTCATAAAATATTCTATCTCCTTTATGTTCCCTATATTTCACTTGATTATATGAATTATTAGGAACTGTTATTACATTACCTGCTTCAAACAAGATAAGGGTATTATCCCTTTCTGCTATAATTTTAGGATTCAATCTAAATCATTCCTCATATCTTCATGTTCTTCTTCATATATCATATGTTGTTCTCCTGCATATTCATCAAGCCAATCCTTGAAATATCTCTCAATAAAGTTATTCCAAATGAATAGTTTAATCATTTATTCAACTCCAAATCTAATTCTCTTGCAGTTTGTTCAATTTCAGGTATCTTATGTTCTGGGACATTTTGTATTGCATGTAAAAATATGTTTGCATATTGTCTTGGTAGTTTCTTTTTTACCCAATACATACGCAATAGTCTATCAGATCTTCTAGTTGAATTATCATTAACAAAACTTACATATTCTTCATATTCAATTATAGCACTACTTAAATTAGTTCCATCTTCATCAACTTCCAATTTAAACACCTTATCATCACGTTCAATTTCTTCATACCAACGTAATTCTACAACATCATTGATTGATTTAACCATTATATATCTAACGTCTTGGTCAGTTTCTTCAAAAGTTTCTACACCATCTAATAAATCAATATCATCTCCTACAATGATACGCCAATCTGACATTAGTTCACTACCTTTAACCAATCCATTATTTGTTTGATACATTGTATTAGCCACCTTAACCATTAATTTATCAAATGTAATTATATCTTCACTTAATCCTTTCATGGTGTGCATTATTTTCCAATCATTAGTGTATTGATTATTAATGTTAAGAGATTGTTCAAATCTCTTTGGATCAACAGATAACATATAGTTATGAGTATTTTCATTAACAGCTCCTATTGTAGTTGAATATTTATTAGATCCTGCTCTCCAACCATGTCTTTCTCCAAACATAGAAGTATCATGATTTCCTCTAATACTATTATTTAATATAATAGACCTATTTTCACTATAACTTACTGTTTTTCCACCTGATATTCTGGTTGTATTAGAACGTTTTTCTGATATCTTATTATCTTTCTTAAATTGTTCTCCCAGAATAATATTCAACTCTTTGAATAATGCTATTCTATGTCCACGTTCTTCATCACTAAGTCTAGTTGGTATTCTAAAGAATGTAATTGTTCCATCAATATAATTTTCTAATGCTGTCATTAGGTCTTTTCTCAATGATTTTAATGCTACAAGAGTTCCACCACGAGCTAACATATCTGTTAGTGGAGTAGTTCCATTATCAAATTCTTTATATCTTGTATTTAATGCACTTGTTATATTGTTAGTTTGGTCATCAAAGTAATCTTCAAGCTCCCAATGTGGATCTCTTGAATACACACATTTAGTTAATGATTTATTATAATCTGACATATCTTGTAAGTTATACTTACTCATATAAACACCTACATTGAAGTTAACATCATCTGTCAATAAGTCTATTGATTTACTTTCTATTGAATCTCTACTAGCAACAGGGGAGTATTTTCTTTCATTTTTGATGTTAATAGTATAATCATAAAATCCTTTTACATCAATACTACTATCAACATTTGTTCCTGCTAGAAACGTTTGAGATCTACTACCATTGTTCATTATATGAACAGCTCCATATTGAGTTTTTTGTATTAACATAATACCATCAAATCTATAATCTTCAGTATCTATTGTTATTTCATCATATAGTAGAACTTGATTATCTCCATTTAGTTTATTTTTACCATTCTTATTCATATATTGTTCTTTGAAATTGTCTTTATCTTTCATCATCTCCATACCATTTTCGTATGATTTACACTCTATAATGCCTTTTTCAATAATAGTATTGTTTCTTCTGTATGAATATGATCCTTCAACATCATCTAATAGTAATATTGTTGTAGGAATATTTGAGAATCGTGCTAATTTCTTGATACATTCTACCATACTATGGAAATCAACATCATCATTACATGTCATTGTTAATCTAGTTCCATAATCAGTCATATCAGGCATGTCATTAGATTTAGTTATAGGTATAGGCTTGAATTTTAATCCACTATCACATAACATGGAATAATGTTCTTCTGTTTCTCTTGCCCATGTTTCAAGTAATACAGCATCAGTTAATAGTGCATAAGATATGAATCCCATACCAAATTGACCAATTTCTTCTCCATCTAAATTACCACTTGTTCCTATAACTCTAAGAACTTTAGCAAACATGGCTTTAGTTATACCTAATGAATCAACACCTTGTATAACAAACTGTTTGCTTGTGTGATTTGGATTTATTGTAATAGTTATGCTGGGGTTAGCTCCCATCTTCTTAGCAGTTCTACAAGCTCTTGCTTCATTATTATATAATTCTCTTACTGCACTTTCCCATGAAGTATAAATCTTCTTAGCAAGTGTTTGACCAATAACTTCCGAGTTGATAATAATATTAATATTACCTTTATCATCTGTTATATCATCAAATGAATTATCTATTTTAGGTATAGAACCCTCATAACCCATATTAACTTTAGGTTCGTAGGTTTCTACATCATCATGTATGCCTGTCATATTATCTAAATTCCTCTTGTGTTTTTTCATCATAGTGTTTTTCAAAAGTGTCTACTTGAGATTCACATACTTGTAATAATAGTAGTTTAAAGGTGTTTACTACTTCTTTATTTGTCATTGTGTTATCATATTTATTTAACAACCCAATAATACTGTCATGTAGTTTCGCACTAATCACATCTATATCAAAGTTAATAACCAATTTATCCTTATCTTTTGACTCATTAACTTGTATATCAATCATTTTATTAATATATGTTATATTTTTATGATTCATATCTTTAATTATAATAAAAAAGGGGGGATGTGGATATATTCATTAGAATATAATTAGCCACCCGATACGGCTGGGAAGCCTATTAATCCACGTTGTCCACTAACAGTAGATGTTCTAGCAGAAAATCCTTGAGGGATTCTCATTTCTCTTACACCTGTTGATGTAATGGTTTTCATAGGAACGATAACCTTGGATGTGTCACTCTCTAAAAACATCATACCCAATTTACTACCAAGAGATGAAACAAATTGTTTCTCCTCAGTAGTTAGGATAGATGAGAGGTCAACAAACTCGGTATAACCTTGTTCCTTGAACATTTCTTCTGTTGTGTACGTTGGTATCTCAATACCTATTTTACTAGGTAAGAGGATTTGTGTTAATTGATCTTGCATAACTGTCATTTCTAATAATTTTGGAATAACCCAAATCTATTGGATTTCATTTCCTGATATGTATGTTCTGTCAAATCCCTATCTGTTGCCCAACAATAGTTGTTATGGACACATTTTTCACAAATAATTTTAGGATTAAGGTCACTATAATTACCTATAACTCCACCTTTATTTCTATTTTTACATTCTTCTTCACAAAGATAGCATGTAAAATGATATTTTTTATTCATTGTTTTATCTCCTGTGATTTATAATAATCTTCAAATGCTTCAATCTCTCCACATTTAGAACATATATCTGTTTTATTATCCCTGCGTGATAATGCTGGGTATTTATAAGACATTATATTACACTTTGGGCATTTAAATCCTTTAGTCATATTCATTACCATTCTTCTCCATCTTGATTGAACTCATCATATGCTAGGTAACTAACGCCTTCACTATCTTGTAATACTTGTTGATGATAAGGACAATCCTCTCCTTCATTACGCAATGTATCATAACCACATATATTACAATAACCTTTTACTTTTGTCAATTTTTAACATCCATTCTTTGTGCTTCAATGATTGCTCTTGTTTCTGATGGTTTTTTGTAGTCTGATTCAATTTCAGTCATTGTACCATAGTCATCACTAGTTTCCTCATCAACTATCCATTTTTGCAACTCCTGAATTAATTTCATGGCATCCTTTTTAGTCAATTTGATTGATGCTTCCTTATTTCCACCTGAGTCGTAAGTATGTCCTTCTCCTATTGTCATACTTGTGATTCTACCATTTAACATTCCACCAGAGTACGCATGTAATTGAATATGCATTGGTTGTGCATAATTGTCTTCATCTTTATCGTGCATTCTATTGCATATATCCTCAACTCCTGATGAGGCATGTCCAAATCCATAAAGTCCTAGATAACTGTGGCTCAATATTTATAATCTCCATCAATCTTAGCAATGTGCATTGTTCCAGCATCATACCATTCACAATACCAACCATTATCATCTAGATATTTCTCAACATCAATATTATTATGTCCATAATAGTTAAAAATACCTATACCATTAATAGATGGATTTCCCTCTCCACCTGTCCATATCTGACCATCAGATTGAATTGGTTTATCATAGAATTCTTCAACTGTTCTAAAGAATGGCTCAGTTTGATCAACCATAGAAGTAAGACCAGCAATAATCTGATCTCTAGTGGCTACTTGTTTAGTAGACATTATATTCCCTAAGATATGAAGATAACTTACTATATAACAGCACCTTTTCTCCTATAAGACATGATTTGTTTTACACAATTCATTGTAATATGTGGGGATATTACACTATCAACCCACGTTAAAATACTAATCATGGTCATAACATACCAACTCCTGTTAGGTCTATTTGTGCTAGTTTATTGTATTTGAATTGCAGGAGAGGGTTAACATCAATGTAATCATTATAACAATCTATTACATCATTGATGTTAGAATACTTACCACTTATATATGGTATTAGGTATGATTTCCTTTCATTAACATATTCAAGGTTATCTATCATCCTTGTAGTAACAGCATGTAATGATTTAATTTGGTTTATGTGTTTATCAATGTTATTAACATCAATACCATGCCATTTGTTAATAAGACGTTGGGCTTCAATACGCTTATTATCTTTCTTAGAAATGACTATTGGATCAATAATACTTCTAATTGAACTCATCATTTCATTAGCCATGTCTATATGGCTCTTATGTATAGTAAGTCGAGATTTTTTGGTCACGAACTCGATTTTGTGACCGAAATTTGTGCCACACTATATGGCTAGCAAGAAATCTGCTATACCGACAAATCACTATAACCCCCCTTTATATTAAAAATAGGCACATTCTCTTATTACATATAAAAGTTGGGGCTATTAGGCATCAACAGTAATAAAACACCAGCACCAATAGAAAGAACAGCGTATGCAAACGATATATATTGAATTGATTCGTTCCTAGATATATCCCAAATATTGGGGCGACACATCTATTTATATCTTTATTTATTTTTTTTTCTTAAGAGTATATAAGGCACGCCTATAGAGTGAGTATATAAACATATCGCTGAAATAAGTGACTATAAGAACATATCGCAGAAATCAACCATACGCTTGATATCCATACTATCCATAGTATGCGAACTATCCATAGTATCAATACCTTACATACCGTTAAGAGTGAGTATAAGAACATATCGCAAATTTAGCATATAGGCGTAAACGGTGGACTTAGACAAAAACAGACTATACAAATCCAACTCTATAATGTGGTATAGTTTTGAGTGACAAGATTGTAGTTGTATGTCTTCAACAAACATAACTTCATTATCTGATGAAGAGCTAACCCAAGAACTCGCAAAACGAGAACTCGCTCTTAGTACTTCAAAAGGTAAGGAAGCAAACGTATTCTTGACAATGTTGATTCAGAAATTCGGCAAAGTTAAGAAAAACAAAAATGGAAGAGAGTTCGTAGGTTTTGATGACAAAGCACTATCTGGTCACACCTTAGCAGGTGTCAAGATAGGAACATCCTTCTATGGTTGTTATATTGAGTTAGTATAGCGTGGTAAATACCATAAAATACTTTCACGCCCTTTTTTTTGGTCGATTCGATCAGTAAGGCGACATGGAGAAAATCCCATTTTTGAAGAATAACAACATATATATAAGGAACAAGTCTGGCACAGATAAGGAAAAAAAATTATTAGTATTTATATCATTAGCAACATATATATATGTCAATCACTCTTACTAGCAATACCATCAGCAACCAATGTACCCTGTATTCTAAGCATACATGTCATCAATTCGGGGAGACTAAATCTGGTACCTTTACCTTTCGTGTGTTCTCCATACTTCCTACTACAGGCTATACATATGATATTCTCCAAGTCCTTTCTACTAAGAGTCATCTTAGATCCTCCATATTAACACTATCTTCCATCTTATCAATAATGTCAGATAACATGTTTTTGATAATTACCTTCCTACTTTCATCTAACCACTCCTCATGTAATAATAATAACAAGTCTCTTATTGCACTAGCAGCAGCCATGTTTATCTAAACTCTTCAATTACATCTTTACTAATATACCTATCGTCATTACCATCACTGTCAATTATACTCTTTTTCTTATACTCTTCCCATATGTATAATACGATTAAACCTATACCTGCTATAGACAAAAATCCTGTAAAGAGGAAAAAAATACCAAGATATAACTTTGTGTTACTCATGATGTTTTATCATCATACTCTTATATATATCTATCGAGTGCCCATTTGGATACCGTTTATCAAGTCCATAACACTGCATCCATGATTCATTTCACATACTAAACGTTTCTGCTCTTTTAGTAGTTCTCTTTCTTGTTTAGCAAGAACCATAAGTTCTTCACGTATTGCATCTATTCTCTTTGAAATTTTTAATGATTGATCCATACTAATATATATACATATCTAATATATAAGAATTGTGTATAAAAGTGACTATTGTTTAGATTTGTCTTGATCGTCTCTTTCAAGACGTAACTCAATTATTTTGTCTTCTAATAGAAAGTGTAATTTCCAAAATGTCTTTCTACCTTGTTCACTCATATTTTTATCTTCAACTTCATCATACTTGTGGTTGAACCATTTAAGTATCTCTGCAAAGTCATCCATCTCCAATTCTACCATACTCAACAAAACTTTATATATTATATAAATTTAATCAAAGCATGTCTGAAAGCGAGAATAGAGATAAAAAGGCAATGCCTAAGATCGAGGATTCTCCTAAAGACATTACTACTTCACCTAGTGGATCACCTTGTATTTGTAAAAATAAAAGGGAAATATCATGTACTATACACGGTGGGTAAAATTTCTGGATTATTCTATGGTTTTCTAAAAGGGCTTAAAAAGTCTTTTAGTGGAAAACAATACTTACGAGCACTCAACACATGTGATGTGTGTGGTAAAGATTCATTCATGTATAGATGTTTAAAATGTGAAGTGGATGATTTATATAGAGGTTTCAATAAAGGTAACATGTCATAAAATGATCATACCAATTAGTGAAGACTGTAGACGATGTAAACAAAAACATGGATTAACAAAACTATACGTGGAGCAAAATGAAAGTAGGTGATCCACCAGCATTCCCTACACCAATAGATGCTTGTCCTAAATGTAAAGAGAAAAAAGGATTTATTTGGCATTGGGGTCAGAATGATGGTAAAGGAACAGGATATTCAGAATGTAAGGGGTGTAAGGCAAAATTATAATAGAAAAAAAGTTAGCAATAGGATTTTGGGTGGGTGTTTCCTTAATAGGTATCACTGTTATATTATGTCTATTTAGAAATAGTATAATATGAAATGTACAAGATGCAATGAAATAATGGATAAAATGACTATATGTCATCAAATATGTCCTAACTGTGGTAGTGTAGTTGATTGCAGTGATGGGGTATTTGAATAATATTTAATCTTAAAATACTATGAACTTAGACAAAAACTATGAAAATAGTTGCTATAATATTAATGTTTCTATTACTATTAGTTCCTATTACACATGCATATGCTACATTTGACAATATATACGAATTTATAGGCTTAAAAATAATAAAACCAGACCCTACAATATGTATAATGGAGCCAGATGAATCAATACAACCTAGATTCTGGGAAGATAGACTCATAAACAAAATGACAACTGCATCACAAGAATGGATAAATACGATGAATGAAGAGACTGGAGGTAATTGGAATTTTCATTATGAATTTCATTATTGGAATGATCACAAGTATAAAGCACCATCAGACTATAAACAATGTAATGTATTCATATTATTTGATAATGAATATAAAGGAACTGAACTAGGATATGCATCATATTCTTATAAAAATTCAAATCATAAATATGCTATGATAACAATACACACTACATTCCCTGTTACATTCACCGATTTAGGAACATACGATAATGTGGTAATTCATGATGTACCATTAAAGTTATGTGTTATTGAAAAAACAATGCTACATGAATTTGGTCACGTATTAGGACTTGGGCACTACCATAATCCTTATGAAAAAGAATCAATAATGACACCATTTTTAACTCATAAAGAATGTTCTGAACAAAGAGTAATCACTCAAATCGACATAGATATGCTAGTAATGCTATACGGTAATGATGGATTTGAGATATGGGATAATCCTATTGGACTAGACAAAAAAATAAGAATAGGATAAATCTACTCTAAAGATTTACGAAAAACCTTTACAGCAGTAACCAAATTATTAATGGTGGTCGTAATCAATTTGGTCTGTAAATCCAGCAAGTCTTTACTAATACCTGTAGGATCTGCTTTTTTGCTGACATCATCAAAGACACTTTGCAATTCGTTTTGCAAATTGTTAAATGCTTCAACGTACTCAGTTGTTACACTACTCATGTAGTGATGAAATATACATCATTATATAAGTGTTACTATATAAAAAAGACGGTGCTTCGCACCTATGGGGGTAGTTTAAAACTTGCAAAAACTATAAATAACCTGACAAAACTTTAACAATAATGGGCATTAGGGATTCTATAGTTGGTACTTTAGCTAAAGCCCTACGTTTTACAAATAAATCTTACACAGAAACTACGACCAGACCTAGTGTAGCACAGCCATACATGAGTACCGATACAGGTGCTAAACTCCCGATTTTTCCGTTCCCACTAACCATGATTTATGAGTTGGCTGATAATATTGATGCCCTCCGTATTCCTATTGAAACTTTAAACAGAGAAATGTTCAAGAATGGCTTTGAAGTTGTAGAGAAATGGAAGTACAAATGTAATAACTGTAGTAAAGAATTCCAATATGCACCTACCCCCGACAACCCTGATGAGCAACCATTTGAAGCAAATGGAGATAATGCAGAAGCACACCCACGCAAAAAGAAAGCAGTAACTAAAATACCAAAAGCACAAGCATTACTTTGTGATACATGTGGAAGTCATGATTTAGTAAGACCTATCCCAGAACATAGAAAAACTTTAGAAAATTTAATGATGGAACCTGTAAACAGTAACCAACAAACTTTGGAAGATGTAGCACGTCAGTTGGAACGTGACTTTGAAATCGCAGACAACGCATATTTACTTTTGCTTAAAAATTACAAGATAGATGATACAACTGGCAAAATTGATTCAGAAAAAACTATTATAAAAGAAATGTTAAGGATTGAGCCACCACAGGTGGCAATGATTGCTGATAGTGATGGGCGTATTGGGTATGACGATAAACGAAATAAAATTTGGGTATGCCCAAGATTTGAGCATAGAGATGCACGACTGACCACCCCGAATTGTGACAGATGTGGTGCTGAAGCCCTAAAGGCAGTTATTGAAGTTAATTCTGTATATTCCATTGGTATTCCACAACCTAAACGAGTTATCTATGGTGAGGGTGAAATTATTTGGAAGGCTGGAAAGTATAAACCAAACTTACTTTATGGATTTTCCCCTATCTATTCAGTGTGGTCAAAGGCTATGTCTCTATCACATATGGATGAATATATTAGAAAATACTTTGATAAGATGAGACCACCAAGAGGAATGTTAGTTATTTCTTCAAGAAACTATGATACCTTTAGAAAGAGTTGGGATGTATTAGAACAAAAGGCACAAGAAGATCCTTACATGATCCACCCTCTACTTGTAGAGAATGATAAAGGTGGTCAAAATCCTGCACAATGGTTAGACTTTACTGGTTCACTTAAAGAGTTAGAATTTATCGAAGTTAGAAAAGAATTAAGAATGATTATTGGTGCTGTATATGGTGTACTACCATTCTATTACGGTGAAACCCCTGCTGGTTGGAGTCAAGAAGGTCTTCAAGTAACTATTACTAATAGAGCAGTAAAATGGGGACAGGACACATTAAAGAAGGCTTTCTTT
>TARA_R110002051_G_C8766947_1_pt1 | contig 13596 bp, 10 predicted proteins | sample TARA_R110002051 | Tara Oceans TARA_R110002051 (sample SAMEA4397023) | marine metagenome | biome: Polar Biome; feature: [MES] marine water layer (ENVO:01000295) within the mesopelagic zone...; material: water (ENVO:00002006), including particulate matter (ENVO:01000060) such as......
GTTAAATCCTAAGTCTAGCGTGTCTACCAATTCCACCACGCCCGCATTGGTAATGGGGTGCAAATATAATACTTATTTCCAATTGCAAAATATTTTTTTAAAGAAAATTGATGCCTCTAAATTCGTTATTTTTGATAACAAACAGAATTTAAATGCAAAACGTAAAAGAATATATAGATACGCACAAGGATCGTTTCATTAATGAGCTCATTGAACTCCTTAAAGTTCCTAGTGTGAGTGCCGATTCCGCTTTCGCGAAAGCAACCCACGAAACAGCTGCAACCGTAGCCGAAAGTTTGCGAAAAGCGGGTTGCGATACCGTAGAGATTTGTGAAACTCCTGGCTACCCTATCGTATATGCTCATAAAATTATTGATCCTAAACTTCCTACAGTTCTTGTTTATGGTCATTATGACGTTCAACCAGCAGATCCGCTTGAACTTTGGGACTCCCCTCCTTTTGAGCCAGTGATCAAAACCACCGACAAACATCCCGAAGGCGCCATTTTTGCCAGAGGTGCCTGTGATGATAAAGGACAAATGTATATGCATGTGAAAGCCATGGAATATATGACTGAAACTAATTCGCTCCCATGTAACGTCAAGTTTATGATCGAAGGAGAAGAAGAGGTAGGCAGTGCAAATCTAGCCTGGTACGTAGAGCGTAACCAAGAGAAACTCGCCAATGACGTGATTCTTATTTCAGATACAGGAATGATCGCCAATGATATTCCGAGTATTACGACTGGTCTTCGTGGCTTGAGCTATGTAGAAGTTGAAGTTACAGGTCCCAACAGAGACCTGCATTCAGGTTTGTACGGAGGAGCCGTGGCAAACCCTATCAATATTATGACAAAGATGATCGCTTCATTGCATGATGAAGATAATCATATTACTGTCAAAGGATTTTATGATAAGGTAGAAGAACTCACTCAGGCCGAAAGAGCCAAAATGGCCGAGGCGCCTTTCAATCTTGAAAACTATAAGAAAGCCTTGGATATTGATGCTGTATACGGAGAGAAAGGATATACCACAAATGAACGCAATTCTATTCGTCCTACCTTAGATGTCAACGGCATATGGGGTGGTTATATAGGAGAAGGTGCGAAAACCGTAATTGCAAGTAAGGCCTATGCAAAAATATCGATGCGACTAGTACCTGATCAAGACTGGGAAGAAATCACAGAACTTTTTAAGATTCACTTCGAGCAATTAGCTCCCGCCGGTGTCACTGTAAAAGTAACCCCACATCATGGCGGACAAGGTTATGTAACTCCAATAGATAGTATAGGTTATAAGGCCGCAGAAAAGGCGTATGAAAAAACTTTTGGCAAGACACCTATTCCACAACGTAGTGGTGGTAGTATCCCAATTGTTGCACTTTTTGAAAAAGAATTAAAGAGCAAGACCATACTAATGGGCTTTGGTTTGGATAGCGATGCCATCCACTCTCCCAATGAACATTTTGGTATTTGGAATTATCTTAAAGGAATTGAAACCATTCCATATTTCTATGAATATTTTACAGCATTGCGTGCTTAACGCAGCCTACTGAGATCGAAATTGCACTAATACCGTCGGGACTTTAAATGTTTTGACGGTATTTTTTTTGCAACTTTTAAAAATTTTCATCCTCTACACTTGTAGAATCATAATTTTATTCTACATTTGTAGAACTGAATCTAAAGATGTAGAACGTATGACCCTTTCCACTGCAGAAGAACAATTAATGGAACTCCTTTGGAAGCAAGAGCGTGCTTTTATGAAGGATCTTATAGAAGCCCATCCAGATCCGAAACCAGCAACCACAACTATTGCAACCTTATTAAAGCGGATGCAAGACAAGAAATTTGTCGACTATAAACAAATGGGGCGTTCTCGAGAATATTTCCCATTAGTCAAAAAGACCGATTACTTCTCAAAGCATGTCAATGGTTTGATCAAAGATTTTTTTAACGATTCGGCGGCTCAATTTGCATCCTTCTTTACCCAGGAAACCGACCTCAACCAGCAAGAACTGGAAGAGCTTCGTGTACTTATTGACCAACAACTTCAAAAGAAAAAATGATGATAGCGATCTACCTACTCAAAAGCAGTTTGTGTTTGGGGGTCCTTTACGGGTTCTACAAACTAGCCTTAGAACATAATGCCATGCATCAGTTTAAGCGATTTTATTTACTCGCCAGCTTGATTTTTGCGCTTACAATTCCTTTGATGACGATAACATATACAAGCTCTGTAACTCCAGAACTTGTTCCGACATTTGTACCAGCCGCTGAAGTAACTCAAAATGCTTCTCCATTATTGACACCTATTGAGCCATCTACTTCTATACTTCCTTATATTTTGTGGAGTTTGTACGGCCTTGGGGTATTCATTTTTGGAAGCCGATTTGCATTGAATTTATTTCGCTTAAAGCGAAAAATTGAAACCTCAGAGACCCTACCTAAATATGGTTTCACCCTTGCTTTATTGCCACAAACCATTGTTCCGCATTCTTTTTTTAGATGGATTTTCCTTTCGCGAAAGCGCTACGAAAATAATGAAATAGCACCCGAAGTTTTAGCTCACGAAGCTACCCACGTACGACAAAAGCACTCACTCGATATCCTTTTTATAGAGTTACTGCAGGTTTTCTTTTGGTTCAATCCGCTAATTTGGCTTTCCAAAAAATCAATCAAACTCAATCACGAATTCCTCGCCGATAGAGGAGCTTTAGAAAACGACAGTGATGTATATCACTATCAACATATACTCCTAAGCTATGCAAGCAGCACTGATCACGCTGCGCTTGAGAGTCCTTTTAATTATTCATTAACAAAAAAACGAATCCTTATGTTATCAAAAACAATTTCGCGAAAGCGAGCGATTGTAAGCGCACTCCTTCTGTTACCTGTTCTCACAGGCTGCGTGCTTGCCTTTAATAATGCTATTGTTGCTGTTCCAGAAAATGCCATGACTCACCCTATTGAAGGCGCCTGGATCGATCATGCCAATGAAAACAAAAATGTCTCTATTTACCAAAAGAATGACACCCTCTGGTGGGATCAAGTAGTTATGAAAGTCCCAATCCAAGTGGAAAACAATACCTACTCTATCACATCTGCTAGAGAGGTGTGGAAGCTCTCTTTGACTGAAAACGACCAACTAAAAATGGGCTCTGCCTTTTTTACACGTCCCGATGATAAAGTTAGCTACAGAATTGATGGTAGCTGGCAAAAGGTAGAAGGAGAAACGGTCTATACCTTTATTACAAAAAACGGACAACCTACCTGTGACATAGCACCTGCAATAGGCAGCGTTGCAACTCGTTACTATCCAAAACGCACAGAAAATGGCATGACTTTTAATGTCGATGGTAAGCCAATATCATTTACCATTAAAAACAACTCCCTTATCATGCAAGATGGGAATGTTCTTAGACGTATTAGGAATACATCTGTTTATGATACTTTGGAAAACCAAGAAAGCTCTTATGCTCAAAATTTTATTGCCGGAGCCGCAAGGAATGAGAAAAAAGCAATAGTCATTGAAATACAAAATGATCAAATCTCATTGAATGGAACAGTGACTACCGTAGCGACTCTTCGTCGAGATATCGATGCGTGGACAAAGAATTGGTCGGATAAAGATTTTACCTCTGCTGTCCCATCTTTTCTCTATAAGAACAACAGTGCCAATTTCCTTCAGGATGCTAATATTCAATTTAAAAAAACAAAATTTTCTAAGGTCAACAAAGGATTACAATTGAATCATCCAACTTCAAGTGCAAACTCAAAGCAGGTTGGCGCATCTTCTGAAGAGTTAATAAAATACAACGGCCTAGCAAAAAAATACAATGCACAAGCCAAAGCCGATCGTAAAATACCAGCGTCTGATCTCAAAACTTTGGAAACTGTTTATCGTAAAATGAGTACTTCACAAAAGGCAAATAACGAGGCTTTCCCTGAATGTGACATTCAAAACCCTGTGAGTTCAAAAGAACTGAAAGTATACAATCGTCTGGCTACTAAATACGCAAACTATTCAAAAGGGAAAATACTTCAAGGAGAAGTAGCACGTATGTATGACATTTATTCCCGCATGACAGCGGCGCAAAAGAAAACGGCCAAAGCTTATCCAGCGCTTCCTCCTCCTCCACCTCCTCCACCAGCTCCCGCGGCTCCGAAAGTGAAAAAAGGAGAGAAAAGTGACATTCCGCCTCCACCTCCGCCAGCACCACCAAAGGCACCTAAGCCGCCAAAAGCAAAGGATCTTAAAAACCTTCCGCCCCCTCCACCACCACCATCTGCAGAGGAACACTTCGTTAAGATGAGAAAATTAGGAGGTAAGTTCTACTATGAAAAAAAAGAAATCTCTTTTGAAGAAGCGGTAAAATTGGTAAATGAAAATGACAACCTGAGTATAAAAACTCCTTATCCATACTCGAAGCCGCCGAAGACCTTTATTACTAAGTCAAAATAAGGGAAGGTCTAAATAATAGTTCTCAGCAAAAAATACTCTCATTAACCACAAGACAGCTTCAAAAGTCTTGTGGTTTTTTAAGTTCTTTTTTGAGTGTCAATTTCAAATTGTAACTTGTGATATATCAGCATCCTAATTAAGATATGAGCTGTATAATCAATCAAACTTCATTTTGGCTTCTACAACAAAGGGATATACAATAGGAATTTATATAATGGCTTTTTTGGCCATACTCATTAGTTTGTACCCTATTGCCTTTGCATTTATTCCTGGTGCAGACGGCATTTTTAAAAGTAAGCCCACGGCAATTTTAGAAAGTGATTTCTACCTTAGAATATTCTACATCCATACTAGTTTTGGAGGGCTCGCACTCTTTTGTGGATCGACACAATTCTTTAAAAAATTGAGACAGCGTCGCTTGTCATTGCATCGTCTGTTAGGTAAAATCTATGTTATCGCTGTTCTTATTAGCGGCTTCAGTGCTTTTTATATTTCCTTTTATGCTACTGGAGGGATTGTTTCAATGCTAGGATTTTCATTTATGGCTGTTTTTTGGCTGTTAACAACCTACAAAGCATACACGGCAATCAGAAAACGAAATATTGATTCCCATCAACGATGGATGATTCGTAGCTATGCCATTTGCTTTGCGGCCGTAACACTGCGTATCTATCTTGGAATTAGTGCCGGTGCAGGCATTGCTTTTTTGACCATTTATCCTATTATTGCCTGGTTGAGTTGGGTTCCCAATGTCTTTTTTGCTGAATATCTTATTAAACGATTGCCTTAAATAAAGTTGGATAGGAGTAAAAAGATCGAATTTTATGTATAATCCTCTCTTTCTTGTCTGCGAGATTGCTATCTAGACAATCACCTAACATATAAATTCGTTTATTTCCACTAACTATTTTATTTTCCTATCTTTAAGAACGCATTCCCCCCTCTGACGTAAATACCATCGTCAAAAAGATCACATTATAGAGCCAAATTTGGCACCCATTACTTCCATAAAATTAAATCCGTTGAGGATCTATGTCAAGTGTTTGGTGCTATTTTTCAGGTAGCCTCAAAATATTTAACAATTAGGTTTGAGAAACGCATACAGAATTCAAACTAGAAACTAAATAAATAAATTATGGGCATATTTTGGGATTTATTACAACAAGACGAGATAGAAAAACAACAGGAAAAGGCAGAAGGCCTTGAAGATCGTATGACACAGTTGGAAGCCGAATTGTCAAAAACAAAAGCCCTTCTAAGAAAAACTTTAGTCGCCTTAGAGGAGCACGCGCAACTCGATATTGACGGGGACGGAAAAATGGGTTAACCTAAAAAATTTAGTCAGTTGTTAAACAGTTATTTAAAGCTCCCATAGGGGAACATAATTATTAAATTCTTATAAAATGGAAAACGAGTATTGGTCTAAATCAGAACTTCAGGTGTACATTTTATTACTTTGTGCGCAGGCAGATAATGTCGAAACTCAAGAAGAAATTAGCTTTATAAAATCCAAAGCGACCGCAGCGACCGTAGAAAAAATGCAACATGAAATTGACGGGGATACAGAAGATGAAAGTCTCCAGAAAATACAGGATAATCTAGCTTGGCATAATTACTCTCCTAGGGAAATAAAAGAACTGAAAAAAGAAATGGAAACCATTTTCCTATCCGATGACAAATATCTCGTGAAGGAAAGCAGCTTGAGTGAAATCTTAGACAATATTTTATTCTAAGAAAATTAAAAGCACAATTTAATTATCTCCCTTCAGATGTCTGAGTATAGGAAAAATCAAGACAGTTTAAATACATTATTAATAATGAAAATCAGTACTCTCAAAGTACGATTGAACATCACTAACCTATGAAAACATTACAACTACTATCACTTTGTTTTTTACTTCTCCCTTTTAATTTGCACGCTCAAAACAATTCCATTCCTAAAGCTTCTGAAAAAGGAATTGATAGTTTATATCACGGACTTAAATGGCGAAATATCGGCCCGTTTAGAGGAGGTCGAAGTGTCACCTCTTCAGGAGTTATTGGACAACCCCTTACCTATTATATGGGATCTACTGGCGGTGGAGTTTGGAAAACAACTGACGCTGGCATAAGCTGGAACAATATCTCTGATGGGTTTTTCAAGACAGGAACGGTTGGTGCCATTGCTGTAGCCGAAATCGATCCAAATATTGTCGTTGTAGGTATGGGTGAGCATGCAGCTCGAGGAGTAATGACTTCCATGGGAGATGGAGTTTACAAATCGATGGACGCCGGAAAAACATGGAAACATTTTGGCCTAGAAAAAACACGTCATATATCAGATGTGGTGATCCATCCAAAAGATCCTAACATCATTTATATTACCGCTCAAGGTGCTCAATATGGTCCTTCTCAAGAAAGAGGAGTTTATCGAACTCAAGACGGTGGAAAAAATTGGTCAAAGATTCTAACTGTTGACCAGAATACAGGAGCTTCTTCCCTTTCCATGGACATGAACAATCCACGCATTTTATATGCTTCTATGTGGGAACACCGTCGCTATCCTTGGATCATGGAATCAGGCGGAAAGCAGTCAGGACTATATAAATCTACAGATGGGGGTGATACTTGGGATCAGTTAAAAAGGGGTCTTCCTAAGGCTTTTGGAAAATCTGGTATTTCGGTGTCGCGAGCAAATTCAGAACGGGTATTTGCCGTTATTGAAGCCGAAGGAGAAAAAGGCGGAGTTTACCGATCTGATGATGCAGGAAAGACTTGGAAAATCATCAATAAAAACCGTATCAACATTGCGCGTTCTTGGTATTATATGGAAATCTTTGCAGATCCTCAAAATGAAGATCATGTATATGTACTCAATGCTCCCGTAATGAAGTCGATAGACGGTGGAAAAAGTTTCTCTAATATAAGAGTTCCTCATGGAGACAATCATCACCTATGGATCAACCCAACAAACAACCAAAACCTCATTAATTCTAACGATGGCGGTGCCAATATTTCTTTTAACGGAGGTCAGAGTTGGAGTACCCAACAAAATCAGCCCACAGCCCAATTTTATAGAGTAATTACAGATAATAAAGTGCCGTATCACGTATATGGTGGTCAGCAGGATAATTCGGCGATTGGCATTGCAAGTCGCACCAATGATGGGGGAATTGACTGGAAAGATTGGTACAGTGTGGCCGGAGGAGAAAGCGCCTTTATAGCCTTTGATCCGGACAATCCAGAAATTATTTATGGCGGCACCTATCAAGGGAATATCAGCAAATGGTCTAGAACTTCTAGAGAGCAAAAATCCATCAAAGAATATCCCGAACTTGGATTGAGTATAGCTCCCAAAGACGCAAAATATCGCTACAATTGGAACGCTCCTATTATTAGTTCGCCCCAAGATAGAAACACTATTTACCATGCAGGGAATGTGGTATTCAAAACAACTAATGGCGGAATAAACTGGGAGGAAATCAGTCCAGACCTCACAAAAAACGAACTAGAAAAACACGGCCCAGGCGGTGGTCCGTACACTAACGAAGCAGCCGGAGGCGAAAACTATAATACAATCACAGCCTTAGTAGCTTCACAGCATGCAAAAGGAGTGCTTTATGCAGGAACAGATGATGGATTATTACACATAACTCAAAACGACGGACAAACTTGGAGTAACATTACACCCAAAGGAATTCCTGACGGGATCATAAATAGTATCGATATATCAGAGCACGATCCGGCGACTGCATATGTTGTAGTGATGCGTTACAAATCGATGGATTTAGGGTCCTATATTTTCAAAACTACCAACTATGGAAAGTCATGGAAGAAGATTGTGAATGGCCTTGATGACCCTAACGGATTTGCACGTGTTGTAAGAGCCGACAAGAAGAAAAAAGGCTTGTTATATGCGGGAACTGAGGTTGGTCTATATATTTCAAATAATGATGGAGCAAATTGGGAGCGTTTCAAATTAAATCTTCCTATAGTTCCTATTAATGACCTCATTATTCAAGACAATGATTTGGTGGCAGCAACTTCGGGGAGAGGATTCTGGATCCTCGATGACCTTGGAACTTTACAACAACCCGCAGCGAAAAATAAACTACATGTATTTACACCAAAAGATAGCTATCACATTTTTGGTGGAACTTCTAAAGCCATTGGACAAGGACTAAATCCTAATAGTGGGATCACTTTGGATTACTATCTTCCTAAGAAGATTGATAGTTTAGAACTAACCTTGGAAATTTTACACGAAAATAATGTCATTAGAACCTTTAGCAGCAAAAAACCGAAAGGCTTTAAATCTTGGCCTGGAGGTCCTTCTAAGCCTCAAGTGCTTCCTGCAAAGAAAGGTTATAATCGGTTTACTTGGAATTTAGGCACTGAAGCCCTGCCGGCGATAGACAAAGTATTTGTACTTGGCGGGCTCAATGGGCACACTAATGGACCCGGAACCTATACCTTACGAATGACCTTAGAAGATGCCGTTTCTGAAACAAAAGCAACAGTCCTGCCTAATCCGTCGATTGATGCAACAGCACAAGATTACAAGGAGCAACAGTCTATGCTAGCCACAATTGCGGCAACCTTAAAAGAGATGCATACATCTGTAAATAGCCTGAGATCGGCAAAATCTCAGTTAAATGCCTATGAAAGTCTACTAAAAGACAATGACAATGCCCAAGAATTAATCAAGGATGGGAAGGAACTTAGTAAACGTATCACCAATTGGGAAGATAATTTGATTCAGTCTAAACAGAAGACCTTTCAAGATGTTATTAATTTCAATAATAAACTCAATGCACAGCTCATCAATTTATCGGGCTATCTCCAAAGTGCAGATCCTAAAGTAACACAAGGAGCCAAGGTGCGTTTAGAAGATTTATTAAAAGATTGGGCAGTTTATAAAAGCGAAAGAGATGCGATTATGACAACAGGAATGAAAGCGTATAACGCAACATTTAAAGCTTTAGATATTCCTGCTCTAATAGTAAAAGAGTAATTCTGGTTACCAATCAAATTGCTTTAAATCGATCAAAGTAATGGAAGAAAAAAAGAAATCAAAACCGATAAGAAAACCACTTTCAACGGTCAAGGCACCTTCGCACACTGAGGAGCTGGTTGATCATTATTGGGGTAGTATGGGGCATGTAACGAGCCTTATTAAAGCAAGTGAAATAAAAGCGGGTCTTATTCTATCATTTTATGGAATTCTACTCAACTTTATTTACCAAAGCATTGGTTCTATTTTGAGTACAGGCACAGATGATATCATTCTTTATATTCTGGCTAGCCTATGGTTTTTGGCAACAGCCATTTCCATCTTTTTTAGTATACGTTGTTTTATCCCCAGGATTGAAGGAAAATTTTCTCCAAATGTCTTTTTCTTTGGAGACGTCATTACAAAATTTGGCGATATCAAAGAGTTTTCAAAAACCTTCTACGAGGTGAGCCTTGATGAAACAGCATTGTTTGAACAATTAGGAGAACAGATCTATATCATCTCTAAAATAGCCGCATGGAAATTTAAAAACGTAAAACGATCCATCACTTTCTTGGCTTTTGGCCTTACCGCACTCCTACTCATTATGTTGTATTTAGGATATGTAACCATAACAAACGCTCCTTCCTAATTACATTTTTGATTAGGTTCTTCATAAGCAAACACGATTCTTCTCACATTTCGTTAACAGCAAAACATTTATATTTTCAGTAAATTACTTCAAAATCAATCATTATGAAAAAATTCATCTTTCTCCTCCTTTTACTTTTTACGGTTGGAAGTCTTTACGCACAAGTCAACTTAGATTATCAAAAACCACCTAAAGAAATTTTAGACCTTGTTGATGTGCCACGTGCTCCATCTGTGGTAATGAATACAAATGGAGATACAATGCTTCTATTGTATCGAGATAGTTATAAAACCATAGCTACCCTTTCTGAAAAAGAACTGCGCCTTGGCGGATTACGAATTAATCCAAAAACGAATATTGGAAGTAGAACCACCTACTTTAACAATGTGAAAATAAAGGATGTAAACAATGGGCCAGAACGTCAAGTATCTGGATTACCAGAAGACGCCAAAATAAGTAACTTCTCTTGGTCTCCCGATGAGTCCAAAATGGCCATTACAAATACAGTTGAAAATGGTGTTGAAATTTGGGTGCTTGATATTGCTTCCGCGAAAGTGAGCAAACTCACAAAACCTATGGTCAATGCAAATATGGGAAACCCTATCCGCTGGTTTAAAGACAATGAACATCTTTTAATAAAAATGATTCCAAGTAGCCGAAAGCCTTTGATTAATTCGGCCGAAGCGGTTCCTACTGGCCCGACCATATCTGAAAGTGATGGCGCCAAAGCTCAAAATAGAACCTACCAAGATTTACTTCAAAATCCAAATGACGTTTTCAATTTTGAACAGCTTGCAACTTCTTCTTTGGTAAAAGTCGACCTTAAGGGAAACACTACTCCCTTTATGGACGCAGCCATGTATAGTGGAATCTCTGATTCTCCTGATGGAAAATATTGGATGATTACAACCATTGAAAAACCTTTCTCTTACATCGTTCCTTATCGTCGTTTTCCACAGACTTCTGTGATTTATGATGCCAATGGAAAGAAAATTACGACCATCAACGAAGTTCCGCTTATCGAAGAATTACCTAAAGGATTTATGTCGGCGCGAAAAGGAAAACGAAGTATGCAATGGCGTTCTGATGAGCCAGCAACCTTAGTCTGGGCAGAAGTATTAGACAATGGAGATCCTGAAGTAGATGTTGCTTTTAGAGATCAAGTATGGATGCAACGCGCTCCTTTTTCCGAGAAGCCCCAAAAAGTAATCAAAACCATCAATCGCTTTAGTGGTATCGAATGGGGAGATGCGAATCATGCCATCGCCTATGACTACTGGTGGAATACAAGAAATACAAAAAATTATCTCTTTAACCCTTCAAGTTCAACCAATGAAGGCAAGGTCATTGTAGACCGAAACTATCAAGATGTATATAGCGATCCAGGAAATTTCATGAGCCATGAAAATGAATTCGGAAAAAATGTACTAACCATCATAAAAGGAAATGCATATCGCATGGGTCGCGGATTTAGCGAAAAAGGACAATTCCCTTTTATTGATGAAATTAACCTCAAAACACAAACTAAAAAACGGTTGTACGAATCGGCTTATACAGATAAACTAGAGAATCTTCAAGAAGCGATCGATATGAAAAAAGGAGAAATCCTTGTCCGCATAGAATCGCCCACAGAATATCCGAACTACTACATCCGAAACATAAAAAGTGGAAAATTAAAGCAAATCACAGCTTTCAAAAACCCTTTTGCTAGTATTCAAGATGTCCATAAGGAAGTAATTAATTATAAACGTGATGACGGATTAGAACTTAGCGGAACCTTGTATTTACCTATTGGATATGACAAAAACGCCAAAGAGAAAAAACCAATGATTCTCTGGGCGTACCCAGAAGAGTTTAAGGACAAAAGCAGTGCTGCTCAATCGACAAAAAACCCAAACGAATTTACCTATCCGTACTACGGATCAATGTTATACTGGGTAACTAGAGGATATGTTGTCTTGGACGACGCTTCCTTTCCTATTGTAGGAGAAGGTGATGAAGAACCTAATGATTCATTTAGAAAACAACTCGTCGCCAATGGAAAAGCGGCCATTGATGCCGTTGATAATTTAGGATATATTGATCGCAATCGTGTAGGCGTTGGCGGACACTCATACGGCGCATTTATGACGGCCAATTTGCTCTCTCACTCTGATCTTTTTGCAGCGGGAATTGCGCGTAGTGGAGCCTATAACCGTACGCTGACTCCTTTTGGTTTCCAAAGTGAGGAACGCAGTTATTGGGAGGCTCCAGAAGTGTACTATAATATGTCACCCTTTATGCATGCAGATAAGATGAAAACTCCCTTGCTGCTTGTACATGGTGTCGCCGACAACAATTCGGGAACGTATCCTTTACAAAGTGAACGTTATTTTAATGCTTTAAAAGGACTTGGCGCTACAGCGCGTTTAGTGATGCTACCAAAAGAAAGTCACGGCTATGCTGCCAAAGAATCTATTCTACATATGTTATGGGAGCAAGATCAATGGCTCGAGAAATACGTAAAAAATAGAGATGTCTCAGAAATTAAAGATGAAAAAGAGATAAAGAACTAAACCTCATCAATCTCAAATGAAACCACTCAGCATATTGTTGGGTGGTTTTTTTATGCCCAATTTTATTTACCTCCTAAGGCATTTACTACCTTATTTACGTTCTTCGTTTCAAACCATCTAATAATCTTTATTACAAAGCGTAAGAACCGACTCCGGGTAGTATATAGTTTGGTAGCTAATTGTCCAATTACATGATCACGTCGTTCAAAAGCCAATTGTTTATCAATAGATACATGATAGGTATTTGCAAATATCCAAGCACCATCTCTGGCAACATTGATACTGAACGCGGCAATAGCATCTTCTTTGCCTTTGACAAACCTATCTAGTAAAAAGAACAAAGGTGATACAGTCCCAATACTCTTTTGCACAGCATCCACCATACTACTTAAAATAGCATTGATTTTATTAAAATCACTGTGTATTGTAGGCAGATCGCTAGTGTTTCCCGCCGTTTGTGAAACAGCAATTCCAAGATCCAAGTTGATATGGGCATTGATCCCGAGGAGAAGATGCTGTAGAGTTATGAGTGAACTATCTTTGGCAGCATCAAAAGCGTGAAGCCAACTTCCAGAAGGTTTCCCTCCATCTTTATATATAAAATAGGCATCTAAATAGCGATTGGCAAAAATCACATCTAAGCGTTGCATTCTTGGGTTGTCATCAAATTCTTGATTTGCGACTCCCTCTTTAATGCGTTGGGTGACTTGCTTATACAACACAGGGAAAATGGCAAGATTACTTTGATTTGCCACCTCCTGCCTAATGATTTCATCCAAAATAGATATGACATCATCAATAGTACGCGCCTGTTTCATACATCTAATTAGTTAAATATTAGCTCTTTAAAAGTAGACAATCCTTCACAGACCAAAAAAGCGAAACAAAATAATAGATGAATTGAAAAGACCTGCGCACCTCCTCGCCCCTCGCTACTCGAAGTCCACTGGACTT
>TARA_R110002051_G_scaffold27998_11_pt1 | contig 13591 bp, 9 predicted proteins | sample TARA_R110002051 | Tara Oceans TARA_R110002051 (sample SAMEA4397023) | marine metagenome | biome: Polar Biome; feature: [MES] marine water layer (ENVO:01000295) within the mesopelagic zone...; material: water (ENVO:00002006), including particulate matter (ENVO:01000060) such as......
AGGCCCTGGCCTCGATCACGAGATTGGTGTCGGTCTCTGCCGCGATCCGGACCGACGTAAATCCCGCATCGTTCAGGACACGCGTCAGACGCGCCGGCCCCGCCTGGGCGCCGAGACAGGCGGCAACGGGTTGCGACTTGGAGTTCGGCAGGCAGGCAAGCGTCGAGGCCGAATAAAAGATCGCGCCGAGCGGATGCAGATTGTCCGAAAGATCATCGCCGGCGCGCGGTTCGACCAGCATCAGACTGCCGCCGGACCTAAGGATCGAGCAGGCATGGCGCGCCGCGCCAACCGGGTCTCCCATGTCGTGAAGCGCATCGAACATGCAGACCAGGTCGTATCCATTCCAGGCGGGAATGGTATCGGCCGCGGCCGTATTGAAGGTCAGATTTGTCATTCCGGCTTCCCGGCCTCTCTCACGCGCCCTTTCGATAGAGGGAGCGTGGATATCGAACCCATGGATCGCCGAGCGCGGGAAACGCTGTGCAAGGAGCATCGCAGACGACCCTTCCCCACACCCGATATCGGCCACATCGCCTCCTCGCTCAAGAATCTCTTCGATGCCGTCGAGCGCCGGGATCCAGCTGGAAATGAGATTGGCTTCATAGCCCGGCCGGAACACGCGGTCTGTGCCACAGATCATGCAGGCATGCTGGCTCGACCAGGGCAAACCGGCGCCGGACCGGAACACGTCAATCGACTCAGCATGAGTCATGTACTGGCCGACGGTGGACTGAAAGAACCCCTGCAGATCGGTTTCCGCCCCTTCGGAGGCAAACAGCGCCACCTGTTCCGGTGTCATCGAAAACATACCCGTCGCGGCATCGTAGAGAACGTAGCCCAGCGCCGCATTGGCCGAGAGCCATTCCGTCAGGTAGCGGGCATCCACCTTCGCCAGATCGGCAATTTCCTCCGCATCCCGCCCTTCCCCGTCCGCCATTGTGCGGTAAACGCCGGTCTGGTCGCCGATATAGCCCATCAACACGCCCATCGCGCCGGCCAGATCGCCCATCACCTTTCCGGCAAGGGCCTGCAGTTTTTCAACGTCCGGCCCGGCGCCAGAGGTCTTTTCGAGTAAGTCAGTCATGTTGTGCTCCATCAATTTGTGATGGCGCCACTCTGGCCAATCCGTTCCCGGTGCGCTTGAGATTGCGATGAGAAGGCTATGAGAATGAGATGAGGTCGCGTTTAGCCGGCCGCCTTCTGCCAGCCCCTGAACCGGTAGCCATGCCCGATCACGGTCTCGATCGAGGCCGCGTACGGGCCGAGCTTACGGCGCAGCCCGCGGATCATGGCATCGATCCGGTTGGAGCCTTCGAAAGGCTGCTTCCAGACTTCGGCCAGCAGCTGGTCGCGCGTCATCACTTTCGATTCCGCGCCGGTCAGAGCCTGCAGGGTTGCAAATTCCAGCGGGGTCAGCGCCACTTCGACCCCTTCCAGGTTCAGGGCCCGATTGTCTGTATCGAGAAACACCGCCGCTTTCGCAGGTCCAGTCACCGGGGACGGCACCGGGGAATCGCCGCGCAGGAACGCATTGGCCGCGCGGGCGATGTCTTCCCCGCCGAACCATGGGACATGGTTGCGCCCTTCGAACAGCATCAGGCGGGCATCGGGAAGTGAGCGGGCCAATTCCTGGCCCAGATGGCTCGGAATGGCGAGATCGCCGCTCCGGTGCATGACCAGCGCAGGGATCGTACACGCCGGCAAATGGGCCTCGGCATTCATGCCATAGGTCAATTCAAGAAACTGCGCAGCCGCTTCCGCATTGGCCGCAGCGCGCTGCTGGCGGGCGAAGGAGTTGAGCGCCTCTTTGCTTACATCCGGCGCGAAGACATGCGCCAGCGCGGTCGACCCGATGCCCCAATGCGCCCGCACCATCGCCAGCATGGCGTGCTCCACATCCTTGGTGGCGATCCCGCCCCCATTGGCAAATGTGCCGAGAAAACAGACCCGGTCGACCTGGTCTGCATGCTTCGCGATATGCGCAATGGCGGTCGGTCCGCCCCGGGATAGTCCAAACAGGGAATAGGATGCCAGGCCGAGTTCGGCGATCAGTTCTTCCAGGATCTCCGCCTCGCGCCCAAGGCTGACTTCGCCGACCTCTCCCCCACTCAGACCCACGCCGGGCCGGTCATAGCGAACAAGGGTGAACCCTTCGGAAAGCTGCTCGAAGAACTCCCGGAACGCCGGCTCACGCCAGTCCGCTTCGACATGGCTGACCCACCAGGCCGGACAGACGAGATACGGCCCCGAACCGGATACAGCATAGGCAATGCTGCGTCCGTCCCGGCCTTTGAAGAAGCGTATGTCTGTCATCGTCTCCGACATGCGCGCCCTATACAGGAAATGTTCTGCGACCGGAACATGAAAGCAAATCGGGTGCGATCACCCGCCCAGCGGCTTCATGTAGGTGGCAAGGTCGAAATAGTCGCGCCAGACGGCGATCTTGCCATCTTTCATCTCGAAAACCCCACAACAGGGCAGGTCGATCTGCTTGCCATGCGCGACGGTACGGTCGAGGCGTTCGGCGATCACCGTGTCCCCGGCAGACATCAGCGTGAGGACGTCCCAGGTCGTCTCGCTCCAGCCATTGATGAACGTGCCGATAAACTTGCGCAGAGCCTCGCGCCCCTGCACCGGTCCCGTCGGCATGTTGTGATAGATGCCGTCCTCGGCAAAGAAACCCACCAGCTCCTCCACATCCAGCCGCGACCAGGCCGCGATAAAATCCCGGATCACCTGTTCATTGCTCATGGCATTTCTCCCTTTTGTTTTTGTGACGATGAAACCGCCGGATGAGTGACCATATATCACACCCGCTCCGGTGGCACTCGCCAGATGACCGAGGCCGCCATCGCCGACTTACAATGGAAATTAGAATTCTTGCCCTCTTTCAAGAACCAGAGCAGCTCATCTCGCCACAGTAGGAGAGTCCTCCAGCATGACCTGGACTGAGATCGCGGGCTTCATCACAGGCGCGCTTTCCGTGTGGCTCGTGGTGAAGCGAAATATCTGGAATTTTCCGGTCGGGATCGCGAATTATATTTTCTTCTTTGTCCTGTTCATTGGCTCGGGTCTGTATGCCGATGCGGGGCTGCAGGTGGTTTATTTCGGGCTGGCGCTTTATGGCTGGTATTCTTGGCTCTACGGGGCGGAGGATCATACTGCGCTGAAAGTGCACAACCCTACCCTGCCGCAATTCCTTGCCTGCCTTGCCGCTCTGGGCGTGATCTGGACGGCGATCCAGTTCGGCCTCTCCCGCTACACAGACTCCACCGTCGCCGGATGGGACGCGATCACCACGGCGCTCAGCCTCGTTGCGCAGTTCATGCTGTCGTGCAAATGGATCGCGAACTGGTGGCTGTGGATCGCGGCGGACCTGATCTACATCCCGCTCTATGCGGTCAAGGGCCTATGGCTGACGGCTGGGCTCTACGGCATCTTCCTCGCCATGTGCATGGTGGGCCTGATGGAGTGGCGCGCCGCGCGGGCGAAGATGCTGGCGGAGCAGCCGTCCTCTGCCTGATCAACTCCCCTGCTCCCCCGCCAAAATCGCGGCGAGGCCTTCGCGATAGGTGGGGTATTGGGGGCGCCAGTTCAGGGCCGCCTTGGTGCAGGCGTTGGAGATGCGTTTGCACTCGGCATAGAAACTGCGGGCCATGGGGCTGAGGTCTGCTGCCTCGAACGCTACGTCCGGCGGCGGGTCCATGCCGAGCAGGCGCGCGGCGTGGGCGATCACGTCCTGCGGCGGGGCGGGTTCGTCGTCGCAGAGGTGGAACACGCCCCCTGCCCGCGCGGCGGCTTCAGGGCGCTCGTACAAGGCCAGCAGGCCACTCGCAATATCGTCCACATGCACGCGGGAGAAGACCTGCCCCGGCTTCACGATGCGCCGGGCCGTGCCCGCCCGCAGCCGGTCGAAGGTGGAGCGGCCGGGGCCATAGATGCCCGGCAGGCGCACGATGCTGACGCGGCCGCCGGTCGCCTCGCGCCACTGGTCTTCGGCCAGGGCCCGGGCTTTGGCGCGGCGGCTCTGCGGGTGGGTCTCGCTCCACTCGAACGCCCAGCCGCCGGCAAGGTCTCCATAGACGCCGGTGGTCGACAAATAGGTCACGCGGAGATCATGGATTAGTCCGGTATGATCATGGTCCGGTCCGGTATCGTCAGGGCCGGGTCCGGTATGCACATGGCGTAACACGGGGCAGCCATGCGCATCGGGCGGGATCGTCACCAGAAGGCATGCCTTATCGGGCAGCTGAAGCGGGCTGTCGCCATCCCAGACGCGGGCGCCGATGCCGCTGGCCCGCAGCGCCTCCGCCTTGGCCTCGCTACGCACCGTGCCGGCCACCGGCCCCGGCCAGATCCTCGCCAGATGTGTGGCACTATAGCCAAGCCCGGCGACAAAAAGCAGAGATGGCTGAACTGTCATTTGCCTCGCCCGAGCCCATTGTATCTATGGGGTTTGTTACAGGTTCCGGAGTGTCCGATCCATGCCCCTTCTCACCGCTGCCGCCGTTTCGCTCGTCCTGCTGCAATCGGCCGGAGAGCGTATCGCAGCTGAGGAACAGGCCCGGCTGGAGGCTTGCCTCGCCAAGATCGAGACCGATCCGGACGACGCCTATGAAGACGGCCTCGCCTGGCTCTATCAGGGCAACCGCCCCGGCGCGCGCCAGTGCACAGCTATGGCGCTGATCGCCCTCGGGCATCAGGCGGAAGGCGCCGAGCGCCTGAAAAACCTCGCAAATTCAACGGATGGTGGCACGCTGGCGCAGCGCGCGGCCTATCTCTCGCAGGCCGGAAATGCGTGGATCGAGGCCGATGACCCGGACTCCGCCCTGCAGGCGTTCGACGGCGCCCTGAAGATCGCGCCCGATGCGCCGGAGCTGCTGCTGGACCGGGCCTCGGCCCATATGCTGCTGGAGAATTTCGACAAAGCCATCGAAGACCTCGACGCCGTCCTGCTGCGCGTGCCGGATCATGCCGAGGCCTACCAGATGCGCGGCGCCGCCTGGCTCGCCAAGGGCGATCCGGACAAGGCGATGCTGGACGTGAATGCCGCGATGGACGCCGATCCGGAAGACATCAATACGCTGGTCCTGCGCGGCCAGGTGCGCGAAGCGTTGCGCCTGCAGGCCGACGCCGGCGGCCCGATTGAACGGATCGAAACCGACTAGGCGTCAGCCCACGCGCTGGCCGTTTTCGTCGATCAGCAATTCCCCGTCTTCCTTGCGGAACGGTCCGGGCATGCGCCCTTCTCGGCCAAAAGGTTTTTTGTAGACCTCGTATCTGCTCAGCACCGGAGACCTTGCACGCTCCGCCACCAGCTCGCCTGCTTACCCCGCTCAATGCAAATCTGTGACAAGTCCCGAGCTCCAGGCAGATGACCAGATCTGACTGCGACATCAGATCTGGTCGTCCGCAAAACGGCGCTTAGAATTTGTATTTGAAATCAACTCCATACGTCGCAGGGCGCGCCTGGGACCCCAGGTCGAACGGGGCACCGGCATATTCCGATGGGTTGAAGTCGGCGTAGTATTCTTCGTCGAGAAGGTTCTTGCCCCAGATGGATGCCGACCAGCGTTCGCTCTCAATCGATGCCCGAAGCGAGACAAGGCTGACCGGATCGCGCACATCGGCATTGTCGATCTGCCAGAATTTGTCGCCCTGATATTCATAGTCGGCGCGGAACACGGCGCTCAGGTCTGAGCTGATGCACTGGACGTACTGGCCGCCCAGATTGAATGACCATTCCGTCGTTTTTGGCGTGTGGGAGCCGATAACCTTGGTGGTATCGACGCCCGATGCTGTCAGATAGGCCTCCAGCTGAGCATTGCCGATAGACTTGATTTCGGAGTCTGTGTAGCCGACGCCGCCCGAGACCGTGAACTGGTCGCTGACACGGTATTGGAAATCTGCATCGAAGCCACGCAGGTCTACCTTGTCCAGGTTTGAGATAATTTGCGACACTGTGCTGGCATCGACAAAGAAGAATTGGAACCCATCGCTCTGCGAAGAGAAGGCAGCGACGTTGAGTGTTCCATCTCCATCCAGGAGTTTTGTCTTCAGGCCGACTTCATAGTTGGTGAGCGTCTCGTCGCCAAACGAATCCAGGACGACGCCGGGCGCGTTGAAACCACCAGAACGGAAACCCGTGCTGTAGGTGGCGTAGCCCAGAACATCCTGCGTAATATCATAGCTCAGCGTGACCTTCGGCTGGAAGGAGTCAAAGGTTCTACTCCGATCTGAGCCGGAAACGCCGGGCACGGTCTGATTACGTTCGTCCTCGTCGTAGCGCGCACCGACTTGCAAAGTTGCTCGGTCCGTGAGGTCAAGCTCGGCCTGAGCAAACAGAGCCCAGGCCGTGTTGCTGTTATCTTCGCTGCGGTTGATGACGGCGGTGCCATTTTCGAACTGGCTGACCGAACCGTTCAGATCGAGGAAACCGCGGGTGAGGAGGCTGCGGTCTGTGTCGAGGTAGTAGGCGCCCGCGATCCATCGGAAGGCGCGCTCGTCAGGCGACACGAACCGAAGCTCGTGGCTGAGAAGCTGAACCGAAAGGTTCTGCCCCTGCCCCAGCTGACCAAAGGGACCAAACGTCGGCTGTGTGGGGTTGGAAAAGTCGAGGTCTGCGCGGTAGTTCTCTGTAAGGTCAGTGTACCCCAGTATGTACGTCGCAGTGGCAAAGTTGAAATCCCATGTCGCTTTGCCACTCAGGTCCGTAATGTCGGCGTCAGTTGTTCCAGCGAGGCTGGACCTCGGCTCGAAGATGTCATTGGAATCATTTCCAGAGCGAAAATCCGGGTTGAGGACACTGTTGACAACGGCGTCATACGCAGCGCCGGCTTTCGCATCGGTGTAAGAGGCTCGCAGATCAAGCGAGAACACATCATTCGGCGTGTAGGCAAGTTTGCCGCGGACGGAATAGTCATGGTCGACATAATCGACCTCGCGACCGAGATAGGTGTTCTCGATCAGGCCATCGTCCTTGTAATAAGACCCCGATACGCGAAACAGGAGGCGGTCCTTGACGATCGGGCCGCTGAGGCCTGCGTCCATGCGATAGCCGGACCCGTTTGAAAGACCGCCGGAGACGAACCCTTCGAACGCATTCGTGGGTTGCTTCGTGACGATATTGATCGCGCCGCCGATCGCATTACGGCCATAGAGCGAGCCCTGCGGCCCTTTCAGCACTTCGATCTGCTGCACGTCGAAAAGCGGCATCTTGAATTGCTTCTGGCTGTTCTGGGGAACGCCATCAACGATTATCGCCACCGGCGAGTCGGCATTGTTGATCTGCGTTACACCGCGCACGACCACGAAACTGTTGAGATAGGTAAAGCTGTCGTCGAAGGTAAGATTGGGGGTCAGGGCGATAAAGTCTTCCGTCGACCTGATGCCGGCGTCATCGATGTCATTGGCGGTGAAGGCGACAACACTGCTGGGGACGTCCTGCAGCTCCTGTTCGCGGAACTGGGCCGTCACAGTCACGGTTTCCAGTGTCCGGCTATTGTCTTCCGTGCCGGGGGCTGCCCCCTCTTGCGCGCTAGCGCACAACGGCGCTGCAAGAGCCGTGACACTCAGGATGCACACGGAGTAAAGAAGGCGGTTCTTCAGGTTTGAATGTTTCACGGTCTGGTTCCCCATTGTAGATTAGATGAAAGGCGGCGTGCAGGATTGTCTAGGTCGTCAGCTCATCGATTGGCGTGAAGTCGAAGTCGAGCCCGAAGCAACTCGGATGGACAAACTCGAGCGCGTGCGGCGTCTTGAGCAGTTTCGGCGCGGCGGCGGCTATCACCTTCACGCGTTGCCCATAGCGAAGGGCTTCGGTTGGAATGGGTTCCGCGGTTTCCCGGTCAACGATGGTAATCAGGTCCGGCACGATGGCACGCAATTCGCCGTTTTCCAGTGCGACAAGATTTTCATTCTGGAACTGAATGTCCATTGATCCGAATGCGGTGTTCAAGCCGTCAATCTTGCAATGGCCGATAGAGAAACCAGCCGTCGTTTCCCGGCGGAGGTCGACGATCTTGCCATCGAACAGCACGCGGGCATGGCCGTAGATCGAGGACTCCGACAGGCGGCGAACAAGTGCGCCAACAGCATCCCCTTCCCGTCGTCCCGCTTCAATCGCGCGCCCGATCTCAAGTGCTTCGGTTAGCGTGTTGTGCACCGTCGCGCGCTGCACCTCTGCGCCGGTCATGGGATAGCCGGCGACGATACAGCTCAGTCCCATATTGATGGCGACGGAGCGCACGAAATCTTCGGCACGTTTGGCGGTGCCGGTTTCGATGATCACTGAATTGAGATGCTCATCGACGATCACAAAAGGCGTCGCGCGAACGCCTTCGAAGTTCATGACGACCATCTGGATCTCGGGAAACGCGCGCCCCATACCGTCTGCATTCAACAGCGGGAGACCGAGGCGTGCCGCCGCGACGATGGGCACGGTCGAATTCACGCCGCCGATCTCCGCCGGCATGAGCGCGTCTATGGGCCGACCCAGCCGTTCCGACAGGCGCTTGACAGCAAGGTCTATGTCGACTCCGGAGGTTGCCTTTTCATTGAGGACCGTCGGCGCACCGAGCATGGCGACGAACGCAACCGTCGCGTCGTCTTCCAGCGCATCGACATTGATGATCTTCGGATGCCCAAATTCGCGGATCGCATTCTGCGCCATCAGCCGGCCGATATAGGGATCACCGCCGCCACCGGTCCCGAGAAAAGCGGCTCCCCGGGCAAAGTCGTGCAGGTCAGCTTCCGAAAGAACGAGGTCATTGCCGCGGAAAGTTGAAGTGAGGCTCATGGTCAATTTGCTCCCGCAGTTGCAAGGTCACCCGCGACTTTCACCCGTAGGCGGACCGCGCCGCCCGGGACATAAGCCAGCGGCAGTTCTTCAATATCCAGAATCTCCAGGCTCTCGGCGCCAGCACCGGCGGCTATGGCGCGCGACTTGGCGCCCGCGATGGCATCTTCCATCGCCGCGTCACGCCCCTCAACATCATAGGAATAGACCTTGTCCGTCTCCCCACCAATCTGTGCGATCGAGGCGCCGATGGCATTTGCGACCCCGGCCTCCGGATGGGTGAGCACATCTGAAATCCCCTTAAGATCGCGATGGATCAGGACGGCGCCGCCGCCGACAAGGATAAGGGGTGCTGCGTCACCGCTGGTTTTCATTCTGTCGAGACCGGTTTCAACGAGGCGGTGCATTTCCGTGACACCCTCTTCGACGAGGTTCGCGTTCAGGTTGGCTACACGCGACTTGTCGCCGATATCGGCATATCCTGCTGCCACGGCGAGGTCGGTGGTTGTGAGCGTATCGCCGCCAAACACCATCGCTTCGTTGGTAATATTGTATCCCACCGATTGCGGACCGATCTTGACCCCACCATCTTTGAGCGGCGTGACAATGCTTCCGCCGCCAAGCCCGAGCGCAATAATGTCGGGCATCCGGAAGTTGGTTCGCACACCGCCTATATCCACCATGACAGAAGACTCGCGGGGGAACCCGTTGCTGAGGACGCCAATATCGGTCGTTGTACCGCCGATGTCGGCAACGAGGGCGTCCTTCAGTCCGGAAAGATATGCCGCGCCACGCATGGAATTGGTCGGGCCGGATGCAAAGGTCAGAACAGGATATTGTTCAACGAATTCAGCGCTCATCAGCGTGCCGTCGTTCTGGGACACGTAAAAAGGCGCGTCGATGCCGAGTTCCGCAAGCGCGGACCGGAACCCGGTGACGGTTTCCTGTGCCAGCGTTGCGAGACTGGCATTCATGATCCCTGCATTTTCCCGCTCTAGTAGCCCGATCCGTCCGATCCGGGAGGACAGCGTTATCTTGCAGTCAGGATGCTCGTTAAGAATGATCTCGCTTGCCCGGTTTTCCATCGTATCGTTCACCGGAGCAAACAGGGCCGATAGCGCGATAGATTTAAGGTTTTGCGCCCTGAATTGGCGTGCGGCGTCGGCGACAGCGAGTTCGTCCAGCTCAGAATTGACCCGTCCATCATACTGGTAGCCGCCCCGGACGGATATGGCGTGGCCGCCAAGCATGCTGGCAATGTCGTCCGGCCAGTCTGTCATCGGCGGCAAGGCCTGCGCAGCCGGCAGCGCGACGCGGATGACACCGACGCGATCGAGCCCCCGGCGCTGTACGAATGCGTTTGTGAAATGCGTCGTGCCGATCGAAACAAATGAGATCGCGGACGCCTCGACTCCCCCGGATTTTATCACGGCCGAAATCGCTTTCACGATTCCGTCGCGCACTGATTTCGTGGTGGGTGACTTTGTGGATGCCATGACGGCTGATCCACACATCAGGACCGCGTCAGTGTTTGTGCCGCCAACATCAACGCCAATCCGAAGGGGTTTATTTTCGTTGTTCAAAACAGTTCGCTGCCTTCGACAAGAAATGTGAATTCTGGAAGACAAAGGCTATGATAAACATACGCGCGGGAGCCGGGGTAAATTTAGTAGGACGCCCACAGGGTTAGTAGTCCGGATTCCAACAGGCAGTAGTTTCTATGCCGTTTTGTGGCCGGTGCGGGTTCGCCGCGTTCGGCAATGACTGGTCTATGCCTCCAGGACGCCGAGCGCCTTTGCCCGGAGGACCGCCTCCTGCCGATTGTGCGCGTTCAGTTTCACGTAAACATTCTTCAGATGGTACCGGATCGCATGTTCGGTCACGCCAATGGACAGCGCGATCTGCTTGTCAGTCTGACCTTTTTCAAGCTGAATGAGGACGGCGCGCTCCTTCTCGGTGACGATGGATTCATGTCCGTGGCCTGTCACCGTTTCCTTGCCGACCTGATTGGCTGACAGTTGCGCGACCAGATTCGCAATCTTCATCGACAAGCCGGTTGCCTCAATCCTGTGCAGCAGATCAGGCCCGGCAAACAGCGTGGCGCGGCCGAACCGGTCGCCTTCCAGGCATGTTTCAAGGATGCCAAGATCGGCCTCAAGCCCGCTTTTGGGCCGTAACAGCGCGAGTAGCGCGCTCATCCGGCTGGCGATCCGGAAGTTCCCCTCGGCAAGCTGGGCATCCCGGAACGCGGTCACACGATCCAGCGCTGGCACAACCAGCCCGGCATGCGCAAGGTGGAGGTGGAGTTCACAGTCCACTTCGACGACCCGCCAGGGAAAACTTGCGAGAGCAGCAAGCGGGTCAATGCTCTCCCCTGCTGTTGCGCAAGCGGCCAAGTCCACGCCATCGACGCCGTATTCCAGGAGCGACAGGATTGTTCGCTGCGCAGTGCAAATGCGGCTCAGCGATTCGATCGCGTTGCGCACGGCAAAGTCCTGAGCCAGATCAAGCACGTGCAGGGCGTCATCAATGCTTCCCGCCAGGTAGATCTGCTCTGACAGTGTCCTGAACGCGCCGGCATAGATATCGATCCAACCTTCTGCGCGCAGCAGACGCGCGACTAGATTTTTGAGGCGTGAAGCGTTTTTCAGGTCGTATGGCGCATGCTCGTGATGCGCTTCGAAGGAGATCACATCGTTGAGGTATTTTATTCCGCTATCGAATGAGAAATCCCGTCGTATCAGGTGCGACGCCTGTTTGAATTCGCTGATGCTGCGATCCGTCGGGCGCATGAAGGAATGGATCATGGCGAGATGGATATGAATATAGACCTCACCATACAACGAGCCCGCCTCCTGAAACACCGCCAATGCGTCGTGAGCGAACTGAATAGCGTCTTCCAGACGTCCTGCCTGGTGTGCGGCGACACATTTGAAGGTCAGCATAAAGCCTTCAAAGTTCTGGAAAATGATCTCAGATTGCGTAATTGCCTGTTCGATCCGCTCCACGTCATCATCGTCGATTTTCGCACCGGTGTAGACTGCGAGCACTACGCGCGTCACGGTGCAGGATACCGACAGAAATTCATCTGAAGCAATTCGTTCTGCATGCTGCGCAATAATACGCTGGTAGAGCAATGCCGCGTCGGACTGCTTTCCTGTTTTCATAAGGATAATGCACCGCATCAATGCGGCGGTCGGTGATCTTCGAATAATCTCTGAGTCGAGATATCTGTCGATCGCTCTGAATTCGATCAGCCCCTCCTGAACCCACAGGCCAAGTCCACCTGTTTTCTCCAGAATCGTAAGAATGAGCGTCTCGTCGTCAGTCGCCAGCGCATGCTTGACGGCACGCACATGATTTCCTTTTGACGAATACCAGTGTGCGGCCTCTACCTGGAGCGCATTGTAGCGCTCTGGTATCTGGTCCCGCAGTGTCTGCCGCAGATATTCGCGCATCATTGGATGAAGGCGATACCCCGCCTTCTCTCCCGATAACGGCGCAAGAAACGCTTCAAGACTTTCCAGCCGCTCGAAGAAAGCGTCGCCGCCATGTCCGAGTACGTCTTGTATTGCGTCGTACGGGATTTCCTCGAAGATTGAACTTTCCAGCAGGAAGCGCCGAAGGTCGCTGTCTATCCAGCTCAGGATCTTTTGTTCGAAATAGGTCGTGATCGCCATGTCCCGGTAGCTGGCTTCATCGATATACCGGATATCGAATGTGCCCATGTCCGAGGCTGTGAGCAGGAGCCGGATCAGCACCGGCCAGCCTTCGGTCCGCTCTTCCAGCCGTTCGATCTGGCGGGGGGTAAGACGGTTCTTCCAAAGACGGGTGATCTCCTGCCGGCCAAAACACAGGTCGGCGGAGCCCAGCCGTGCGACGAGCCCCCGATGTTCCAGATCCACCGTGCTGATATCGACCGCTTCGCGCGACGCGACAATCAGGGTGGCATTTTCCGGGAGCCGGCGGAGCAGCATCGGGATGACCCCACTGCGCACGGCGGGCGACAAACGCTCATAGTCATCCAGAAGAATCCGAACCGGACGGCCGGACTGCTCGATATGGGCCAGGAATTGTTGGATCGTCTGCTGCGGCGTACGGTCTGTCGTAAATTCGAAGCTGAGCAAGCCTGACTGAGTTGTGTCGATGCCCGCAATGAATGCCGAATAAGCGAGGTAGGCGATGAATGTCTCAACATCGTCGTCCTCGTCTATTGACAGCCAGCAAAGCACTTCCTGCCGCTGGATACAGTGGTCTCTCCACTCGCTGAGCAAGCAACTCTTCCCATAGCCGCCGGGGGCTTCCAGGATAATCAGGCTGCCGTCCGCCCCGCTCTCAAGCTTTTTGATCAGACCTGGCCGTTCAATCACGGACATCAATTGCCGCGGCGGCGTAACCTTCGAACGAAGGAGCCAGGGGGCAATGTCACTCTCTGAATGCGGCATGACTAAAAGATCCCCGCATGTCTGACGCTCGTCAAGCTCGCGACCTGAGCGGCGTCGTCGGCAACGATGATTGCCTTCAACCAGGCCAGCAAACCTGCCGCACCCGGAATCGAACAGCAGGCTGAACTCGCCGCCACCGCTAAAAGTCAAGAAATCAGCGCCTGATCGGGAGGGTGTTGTTGAATTCCATATTTCCGTCTCGTGGAATCAAGGAATTGAAAATCCCCTCTCTCAATCGGCCGCGCTCACCCAGGAAAACCATCTGGCTATGTTCCGTCTTCCTTGTGGAACGGGCCGGGCGGCAGCGTTTCCAGCAGGTCCAGCACCGCCTCGCTCGGCCGGCACA
>TARA_R110002051_G_scaffold40375_3_pt1 | contig 13585 bp, 11 predicted proteins | sample TARA_R110002051 | Tara Oceans TARA_R110002051 (sample SAMEA4397023) | marine metagenome | biome: Polar Biome; feature: [MES] marine water layer (ENVO:01000295) within the mesopelagic zone...; material: water (ENVO:00002006), including particulate matter (ENVO:01000060) such as......
GGAGGCATAGAATTTGGGCATGGCTAAAAAAGAAAAAGAAAAAGGACAGACCGTTGTAATCAACGGTGCGGAACATAACGTAGCAGACCTCTCTCAGGAGCAGGTTGTGCTACTTAACCACGTTGCTGATCTTGAGAACAAGATTCGACAGATCAGTTTCAACCTTGACCAAGCTCATGGTGGTAGAAATCACTTCATGGGGTTGCTCACAGCCAGCTTTGAAGCTAAAGCTGAACCGATGGTTGAGGCAAAAGCTGGTGGGTAAGAGGACACCATGATCGGATTTTTTGATTGGGACACCGGCAAGGTACTGGTCGCGACATTCACCGGGCTATCGAACTGGATGGTGAGTATAGATTTAATTTTGAAGGTGGCGATCTCGGCTGCGAGTTTGATTTACATTGTGTTGAAGATTAGAGAACTATTGAGAAAGAATAAATAATATGTTAAAAAGTAAGACATTATGGGCCAGCGTCACGGCTATTGTTGGCGCGTTCGGCGCGTGGTTCACGGGCGACATTGAACTCAGTGAAATGTTGCAACTGGTTGTAACGGCCGGGTTGGCGGTGTTTCTACGTCACGGCATTAAGAAAAGTGAGGATGCAGCGGAAGCCGCAGTAGAAGCCGCAAGCACGGTTCTCCCGGTTAAGAAGAAGAAAGCAACCGGCTAAATGGGATTCGTCAGCGCAATCATAGCGTTGTGCAAGGCCGTCCCGTCACTGGAACGGCTTTTTTTGAGGGTGGCCGATGGTGTTAGAGAGGCAAAAGCAAAGGTGCGGTATGATACGAAGCTGGACAGTATTGATGCTGCTATTGCTGCTCACCGCTTGCCAGACGGGGCGGGAACTGAATGGAGTGAAGACCCTGACAGATCACCCCCAGTTTCAGAAGGCGGCACAATCCGCGCCAGAGTGGACGAGAGCGGCGTTGAGGAAAGTCGCGGAACTGGAATATGAGATAGAAAGGAACTGATGCCAATACCCGACCCATTGATAGACGGCGACTCTGGATTTTCCGGGGTTAACGCGCGTCTGGATGCGGGACAATTGCCGACCAGCGTCGTGTCTTCGGCTAAAAACATACGCTTCAGAAACGGGGTTGTTTCTCCACGCAGTGGTATTAAGAAGGTTTATTGGGCAAACGATACTCTTACAAATGTTGGAGCCAGCGACACCAGTAACGGGAACCATGAGAGTGATGCGTTGTTTTCCTTGGGCTTCACTAACGCAACGTGTGATTATAATAATGATCCAACTATTACACACAATGCCGATACAAAAATAGTTGCAGGATTACACGTTAGTGGCACTGGGATACCAGCGGGTGCTACCGTAGCTTCAATCACAGACGGTACTCATTTCGAGTTAAGTGCCTCTACTACTGGTGGTAATGTAGTTGATGGAACGCTGACATTCAGAACGGCGAGAACACTCAAAAGCAAACCACTAACTGCTTTCTCCAACATTCGCGGAGTTGGCCGATTCGATAATCCCACCAACGGGGTTAGTTGGTTGTTGGTCGCAACAAGCACAACCATTTACGGTATTAGGGAAAACAATGAGATTTTGAAACTCCAAGTTGGCCTAACGATTCCAGAGAACGTGGAGTTTGTTCAGTGCTTTAACGTGGTTGTGATGTTCCGTGGAAACAAGAATGTACCTCTGGTTATGGAAAACCGGGAAGATGGTTTCCATGAAGTTACAAATCCAATCACTCAATTTGCGTTTAGCGCAGCCGCCATAGTTGATAGCACCATTACGTTGATCTCGACAAACGAGACATCTAAAACCTACATTGCGAAAGCTACCGGAACCACTGGGGCATTAAGCGGATCAGACATAATATTTTTACACGGTGGTAGCGCGATTGCTTCGGCTACAAATCTCAAGACGGCAATTGAAAGCGCGAATGGCCACGACGGGCAGCTTTTGGTGACGGCTAATAGTGCAAGAGTTGTAATTGCCCAGTTTCAAGCCGGGGATGTTGGTAAAACTGACATCGCCACAGCCAGCAGTTTCACAAATTCGACAAACCCCAACCCCAATTCCACATTTAGTGGTGGACAATTCAACTCTGATGTAACCCTTGACGAAAACGATACCGATGGAACAGAGACAATCCCAAATGCGGCTACTGGGATATATTTCCAGAATCGACTTCTAATCCCATACAGTCGGGACTTGGTGGCTGTGTCGGATTACTTGAACTACACACGCTATCAACCCGTGTTGTCGAATTTCAGAATCAACCAAGGCAGTGAAGACAAACTTGTCGCCTTGGTTAAGTACGATCAATCCACCGTGATCTGCTTCAAAGAACATAGCGTCTACGCGGTTCGCAACATTTACGGGAATCTGGTGGACACCTATTTGGATGAATTGACGAGAACCAGTGGGTTGATTGGTAAGAAAGCCGTGACAACGGTGGGTAAGGACGTTTGGTATTTGAGCGACCAGCGAGGCGTTGTGAGTTTATCCGTGTCCGAGTCCGGCAAGTTGCAGGGTTTGGATGTGCCTATTAGCGAGGCAATCCAGCCGCTGATTGATCGTATCAACTGGAAAGCCGCCACCAATGCCGTGGCCGCCTATCACAACAACCGCTATTACTTGGCCGTCCCTATTGATGGTGCGGCGAAAAACAATGCCGTGTTTGTGTTCGACTTCAAAAACAAGGCGTGGAGTGGGTACGACCAGAGTGACCAAATTGGCAAGGCTGGGTCTTGCTCAACTGCCGCCTACACAAACGAGAGAACTTGTGTATTGGGGGGTGGAACTTGGACTGCCGAAACCGGCATACTGGATATGTTCACCTTCAGTTTTTTGGGAGCGGAGCGACTGTTCTTTCTAACAACAGACGGTTTTGTAAGCCTGTATGACGATGCTATGTACAGTGGCGATGCAGATGAAGGGGTGAATACCGCCAACACAAGCACCCGGAACATTACGCAAACAAACATTTCCACGGAAGTTGTGACCCGTGGCTACTCGTTTAACAGCATAGATTTTAAACAATTTACACAGGCCGATTTCCAGCTTGCCACGAATGGGGTGGTTGGAGCCACGGGAATCACCTTAACCGCTCAATTTGATGGTGTGTCTGAAAATCTCTCTGTCCTAACCAATGAGGACGGCACAACTAAATATCTTAATTTCAGTCGGACAAAGTACGACAAGCCTTTTGACAAGACCGATTTTGTGGAGTCCAACGTGGGTGATGATTACATGACCCAATTCAGACAGGATTACAGCACCGTCCTATCCACCGCACTAGACCCAAACACAACTGGGTTCGACCCAGATGCCAAACAGGAATCCACGCAAAAAGCGCGGTTTAACGGGCGCGGAAGGTTTGTCCAGTTCAAGGTCACAAACGACTTGGGAATTTGCGAACTAAAGGGGATTAAGGCAGCGGCACTACCGGGTCAAACAATGGTAACTAAAAGGATTTAAACATGGCAATTACAGCAGCAGTAACACCGGGTGAAACTTACCCCGATTCAACGAACGTAACGAGGGCGATGCTACGCAATGGCGCGGCTCCCACCGTGGCTATTTCTGGCGACATTGAAAATGCAGACATAGCTGATGCCGCAGCAATTGATTTTGATAAACTAGAACCACTGGCCAACGGGTCTGTCATTGTTGGAAACGCCAACAGCGTGGCGACGGAATGCACAGTTACAACGGGGTCAATGGCTGTTTCTGGAACTAATGTCACAATCACACCATCCAATGCGACCATCACCCATGCCAAACTGGCCTCCGGTTCATCCAATGTAGTGAAGGGAGCCACGTTAATCACAAGCGCAGCTAGTGGAGATTTGCTTTTGGTGGCGGACGCCTCCGATTCAGACAACTTGAAGTCTATAACGCTGGGTAATATATCAAATTCTGGGACATTTGAACAAATCACTCCAGCAGCGGCAGTTAATATGGACGTGAGTAAGCCAACCCACACGCTCGCGATCAATGTTAACACAACCCTTACGCCAACAGCGCACCCCTCATCCTCCAGTGAGTTCAAATCCAGCGTGCTGTACATCACAAACGGCACGGGCGGAAATCTTGATCTCACTTTGGCAGCGGGGGCTGGAAGCAAGGCATGGTCAGTGTTGAAATACAGCACGGCGACCCCGACTTTCACAATCGCCGCAAGCGGAAGTGCGGTACTTTCGGTGATGGCGTTCAGTGGAAATCAAGTGGGGGCGTTCGCGGCTACGGCTTAATATAAAATGTCTGATCGAGAGTTAGTTATTGGGAATATGGTTCACACCATGCGCGATCCAGCGTTTATTGCTGGGTTGACAAGCACGTTTGATGGAACCAAATCCCCCTTGGAAATTATTAAAAACCTTCCAAAACTTCGGATAGTGTGGAAGAACGAATCCACAACTCTCGACATCAATTGCAACAAATCCGCTAACCTGACTTTCACTTGGCAAGTCAGTAACGTAACTAACTTTCCTAGCACTGATATAACGGACATCACCTCGGCCTCCCACTTAAACGGACTTGACCTTGCGACAATCACCAGTACGGTTGCGGATGGAGAATCCAGCTTTGTGTTGTCCCGAATCGGGAACAGGTTTTCGGGACAGTATATTCGGTGTAAAGTTGATTACGCCTACGGTGGGGAGGAACCGTTTACAGACGCGACTTGTGACACCACGGACACTTCAGTGACAATTGCTTGCGACGTTAGCGCGACCATCGCCATTGGACAATACGTTTCAGGGACAGGGGTTCCTGTGGGTAGTAAGGTTGAAACGGTTAGTTTTGCAATAACTGCCATTTCAGATACAACCCCAACTCCAAGCGCAGCATGGCAAGCAAGTCAGTCCCATTCCGCTTTTGCTCAAACTAGCACCAGCGGTTCCGGTACGGGTGCAACTTTTTCAGTAGCCACAGATGGTTCTGGAAACCCAACCTTTACTTTAGTTGACGCGGGAGTCGTTGGATACCAAATAGGAGACACGTTGGTATTCACAGACCCCGGCTCAACATCAAGTACAGCAACTGTTACCGTGAGTACCGTGACGGCAACCGTTAAATCGTTCACGATCACAACAGCGGCCACCGCAACAAACGCTAACACCACACTAACTTTTTACGGCGAAACGGCGACTACTAACTCCTGTTTAATTCGACTTTCGGAAGGCGATGATCCGAGTATTAACGATTTTGTTATCCCAGTGCATCCAAAACAACCCCGCGTCCAGAATTGATGTAGATAATGGTTGAAAACCAAGACATAGTTCAAGGCGCAATCACCAAGACCAAGTTAAGTAAAAACTTGCGACTGGACTTGACTAACTTGCCTCAAGGAACGGTGGGTCAAATTCCCATTGTTCAGTCTGATGGGAACTGGGGGCTTGTGGAGTTGAGTGGAGATATTTCAATTGCCGCCGATGGAGTAACCACGGTCATCAATAATGCAGAAATCACGGCTGCCGACGTAGACACCGCTTTTAATTTTATTCACGATGAGAATGGCTACATTATCAGGTCGCCGCAACAGGATGGTCAAACGACTATTTATAAAGTTGATAACAGCACCTATGTAACGGAAGTGGTTGCTGCGGCTCATGCCGACCATGCCGTGACCACCAAGGGAACCGGGAAATACACTAGAACGATTTTATGGGGAACTAACGACCCGGATCATGTTTCATTCAGTGGAGACGTAGCAACGGTTACTCACGGGCGCAACACTGAATTTATCACAGTTTCAATTATTGATGTGGACGGGGCGGTTTGTGTGCCAGCCGCGAATGGGTTTGTTGATTTAGATGCTATGTTAACAATAGTCAGTCACGACGCTAACACGATTAAAATAGGTCTTGCCTCTGGCGCAAGCGTATCGGCTGGTGATGAATTTAAACTAACGGTAATTGGATGACCCCGATCCAGCAAGCAAAGGAAACCTATGACAACGACTCCGAAAACACATTTGAAGGTGATTTGGTCTGGCACTTACACAACGCCTACGTCTGGAGCGGCGACGATGCGTTCATCATGGGTCGCCCTATGCCAAAGGCGAAGGTTGCAGAGGAATGCACTCACAAAACCACCTATCCAATTAAGGATTGTGATACTTGGTTCGTGTGGCTTGGGTCAGGAAAAGCCGCCCTCAAACGATTCTTGGAAGTCGCCCCATTCAAGATGGAATTTGTCGCATGGCACAGACATGGGTCGCAATTGAAAATTTATAAGTGGAGAGATTATGAGAGAAAGGTAAACAAGTATGGGAACGACAATTAAAGCCCCAAAAGCTAGGGACTACGGTAAAGAAACCCGCGACACGCTACAATCGCAAATAGATTTAGCTCCGCAGCTATACGGGGCAGAAGAACGATTCCGGGGCAAGTTTGCACAACTAGACATGGATATCGCCAAGCAGATGTCTCCACAACTGCTGGACTTGTACGAGTCATCGCAGTCGCGGCTTGGCGCGATGGATCGGGAACAACTCGACCTCCAGCGCGGGGGCGACATTGGAGCCATTGAAAAATACGGAGGCCGTGCGCGAGCCGCGATAGATGCGGCAAACCCAGAACAGGCAGCGTTGTTGGCCGAGTTAAATCAACAAGCCCAATCTGGTTTAGAAGCCGGTGGCGATTTAAGTGCGTGGGAGCGAAGGGAAATTCAGCAATCCAGCCGGGCCGGGGGCGCAGCACGGGGGATGGGTTACGGGAGTCAGGGTGCGGCGATGGAGTCGTTAGCACAACTTCAAGGCGCAACTTCAAGGCGACAGCAAAGGCAGGGATTCGCACAGTCAATGGTTGGTATGAACAAGGCAACTGCTGCCGACCCGTTCATGGCGATTCTAGGCCGACCGAGTTCCATGAACCCGATGATGTCTGGAGGTATGGTTGGTCAAGCGCAGGGCTTTAATCCCGGCGCAATGTTCAGCCCAGAATCCCAGTACGCTGGGGATATTTATAACCAGAATTATCAAGGCCAACTGGCGGCTAGAACTGCCAGTGCGAAGAATCGCGCATCAATGATTGGTGCGGGGCTTGGGGCGGCTGGATCAATTTGGGGAGGGGGTTAATATTATGGCTAATTATTTTTCAAAGTACACAGGGCGAAAAGGCCCGGCGATAGCACCCGGCATCATTGAGATGATGGGTAGTATTGGCGAGGAATACGGCAAGGGCATTGAGAAATTTGGTGAGGGGATTGCCAACTACAAGAAAAACAAGGCCGAGAAAAACAAGGCCGAGGCCGACTTTGAAAATGCCTTAACCAGAATGTCCGGTCTATACGGCGAGGAATCCATCATCTATTCGGTGGATGATAAGATCATGTCGAAACTGGAGTCCGGTAAGGGAACAAAGGAGGATTTCCTTTCGGCATTCAATTCGCTCAACACAATGGAGGACTCCATTGAGGAAAACCGGAAACGCGAGGAAGACGCCCGGCGATTTGGTGTAACCACCGGCATACAAAAAGAGCAACTTAAAGCAACACAGGAACTAGGATACGCGAGGCTAGGTTCTGCTGAACGCGAAGGCGCGGCGGGTCGAGGCTCCCGTGAGGGAATGCACGCGGCTGGACTTGTCTCTGCTGAAGGAGAAGGTGCGGCGGGCCGAACTTCCCGTGAAGGAATGCAGGATAAGGACATTACTGCCCGCGCGACGGAGGGCGCAGCCGACCGGACTAGTCGTAAGGAACTGCAAAAAACCCAAATTACTTCCACGGAGGGAATGCACGGGGCGGGGCTTACCCAAGCAGCAAAACAATTTAAGGAAAGTTCAAACCAAGAGTTCTATCTACGAATGGAAGACCTTGGTTTAAGGGGAGAAGCACTGGTTCAAGCGAGGGACTTCCATGAAGACACGCAGAACTTGGCAATAGATAAAATGGCGCAACAAGCACGCCAGTTTAATGACACGCTAACAGAAACAAAACGGATAAATCAAATTAGGGAAAACGTAGATGCCCGAATAATTGAGGAAAAAACGGCGGGTCAGGATGCATACACAACTTGGCACGACAAATCCCAAACCACGTTCGACCCAGACGCACAGGCGGCGGCCATGCAGATTACGCCAACGGCGGACGATCCGTGGGGTGGTATGACGCAGGAGAAAATCCAGAGCTACCTAGACAACCCTGAACAGTTCCAGCGGCAGATAACGGTTTCCGAGCGGGCAATAAAAGCCCTCCAGACGCCGAACCTCTCAAAGGAAGTGCAAGGACAAATTGCCACATGGGCAAATGCGGACGCCGGAATGGGTGGGGGGCAGTTCAGCCTCCACGGGCCTACTAACACATGGCTACACACCTCCGAAAATGGTGTGGTTAAAGTAATGGGTAAAGAGGGTGAGTCTGAAAGTTCACAAGACCGGAAACAGCAACTGCTGCGGGACGCTACAAAGTCCAAGGAGACGTTGAAGTTTAAATTACTGGAACTCAGCGAAGCTAGGGAGAAGGCGTTGGCAGAGCATGTAAAGGAAACCCTACACGAGCCGGGTCACCCCGCATACGACGCCATTGTGAACAGGTACAACGCCATGCGGGCCACGTTAACCGGCGAGGCTACCATCCCAAAATATAATACACGAGGCGAGTTAGTTAATTAGCGTATGCCAATAATTGATGTAGAAGGTGTAGGGCTAATCGAACTCTCCGACGAGTGGGATGAACAGCAGATTAGTGACTTCATTAAAAAGGAGTTTGGCGGCGGCAGCGAAGAGGAAGTAGCCGACCCCGAAACGTCGTGGTTTTTCGAGCGATTTGGTGAAGCCGCCGGTAAATCCTACGCAGCGGCCGAAGAAGGTTTGGCAATAGGGCAGCTTGTTGTTGCGAACGACAAGAAGTTCGCACTTGACCTTTTAGAGGGCGAGTTCAACCAGTGGCAAAACAATGCCGAGGAAGGCGAAGAACCCCCGGCGTTTTTGTCTATGGCGGGCATGGGGGAGATTTTCGGTGGGGTAGCTCGCGACATTGGGGTTGGAGTTGGAGTTGGAGCGTTAGCCACTCCCGTAACCACGCCAATTGGTGGAATAATTGCTGGAGCCGCCGCAACCACATCCCTCCAAGCCTTAACCGCAAAAGGCGCATCCTTTAAAGACTCCTACATCCAGATACGGGCCAAACAACTGGAGCGCGGAGTGGATGATAAGGAAGCCGCCTACGAAACTGCCCGTAAAATTTCAAATGCAGACGCGGCCTATGCTGCCGCCGAGACTGTAGTTTCCACAGCCGTACCGGGTTTTGGTAAAGTCGGTACTAGAGCAATTACTAAAGGAGTTGGCAAAGTTGGTGGCGGGGTCATGTCCAGAGGAGCCGTGGATGCGACCGGAAAAATGGTCAGCGAATTAGGTTTGGACGCGACCGTGGGTTTCGGAGGGTCACTAGCATCCGACGTAACGGCCGAAGCAATTGGTGGCGAAGAAGGAGTAGAGCGGGGCAACATCTGGGAAAATGCGGCAAAGGCCGGTTTTGCCGAACCACTTGTTGGACTCGTCCCATCTTTAATACGAACGCGAGCCAGAAGCAAAGAATTTAAAAAACGAGAAAAGTACTTCGATGATGCCTTGGAGTTGGGTCGCCAGCAGCAATCTGACCAGCAAGAAATCGAGGCGCAGACTGACATCATAGTAAAACGAGGTCAGGAACACGAACGTGAACAGGCGCGAAGACTTAAAGAGGGAAAGGTTCCGCCAGAAGGACGGGTTAAAAGGGAAACTCAAAACACACCTATCCTCATCGAGGGAAAGCCAATTGGCGTTGCGGATAGATTGGTGCTTCCACCGGATGTTCGAAATGTTCCACCGCCGGGGATGGGGATTCCCGTCGATGAATCCGTCATGGCAACTGGAGAGGGAGTATCTCCAATTCTGGACGAACGAGGAAACGTCATGCTTCCCTCGACCCACCCACTTGGTGGCGACCCCCGTGGAACAGAAGCCCGCGCCATGCAAGCGCAGGGAGCGAGGGCGTCAGCGGCATTTTCTCGGATAGGCCACGCCAAACTGGGAGACGCGATGGGCTGGTTGGACAACCGGATTGCCCAACTGGAATCGCTCCGAAAACGGGGGGTTAAGTTTCCCAAAAAAGAATTTCCAATAGAAGAGGGACAATTGGAACTCCAGTTCGGTTGGCCAACAGACGGCCCAACACTGGACTCCCTCGGATTCGACGAAAACATCTCGCGAGTTCTAAACCCCAACCTCGACTTATCGGCTCCTGCCCCCGGCCTAAACATCGACAGTGAACTGGAACGATTGTCGGATTTGCGTGGACGATTTGATTCACGGCAATCTGAACTTGAGTTCAAGGAAAAAGAAGCCGAGGCCGTGGGAGTGAAGGTTACGGATCACCGGGAGCCGAGTCATATTTTACTGGACACCCCCTTGGATTTTTCGCCACCGAAGCCTGTTAAGGTTTTCCACAGTGGATTCTCCAAGTCTTCCAAGGAAGAGATGGGGGTAGTTACGGAAGCTGGGGTAGGGATGGGAATTTCGATAGTCCCAACTCCTTCCAAACCGAACCAACGAATCGGCACAAAACAAGTCGAGAGATCGTTAGACCATGTGGCGAACGGCGGCACTCTGTTCATAGACAACGGGGCGTTCGGGCTTTACAAAACAGGACAGAAGGTTCCTTTCGAAGGCAAGAACAACGCTTTTGAAGTAATCGACTCAATCGTTTACGAAAGTGAAAAGCACGGTGCGGGGGTTGCGCCAGAGAATCGCAAGAACGTGACCATTGTGATGCCTGACGTTATCGGGGATCAACAAGGCACATTGGAACTGCAATCCAAGCACAAGGAGAAAATCCACGGGTACATTGATGCCGGGTTTGATGTAATCATACCCATGCACCAAACCGAGTCGAAAACGAAACGTGGCGATGACCGAACACTGGACAACGTGTACGATGGGTTAGTTGCGGAATTTGGGGAAGGCAACTTCCGAGTCGGAGTTCCGTCTAATAAGGCTGCCATTAATTTAAAAGACTTCACGGGGTTGGTTGAGAACAAAAAGCCCGCAAAGATTCATCTGCTTGGAAAATCCAAAACCTCGGCGGATGGGTTGGCTAAAATTAAGGCAGCGGCCAAAGTTTCTCCCAACACGGAAGTCTCGGTGGACAGCAGCACGGCCGCTCAAGCAGCTAAAATACTTGAAGGAACCAAGGAAAAACCCAACCCAAGACTAAAAGCACGGGCTGAACGATTACGCCGGGCCGGGAGAGAGAAGGTTGGGGAGAAAGCCTATTGGGAGGCCGCCGACAAAGGCGTCACGGATTGGACAGAAGATGTTGGGTCAGTGTTCCTAGACCCCTTAAAAGCGCAGTCCACTGATCTGAAAAAAGGGTTGGGAGTTGCCAAAGAAGATTCTGCAACATGGGACAGGGTTTCTAAAAAGGGGGGCAACCTCCACGACTTCTTGGCGGCCGTACACGAATCGGAATTCGACGAGAAACCAACCAACGAGGAGTACGCTGGGCAAGCTGCCGACTACGAACTTACCGCCGAAACCCTTACCGGAGGCGTAGGGAAACAAATAGGCGCAGACATACTGGAAACCCAACCCAGCGAACTGGCAGAAACGTCCAAAAAAGCCGAACGTGAAGCAAGAGCAGAAGGCGTTACAGAAAACCTCGAACAACAAAAAGCCAAAGAACTACTAAATGCCGCCATCGCGGCGACTAGACAAATCGGCAAGTCAGGAATGACGCAAACGTCGATGGGTGTTGATCCAACTAAAGTGTATGAGGCGTTCAAAGCAATCACTAGTCTGGCCCGATACCACATCGCCCGTGGAGTTAAGAGCGCAGCAGAATTTGCCAAGAAAACCGGGTTGAAGTTGACGGCCGCCGTTAAGAAGGCTTTCGAGGTGGCCAAGTCCAAACGCGCCATTCAGCCTAAAGACATGGATTCACAGGTTATTGCCCACTTATCGGGTTATGACAAAACCATGACGGCCGAGGGTCAGGCGAAACAGGCGGCCATTGACCGGATAGAACTCATCCTCCACCCCAACATGGGGAGCGTGGCCGTTCGTAGGCTGGGAGATAAATTTATCGGACTCGACAACCTCCAGAAATACTACGCGGAGGGCCGGGAAATTCCTGACACAAATAACAGTTACCAAGATCAGCAAGTAGGCGATGGGATTTTGGGTCGAATGAATGGAGACTTTAGGGACGAGATGAGGGGTATCATCGAACAAATACAAGAGATGAACCTTCCTTTCGAGAATGTTGAATTGTACTTATACGCCCTCCACGCGAAAGAGCGAAACGAACACATCGCCAAAATAAACAAGAAATTTCCAGATGGCGGTAGTGGAATGACTGAGGCCGACCGGGTTGAGGTTCTTAAAATAATCCGAGATTCGGGTAAACAAGAGCAGTACGACAAAATTGTGTCGCAGATTTACGCAATCAACAAACGCACTCTGCAAATTCAACTTGAGGGCGGGCTAATTACCCAACAAGACTTTGACAACATATCCAACTACTATGAAAACTACGTCCCTCTAAAAGGCCACCACGATAATTCCGAACACCCCACGGTAAGAACCGGCAACCACATCCCTATCACGGGAGAAATTAAAGGACGCGACAACGAATACGCGCTGGGCCACGGGGAGCGGAGTACGGATGTTTTGGCTCATGTGTTTGAACAACACGCCACCGCCTTGAATCGTGCCGAGCGAAATAAGGTTTACCAAACATTACTGCGCTGGGTCGAGGCGAATCCCGACAATGAAGTAATTGAAGTTGCCACCACTGAAAACGCACCACTGGAGCCGAAACGCACCCCGGCCAAACTGGAGAAAGTGGACGGAGTGGACTACATCGTGGAAGAGGCCACGGTAAAAGACGTTATTAAATCCGCGTGGCAGAACGATAAAAACATAGTTGCGCTACGAGTCAACGGCGAGAATGTGTACTTGCGAGTGAAGCACGATGCACTGGCCAAGAATTTAAAGGAAATGGGTACAGCCACCTTAGGTGAGTTCCCTAAACTATTCGCCGGGTTCATGCGTTGGCGCGCGTTGTCGAACACAATGCTGAATGTGAACTTTCCTCTCGGCAACTTCATTAGAGATTTAGAAACCGCTGGAATCAACTTGGGAGCGGAGGAAAACTCGTTCGCACTCCAGAAGGCGACCATGAAAAACGTCAAGCCCGCGTTCAAAGCCATGTGGAAACTTGAGCGCGGCAAGCCGGGGGATTCCAAAATGGAAAGGATGGCTAAACTGATGCGGGACAATGGGGGTAAGATGGAGTACGCCTCCCTCAACAATCTTGAACACAATGTTCGCATGATTGAAGAGTATGATGCGTTGGTTAACCCGAAGAAGTATACCGTCACAGCGGCGTGGTATGATAAAAAAACAAAGGGACGGAAGAAAGCTCAGAACATGGTCAAGGCCGCCAGACTTCGTCTGCACTCGAAAGCGAGAATCGTCACAGAACAAAAAATGGTGAGGGGTGCGTTTAACATCCTGAAAGACGCCAATGCCGCGATGGAAAACGCCACCCGGTTGGCCGTGTTCACGGCAGTGATGGACACTGGTAAGGCTACCCCGAAACAAGCCGCGTTCATGGCGCGAAACATCACG
>TARA_R110002051_G_scaffold10079_2_pt1 | contig 13559 bp, 13 predicted proteins | sample TARA_R110002051 | Tara Oceans TARA_R110002051 (sample SAMEA4397023) | marine metagenome | biome: Polar Biome; feature: [MES] marine water layer (ENVO:01000295) within the mesopelagic zone...; material: water (ENVO:00002006), including particulate matter (ENVO:01000060) such as......
TGCGTGCGCCGCAGTCGAATTCGCGCTGGCAGAGACCGCCGCCGAGCGTGCCGCCGCCTGATACTTGACTCAGTCAATGTTTTATTGGATGGAGTCTCCGAACGGAGGCTCCATCCATGCTCGACGACACGACGGCCGACACCATCCGCGCCTTCAATCGCTTCTACACCAACAAGCTCGGCCTGCTCGACAAGGGCTATCTCGAGACGCCCTACACGCTGACGGAAGGACGCATCCTCTACGAGATGGGTGCCCGGCAGTCGGTCTCGGCCAGCGAACTCAACCGCGATCTCGGGCTCGATCCCGCCTATCTCAGCCGGATCGTGAAGAAGTTTCGCGAGGCGGGCTTCATCGACAGCACGTCCGATCCGTCAGACAAACGCAGCCAGATCCTGCGTGTCACCGCCAAGGGACAGGAGGTCTGCGACATGCTGGGACAGCGCTCCCGCCAGCAGATCGCCGGTGACCTTGCAGGCGTCAGCGAGGACGACCGCGGCCGGCTGATCGAGGCCATGCGCACGATCCGCTCGATCCTCGCCCCTTCGTCGCACCCGGCAGCTCCCGCGCCCGTGATCCTGCGCCCCTACCGGATCGGCGACATGGGCTGGCTTATCGAAAGCCAGGCGACCGCCTATGCCCGCGAATACGGACTGAACGAGAAGTTCGAGGCCTTGATTGCACAGGTCGCCGGCAGGTTCATCGCCGACTTCAATCCGCAGCGCGAACGGAGCTGGATCGCCGAACAGGGCGGCAAGCGGGTGGGCTCCGTGCTGGTGGCCGATGGCGGCGGGGAGACGGCAAAGCTGCGCCTGCTCTATCTCGATCCGCAGGTGCGCGGCCTCGGCCTCGGCCGCACGCTGGTGGAGGAATGCATCCGCTTTGCGATTTCCGCCGGCTACGCCCGGCTGTCCCTCTGGACGAACGACATGCTGACGGCGGCAATCCGCATCTACGAGACCGCCGGCTTCAAGCTTGTCTCCGAGGAGAGACATGCCATGTTCGGGCCGGAATGCGTCGGCCAGACCTGGGAGCTAGACCTCGCCGAAGCGAAGCTTTCGACCACCTAGACCGTCGCCTAGACTGTCTGGCCGCAGGCGCGACGGAAGCGCCGCACGGTTTCCGCCATGCCGAACTCCAGCGCGTCCGCCGTCAGCCCGTGACCGATCGAGACTTCCGCAAGATCCGGAATCCGCTTGACCAGAAGCGGCAGGTTGGCGACCGTCAGATCATGTCCGGCATTGACGCCCATCCCTTCGGCGCGCGCCGCATCCGCGGTCTGACCAAGTTTTTCGACGATCTCTGCCGCCCGTTCCGGCGCATCGTAGCAACCGCCATAGGGGCCGGTATAGAGTTCGATGCGATCGGCACCTGTCGCCTTTGCAAGCTTGACCGCCTCCACATCGCCATCGCCATCGGCAAACAGCGAGACGCGCATGCCGCCCGCCTTCAGCCGCGCCACGATCGGCTTCAGCATCTCGCCCTGGGCTCTGAAATCGAAGCCATGGTCGGAGGTCGCCTGGCTCGGATCGTCCGGCACCAGCGTCACCTGCTCGGGCTGGGTCCGTTCGCAAAGGGCGAGAAAATCCTCGCTCGGATAGCCCTCGATGTTGAATTCGGCCTGCGGAAACTCGTCGTCGATCAGCGCCCGGATGACCGGCAGGTCGGAGAAGCGGATATGCCGCTGGTCCGGCCGCGGATGCACCGTCAGGCCGCTGGCGCCCGCCTGCAGCGCAATCCGTCCCAGATGCTCGAGGCTCGGCCACGGCAGGTCGCGGCGGTTGCGAAGCATGGCGATGGCATTGATGTTCACGGAAAGCTTGGTCGGCATAACGAAATCCATTTCAGAAAATGCCGTTCCTGCTTAGGCCATGCCAGCGACGATGACCAATGGCTTTCGCAGATCGGGCCATTGAAACTTTTGATGACACGCCGCCGAAGGCACTAGCGGACGATGGTGATCGTCTCGGCCGCCCGGGTGATCGCCGTATAGAGCCAGCGCTCGCGGGTATCGCGAAATGCCCAGCTCTCGTCGAACAGCACGACATTGTTCCACTGCGAACCCTGCGCCTTGTGGACGGTCAGCGCATAGCCGTAGTCGAACTCGTCGTAGCGCTTGCGCGTCGACCAGGGGATCTCGCCCTCGACATTCTCGAAGGACGCCTTGAGCAGCTTGATCTTGGCAGCACCTCGATCCATGTCGTCGTCTTCGGGCCGGATCATCAGGTTGATCCCCGGCTTCACCGTCTCCTTGGACGAACTCATCACCTGCCACAGCGAGCCGTTCAGCAGACCTTTCACCTGATCGTTGCGCAGGCACACCAGCTTGTCGCCGGACTGCGGATATTCGGTCGCAAAACCTTTAAGCTCGCGGAGCCGCTGGTTGTAGCGCTTGCGGGTCTTGTTGGTCCCGACCAGCACCTGGTCGGCCTCCAGCACCAGCTCCTGGCTGACGTCGCCGCGGGAGATCACCTGGGCGGTGCCATAGTCCCCATGCATGATCTCCTTGCCTTCGCGCACGTTCATCGCCAGCTGGATGATCGGATTGTCGCGCGCCTGGCGATGGATGTCGGTCAGCAGGTAGTCGGGCTCCTGCTCGGTGAAGAAGCCGCCGCCGGACACGGGCGGCAACTGCCCCGGATCGCCAAGCACGAGGATCGGCGTCCCGAAGCTCATCAGGTCGCGGCCGAGCTGCTCGTCCACCATGGAGCATTCGTCGATGACGATCAGCGGCGCCTTGGCGAGCGGGCTCTGCCGGTTGATGGAGAACATCGGCGAGACCGACGTTTTGCCGGTCTCCTCGTCGGAGACCTCTTCCTCCCCGCGCGGCCTATATATCAGCGAATGGATGGTGCGGGCGTTCTTGGCGCCGCGCGAGCGCAGCACTTGCGCCGCCTTGCCGGTGAAGGCTGCAAACAGCACCTCGCCGTCGACGTTCTCGGCAAAATGCTTGGCCAGCGTCGTCTTGCCGGTACCGGCATAGCCGAACAGCCGAAAGACCGGGCTGCGGCCTTCCTTCAGCCAGCGCGAAACGGCTTTGAGAGCCTCGTCCTGTTGCGGTGCAAATTGCATGGCTGCGACATGGCAGGATTCTGGAGCTCACCGCAACCGAAAAGAACGAAAGAGGATCAAAAGGACCGGCAAACCGCGGTCAGCGCTGCGGGTCGTTTGCCAGTTCGATCGGCTGCCCGTGCGGCGTCGCCTCCGCCGCCCGCTGCCAGCTCCGCTGCAGGCCGAGGATCTGGTCGGCATCGGCAATGCCCTTGGCGGCCAGCAGTGCCGAAAGTGCCTCCACCCAGCAATCGAAATAATCGCTGCCGTCCTCGGCCCGGCCCGGCCTGTGCACTTCGGCAGACAATGCCGCGGCCCATTCCGTCCAGGAGAAGACGCCCCGCGCATGCAGATGCACCGTCATCGCAAAGGCTTCCGCCGCCCAGGGCTCCGGAAACACCGGATCTCCCTCCGAGGACATCGGCAATCCCGGCGACCGGGCCAGGGGAGATGGGTCGACCGGCGATCCGGTCTCACAGGCGCTCAAGATAGCTCTCCCAGGCATCGATAGAGACCGTCAGCGTCGCATCGGCGCCCTCGCCCCAGATCTCGTCCCCGTCGAAGACGACGGTGTAGAGCCACTGCGGATTTTCGCCCCGCCCATGGGCATTGTCGTCGGCAAAGACGAAGGAGCCCTGCGCCGCCTCGACCACGCCCGTCTTCGCCCGCGCATAACGCGGCAGCCGCGTGTGCGTCTCCGGATTGAAGTTCTTCGTCCGCACGCGGTCGCCGACGGCAAAGCGCGGCGCCGTCTCGACGGGCCGATCGCAGGGCCCGCCGCGTGCCAGCACGCCCGCCACCATCTCCGCCGTCAGCACCCGCTTCGGGGTCGCCGGCGCCTTGAGCATCCGCCCCGCCGCGATCTCGTCCTGGCCCGCAAACCCGTGCCGCTCCAGCAGCACCTCCAGCGCCCGGATCCAGATCTCGTAGTAGCTCGCCGACAGATAGTTCGCCGGCGGAATGGTCTCGCGGGCATGCCGGCTCTCGTCGATGGTCCAGGCCCCGAAGGCGCCGCAGGACAGCGTCAGACCAAGCGCCCGCTTTTCCCAGTCCGCGTGGAAGAGAGGTTCGTGCGGCTCCGGCGCCACCAGCCCGAAACCCATCTGGCCGCCGAGATCATGCGGGCCGTTCATCGCGCGGCCTCCGGCGCCAAGGCGAGCCCCGTGCCGATCATCGAATCGCGCGTCACGAGGTCCGCCAGTTCGGCCTCGCCCAACCCTTCCGTCCCGGAGGGTCGCTGCGGCACCACGAGATAGCGAAGCTCCGCCGTCGAATCCCACACCCGGATCTTCTGCTCCTGCGGCAGCGTCACGCCGAACTCCGCCAGCACGCCGCGCGGGTCGATGACGGCGCGCGAGCGATAGGCCGGCGCCTTGTACCAGACGGGCGGCAGCCCGAGCACGGACCAGGGATAGCAGGAGCAGAGCGTGCAGACGACGAGGTTGTGCGTCTCATCGGTATTGAAGACCGCACGCATGTGCTCGCCCTGCCGGCCGGTGAAGTCGAGGCTTGCAATCGCCGCCGTCGCATCCCGTTGCAGCCTGTCGGCAAAATCCGGATCCCTCCAGGCCTTCGCCACCACGCGGGCGCCGTTGCGCGGCCCGACCTTCGTCTCATAGGTCTCGACGATGGCATCGATGGCAGCCGGATCGACCAGCCCCTTCTCCGTCAGAACGGTCTCGAGCGCCCGCACCCGCGCCTGCATGTCGCTGTAGCGGTTGTCGTGGTGATGATGATGATCGTCGTGGGCGTCGTGGTGGTGGTCGTCCATCGGTTCTTCCTTTACTTCAGCATCGGCCACAGGCTGATGACGAGCAGGACTGCCATGGTGATGTTGAACCATTTCAGCCGCACCGGCACCGACAGCCACTCGCGCAGGGCAGAGCCGAAGCCGGCCCAGGTGGAAACGCTCGGCACGTTGACGAGCGCGAAAGCGAAGCCGACCAGCAGCACCGTCGGCACATAGGAGGCTGGATTGGTGTAGGTCGCCATCGCCGTCACCGCCATCACCCAGGCCTTCGGGTTGACCCACTGGAAGGCGGCAGCCCCCAGGAACGTCATCGGCTTGGCGCCGGCCTTGCCTTCCGACAGGCTGCGCGAGGTGCCGATCTTCCACGCGATGAAGAGCAGATAGGCACCGCCGGCAAATTTCAGCACCGTATAGGCGACCGGCACCGCCTGCATCAGCGCGCCGAGCCCCAGTCCCACGCCGATCAGCAGCGAAAAGAAACCGACGCCGATGCCGAGCATGTGCGGAATGGTCCGGCGGAAACCGAAGTTCACGCCCGATGCGAAAAGCATCATGTTGTTGGGGCCTGGTGTGATCGAGGTCGTGAAGGCGAACAGGACCAGGGCCAGAAAGGTTTCCAGCGGCAAAGGAATCTCCAGGCGCCAATGAGAGGATGGTTTTACGGCAATCTCGCTCGGTGGATGGCCTTGGATAAGGTTTAGGCGCATTCGCAAGCCGCTTCAAGCGGGCTTGGCAGCAGAGCGGTACGCCTTATCTATGGCTTATCGAGAAGGAGCGACCCCATCATGATCGACGACACCCTGCCCACCGTCACCCTGTCTTCCGGCGCAACCGTCCCGGCACTCGGGCTCGGCACCTGGCACATGGGCGAGGACCCGGCGCAGGCGACCCAGGAAGTCGCGGCGCTCAAGGCGGGCCTGGATCTCGGCCTGACGCTTGTGGACACCGCGGAGATGTATGCCGAGGGCGGCGCCGAGGAGATTGTCGGCGAGGCGATCGACGGCCGCCGCGACGAGGTCTTCCTGGTCAGCAAGGTCTATCCGTGGAATGCCAGCCGGGAGGGCACCATCGCCGCCTGCGAGCGAAGTCTCGAGCGCCTGCGCACCGACCGGCTCGACCTCTATCTGCTTCACTGGCGCGGCGAACATCCGCTCGCCGAAACCGTGGGCGCCCTCGAGGAACTCCGCAGTCAGGGGAAAATCGGCGCCTGGGGCGTCTCCAATTTCGACGTAGACGACATGGAAGAGCTCATGGATGTGCCGGGCGGCGAGAACTGCACCGTCAACCAGGTGCTCTACAATCTCTCGCGGCGGGGCGTCGAATACGATCTGCTGCCCTGGTGCCAGGAGCGCGGGATCGCCGTCATGGCCTATTCACCGATCGAGCAGGGACGGCTGATCCGCAGCGAGGCTCTCGCCCGCATCGCCAAGGCCTATCAGGCAACCCCGGCGCAGGTGGCCCTGGCCTTCCTGCTGGAGCGGGAGGGCGTCATCGCCATCCCGAAATCCGCCAACACCAGCCGGGTCGCGGAAAACTGCGAGGCGGCGCGCCTGGAGCTGACGGAGGAGGATCTGCAGGCGCTCGACGCCGCCTTCCCGCCGCCGGCAAAAAAGACGCCGCTCGCCATGCTCTGATCACATCCCCTCCGATCACATCCCCTGGGGCCCGCGGTTCATCGCGGCAATGCCGGTGCGGCAGATCTCGATCAGGCCGAGCGGCTTCAGGATCGCCACGAACTGGTCGATCTTCGACGACTTGCCGGTCATCTCGAGGATGAAGTGCTCCACCGTCGCGTCCACCACCTTGGCATGGAAGGCGTCGGCAAGGCGCAGCGTCTCGGCGCGGTGTTCGCCCGATCCGACGACCTTGATCAGCGCCACCTCCCGCTCGATCGGCCGCTCCTGGCCGAGGCTCTGGGCCCGCACCGTCAGGTCGACCACCCGGTGCACCGGCACGATGCGCTCCAGCTGCGCCTTGATCTGCTCCAGCACCGCCGGCGTTCCGCGCGTCACGATGGTGATCCGCGACAGATGCGCCTCATGTTCGGTCTCAGAGACCGTCAGGCTCTCGATGTTGTAGCCGCGGCCGGAGAACAGGCCGATGACGCGGGCCAGCACGCCCGGCTCGTTGCTGACGAGGACGGAGAGCGTGTGGTTCTCCGCCTTGGCGGTCTCAGGCGCGATGAAGTAGGCGGAGCCGGTCGGTTGTTGATGCGCATTCATGATCTTGCGTCCATTCTATGAGAAATTGCTTTAGAAGACAGCGCTCAAACGAGCTGCCGTCCCTTGGCATCGATGGCATTGGCGACCGCGTCGTCTGTGGCCTCGTCCGGCAGCAGCATCTCGTTGTGCGCCTTGCCCGACGGGATCATCGGGAAGCAGTTGGCGAGGTTGGCGACGCGGCAGTCGAAGATCACCGGCTTCTTGACCGCGATCATCTCCTCGATCTTTCCGTCCAGCTCCTTCGGGTCGTCGCAATACATGCCGATGGCGCCATAGGCTTCCGCCAGCTTGACGAAGTCCGGCATCGCCTCGGTGTAGGAGTTCGACAGCCGGTTGCCGTGCAGGAGCTGCTGCCACTGGCGCACCATGCCCATGTACTGGTTGTTGAGGATGAAGATCTTGACCGGCAGATTATGCTGGATGGCGCAGGACATTTCCTGGATGCACATCTGGATCGAGGCATCGCCGGCAATGTCGATGACCAGCGCGTCGGGATGCGCGACCTGCACGCCGATCGCCGCCGGCAGGCCGTAGCCCATCGTGCCGAGACCGCCCGAGGTCATCCAGTGGTGCGGCTCCTCGAAGCCGAAGAACTGGGCTGCCCACATCTGGTGCTGGCCGACTTCCGTGGTGATATAGGTGTCCCTGCCCTTCGACAGCTCGTAGAGCCGCTGAATGGCGTATTGCGGCATGATGACGTCGTTCGACATCTTGTAGGCGAACGAATTGCGTCCGCGCCAGCGGGCGATGCCCTCATGCCAGTCCTGGGTCTGGCTCTTTTCCGGCTTCTTCGGCAGTGCCCGCCACAGGCGAACCATGTCCTCCAGCACGCGACCGACATCGCCGAGGATCGGCACGTCGACGCGGACGTTCTTGTTGATCGACGACGGGTCGATGTCGATGTGGATCTTGCGCGAGTTCGGCGAGAACGCGTTCAGGCGCCCGGTGATGCGGTCGTCGAAGCGTGCGCCGATGCAGACCATGACGTCGCAGTCATGCATTGCCATGTTGGCCTCGTAGGACCCGTGCATGCCGAGCATTCCGAGCCAGTTCTTGCCCGATGCCGGATAGGCGCCAAGCCCCATGAGGGTCGAGGTAACGGGAAAATCCGTCAGTTCGACCAGTTCGCGCAGCAGGCGGGTGGCTTCCGGACCCGAATTGATGACGCCGCCGCCGGTGTAGAGAATCGGACGGCGCGCGCCGGCCATCAGCTCGACGGCCGCCTGGATGGCAGTCAGGTCGCCCTGCAGCTTCGGCTTGTAGCTGCTGTTGGCCGGTGTCTCGCCCGGCGGCGTATAGGTGCCAGTCGCGAACTGGACGTCCTTCGGGATGTCGACGACGACCGGGCCTGGACGACCGGCCTGGGCGATCCGGAAGGCCTCATGGATGACGGCCGCCAGATCGTTGACGTCCTTGACCAGCCAGTTGTGCTTCGTGCAGGGGCGCGTGATGCCGACGGTATCGCATTCCTGGAAGGCATCCGAACCGATCAGCGTCGTCGGCACCTGGCCGGTCAGACACACCAGCGGGATCGAATCCATCAGCGCATCCTGCAGCGGCGTCACCGCATTCGTGGCGCCCGGACCGGAGGTGACCAGCATGACGCCGACCTTGCCGGTGGAGCGGGCATAGCCCTCGGCCGCATGGCCCGCACCCTGCTCGTGGCGCACGAGGATGTGCTGGATGTCGTCCTGCTGGAAGATCTCGTCGTAGATCGGGAGCACCGCCCCGCCGGGATAGCCGAAGATATGCTCCACGCCATTGTCTTTCAGCGCCCTCAGAACGATCTCCGCGCCGGTCATCTGATTGTTGCTATCCGTCATGTCCTGGTCCATTTGCTGCTGTCTGCTGGATGGTCTTGCTGTGCTTCGGGCATAAAAAAAGGCCCCTTGAGGAGCCTGTCTTTCCGCGCATGGGTGGCTAACGCCGGATGGTCAATCCATCCTGCCCATGCGCGTTCCCACCACGATAAGTGCGTTTGCAATGTTCATGGTGGCAAGTGTTAGACAGATAATTGCTGTGCGTCAACGCGAGACGCACTAAAAATTACGCCCGGGTTGCCCGGCGGCGGCCGTCGAGTCTCAGCTTTTGCTAAACTACTTGTTAAGCCAGGTGAATTAAGTTGCCGATTAAATCTGCATGCCGGCGGTTGGCCCACATACCATTCCGTCACCCAATGATCGGGAGACGTTTTGCTCAACAACGATTTGCACCGTTCCGTATCCGCTGGGGAACATGATCGCCGCAACTCCCAGAGTGCCGGCAACCGAATGCTGGGACGCGTCGTCGCCTGCAATGGCGCCCATGCCACGATCGCCGCGACTGCCGAACTGGGCGAAACCGACCTCACCGAACTCTGGTCCGTCGGCAGGCTCATCTCCATCAACGTCGGCCGCAACCGGGTCGTGGCTCTCGCCTATTCGATGAGCACGGAAAAGAAGACCTGGGGCGAAGGCGAAGACAACAGCTTCCAGATCGAAGCGGAGCTTCTGGGAGAGGTCCGCGTCGGCGAGGATGGCCGCGAAGAGTTTTCCGGCGGCATCTCGCGCTATCCCTATCTCGGCGCCGTCGCCCACCGCATCCGCGCCTCCGATCTCTTGCGCATCTACGACACCGGCAAGGACGATACCTGCGTCATCGGCAAGCTGACGCAGGACGAGACGATCGACGCGGCAATCCATATTCCGTCCATGCTGTCGAAGCATTTCGCCATCGTCGGCTCCACCGGCGTCGGCAAGTCGACGGCCGTGTCGCTGCTGCTGCACAAGGCGATCGAATCCGATCCGAAGCTTCGGGTCCTGATTCTCGATCCGCACAACGAATTTGCGGCAGCCTTTCCCGAGCATGCCGTCGTCATCGATACCGACACGCTCGACCTGCCCTTCTGGCTGATGAAGCTCGAGGAATTCGCGGAAGTCCTCTTCCGTGGCCGCCCGCCGATCGCCGAAGAACTCGACATTCTCCGGGACCTCATCCCCGAAGCCAAGCGCGCCTTCCGGGGCGGTGATTCCGCCCTGATGCGCCGTGCCACCGAAAAGAGCTCGATCACCGCCGACACGCCGGTTCCCTATCGCATGGCCGACCTGCTGGCGCTGATCGACGAGCGCATCGGCCGCCTCGAGGGACGCGGCGAAAAACCTCTCCTGCGAACGCTGAAGATGCGCGTGATCTCGGCGATCAACGATCCGCGCTATCACTTCATGTTCTCCAACAACACGATCCAGGATACGATCATGGAGGCGATCGCGCATATCTTCCGCATTCCGGGCGGAGACAGGCCGATATCCACCTTCCAGCTGGCGGGAATTCCGTCCGAAGTCGTCAATTCGGTCGCCTCCATCCTGTGCCGCATGGCCTTCGAGCTGGCGCTCTGGAGCAATGGCGCGATCCACATGCTGGTCGTCTGCGAGGAAGCACACCGCTATGTCCCGGCCGATCCGGAACGCGGCTTCTTCCCGACCCGCCAGGCGATCGCCCGCATTGCCAAGGAAGGCCGCAAGTACGGCGTGTCGCTCGGGGTGATCACGCAGCGTCCGGGAGAGCTCGACCAGACGATCCTCTCACAGTGCTCGACCATCTTCGCCATGCGTCTCTCCAACGATCGGGATCAGGACATCATCCGCTCGGCGATCCCCAATTCGTCGATTTCCACGACCAGTTTCCTCTCCTCGATCGGCAACGGCGAAGCGATCGCCTTCGGCGAGGCGATCTCCGTGCCCATGCGCATGCGCTTTGCCCGCGTCGAGCAGAAATATGTGCCGAAAGCCAACGGCGTCGCCAACAAGGGAACGGAAGACACCCCCGACACGGTCGACCTGCGCACCGTGGTGGCGCGCATGCGCTCTGTGAACGGGCCCGACATCCAGGCCTTCAAGCAGAGTTTCGACCGCTACGACGACAGCGAGGATTGCCCGGATACCGTGCCGCCGCCAGCGCCGGCAGCGTCCTCCGATGGCACCGATCTGGACCGCTGGGCGCAGACGGTCAACAGCGCCCAGGAGCGCCGTCGCCCGCCTTCGGAGACGGGAGCAAGCCCGGAACCCTATCGGCCCGACATGCTGCCGCAGGCGCGGACGCCAGCCCCTCTTCCACGTCCGGCTCCGCGGTTCGATCGTCCGGCCGCAAGCCTGCCCGGCGAGGAGCTTCCGGACCGGACGCAGAGCGGCTACAGGCCGTTCGGCGGCGAGAGCGGCCCGCGGCCGCCCCAGCCCCCGCGGCGCGAGGGATCCCTGCGCGACAGTCTCCTGCGGAAGCCGCTCGGCGGCCTTTACGACAAGGACTGAGGATCGGCAGGGTCGATCCTCTTCCAGCTCTCGTCCATCTGGTTGCGAAACCACGTCATCTGCCGCTTGGCATATTGGCGGGTGAGCGCCGAGGACCGTTCAACGACCTCCTGCGCGCTCATCCTGTCTTCCAGCATGTCGGCGATCTGCGCCACGCCGATCGCCCGCATCGCCGGCACGTCCGGATCCGGATGCAGCGCCAGCAGCGCCTTCACCTCGTCCACGGCACCCGCCTCGAACATCTCTCCGAACCGCCTGTCGATCCGCTCCCGCAGGACGGCCCGGTCCGGCAGCACCACGATTTTCTGGGCGCGCTCCGGATCGACGATCATCGGGCCGCGCTTCTCCTGGAAGTCCGCGATGGATTTGCCGGTCACCTCCAGCACCTCCAGCGCCCGGACCATTCTCTGCCCGTCCATCGGCTCCAGCATCGCCGCCATGGCCCGGTCGCGACCTGAAAGCTCCTGGTGCAATGCCTCCGGTCCCTCGTCCTTCAGGCGCGCGCGCAGCCGAAGGCGGACGTCGGCGGGGATCTCCGGCATGTCGGACAACCCGCCGGTGAGAGCCTTGAAGTAGAGCCCGGTTCCGCCGACGAAGATCGGCAGCCGCTCTTCCGCCCGCAGCCGCGGCAGAAGTGCCGCTACGTCGCGCAGCCATTCCCCCGTGGAATAGGCCCGGGTCGCCGCCACCGTGCCGTAGAGATGATGCGGAACGCCCGCCATCTCCTCGTCCGAGGGACGCGCCGTCAGTACCCGCAGCGTGTCGTAAACCTGCATGCTGTCGGCGTTGATCACGGCGCCGCGGCTCTCCCGCGCAAGCCGCACCGCCAGTGCCGACTTGCCGCTGGCGGTCGGTCCCGTTATCAGGATCGCATCATATTGTTTTGCAAGGTCGCTCATATGGCTTTCGTTGCCACGCTCATTGCCCATCCGTCAAACCCTGTCCTCGCGTCGTCGGTCGGAGAAGCCGCCGCGGCGGCCGTCGAGGCGAGCGGTCTCTACTGGCTGGCCGATGGCATCGCCTGCGACATCGTGCTGCGCGACGGCGCCGACCTTGCAGCGGCGGAGGTCGCATTGCGCGCCGCCACCCTCGGCCTGCCCGTCGATCTCGTCATCCAGGACGCCGACACCCGTCGCAAGAAATTCCTGATCGCCGACATGGATTCCACCATGATCGGCCAGGAATGCATCGACGAGCTCGCCGACGTCGTCGGCCTCAAGGACCGGGTGGCGACCATCACCGCCCGTGCCATGAACGGCGAGATCGCCTTCGAGCCGGCCCTTCGCGAACGCGTCGCGCTCCTGAAGGGCCTGCCCTTGTCCGTGGTCGATGACGTGATCGCCAAGCGCATCACGCTCACCTCCGGCGGCCCCGAACTGGTGGCCACCATGAAGGCGAAGGGCTTCTACACCGCCCTCGTCTCCGGCGGCTTCACCGTCTTCACCAATCCGATCGCCGCCCGTCTCGGCTTCGACGAGAACCGCGCCAACATTCTCCTGGCCGAAGACGGCATCCTCACCGGCGAGGTCGCCGAGCCCATCCTCGGCAAGCAGGCCAAGGTCGATGCGGTCGTCGACATCTGCGCAAAGCTCGGCATTGCCTCGGACGACGTGATTGCCGTCGGCGATGGCGCCAACGATCTCGGCATGATCAAGCTCGCCGGCACGGGTGTTGCTCTGCACGCCAAGCCCGCGGTGGCGGCCGAGGCCCGCGTGCGGATCGACCACGGCGACCTGACGGCCCTCCTCTACCTTCAGGGCTACCGCAAATCGGACTTCGTCACCCCATGAACCTCGCCGGCCGGCCCGCGATCATCCTGGAGACGGACCGCCTGCTCGTCCGCAGCTGGATCGAGACGGACCGCAACCTCTTCCGCGAGATCAACGCCGATGCCAAGGTGATGGAATTCTTCGCCTTCCGCCGCAGCCACGAGGAAGCGGATGCGCTCCTCGCCAAGGTCAATGGCTCGATCCAGGATACCGGCTTGGGTTTCTATGCGCTGGAGCTGAAGGCGACGGCAGAGCCGATCGGCTTCTGCGGCCTGTCGCTGGCAAACCTGCCGGACATCTTCCCGGTCGAGACGGTGGAGATCGGCTGGCGTCTTGCCACCCGCTTCTGGGGCCACGGCTACGTCACCGAGGCGGCCCGCGCGCTGCTCGACTTTGCTTTTGTGGAAAAACGCATGGCCGCCGTGCTCGCCTTCGCGGTGGAGGCCAACCACCGCTCCACCGGTGTCATGGAGCGCATCGGCATGAG
>TARA_R110002051_G_scaffold222630_1_pt1 | contig 13536 bp, 15 predicted proteins | sample TARA_R110002051 | Tara Oceans TARA_R110002051 (sample SAMEA4397023) | marine metagenome | biome: Polar Biome; feature: [MES] marine water layer (ENVO:01000295) within the mesopelagic zone...; material: water (ENVO:00002006), including particulate matter (ENVO:01000060) such...
CGTAATTATAGTTTCTAAGATATGTAAATTATTTATCTGATAGTTAAGGTCGCAAAAACCTAAGCCTTTAAAAACACCATCTTTAATTAAAATAACACTTTTTTCACCTAAAGCGCGACCTTTATCTATAATTGCAATATTCTTATTGGCTAAACTATATTTTTCTATAGCATTAGTTACTCTTTGGTTATAGGTTTCCGAAGCTTCTTTTTGAATACAAGCCCCTAAACATTTGCTTTCATCGTATTTAGAACAGTTTGTTTTTGCCTGTGAGAGTCCGTTTATCTTATTGCACAATTCAAATTCATCTCTGATGGCATGTAAAAAGTTTTCAGCGGCTACTAAGCTATTAAAAGTGGTTACTCTTTGGTGGATACTATTATTCAATTTTTCAGCTTTAAGTTGTAAATAACCATTGCTGTCTAGTGACGCATAGACCCCAAAAGAAAATAATTTTCTTTTATAATAGGCATTGTATTTAGGTTTGTTTCTTATTAATTCTTCGTTTTCTTTTAACAAAGCAATTAATTCGTTTCCAGTTTTTTCAAAAGTCACGTTTCTTGTTTCTTTTTGAATTTTACGCGCTCTATTACCGTTGTTTGTAAAGTATTGATTTACTCTTTTCTTAATATTACTGCTTTCTCCCAAAAGTATAATTTCAGCATCTTTATTATGCATATAAAACACCCCAATTTCAGAAGGAAGTTCTTCAACAATATCAAGTTGTCTTGGAGAAAGTTCTCCTAAAGTTTCTGCTTTGATTACCGTTTTAATAATCGTTTTATCTATATCTTTTGACAGTAATAGTTTAAATAATTTTAAAGTCGCTAGAGCGTCGCCATTAGCTCTATGCCGATCACTAACAGGAATTCCTAAAGAGCGTACTAATTTACCCAAACTATATGATTCTGCTTCTGGGATTAATTTTTGTGCTAATTCTACCGTACAAATGGTTTTACGCTCAAAATTGTAACCTAAACGTCTAAACTCTGTTCTTAGAATTCGATAATCAAATTGTGCATTATGCGCAATGAGAACCGTGTCTTCTGTAATTTCAATAATGCGTTTGGCTACTTCATAAAATTTAGGGGCAGTGGTCAGCATTTTATTACTGATTCCAGTAAGATTGACCACAAAAGGTTGGATTTCTTTTTCGGGATTGACAAGACTAATAAATTGGTCAACAACTTCATGCCCATCAAACTTATGAATAGCTATTTCTGTAATACCTTCTTCATTATATTTTCCTCCAGTGGTTTCAATATCTAATATTGCGTACATGTATTTATTCAGGATTCAATTTGTCCGTTTTTTATTTCTACGGATACTATTATTTCTTTTAAAGGTATGATTTCAATTTTATCAATACGACAAATGGTATTTTTTATCTATTTCCAAAAATACTACTACCAATTCTGACCATGTTACTACCTTCTTCCATAGCAATCATATAATCACCACTCATTCCCATAGATAATATACTAAAATTTCCAACCTTACTTTTAGCCTTATCAAAAAGTGATTTTAAAGTTTTAAATTCTCTGCGAATTTGTTGTTTGTTATTTGTAAAAGTAGCCATTCCCATTAATCCCACTACTTTAATATTGTCAAATTTTTTAAACAACTCATTTTCTAGTATATTGAGAAGTTCAGTTTCATCAAAACCAAATTTAGTTTCTTCCTCTGCTATATGAATTTGTAATAAACATTTGATGATTCTATCGTGTTTTTTGGCTTGCTTATTAATCTCTTTCAGCAATTTGATGCTATCAACACCATGAATTAATGTAACATACTCTGCCATATACTTTACTTTATTTGTTTGAACATGACCAATCATATGCCATTCGATATCTTTTGGTAACGATTCCCATTTCTGGGTCATTTCTTGAATTTTATTCTCTCCAAAAACTCGTTGCCCTGCTTCATACGCTACTAATAGATCAGCATTTGGCTTTGTTTTTGTAACGGCAACTAGAGTTACTGTTTCGGGTATGGTTTCTTTAATTTTAAATAGATTTTTTGCAATTGACATATTGGGTCTTTAAATAATATTGGATTTATTTTGTAAAGCTTTTTGCTACCTTTTCTGCTTTTTTTGACTCTGAATAGTCATAAAAACCTTCACCAGATTTAACACCTAGTTTTTTAGCCATCACCATGTTGACTAATAAAGGACAAGGCGCATATTTCGGATTTTTAAATCCGTCATATAGCACATTTAAAATAGACAAGCAAACATCTAAACCAATAAAATCTGCTAACTGTAAAGGACCCATGGGGTGTGCCATGCCTAATTTCATAACGGTATCAATTTCTTCAACTCCTGCAACTCCATTATACAATGTTTCTATTGCCTCATTAAGCATGGGCATTAAAATTCTATTTGCAACAAAACCTGGGTAATCATTTACTTCTGTTGGAGTTTTTCCTAATTTTTTAGAAAGTTCCATTATTTGTTTCGTTACTTCATTTGAAGTAGAATAACCACGTATGATTTCCACCAATTTCATGATTGGAACGGGGTTCATAAAATGCATGCCAATTACTTTTTCAGGTCGGTTAGTTACTGAAGCAATATGGGTTATAGATATAGAAGACGTATTTGTTGCTAAAATTGTTTTAGCATCGCAAATGGCATCCACTTCTTTAAAAATTTTCAATTTTAAATCAATATGCTCTGTGGCTGCTTCAACTACTAAATCGCAGTTTTTCACTCCTTCACTTAAAGTTGTAAAAGTAATGATGTTAGCAAGAGTATTTTTTTTGTCAGACGCTGTAATAACGTCTTTGGCAATCATCCGATCTAAATTCTTTGTAATTGTAGCAATTCCTTTTTCTAAAGATGCAATTGAAATATCTATAAGATGTACATGGTGTCCATTTTGAGCAAAAACATGGGCAATTCCGTTTCCCATTGTTCCAGCACCGATAACTGCAATATTTTTCATAAAATAGCTTTTAATTAAAAAGAAGCAATAACTTGTAATGCAACACGTAAAGCATTTGTACCGTGTTCTAAACTTACTATAGGTGTTGTATTGTTATTTATTGCATCTGCGAAAGTTTCTAATTCGTCGAGTATCGCATTATTATTTTCGATATCAGGATTTTCAAAATAAATTTGTTTTTTAACTCCTTCTGCATTTTGTAAAATCATATCAAAATCTCCTGGTTGTTCGGGAGCATCTTTCATTTTTACAACTTCTACTTTTTTCTCTAAAAAATCAACTGAAATATAGGCGTCTTTTTGAAAAAACCGAGATTTACGCATATTTTTTAATGATATTCTACTTGCTGTAAGGTTAGCAACACAACCATTCTCAAATTCGATACGTGCATTTGCAATGTCTGGAGAATTGCTTATTACTGAAACTCCACTAGCATTAATTTTTTTCACTTTTGATTTTACGACACTTAAAATAGCATCAATATCATGAATCATTAAATCTAAAACTACGGGAACATCTGTACCTCTCGGATTAAATTCCGCCAAGCGATGTGTTTCAATAAACATAGGATTATGAATGTTATCTTTTACAGCTGTAAAAGCAGGGTTAAAACGTTCTACATGACCAACTTGTCCTTTTATTTTATGTTTTTTCTCTAGAAAAAGTAACTCTTCAGCTTCTTCTAACGTATTTGTAATAGGCTTTTCAATAAAAATATGCCGCCCTTTTTCAATAGCTTTTTTTGCACAGTCAAAATGAGATAAAGTTGGCGTAACAATATCGATAACATCTACAGCATCAATTAAGGTATTAATATTGTCATAGTACGTGTATCCGAATTCATCAGCAACTTTTTTTCCATTAATGGCATCAGGATCATAAAATCCTATTAAATTATATTTTTCAGATTGATTGAGTAATCGTAAATGAATTTTCCCAAGGTGCCCTGCACCAAGAACTCCAACGTTGAGCATAAAAATGTTTTTTTCAAAAATAAGGATACTTTATAAGTTTATAAGGGTAGTAGTTTAAAAGTTTTATTTCAGATTTGTAATTCAGTTTTTTTAACTTCGTAACTCAAAACCAAACCAATTGAAAGATTCGCTTAAACATAAAGGGATGCGGAATAAGTTAGCAGCTGTTCTCGCGGATAAAGGCATTATCGATAAAAAAGTTTTAGAGGCAATAAAAGCAATTCCAAGACATTTGTTTTTGGATAGCAGTTTTGAAGATCACGCGTATCAAGATAAAGCTTTTCCTATTGGTGCAGAACAAACTATTTCACAACCCTATACGGTAGCTTTTCAGAGTGAGCTTTTGCAAGTTAAGCCTAATGATAAAGTTTTAGAAATAGGCACGGGGAGTGGCTATCAAACAGCCGTTTTATTGCATTTAAAAGCTAAAGTTTATACGATAGAGCGTCAGTTAGAACTTTTTAAAACAACAAAGCTATTCTTTACAAAAATGGGATACCGTCCAAAAAAATATATTTTTGGTGATGGGTATAAAGGTTTGCCAGAAGAAGCTCCATTTGATAGCATTATTGTTACGGCTGGAGCGCCTTTTGTGCCAAATCCATTATTGGCTCAGTTAAAAATTGGCGGAAGATTAGTTATTCCAGTAGGGGATGAAGAACAGATCATGACCTTGTTTATTCGAAAATCTGAAAAAGAATTTGAGAAAAAAGAATTGGGTTCTTTTAGGTTTGTCCCTCTTTTAGAGGATAAAAACTAGCTTGGTACTTTAATCTAAATTAGCGTTTTGTGCATTTCAATTAATCCCATATTTGAGGTCTCTTGATCCCTAATGTTCTCAAATACCCTAGCATTTGTCCAGCATGAACGGCCTCATGATAAGCAATCCGATTGAGATAATCACCTAGTATTTTGCTTTGTCCAACTTCTTTTCGTTCTATACGAATTGTGTTCAAATCATTTTCATCTAGTTCTTCAATCATCCTCAAAAACTGATTATGGTAATTTTGAGCAAAGTCGAGTTCATTTTTTAGAGTAGAATAAGCTACATTTTTCCATGGAGATACATAATCGCCTAAATCACCTCTATTTTCAATAATCATATGAAATAAATGTTCTCCTTCTAGGGTGTGTCGTATCATTTCAATAATAGAAAACGCCTTTTTGTCGGGCCTCCAATTTAGGAATTCATCTGGAATACCTTCCCATAATTTTATGCTTCTTCTTCTAATTTCTGAAAAGTTTATAAGTATAATTTCGATTGATTTCATTTTATTGTAATTTGCCTACGAAAATAACTTTTTAAAATTATTCGTTATTTATTTCTTGCATGATTTCTGAAAATAAACGATAAGATGTAATGCGGTCTTTGGCATCATACAAATGGGTGACTGCAATAAGCTCATCAACCCCAGTTTGTTCTAAAAAGTCTTTTACCTTTTGTTTAACGGTTTCTTTACTTCCTATAAAGGAATATTTCAGCATTTGATAAACGGAAGGATTGTGGTATAATTCTCTTAATTCTGCGGTCATTTCAGTAGGCTTCTGCATAAAATCTCTCTTGCCAGTAAGTACTCCGACAAACATTCTTATTAATGATGTAGCCATTTTTTCTGCTTCTTCATCTGTATCAGCAACAATTATGTTTACTCCAGCCATTGTATATGGATTTTGTAATGCCTCTGAGGGTTTAAATTCATTGCGATATATTTCTAATGCATCAAATAATTTTGAAGTGGCAAAATGACTAGCAAAAGCATACGGCAATCCTTTTTTAGCCGCTAAATGAGCACTATCAGTACTTGATCCCAAAATATAAATAGGTACATCAACTCCTTCGGCAACGGTTGCTCTAACTCTTGAATCAATATTGTCTAATGAAAAATAGGTTTGAATTTTTTCTATTTCTTGAGGGAATGAATGGGCAGCTTGCATAAAATCAGAACGGATGGCGTGAGCAGTTTCCTGATCTGTTCCAGGAGCTCTTCCTAGCCCTAGGTCAATTCGGTGAGGATACAATACACCTAAAGTTCCAAATTGTTCAGCTATAACTAGCGGAGAATGATTGGGGAGCATAATACCTCCAGAGCCTACACGTATTGTTGAGGTTCCTTGAGCAATGTAACCAATTAAAATTGAAGTTGCACTACTTCCAATATTTGCAGCATTATGATGTTCTGCTAACCAATAGCGTTTGTATCCGTATGATTCTGCTTTTTTTGCCAATTCCAATCCGTTTGTAAGGGTTTCTTCAAGAGAAGATCCTTTTGAAATGACGGCAAGATCTAAGATGGAATAGGCTATATGTTGAGTATTCATATATTTATATATTTAAAAGTTTCAATGTATTTGTAAAATAAAAAAGTTATAGTTTTTTTAAATGTTTTACGTAAGTTTCTAAGACCTTAACATTTAAAGAATAGTTATAAAACCGACCTTCTTTGTTGGGTTCTATTAATTGCGCTTCTATTAATTTTTTTATATGATGGCTAATAGAGGGTTGGGCGAGATTTAGAAACGAATCAATAGCAATACATTCTAGTTTCCCTTGATGTTGTTGCATGTATTGCAATATCTTAAGTCTATTGATATCACTTAAGGCTTTAGATATTTTTTCTATTTCTTTGAGATCCAAAATTGCAAATAATTATATTGATGTATGCAAATGTATGAATTAAAAAATACTTTGTCCAAAAGTCAGTAAATTATTGTCAGGATCAAGTAGGGAAAACTCTTTTTGCCCCCATGGTTTTAGTTGCAAAGAACCCGCAGGATGAATGGCAATTTTTTGATCTACATAAGATTTATATAACTCTTCGATAACGTCCGTCCTAATATAAACCTGAGCGTAATTTTCTTTCGGATTTAATTCTTTAAATTCAAAAAAGTGAATTTCGATATCGTCTTTTTTGACCATCAGATATTCAGCGTAGTCAGTACTACTTAATTCTGTAAAGCCAAGTTCATTTATATAATAATCTTTTGTAATGGCTTTATTTCGCATTGGCAGTTTTGGGTTGATACTTTTAAGCATATTTTAAAACTTAATTTGTTTGGGTGCTTACTGACCAATAATTACCTGCAAAATCATAAAATGAGCCTCTTGTATCGGGATCACCTTTTTTATTGATTGGTTTTTCAATGCTTTCACAACCGTTCTCAATAGCTAAATTATAGGTTTCAAAAACATCAGGAATATACAAATGAAGCATTGTTGTATGGGCAGGATAAACTCCAGTACTATTACTAATCATAAGGATGCTATCATCTATTTTTAATTCAATATGCGCAATAGTTCCATTTTCGTGTTCAAATTTTCTTAATTCTTTCGCTTGAAATATTTTTTTGAGTAAATCAACTAGTCGTTGAGCATTATCAACAATCAAATAAGGAGATAGCGAATTGTAATTTTCAGGTTTATAAGTATTTTTCATTTTTTTAGAGTAGAAATTATTAGCTCTTTGTGGATGCATGTTTATGGGAGCCATCACAGTAAGGATGTTTTTTAGATAATCCGCAAGTACAATCATTTATTCCTATACCATCGAGAATTTTTGGTATATAATTTTTAATTCTCGCTTCTCTTGTTTTTGATTGTTTAGCGGATGAAAAATGCAGATTATATGCTCTTTTTCTTCCAGGAGTTAATGCATCAAAGGCCTTTTTTAAAGCAGGAATGCTATCTAATTTCTTTTGAAATTCATCAGGAAAGGTAAGGTTGGTGCTTTGTTTTAAATCTACTTTTAAACCCGCTTTTTCTATTTCAATAGCTTCATAAATATACGCTTTTATGATAGGTTCTAATTTGATAATTTGACTAATATTTGTGAATTTTATCAAACGAACAGATTGAGAATTTTCTCCTGGTGCTATTAAAATATGATTTGCATCATTTAATAAAACTCCTTTAAAAAAGCTAAGTGTGCAATATTCTTTAAAATTGCCTAATATAATAATATTAGTATTTTGAAAGGTATAACATGGGCTACGCCACTTTAATTCTTCGATTAGGTGACAATCAAGAAGAATACTTCTTAATTTTTCTAACTCTTCCTGCCAGTTTTTGATTTTACTTAAATAGGCATCAACTTTAGGGTTCATTCTTAATTGCTTATTATTTTATTTCAAATTAATAGCCGCTATTAACAACTTAACATAAAGTTAGTATAATTTTAGAGAATAAAATAAGAGACTAATTATTAAAATTTTTCTTAATTCGATCTAAGCTTTTTTTGTTATCTCTATCTTTTATACTTTCTCGTTTATCGTATAATTTTTTACCTTTTGCAAGACCAATATTAATTTTTGCAAGACCTCTATCATTTAAAAAAAGCGTAAGAGGAACAATGGTAAGTCCAGTATTTTTTACTTCTTTTTCCAGCTTTTTAAGCTCACCACGATTTAAAAGTAATTTTCGTTCTGCTTTTGGTGCATGATTAAAATGAGATCCGTGCGAATATTCATCAATTTGCATGTTGATAATAAAAAGTTCCCCACGTTCATTAAATTCACAGAAACTTTCAGAAATGGAGGCTTTACTCAAACGAATAGATTTTATTTCAGTCCCAGAAAGTACTAAGCCAGCAGTATAGGTGTCCAAAATTTCATAATCGAATCTGGCACGTTTATTTTTTATATTAATCTTCTTTTGTATCACAGAAACAAAAATAAGAACAAATAAATGATATGCAATTTTACAATTGGCATAATAATTTTTCAACTTTGTAAAGTTTGCATCATTTTTACGATTAAGAAAGAAAAATAGAATGAAAAGAGTCTACCTTATTTTAGTACTATTTATTATGTTGTTTTCTTGTAAGGAGAGAACTGAAACTAATTTGTCTGCAGAAGAAATTATAAATAATTCAATTACAGTATGTGGTGGTGATTTATACAAGTCAAGTAAGATTTCTTTTAGATTCAGAGATAAAAATTACGTTTCAGAAAATAGAGGAACAATTTTAAAACGTTCTTTTGAAATAGATTCTGTTAACTATATAGATGTGAAAAATAACTCAGGTTTTGAACGTTATATAAATGATGCTTTAGTACTTATTCCAGATTCATTAGCATCGCTATATAGTAATTCTATAAATTCTGTCCATTATTTTGTACAGTTACCGTATCGATTAAATGATAAAGCTGTAAATAAAGAGCTTTTAGAGGAAAAAGTGATAAATAATAAATCGTATTATGTAGTAAAAGTAACTTTTGATAAAAATGGAGGGGGTGATGATTTTGAAGATACATACTATTATTGGATTCAAAAACAGTCTTTTAAGCCAGATTATCTAGCATATGATTTTCATGAAAATGGAGGAGGAGTTCGTTTTCGAAAAGCGTATAATGAACGTTACGTAAACGGAATTAGGTTTGTAGATTATGAAAATTATAAGCCAAAAAATAATTCAGCAACTATACAACAAATAGCAGATTTATATTTGAATAACCAACTAGAATTAATTTCGGAAATAAAATTAGAAAATATTAATGTAATCAATGAAAATTAATCCATTTTTAAACGAATATCTGTCGCTTTTCCATCGATAATGCGAACTATAAATAGACTGCTATTATCATAATCGTCCATTGCTGGGTATTTTTCTTCTCCAATCATTTTATTTACAAAATCTGGAGTCGTGTTGCTATGACCAACCACTAAAACATTAAGTCCTAAATTTTTAGCTTTAAATTCTTCAACATTTATTGCTGATGGGTCATATTCTCTAACCACTAAATCTCTATTTACGGCTGTTGGGGCGGCAGTCATTCTTGTTCTTTCATAGTCAGTACTATAAATTTCGTCTAAAGCTATTTCACTAAAAACACGTTCCCATCTAATAGCTCTCCCAAGCCCCTCTTGGTTTAATTCTGGATCTTTATTCTCTGGATCATTACGATCTTTTTCGGCATGTCGAATAAAATAAAAAGTTGAAATTACTGGCTCGGCAGTTGATGAATCAGGCACTACATCATCTTTACAACTTGAAAAACCAATAATTAGAATTGATAGTAAAAATAATTTTAACGTTTTCATTTATCTAGACTAGAGTTTTAGGTTTGCTTTGCTTTATGATACTAAATATAACTTAATATCTGATAATATAGTATTCTAAGGTCAAATTTTAAATAATAGCAATGTGTTTTTGCTTTAGTTTTAAGAAAAAGTTTAACATTAAATGACTATTTCGTAAAGTTTAGTAAAGAATAAATTTAAAGGTTAAAAATAGGTTGCAGATAGTCATAAAGGGTTTTATCTTGCAGCACACAATAATCAGTAATAATAACCTACTGAAAAGTGCATATTTTTAAAGTTTAAACTTGTAAGATGAATAAAAAAATAGATCAGTTAGCAGCAGATAATATTAGAGCTTTGTCTATCTCAATGGTAGAAAAAGCAAATTCTGGACATCCAGGAGGCCCAATGGGAGGTGCAGATTATATGCACATTTTATATTCAGAATTTTTAAAATATGATCCATCTGATATGGCATGGCCTTTTAGAGATCGTTTTTTTATGGATGCTGGTCATTTATCTCCGTTACTATATTCTCAATATTATTTATTAGGGAATTATTCTAAAGATGACGTTCAAAATTTTAGACAATGGGGTTCCGTTACTCCGGGCCATCCAGAAGTAGATGTTAATAGAGGTATTGAAAACACTTCAGGACCTTTAGGTCAAGGGCATACAATGGGAATTGGAGCAGCAATTGCTGCTAAATTTTTAGAAGCTAGATTTGGTGACTGCATGAATCATAAAATCTATGGTTTTATATCTGATGGAGGAGTTCAAGAAGAAATTTCTCAAGGAGCAGGACGAATTGCGGGACATTTAGGGTTAAGTAACTTTATAATGTTTTATGATTCTAATGATGTTCAATTATCTACAAAAACGGATGAAGTTACTTCTGAAGACACAGCCATGAAGTATAAAGCTTGGGGTTGGAAAGTTATTGAGATTGATGGACATAATCATGATGAAATACGAAATGCTCTAAAAGAGGCAAATCAAGAAACAGAAAGACCAACTTTAATAATAGGAAAAACTATTATGGGTAAAGGTTGTGTTACAGCTGATGGAACTCCTTATGAGGGTTACACAGAATTACATGGTAAACCTATAGGAGATACTGGTGCAGATTTTGTAAAAACATTACTTAATTTAGGAGCAAATCCTGATGATGAGTTCGCTATTTACGATGATGTAGTAGAATCTTACAAAAAAATAATAGCAAAAAAAATACAAGATGCTCAAGTTAAAAAGCAAGAAATTGCTACTTGGAAGTCAAGTAATACAGATCTTGCTGCTAAATTAGATATGTTTCTTTCTGGCAAATTACCAGAATTGGATTTTGAATCTATTCCTTATAAAGAAGGTTTGGCAACTAGAGCAGCATCTGCAAATGTTTTAGGCTATTTAGCAGGGAAAGTAGAAAACATGATTGTTTCTTCTGCGGATTTATCTAATAGTGATAAAACAGATGGATTTTTAAATAAAACACATTCATTACAAAAAGGCGATTTTTCAGGATCTTTCTTACAATCAGGTGTTGCAGAGCTTACTATGGCCGCTATGGCGAATGGGATGGCATTACATGGTGGAGTTATTCCGGTAGTAGCTACATTCTTTGTTTTTTCAGATTATATGAAACCTGCTATTCGTTTAAGTGCTATTCAAGAATTACCAGTTAAATTTGTATGGACACATGATGCGTTTAGAGTAGGTGAAGATGGGCCAACACACCAGCCAGTAGAGCAAGAAGCACAAATACGATTATTAGAAAAACTTAAAAATCATAGCGGGAATCCTAGTTTTGTAGCTTTACGACCTGCAGATTCTGCTGAAACTGTTGTAGGATGGAAAATGCTATTAGAAAATAATACAGTGCCTTCGGGACTTATACTTTCAAGACAAGGTATAAAAGATGTTCCTGCAATGGGTGATTCTAGATATTCTGATGCTTTAGCATCTGAAAAAGGAGGTTATTTGGTTAAAAAAGTTGACAACCCAGATGTAGTTTTAATTGCAAATGGTTCAGAAGTATCAACTTTAATTGCAGCTGCACAATTATTAGAAGAAAAAGAAGGTTTGAAAGTAAATATTGCTTCTATTATTTCTGAAGGATTATTTAGATTACAACCAAAAGCTTATCAAGATAGTGTTATTGCTAAAGGAAAACCTGTTTTTGGTTTAACAGCCGGTTTACCTGTAAATTTAGAAGGTCTTGCAGGTCCAGAAGGGAAAGTATTTGGATTAGATCATTTTGGTTACTCAGCACCAGCAACAGTATTAGATGAGAAATTTGGTTTTACTGGGGAGAAAGTGTATCAACAAGTATTGGATTATTTAAATTCATAATAAGAAATTATTTTAATTAAAAAGTCTGGCATTTTTTAAATGTCAGACTTTTTTTATTCTTCAAATGAGCTATTTATTTTTTGATTTCTTTGATAATTAATTGATCTAGGTAAGCAATCGTATTTAGTAAGTATTTTCTATCATCAGTTATGGTAGCCATTGCAATTGCACCTTGTATCATTGTATATAATTGTTTTGCAAACTGAAGGGGCGTAACAGGGAGTTTAATTTCGTTCTTGTTTACTCCATTTTCTAAGACTAAAGCAATTTTGCCTTCAATTATTTTTGCTGTTTCTTTAGCTGCGGCCGCTAATAACTTATTATTGTATTTAGCATCTATACTCACATTTAAGATAGGACATCCTCCCATATTTACAATAAATTCATCATAATGCTTATAAAAATTTGTTAGGATAAATAATTTTTCTAATGCTGTTCCATTGGCATTCAGCTTATCATCAATCTCATTTAATAATAAGGTGCTATTGTATTCAAAAGCTGCTAATGCGAGAGCTTCTTTGTTCTCAAAATTACCGTATAAAGCTCCTTTTGTGAGTCCAGTAGCCTCGGTTAAGTCGCTCATGCTAGTACCTACGTAACCTAGTTTATTGAATATAGGAGCGACAGTTTCTACGATAAATGCTGTTGTTCTTTCTGCTTTTGTAGTCATAGAAACGCTATTTTATACGAATATAAAAAAATTATATACTGTATGGTATATGTAAAGGCATAAAAAAACATCCTTTTAAAATGTTATATAAAAGGATGTTTAAATTTTAAGTTTTTATTACTTTATTATGCCATTTCTTCTTGATTTCTAAATACGAGCTTATCATCAAATGAATCTATTAACACAACGCTATCAGCAGTTATTTTCCCGCTAAGTAATTCTTTAGATAATGAATTTAAAACCTCTTTTTGAATTACCCTTTTTATTGGTCTTGCGCCATATTGTGGATCATAACCTTTTTCTGCGAGATACTGAACAGTTTCTTCAGTAGCATCAATTGTGATATTCTGTTTTTCCAGCATTTTTTTAAGCTGCTCTAATTGTAATCGTACAATTTTCACCAAATCATCTTTACTTAACGGTGTAAACATAATGATATCATCTATTCGGTTTAAAAATTCAGGACGAATAGTTTTTCTTAATAACCCTAAAACTTCTACACGAGCGGCTTCTGTAGCGCTATATATATCACTGTTTCCTTCAAATTTTTCTTGAATAATATGGCTTCCCATATTACTT
>TARA_R110002051_G_scaffold72095_5_pt1 | contig 13531 bp, 6 predicted proteins | sample TARA_R110002051 | Tara Oceans TARA_R110002051 (sample SAMEA4397023) | marine metagenome | biome: Polar Biome; feature: [MES] marine water layer (ENVO:01000295) within the mesopelagic zone...; material: water (ENVO:00002006), including particulate matter (ENVO:01000060) such as......
CACCGAAATCACCCAAAATATGGGAATAGATGGCATTATTAGAATTGAAGAATTTAAAGCTTCAACTAAAAATGCAAAAGATTTTGACTCGATGCTTTTACAAAAGTATGCTGGTTTAGATCAAAAAATTTATACGATTGCTATAACTCCAGAGACCGTTCTTGAGATTGAAGACATAGCTGTGTATAATCAAAAAGAAGGCTTAGCTCTAAATGATGAAGAGGTTGATTATTTAAACAAGCTTTCTGAAAAATTAGGGCGTAAGCTTACAGATTCCGAAGTATTTGGTTTCAGTCAAGTAAACTCCGAGCACTGTCGCCATAAAATATTCAATGGTACTTTTGTGATTGATGGTAAAGAAATGCCTTCCTCTCTTTTTAAATTAATTAAGAAAACATCACAAGAAAATCATAATGACATTGTCTCAGCTTATAAAGATAATGTTGCCTTTGTAAAAGGACCAAAAGTGGTTCAGTTTGCACCAAAAAGTGCTGATAAACCCGATTTTTACGAAGAAAAAGACTTTGAATCTGTTATTTCATTAAAAGCAGAAACCCATAACTTCCCTACCACTGTTGAACCTTTTAATGGTGCTGCAACGGGTGCCGGAGGAGAAATCAGAGATAGGCTTGCAGGAGGAAAAGGTTCTTTACCATTAGCAGGAACTGCTGTTTATATGACTGCTTACTCTCGTTTAGAAGATAATCGAAAATGGGAAAAAAGAATGCCTGAAAGGGAGTGGTTATACCAAACCCCTATGGATATTTTGATAAAAGCTTCAAATGGGGCTTCCGATTTTGGAAACAAATTTGGTCAACCTTTAATTACAGGTTCTGTTTTAACTTTTGAACACACAGAAGAAAATAGACGCTTGGCTTACGATAAAGTAATTATGCAAGCGGGAGGTATTGGATATGGGAAAGCAAACCAAGCAATTAAAGATAAACCAGAAACAGGAGATAAAATTGTAATACTAGGTGGAGATAATTACCGAATTGGAATGGGTGGTGCTGCTGTATCAAGTGCTGATACTGGAGAATTTAGCTCTGCTATAGAGTTGAATGCTGTGCAACGTTCAAACCCTGAAATGCAAAAACGTGCTGCAAATGCGGTGCGTGGTATGGTAGAAAGTGATAATAATTCAATTGTTTCTATTCATGATCATGGTGCCGGTGGGCATTTAAATTGCCTTTCAGAATTAGTAGAAGAAACTGGTGGAAAAATAGATCTTGATAAACTTCCAGTAGGAGATCCTACCTTATCAGCTAAAGAAATTATCGGGAACGAATCTCAAGAACGAATGGGATTAATCATTAGTAAAAAAGACCTAGCCTTATTACAACGTATTGCAGATAGAGAGCGTTCTCCAATGTACGAAGTTGGTGATGTTACTGGTGATCACAGATTTACTTTTGAATCTAAAACTACTGGAGAAAAGCCAATGGATATGGCTTTGGAAGACATGTTTGGAAGCTCTCCAAAAACTATTATGACAGATAATACTGTTATTAGAAATTACGATAATCCTGAATATTCATTGGAATACTTTCATGATTATTTAGACCAAGTGTTACAATTAGAAGCTGTGGCTTGTAAAGATTGGTTAACTAATAAAGTAGACCGTTGTGTAGGTGGAAAAGTCGCAAAACAACAGTGTGTAGGTCCGCTGCAATTACCACTTAATAATTGCGGTGTTATGGCTTTAGATTATAAAGGAAAAGAAGGCATTGCAACTTCCATTGGGCACTCCCCAATTTCTGGATTGATTGACCCAGCCGCCGGGAGCAAAAATAGCATTACTGAGGCATTGACTAACATTATCTGGGCACCATTGAAAGACGGATTAGCATCTGTTTCCTTATCTGCTAACTGGATGTGGCCATGTAAAAATGAAGGAGAAGATGCTCGTTTATACGAAGCTGTTCGAGCCATTTCAGATTTTTCTATTGCTTTAGGCATCAACGTTCCGACTGGGAAAGATTCTCTTTCTATGAAACAGAAATATAAAGATGGTGATGTTATTTCTCCAGGAACTGTAATTATTTCAGCTGCAGGAAATTGTAATGACATTACAAAAGTTATAGAGCCTGTTCTTCAGAAAGATGGCGCATCTATTTATTACATTAATTTATCCAAAGATGCTTATAAATTAGGAGGTTCTTCGTTTGCTCAAATTTTAAATAAAATTGGTAATGATGCACCTACCGTAAATGATGCTGAGAACTTAAAAAATACATTTAATACAATACAGTCTTTAATTAAAGACGGACAAATAGTTGCTGGACACGATGTGGCATCAGGAGGGTTGATCACCACTTTACTAGAATTATGTTTTGCTGATGTAGATTTAGGAGCAAACTTAAATTTAACTGCCTTAGGGGAAGAAGACACCATTAAATTATTGTTTTCTGAAAATGCTGGTATTGTTTTACAAGCGAAAAACGACTCTCAATTAGAGCAGGTTTTAAATGATGCTAAAATTGATTTCAATAAAATAGGGAATGTTTCATCTGAAAACACATTAACTATTAAAAATAGTGGAATGGAAATGGGGCTGAACATTGCTTCTCTTCGTGATGTTTGGTTTAAAACATCATATCTTTTAGATAATAAACAAACAGCTAATGGTTTAGCAAAAAATCGTTTTGAGAACTATAAAAATCAGGCTTTAGATTACAAATTCCCTAATGATTTTAAAGGTAAATTTCCAATTTTTGAAGGGGCTAGACCAAAAGCAGCTATTTTAAGAGAAAAAGGAAGTAATTCTGAAAGAGAAATGGCAAATGCTATGTATTTAGCTGGGTTTGATGTTAAAGATGTACATATGACTGATTTAATTTCTGGACGCGAAACCCTAGAAGATATTCAGTTTATTGGTGCCGTTGGTGGTTTTTCTAACTCTGATGTTCTAGGTAGTGCAAAAGGTTGGGCAGGAGCATTTAAATATAACGAAAAGGCAAATACGGCTTTAAAAAATTTCTTTGCAAGACCAGACACTTTATCTGTGGGTATTTGTAATGGTTGTCAATTATTTATGGAGTTAGATCTAATCAATCCAGAACACCATACGCATGGAAAAATGACATATAATGATTCTAACAAACATGAAAGTAATTTTACATTAGTAGCTATACAAGAAAATAACTCAGTAATGCTTTCTTCACTAGCAGGAACAAAACTAGGTGTTTGGATATCACATGGTGAAGGTAAGTTTAACTTACCTCTTTCAGAATCTGAATATTCAATTGTTGCGAAATATGGTTATGAAGGTTATCCTGCAAATCCAAACGGTAGCGATTACAACACTGCAATGTTATGTGATAAAACAGGTAGACATTTAGTGACTATGCCTCACATTGAACGTTCTACCTTTCCTTGGAATTGGGCGCATTATCTTAGTGATAGAAACGATGAAGTTTCGCCTTGGCTACAAGCTTTTGTAAACGCAAGAGTTTGGGTAGAGAATCATTAATAAAATTCATAAAAAATAACATAACACAAAAGACCAGTTGAAACAATTGGTCTTTTTTTAATTTAAATTCATAGTGTAAATTTATCATCAAAAGGAAGATTTTATTAAAATTCTCAAAAATTGTGTATTAATTTTATCAATCTTATTTTAGAAACATCAAATTTTCTTAATTTGCATGTTCAATTCAGAAAATAATTATGCAAAATGTTACCCGTCTTTTTGATTTTCCTTATTATCAATTAGAAAAATATAATCTTGAAAAATCTTTTGTTACAAAATATAGTGGAAAATGGGTAGCCACTTCTACTAAACAATATTTAGAACATGCAAATACAATTAGTAGGGCATTATTACGATTAGGAGTTAAACCAAATGATAAGATTGCGCTAATTTCTATGACGAATAGAACAGAGTGGAATATTATGGATATTGGTATCCTGCAATTAGGCGCTCAAAATGTACCCATTTATCCTACTATTTCAGAGGAGGATTATGCCTATGTCTTAAATCATTCTGAGGCTAAATATTGCTTTGTATCTTGTGCTGAAGTTTATGAAAAAGTAAAAGCCGTTCAAGATCAAGTACCTACTTTGATAGAAGTTTATTCATTTGATGAACTACCCAATTGCAAAAACTGGTCTGAAGTTCTAAATTTAGGAGAAGAAACATCAAACCAAGAAGAAGTTGAACGATTAAAAGAAACTGTAAAACCTGAAGATTTAGCAACGTTAATTTATACTTCTGGAACTACAGGAAGACCAAAAGGAGTTATGCTTTCTCATGATAATCTAGTTAGCAATGCCTTAGAAAGCTTCAAAAGAATTCCTATTAAACTTGGTCAGTCTAGAGCGCTAAGTTTCTTACCTGTATGTCACGTATACGAACGAATGCTGATATATTTATACCAATATTGCGGTACAAGTGTGTATTATGCTCCTATTGATCAAATTAGTGAATACGCTCAAGAAGCTCAGCCACATGTAATGACTGCTGTCCCGCGTTTATTAGAAAAAGTATACGACAAAATTATTGCCAAAGGAACCGAATTGAAAGGAATTAAAAGAAAACTATTCTTTTGGGCAGTAGAAGTCGGATTAAAATATGAACCATATCATAAAAATGGATGGTGGTATGAACAACAATTAGCTATAGCACGTAAACTTGTTTTTAGCAAATGGAAAGCCGCTCTTGGTGGTCATCTTTCTGTAATGGCATCTGGTAGTGCTGCTTTACAACCTCGTCTAGCGCGTGTTTTTAATGCCGCCGAATTTGGAGTTATGGAGGGCTATGGACTTACGGAAACTTCTCCTGTTGTTTCAGTAAATGATATGCGAAATAAAGGCTTTAAAATAGGAACCGTTGGTAAACCTTTAGAGCGCACTGAAGTTAAAATTGCCGAAGACGGAGAAATTTGTATTAAAGGTCCACAAGTAATGATGGGGTATTTTAAAGATGATACCAAAACTGCTGAAGTTATTATTAATGGCTATTTTCATACAGGAGATATTGGTGAAATAGATGATGAAGGCTTCTTAAAAATTACAGATCGTAAAAAAGAAATGTTTAAAACTTCAGGAGGTAAATATGTTGCTCCTCAATTGTTAGAAAATAGATTTAAACAATCTCGATTTATAGATCAAATAATGGTCGTGGGAGAAGGTGAAAAAATGCCAGCTGCGTTAATTCAGCCAGATTTTGATTTTGTAAAAAAATGGGCGAAAAAATATCAAATTAAAATTTCAAGTAATGAAGATTTAGTTTCTAATGAAAAAGTTATTGCTCGTTTCCAAGAAGAGATTGATTTAGCAAATGAAAATTTTGCCAAATGGGAAAAGGTAAAACAATTTAGACTTACACCAGATGTTTGGAGTATTGAAAATGGTCACTTAACTCCAACCATGAAATTAAGACGTAAAATAGTCAAAGAAAAATACATAGCTTTATATAATGATATTTACGAGCACTAGATTAAGCATATAAGCAGTTTATATTTTAGTGACTAAAAAAAAATAAAATCAAAACCTTAAGAGGGTTTGATTTGTTTTAATTTATCTCAATCATATTTAATTCTATTCATAATAATTAGTTTCACATAATTTCACATAAATTTATTATGCACGCATAATAAATTTTATTATATTTGATATCTATTTAGAATTTATGAAGGAGCTTACAATAGATTATGCTTTAAGAGCAACATGGCAAGCAGTAGCTAGAATGTATAATGAAGAAGCAAAGAATTTTGATACGACTATGGCTATTGGTTTTACTCTTTTGAGTATTGATCCAAAAACAGGAACTCCTTCTACAGCATTAGGCCCTAAAATGGGGATGGAAGCCACTAGTCTTTCAAGAATACTTAAAAGTATGGAAGAGAAAGGACTCATAAAAAGAAAACCTAATCCAAATGATGGAAGAGGTGTTTTAATACATCTTACAGATTTTGGACTTGAAAAAAGAAAAGATTCTAAAGATGTCGTGCTCCGTTTTAATGATGTTATCAAACAACATGTTTCTGAAGAAAAAATGAATTCCTTTTTTCAGGTAATGGACACCATAAATAAACTAGTCGCAGATAAAAAAATTTATACTAAAGATTCAAAAACAAATTAATCGTAATGAATTCGATGAATAAGCATATCAAAAAAGTAGCAGTTATCGGCTCAGGAATTATGGGAAGTGGCATTGCATGTCATTTCGCTAATATTGGAGTCGAAGTTTTATTACTAGATATTGTCCCTAAAGAACCAAATGATGCTGAAAAAGCAAAAGGGTTAACCTTAGAAGACAAAATAGTTAGAAATAGACTTGTAAATGATTCGCTTGCTACTGCATTAAAATCTAAGCCCTCTCCTATTTATCATCAAAAATTCGCAGATAGAATTACTACTGGTAATTTAGAAGATGATATTGCTAAAGTCGCAAAAGTAGATTGGATTATTGAGGTTGTTGTAGAAAGATTAGACATTAAAAAAATGGTCTTTGAAAATCTAGAAAAATATAGAACACCAGGAACTTTAATTACTTCTAATACTTCTGGTATTCCAATACATTTTATGAGCGAAGGCCGTAGTGAAGATTTTCAAAAACATTTCTGCGGAACTCACTTTTTCAACCCTGCTCGTTATTTAAATCTTTTTGAAATAATTCCAGGACCAAAAACATCTGCCGAAGTACTAAACTTCTTAAATGGATATGGAGAGCAGTTTTTAGGAAAAACATCAGTTATAGCTAAAGACACTCCTGCTTTTATAGGTAACAGAATTGGTATTTTCAGTATTCAAAGTCTTTTCCACATGGTAAAAGATATGGGAATGACTGTTGAGGAAGTTGATAAATTAACAGGGCCTGTAATTGGTCGTCCAAAATCAGCAACGTTTAGAACGGTTGATGTCGTTGGTTTAGATACTTTAGTTCATGTAGCCAATGGTATTGCAGAAAATTGTAAGACTGATGAGAAATTAGAACTTTTTAAGCTACCAAGTTTCATCACTACTATGATGGAAAACAAATGGTTGGGAAGCAAATCGGGACAAGGTTTTTATAAAAAAGAAAGGAAAAAAGACGGCTCTAGTGAAATCTTAACTTTAGACTTAGATACGATGGAATATCGTGCTAACAAAAGAGCTAGTTTCGCAACCTTAGAGTTAACCAAAACAATTGATAAAGTTGTTGACCGATTTAAAGTTTTGGTAGCTGGCAAAGATAAGGCAGGTGAATTTTACAGAAAAAGTTTTGCGGCTTTATTTGCTTATGTATCGCATCGTATTCCTGAAATAACAGATGAATTATATAAGATTGATGATGCTATGAAAGCTGGTTTTGGCTGGGAACATGGTCCTTTCCAAATTTGGGATGCTATTGGAGTTGAAAAAGGCTTAGAACTTATAAAAGCCGAAGGTGAAACACCTGCTGCTTGGGTTACCGAAATGCTAGAATCTGGAACAAAATCATTCTACTCCATAAAAAATGGCGCTACTTACTTCTACGATATTCCTAAAAAATCAGTAGAAAAAATACCAGGGCAAGATTCGTTTATAATTTTAGATAACATTAGAAAATCAAAAGAAGTATTTAAAAACAGTGGTGTCGTAGTTGAAGATTTAGGGGACGGCATTTTAAATGTGGAATTCCAGTCAAAAATGAATACCATTGGTGGTGATGTTTTAGCTGGACTTAATAAAGCTATTGATCTTGCAGAAAAAGATTTTCAAGGGCTGGTAGTTGGTAATCAAGCTCCTAATTTTTCAGTCGGAGCAAATATCGGAATGATATTTATGATGGCTGTAGAGCAAGAATATGATGAACTGAATATGGCCATTAAAATGTTTCAAGATACGATGATGCGAATGCGCTATTCTGCAATTCCAACAGTATCTGCACCTCATGGCATGACTCTAGGAGGTGGTTGTGAACTATCACTTCATGCTGACAAAGTAGTAGCTGCAGCCGAAACATATATTGGTTTAGTAGAATTTGGTGTAGGCGTTATTCCTGGTGGTGGTGGATCAAAAGAATTCGCACTCAGAGCTCAAGATTTATTTCATAAGAACGATGTGGAGTTAAATGTATTGCAAGAGTATTTCTTAACCATAGGAATGGCCAAAGTATCAACCTCAGCATATGAAGCTTATGATTTAGGAATTTTACAACACGGAAAAGATATTGTAGTAGTAAATAAAGATCGTCAAATAGCAACCGCAAAAGCACATGCTAAATTAATGGCGGAAGCAGGATATACACAACCTGTAAAACGAAAAGATATTAAAGTTTTAGGAAAACAAGCCTTAGGAATGTTTTTAGTAGGCACTGATGCTATGGAAGATAGTAACTACATCAGTGAACATGATAGAAAAATTGCTAATAAACTGGCTTATGTAATGGCAGGTGGTAATTTATCTGAACCTACTTTAGTCACGGAGCAATATTTATTGGATTTAGAACGTGAAGCTTTCTTATCGCTTTGTACTGAGCGAAAAACATTAGAAAGAATCCAGCACATGCTAAAAACAGGCAAACCATTAAGAAATTAAAACATGAAAACAGCATATATAGTAAAAGCATACAGGACGGCAGTTGGAAAAGCTCCTAAAGGGGTGTTTCGATTTAAGCGCGCTGATGAGTTAGGCGCAGAAACCATACAATACATGATGAAAGAAATTCCTCAATTAGAGGTTAAGAGAATTGATGATGTAATTGTGGGTAATGCTATGCCTGAAGGTTCTCAAGGTCTTAACATGGCAAGATTTATCTCTCTAATCGGTTTAAATAGTGTTGATGTACCTGGAGTAACCGTTAACCGTTTTTGTTCCTCTGGGATTGAAACCATTGGTATTGCAACAGCAAAAATTCAGGCTGGAATGGCTGATTGTATTATAGCAGGAGGATCAGAAAGCATGAGCAGCGTGCCTATGACAGGTTTTAAGCCAGAATTAAATTACGATATTGTAAATGCAGGTCATGAAAATTATTATTGGGGAATGGGAAACACGGCTGAGGCTGTTGCAAAACAATTCAATGTGTCCCGTGAAGATCAAGATGAATTTGCGTACAATTCACATATGAAGGCCTTAAAAGCACAAGCTGAAAATCGTTTTCAAGACCAAATAGTTCCTATTGATGTAGAACAGGTTTATGTAGATGAAAATGGAAAAAAAGTAACTAAAAAGTATACAGTAACCAAAGATGAAGGGCCTAGAAAAGGTACTAGCAAAGAAGCTTTAGCAGGATTACGCCCTGTTTTTTCCGCTGGAGGAAGTGTAACCGCTGGAAATTCTTCACAAATGAGTGATGGTGCTGCTTTTGTACTCATTATGAGTGAAGAGATGGTAAAAGAGTTAAATATAACACCAATAGCACGTTTAGTAAATTATGCAGCTGCTGGTGTGGAACCTCGTATAATGGGTATTGGTCCTGTAAAGGCAATTCCAAAAGCTTTAAAACAAGCTGGTCTTAAGCAAGATGATATAGAACTAATTGAATTGAACGAGGCATTTGCATCACAATCATTAGCAGTTATGCGGGAACTGAATTTAAATCAAGATATTGTAAATGTAAATGGTGGAGCAATTGCTCTTGGTCATCCATTAGGTTGCACTGGTGCTAAACTTTCTGTTCAATTATTTGATGAAATGCGTAAGCGTAATATGCAAAGTAAATACGGAATGGTGACTATGTGTGTAGGTACTGGACAAGGCGCCGCTGGAATTTTTGAATTTTTGAATTAGAAAATCCATCTAAATCTTCTTAAACAGAAGATAAAAAAATAGAAGTCTAACTTAAATTAACCCATAATAGTTCTCTTTCCTTTGGAAAGGGTTTGGGATAGGAAAAATGGAAACAATAGAAAAAGACATATTAAGAGGAGGTCAATTCCTTGTTAAAGAAACAAATTGTGATGACATCTTTACACTTGAAGATTTATCGGAGGAGCAAAAAATGATGCGTGATAGCACGAAAGAATTTGTAGACCGCGAACTTTGGGCACATTGGGAACGATTTGAAAAAAAGGATTACTCTTATACAGAAGAATGTATGCGTAAGGCAGGTGAACTTGGTTTATTGAGTGTCGCAGTTCCTGAATCATATGGCGGTATGGGTATGGGTTTTGTCTCTACAATGTTGGTTTGTGATTATATTTCTGGAGCTACTGGATCGTTTAGTACTGCTTTTGGAGCTCATACTGGAATTGGAACCATGCCAATTACACTTTATGGCACCGAAGAGCAAAAACAAAAATATGTTCCAAAACTTGCTTCTGGTGAATGGTTTGGTGCTTATTGCTTAACTGAACCAGGTGCTGGTTCCGATGCTAATTCAGGAAAAACAAAAGCAATTTTATCAGATGATGGTAAATATTACAGCATTACAGGGCAAAAAATGTGGATTTCTAATGCAGGGTTTTGTAATATGTTTATTGTTTTTGCTCGTATTGAAGATGACAAATACATCACTGGTTTTATTTTAGAAAATGACCCGAGTAATGGAATCTCTTTAGGAGACGAAGAGAAAAAATTAGGTATTCACTCCTCTTCTACACGTCAAGTTTTCTTTAACGAAACTAAGGTTCCGGTAGAAAATATGTTATCAGAAAGAGGTAATGGATTTAAAATTGCGATGAATGCGCTAAATATAGGAAGAATTAAATTAGCGGCAGCTTGTTTAGACGCACAACGTCGTGTGATTGGAGAAGCTACAAAATATGCCAATGAGCGGATTCAGTTTAAAACTCCTATAATGAATTTTGGCGCTATCAAAGCAAAAATTGCGACCATGGCTACCAATGTATACGCCGATGAATCTGCAGCCTATAGAGCCGCTAAAAATATAGAAGACCGAATTGCCATGCGTGAAGTCGCTGGAAATTCTCATCAAGAAGCAGAACTTAAAGGTGTTGAAGAGTATGCCATTGAATGTTCCATACTTAAAGTAGCCGTATCTGAAGACTGTCAAAGTACAACAGATGAAGGTATTCAAATATTTGGAGGCATGGGTTTTAGTGCTGATACTCCAATGGAATCGGCTTGGAGAGATTCTCGAATTGCTCGTATTTATGAAGGAACCAACGAAATTAATCGCATGTTAGCCGTTGGAATGTTAGTTAAAAAAGCAATGAAAGGTCATGTTGATTTATTAGGCCCTGCCACTAAGGTAGGTGAGGAATTAATGGGCATTCCTTCTTTTGACACTCCTGATTTCTCTAAATTATTTTCTGAAGAGAAAGATCTAATTACTCGATTAAAAAAAGTATTTTTAATGGTTGCTGGTTCTGCTGTTCAAAAATTTGGCCCTGAATTAGAGAATCATCAACAGTTAATGATGGCTGCTTCTGATATATTAATTGAAGTATATATGGCAGAATCTACCATCCTAAGAACCGAAAAAAATGCAAAAAGATTTGGTGAAGCTGAACAAGCGACACAAATTGCAATGGCTAAATTATATTTATATAATGCTGTAGATACTGTCAATCAAAAAGGAAAAGAAGCTATTGTTTCTTTTGCCGAAGGTGATGAACAGCGTATGATGTTAATGGGATTAAAGCGTTTTACAAAATATACCAATAACCCTAATGTAGTAGCTTTACGCACACAAATTGCGGATAAAGTAGCTGCAGATAACGGTTATACCTTTGACTAATTCCGATTGAAGCTTTTGTTGTTAATCACAAAAGTAAAACCGCTCTAAAATAGAGCGGTTTTTTTATTTAAAAGTATAAAACTCTGCTCTCATTATTCTCTCATTGATTCTAAAATATGCTCTTCAGCTCCTTTCTTAGAGAAATTAATTGCACATTCTATTAATGCCAAATGAGAATAAGCTTGAGGGAAATTCCCCAATAATCGTTTGGTTTTAAAATCAATATCTTCACTAAACAATCCTAAGTGATTGCTGTAACTCAATAACTGTTCAAAATGTTTCAATGCTTTTTCTTCTTGTCCAATTTTAAATAAACTATTGATAAACCAAAATGTACAAATGGTAAATGAAGAAGAAGGTTCTCCAAAATCATCTTCATTTTTATACCGATACATTAAGCCATTATTACATAGATCTTTTTCAATAGCCAGTACCGTACTTACATATTTGGGATCTTTTGCATCAATAAAACCATAAGATTCCATTAAAAGTACAGAAGCATCCATGTGTTTAGAGCCATACGATTGAGTAAAAGCTTGTTTTTCTTCATTCCAAGCATTATCCATAATATCTTTACGAATCTCTTCTTCAAGAGGTTTCCACATATCAATTTTATGGTGCTTATCTAACATTTTTGCTACTTTAATTGCTCTATCAATAGCTGTCCAACATAATACTTTTGAAAAAGTAAAGTGTTTATCTTCAGAACGAAATTCCCAAATACCTTTATCAGCTTCTTTCCAATGTTTTTCTACAATCCAAACAATACCTTTTGTAATTCCCCAAAGTTCTTCACCATTTTGAATATCGATACTAAACTGAGCAATTAATTCATGAATAACATCCATAAGAATGCCATATATATCGTTCTGAACCTGTTCATATGCTGCATTACCAATTCTTACAGGCTTTGATCCTTTATAACCGCTTAGATGGTCTAATGTTTCTTCTGTTAGTTTTTTCTCTTTGTTGATGCCATACATGATCTGCAACTTTTCATCTTTATCAGGAATTAAATCGATGATGAATTGCAAATACCGTTTAGCAATATTTTTATGACCGAGTTCAGAAACTACTTTAATAACCATTGAAGCATCACGAATCCAGCAAAAACGATAATCCCAGTTTCTAACCTCTCCTATAGTTTCTGGTAACGATGTAGTTACGGCAGCGAGTACGGCTCCACTCTTATCGTAACTTAATAGCTTTAACGTTAATGCACTTCGCTTAATTTCTTTATCAAACTTGCTATATGTGGGTGTTTTTTGTGACCAATCAAGCCAATAAATACGAGTGCGCTCTAAATCAAGAAAGACTCTATCTACAGTTGGAAGGAATATTTTTTCATTGTATCCTAAAAGAAAAAAACCATTTTCTGAAAGCACAATCTCTCCGCCATTTAAAACTTTTTGCTTATCGAATGAAGTATACAAAAACACCGTATCAAACTTAACTTCATGTGTTAAACTCGCAATAAAGTCCTTTTTAATGAATGATTCCGTTTTTCCTTGTGCATATTCTAATTTTGGATTGTAAAGCACTTTAAATTTTGGTCTACCTGAAATTAATTTTAAATAGCGAATAATTTCTGGAGGGGCAAAGAAACTATGATCTTCCTTGTAATATCTAGGCATAAAATCATGCAATTCAAAACAATCTTCACCTGAGGTATATTTGGTAATCAAAATCGTTGTTTCTGAATCATAATATTGTTCAATTACATAAGTATCATCAACTAAAAAGCCAAAACTCCCCCCTATTTTGTCATCCAATAACTTTGCAAAAACAGAAGAAGAATCAAATTCTGGTAAACAACACCAATCAATTGAACCTTCTTTAGAAACTAATGCTGCGCTTCTACAATTTCCTATTATCCCGTAATCTAAATTATCCATATCAATAAATTGCTAACTCAAAAGG
>TARA_R110002051_G_scaffold127873_2_pt1 | contig 13529 bp, 16 predicted proteins | sample TARA_R110002051 | Tara Oceans TARA_R110002051 (sample SAMEA4397023) | marine metagenome | biome: Polar Biome; feature: [MES] marine water layer (ENVO:01000295) within the mesopelagic zone...; material: water (ENVO:00002006), including particulate matter (ENVO:01000060) such...
TAGCAAAGCCATGATATGGCAAGCTTATAAGAGAGTGCGAGCCAACAAAGGAAGCTCAGGTATAGACTTGGTCAGTATCGAACAATTCGAGAGCAAGCTGCCTGAAAACCTGTATAAGCTTTGGAACCCTATGGCATCGGGAAGCTATTTCCCCCCTCCGGTCAAAGAAGTGGAGATTCCCAAAAAGGACGAAAAAGTATGGAAACTGGGAATACCTACTGTAATTGACCAAATAGAACAAATGGTCGTCAAGATGTTTTTAGAACCTCGTTTGGAAAAGGAATTCAGTCAAAATTCATTTGGTTACAGACCTGAAAAGAGTGCGCATCAAGCACTTGAACAGGTCAGGAAAAACTGGTGGAAAACAAACCGGGTAATCAATCTAGACATTAAAGGGTCCTTTGATAACATCGACCACCACAAACTGATGCTTGCCGTAGAGAGACATGCATCCGAAGAATGGATCAGACTCTATATAGTACGTTGGCTCGCATGTCCAGTAATGACCAAAACTGGAAAACTGCTCGTTAAACAAGGAAAGGGAACGCCACAGGGCGGTGTAATAAGTCCTTTATTAGCGAACCTCTTTCTACATTACGGGTTTGACAGATGGTTAGAACAGACTGACAGAACAGTAAGCTATACACGTTATGTCGACGATGTTATCATAAACTGTAAAAGTCAAAAGCATGCCGAACAAACACTAAAGGCTATTCAAAACAGAATGCATCAAATTGGGTTGGAGTTACATCCAGAAAAGACCAAAATAGTGTACTGTAAGGATTATCGTAGAAAAGAAAAATACCACAACGTTAAGTTTGATTTTTTTAGGCTATTCTTTTCAACCTAGGACTTCCAAATCGAAAAAGCGAAGCGGTCTATTTCTAGTCTTCGATTGCAGCATTATTATAAGTTCGAGAAAGCGCATTGCAGCTAAGTTAGGAGAGCTTAAAGTGCATAGAATGACCTCCAACAGCATCGTAGGTATTGCCAAAATTCTCAATCCCATGATCAGAGGATGGATTAATTACTACGCGAAATTCAGGAAATCTATGCTCCACGGAGTCTTCAAACTATTAAACAATCGTTTAGTGAAATGGGCAAGAAAAAGGTATAAACGTTATAAGACTAGTATAAAACTTGCTTACAAATGGTACTTTAGAATCCAGGAACAGTTTTCTAATCTATTTTACCATTGGAAAATGGGATATACAAGGTGAAAACTTTATTTTAGATTTGTATAACAAGAGCTGTATGATGGGAGACTATCACGTAAGGTTCTGTGAGAGGTTTGGGTGAAATTCCCCTTGTCTACTCGACCCCGTGTCCGTACCAGCAATGTAAAATGACTGTGAAATTGAAAATACTTTTTACCATATGGTAAATTTTTAATAACCAACTTTACTAATTTGGTTGTATGAATGAACTTGTAACTTTTTTACTGCAATTTGGGAATTTAAACCCCCAACAACTCGATCTGGTTAAAAGCAAAACGACCCTGATCGACCTCAAAAAGGACGCCTATTTTATAGAAGCAGGACAACTGTTTAACCAGGTTGCTTTTATTTTAGAAGGCATTTTACGAATCTGTTATTACAATAATAAAGGGGAAGAAATCACAAAGTACTTTTTAGATGAAAACCGTTTTCTTGCAAATCCATACAAAGGGGAACCGATGACGGAGTATATTCAGGCGGTTAGCGACTGTAAACTCCTTGTATTTTATAAAGAGGACTGGAACGAACTTTCTCAGACAATTGACAACTGGGACACCATTACAAGCAAGATATTTCAAAAAGCTTTAGTCGAAAAATTAGACAGACGAAGTTCCTTAGTCACCGAAGATGCTACTACGCGTTACCTAACATTTTTAGAGAAATTCCCAAATATGGTTAATCATGTTCCACTTTCTTATGTTGCTTCTTACCTGGGTATGACCCAACAATCCCTAAGCAGAATTCGGAAAAACATCCAGTAAAATCACTTTTTACCAAATGGTAAATGATTTCATTTTTCGTTAAAGCAACTTTGCACTATAAAAACAAACGACTATGAATATCAAGAAAACAATTACCATTGGCGCAGCAACTGAAAGCCCGTTAACTATAAAACGTTTGGGTTATGGTACGATGCGACTTACCGGAGAACACGTCTGGGGGGAACCCGAAAATAGAGCGGAAGCATTAGAAATACTAAAAGCGACTTCCGAAAATGGCATACAATTTCTGGATACAGCCGATTATTATGGTGAGGATGTAACCAACCGACTAATTTCAGAAGCCTTGTATCCTTATAAGAAAGATTTAGTAATATGTACTAAGGTTGGTGCTAATAGAGGTGCTGATAAAAGCTGGAGAGCTTACGATAAACCGGAAAACTTAAGAGCGAGTATTGAAAACAACCTGAAGACCTTAAAAATCAAGCAAATGCAATTGGTGCATTTCCGGGTAATGCCTGATACGAATACGCCTTTTGAAGAATCGCTGAACGCGATGTTCGAAATGCAAAAGGAAGGGAAAATTTTACATGTAGGATTAAGTAACGTAAATGAAGACGAATTGCGTACAGCGCTGACTATGGGGAATATCGCAAGCGTGGAAAATGCTTTTGGTTATGAACAACGCACCACGTTTTCGGTCTATGGTCAGGAAGTTAGGGGAATGCAGGAAGTAATGGACATCTGTACAGAAAATAACATTCCGATGATTCCGTTCTTCTCGCTTCAAAGTTCGTTGCCCAACACCGAAAATAAAATTGCCGAAGTTGCAAAAAAATACAACGCTACACCGGCACAACTCAATTTAGCGTGGTTGTTGCATTACAATGATTTGATTTTACCCATTCCCGGAACTTCCAAATTGAGTCATTTTAAAGAAAACATCAAAGCCTTTGACATTTCACTTTCAGAAGACGACATGGCGTTTTTAGGGTAAAGTATAAGCAGCACCTTATGCACTTACCCCCGCGAATAGAAAATTAAAACCAAGCTATAAAAAGCACTGCTGTAACCGTGCATAAACCCAGTAGCGATTGGAGTGGGTACCCAGACCGCTATTGGGTTTATTTAGCAGGGTGTTTAGTGGAAAATAGGTTAGCTAACTCCACTAATTCGCTTATACTGAACGTTGGTTACAATTTAAATAAAAAAATTCTTAATTCAAAAAAAGTGGTCATAAGACACTATTTACGTAGATAACACTTCTTAACTTTGCTCATCAAATTAATGAAAATATAAAATCCAAAGTGTATAAAGAATTAGAACAATACATAAAAAGTCATGGAGAAATAGAAGAGAAAGAATTGCAGATAATTATTAAATCTTTCAAGCCTATGAAAACAACCCGAAATGAAATGTTATGTAATATAGGTCAAGTATGCAACCATTTCTATTTTATTAAAAAAGGATGTTTAAGGCTCTATGAAATTGATGCTAATGGTAATGAAGTTACGGGCTACTTTGCATTAGAAAGTTGTATCATATCTGCAAATACAAGTTTTATCCTTCAAAAACCATCAAGAGATTGTTTAGTTTCTTTAGAACCTTCAGAACTCTTAACTATTTATCGAGATGATTTTTTTAAGTTAGTTGATACAGTACCGAAATTTGCTAATGTTTATCATAAATTTATAGAATTTGCTTTTATTCATTCACAAATGAGAATTTATAGTTTTTTAGGAATGGAGGGAATTGATAAACTTCGTTGGGTCATGGAACACGAACCTAAATTACTATCTCGTATTTCTAGTAAGGCGGTTGCTTCCTATTTAGGAATGACTAATTCTACTTTGAGCAAACTTCGCTCAAAATTAGATAAAACGTTGTCATAAGACAACTTTTAAACTTTCTAACTACATGATATTTGTAATGTTGTTGAACAATGAAGTTCACATTAAAAACAAATATAATATGCCTATTACAGTAACATTTACAGAGGGAGTAGTTCCCCAAGAAAAATACGGGAAAGTCATAAAAGAAATCACAGATGCTTTTCTTGAAAAACACGGTTTAGAAGGGAATACCGTAATGACACCAAACGTAACGGCACAACTACACGTGCAACCGAAAAACGAAACCTTTTCTGGTGGAGAGCCTATAGAAGGTGCTTGGGTGGAAATAAAGTCACCTTCATTTGCATTGGCTGACAGAGATGTACAAAAAAACTTCTTTGCAGAAGTAACTGAAATTATTCACAAACATTCAGGAGGTAAATTGCCAAAAAGACACATCTGGACTAATTCGGTACATACTGTAGATGGAACATGGAATATGGATGGTATTGCAATGACCAATGTAGAATTAGGAAATGCAATTAGTCAAGGATAATGAATTTGTACTTTTCATAGTTGTCGTCTTTAAATTATTAAACATTTATTGAGACCAAAGTCAAATCAACTAGATCAATTCAATAGGTAAAATTCAAAATAAAATAACCCCTAAAAACTTGAAAACCACACGATTCATAAGATTTGTGTGGTTTTTGTAGCCATTTGAAACAGATTTTTGTTACTTCATTGAGATTGCAACCACCTACCGACTTCTCTGTAGGAAGTTGATTTTCAAGATGGGAGCGAAGTCATTTATGTAAATAATAGTTTTCGCGCTGATGCCACAAAAGAAGTAGTGGAGGATATGGAGCAAGACATTCTATTGCAGGTGTTCCCCAGCTAAGTGGCCTTAAAAAGGTGTTTCAGCATACCAATAGGAATGTCAAAGTGATGGTATGGAATACCTATAAATTAATCCTTAAAACAAACAACAAATGAAAACTCAAATGATACGCTCCATACTAATGGGACTATCCCTATGGGCAAATGCACAAGCTAGTTTAGATACGATTTATGCCAATGATAAAGTAACCGTTGCCTTATTCTTTCCCCATACCATTTGTCAAGGCATCACAGGTTCCGAGAATTTTGTTTTCACCTACAATAACGAAAAGCAGCAACACTAAAGATTACTGCAGGCACAACCTGGAGTGGATAGCAATTTACTCGCAATTGCTCAGGATGGGCAGGTGTAAGCCTATATCATCAAATATGCAGATTCCATTCCAAAACTGAATTATTTTATTTCAGTAGCTGAAAGCATTGGAAGGGAGAGGCTCCTCGTCAAACGTACCAAGAATGTGATGGATACGATAGGAGAGGAGTTGGAAGCTAAAGCTACCCTATACCAAAGCAGGAGTGAACAGCTATTGAAGATATCTCAAAAAGTCATTTCAAGAGCACGAAAGAGGGGAGTCGAACACCATCCGTAAAGCCCGCATAAATACTGGGCTCCTTATATCATTCGTTTACTTTGCCACAATTTTGCCACAAGTTAAACCTGCATAATATATTGATTTAGAGAACGATAAAACTTATTTCAGATTTACAAAAAGTCAATTGAAAGTAAAAGAATAAAAAAAATTCTTTTAAGATATTATAACATCTGCACATGGGCGCTCGCTGCAAAAAATAATTAACGAGCTAAGGGATTGGGCAATCAGCACTGGGAAAAAATCATTAATTCGTAATTTCAATTAAAGCTTAATCTAAATGAGAGTTTTGCTAAATGCGCGTGCTGGAAATATAAATAGATTCCACAAAAAATATATCTAGTTACTTACAACTAAAAAAATTGCCAAGGGTAAACAATTTATAAAATCACACACCGCAATAAAATTTAAATACCTTCATTGGTAAGGTTTTCAGTTTCCAATGCTATTTTGCATTTTAAAAAGGAAATGTCTGGATAATTTTCAATTGTCCAATCACTAATATGTTTTAAAACGGGCAAAAAGGATTTACCCTTTTCTGAAAGCGAATATTCCACTCTTGGAGGAATTTCAGGAAATTTTTCTCTAATGATCAATCCATCTTCTTCCAGTTCACGAAGCTGGTCAGTTAAAACCTTTCGCGAAATACTAGGTAGCAAGAATAATAATTTTCCAAAACGAACACTTCTGTTAGCACATAGGTATAATAAAATAGGTTTCCATTTGCTACCAATAATATTCATAGCATGAACCATTGAACAATAATCATTGTTCTCAATTAACTTTCTTGACATAAGTTACTTTTTTGTTACCACTATTTTAGTCTAAAAATTCTCAATTAGTTGTAAATATAAACTATTGTAAGTTCATTTGCTGAACTATTTGTAAAATGACTAATTCAGTGATCAAAAATAAACCCTTTTTCCAACCCATTATATCCACGGATGTTACGCTACTCTTTTTAAGAATAGGTTTTGGTACTTTAATTTTTATTAATCATGGATTTGAGAAACTATTCAATTTTAATCATATGCTTGAGGTATTTCCTAATCCATTAAGTATAGGGAAATTCCCAAGTTTAATTTTTGCATTGATAGCAGATGGAATTTGTTCGATTTTGATAATTCTAGGATTGTTTACCAGAATTAGTACGATGCTTATATTCATCAATTTACTAGTTGCATTAATTATAATACACCAAGCAAACTTCACTGAAATTCATGGAGAGTTAGCTGCTATATACTTAATGATTACACTTATACTATTTTGTTACGGACCAGGGAATATGAGTCTGGATAAAGCAATCTCCGATTATAAAAATTAATAACTATAAACAAATAAAAATGAATTTAATAGAAAATCTCAAATGGAGATACGCCACAAAAACCATGAACGGTAAGAGTGTTCCAAAGGAAAAAGTAGATTACATTTTGGAAGCTGCTCGATTAGCTCCTTCTTCATCGGGATTACAACCTTTTCACATATTTGTTATCAGTAACAAAGCGTTACGTGAAAAGATAAAACCCATTGCTTTAAACCAAAGCCAAATAACAGATGCATCTCACATTCTAATATTTGCCACTTGGGATAGCTACTCCCTTGAAAAATTAGAAGATGTTTTCCACAAGACACTCACTGAAAGAGATTTGCCATTAAACAAAATGGATGATTACAAAAAATTGATTTGGAGTATGTACGAACCAATGGGTCAAGACTGGCACATTCATCATGCTGCGAAGCAAGCCTATATTGCTATGACGATAGCTTTGGTGGCCGCAGCAGAACAAAAAGTAGATGCAACACCTATGGAAGGTTTTAATTCAACAGATTTGGATGAACTATTATGTTTAGAAGAGAAAGGATTGAGAAGTTCAGTGATGGTAGCACTTGGATACAGAGATGAACAGAGGGATTATTTAGTGAAATTAAAAAAAGTTAGAAAATCAAAAGAAGAATTAATAACAGAAATAAAATAAGTATGAAAAATAAAGAAATCTCGTATGTATTGTGTCGTATAGCCATTGCTACAAGTTTATTTGGTCACGGGTTAGTCAGAATGCCAATTCTATCCGGATTTAGCGGGTGGATGACAAGCCAATTCGAAGAAAGTATGTTGCCACAGGCCATCGTATTGCCTTTCAGCTACATTTTACCTTTCATAGAATTGATTGTTGGATTATTGCTACTTGCGGGACTCTTTACAAAACAGGCTTTAATAGTTGGAGCACTTGCAATGATTGCATTAGTTTTTGGTTCAACAGCAATTCAACAATGGGAAGCAATTCCGTCGCAATTGATTCATATTGCCTTTATAACATTCTTATTGGCTTTTTTAGAACAAAATAAGTACGCATTAGACAAACGTTTTTCAAAATAAATTATTCATAAAAAAAAGAAATAAAATGATAACTGAAGTAACAACCATTACGATTAAGGAGAATAAAAACTCAGAATTTGAGAAGTCATTTAAAAAGGTAGGTCTAGTTTTAGCTAAAGCTGAAGGTTATGTTTCTTACGAGCTACAAAAATGTATTGAAAATAAAAATCAATACCTAGTTTTAATTAAATGGGAAACCTTAGAAAACCATACTATTAAATTTTACCAATCTAGTTTGTTTGCAGAATTAAGCTCCTTAATAGGAAGTTTTTTTGAAGAGAGTCCTTATGTTCACCATTATAAATTAGTGTAAAAACCTTAAGTAAACGTTTTAAATATATGAATAATAGTATAAAGAGACCTAAAAAATGGAAGTGGTCAATCCTTATTTGACTAGCTATATACCCACTGACCACCATGATTTTTTCCGTATTGGGTAACTATATAATGAATATAGAATTTTTACCATTGAGAACCTTCATCGTTACAGTAGTAGAAGTACCGATTATGGTTTATATATTATTACCTAGTATTACAAAAATCACTTGGCATTTGGCTGAAAAATGAATTTGAATAGGAACTTTATAACTATTATAAAATAAGATTATTCTCATAGTTTAAGAAGCTGTTTAGCTGATAACTTTAGTTCATTTTTAAAAAAAGACCTGATATTTAATGGAAAATATCAGGCCTACTTTTTATTTGAACACAAAATCATTTCTAGAACTATGAATTATAGTTTTAATCAGGAAACTTTAACTATCAACTGCACTTATACATTAATTTTATAAAAAATACTAGATTACGTTGAAACAAAGCATACGATGAAATAAGAAAGCTTTTTAGCAAATTTCTTATCGATTTATTCTTCAATAATTTTCTTCCGATGGCCAGCACCCCAGTCACTCAAAGTTCTTAATACATCTTTTAATGTATCACTGTATGCCGATGCCTCATAAATGATGCTTACGGGGGTAGTAGGAAACACATTTCTTACTACCAGTTTGTTTTGTTCTAAATGTTTGAGTTCTTGAGCTAGTATTTTAGGAGAAATACCTTCCAGGTCTCTCATAATCTCATTAAACCGTTTTGGAGAGTTGATTAAACTCAACACGATGGGCAATTTCCATTTTCCATTCAAAACATACAAAGCATCTATTACACTTCTCAAATTGCTTGAGCATTCCTCTTTTGTAATGGTTGCTGTTTCTTTAGTTTTTGCCATGTTACAAAGATACTAACTTACCTAAAGGGAACCGCTTTCCTTTAGGTTGTCTAGTCCTGAAATATGGCTACAGGTTAAAATTGATTTACACTGTTAATTTATATACCATATTAGGTGTTCTATAGTTTAAAGATAAATGTAATCTTATTTCGTTGTACAATTTAATTGCATTTTTTGCTGCCCTTTTAGCGTGGGTGGCGTCAGTAAAGACCTGATCGAGATAGAACTCATCTTTCAGGATACCGTTTACACGTTCGGCCATGGCATTTTCATAGCAATGGTTCTCCTCTGTCATACTGATACCTATGTTGTTTCTTTTAAGTATCTGTGTGTACACATTGCTACAATACTGTATTCCCCTGTCTGAATGGTGGATAAGCTGTTCAATGTCCTTAGCTTGATATAATGCTTTATCAAGGGCCCTTACGCATCCGTTAAGTTCCAAACTGTCACTCAAGTCATGGCCCACGATCTTACGGGAATACATATCCGTAATAAGAGCCAGATAGCAAAAGCCTTTCACTGTCCTGATGTAGGTAATGTCAGAGACCCAAACTTGGTTTGGCCTGGTCACTTCCATATCTTTTATAATGTTTCTGTACTTATAAAAGCGATGGTATGAGTTAGTGGTCCTGGCACTGTACCTCTTTCTTAATGTAAGCATATTGTGCTGTCTCAAGACGTTGAACAGGGTATCCCTACCGACCTTGAGGTTGGCCTTGGCAAACTCACCGTCCAATGATACTTTAAGTTTACGCACGCCTTCTCTGGGAAGGGACCTGCGCCTTTTGTGCACTATTTCAATAATCTGTTGTTCAAGTTTCAAACGCTTACCAGTTCTATCTTTATACTTATAATAGGCATTGCGTTTGAGTCCAAAACAGGTTGATATAGTTGTCAAGGAAACAGATCCCTTGGATTTATCCCTGGCCTTGATCAGGGCTTTATACTTAACTTTTTTTTTAGCTCGGCAACAGATCTATAGCCAAGGTCTTCTGCGGCAACTTCAAGATAGGAGTCCTGTACCAGGGCATCCAGGTCCTTTTTCAGGAGTAGTTTTTTGAGCTGTACAATCTCCTTTTGCAGTTCTTTGATCCGTGTGATCTCGTCTTTTGTTTCCACTTTTACCCTGGTGTTCATAAGGTCTTTACGGTTGTACTTTCTGATCCATTCATTGATGGTGGTTGGGGCAATACCATAAAGCTTACCTAGTTGGTTCTTGTTCAGTTTTCCTGTTGTAATCTCGTCAAGGATTTTCAATTTGAAAGGTTCTGAATACCTTCTGATAACTTTGTCATTTTTATACATAATGTTTAGAATTATGTAGCCTTTATTCAGGACGGGTCAGGTAACTCCTATCTTTTACATAGTTATTCAGTTTAGTTTTGTGTTTTTAAAGTCTAATAAAATACAAAATGAACTCAAAAAGAATATTACAAATCAACTCCAGTATTCTGGGAGAAAAGTCATACAGCAAAAGATTAGGAAATGCTATAGTTGAAAAAATAAAGGAAAAATATCCTAACAGTATACTTGAACAATTGGATGTAGTGGAACGTAATATCCCACACTTAACACCAGAAACTTTAAATGCAATGTTTACTCCAGAAGAGGAGCATACCGATGAAACTAGGCAAGCTCTTCAATTGTCAGATAAACTAGTGAAACAATTATTTGATTGTGATATACTGGTAATAGGCGCGCCACTTATTAACAGGACCATTCATTCTTCTCTTAAAGCTTGGATAGATCATATAACGCGTCGAGGAATTACATTTGGTTATAATTCAGCTGGAATTCCTATTGGTTTCGTATCCGGTAAAAAAGTGTATGTTGCGATGAGTTCAGGAGGTATTTATACAGATGAACAAGGCAAAGAACATGATTTTGTAGCACCCTACCTAAAATCATTCTTAGGATTCTTAGGCATGACAGATTTTACCGTGTTTAAAGCTGAAGGCCTACACGTACCTATTATACAAGATACAGCATTAGAAAAGGGAATCAATAGTATTGTTATTGATTAAAAGATATATTCCTGCAAGCTATCTGTTTAAGCCATGATTATTCATGGCTTTTTTGCTTCTAATAATGTTAATTCCCTATTCCCTGAACTTAGATTTTAATCGTTATTTTTTTACCGGCTTTAACCCGTTTATTAATAAGTTCAACTCCATTTAGGTAAATTTTTGTGTCAATTTTATCTTCTATCAACTCCAGGTCAATTGAAATGGCGTTTTCACCGATATATAGATTTTTGAGACTTAATCTGGATAGATCATCGTTTAGTTGTGGTGTAATACTAAAAGAATTGAATTCAGTTTGTTCAAATGACAATATACCTTCAATAATTAATCTGCAATACAAAGCACTCTCTGCGGAAAGGTGTTTCATATTATTCTCAGGAAAAGCTTCAATAGGGTAGGGTACGTGATCTCCTAATAGTCTTTTCTTTGAGTAATCAACTAACTTGTGGAGAGACTGGTCAAAAAATCCAGCTTTGAAAGTCCCTCTTAAGGCATATAAAGTTCCTCTGTCCCAAAAAACTTCAGGCTCTGTTGAGCCGGGATTTAGTTCCACTAAAACCCCATTTGCTGTCCAAAGTTTTTCGAGAAGTGCATGGGCGGTCGCTTCCGCTCTTTTTTCGATTCCCATAACCAGTGGTAAACAGATCCAATGTCTGAGATGCGTATTTCCTTTAAAATAACGATAGGTATTTAGGCCTTCTATGTTATCACCAAAATACTCTTCGATAGCATGAGCCATTTCAACACTGCGCTTTAAATACTGAGTAGATAACTCTTGGAAACCAAGTTCTTTAGCAAGGTAGGAGGCATTGAGTAATCCTCCATAATACAACGAATTTGTCGAAAGATTTGCTTCTCCTGTAGATATTCTTCCTTCCATCTCATCTGTTTCTGATAGAACGATCCCTTCTTGATTCCTATTATTATGGCAATAGTTCAGGCTCCACTCAATTAACGGCCATATTTTCTTTGCAAATTTTTCATCAGCATTTCGCAATAAGAACTGGGAAGCTCCGTATGCGATCATAGCGGCATCTCCTCTGTCTTTACCGCAGGAGGGGAGCTCACCATCAATCTCAAACGAGTAGCATATTGGAGAAGAATCTTCAGGAATATTTTTTAAGAACATGAGATAGGCATTTTTTGCCGCTTCAATACCCGTTTCATATCCTAAAAAAGGAAAGAAGGGACCGCTGTATTCTGCCTGATCGTTTGCCCAAATACCTATATAATAATTACCTCCTCCCGGTGAGTGTACCAGTCCCATCTCTGATTCAAAAATACTTTCAGAAGCACGTATTTTTGAAAAATAAAAAAGCTGATCTATTACAGGATTTGACGTTTCTAAAACAAGATTTTCTTCAATTTTTTTGAGAAATTGATTCCGTTCCTTTTCAATTTCTTTGTATTTAAAGCCTTTTATAGGTTCTTGATCAATAGCTGCAGAAAAATAGAGCGTGAAATTATAGGATGAATGGGGGAGCAGGTTAATTGTGCTCTCCACATCATTATAAACATTACTGGTGTAATTTCCTTTATAGCCTTTCAGTTGATCAAGCGTATCTGTCTTGCCAATTTGTAATTCTTTTGTTGTGTCACTTGTATTTATTAATTCCCAATTTTCCACAAATACTCTTTGATTCATAGATGGAAATAAAGTTCTTTTAAGAATTATTCCCTGTACCGGAGTGTGATAAAAAGTGATTTTGCCATTAATTTCTACAGAATCAACATTTTTGAATTCCAAATTAGAGCCACCCTTTGTAATTGTTGGTTCAATTTCATCTGCGTAGATTTTTTTATAATACGCCCGGTATTTTCTTGAATCTTCCTCAATAGTTCTTAATTGCGGATATATAATTTCACGCTTTAGACTGAGTTCTTTATCCGCACTAACATCGTAATAAATAATTGCGGAAACCTTTTTTCCAGACATTTCGATATTATCAGCATGTGGATAGGAATCCGTTTTATTTACATCCCAAACAATGCTTTTTGATGGGGAAATGTCCCAATAGTTGTCCGTTTTTTGAGCGTGACTTTTTAGCAAAAAGAAGTTTAAGAGTAGGAATATCAATAAGCTTATCTGCTTTTTTATCATTTTAATAATTTTAGATTCCGAAAATATTATTTTTTAAAGATTTTAGCAGAAGAAAAAACTTTAATTTTAAAAATAAGCTTTTATAATATACCTGAATGTAAGCTTCCCTTGATTAGAAATGCTTAATTGTCCAATAGCTCTATATGCCGTTGAAGGATTTTTTTTTGCTTATTATCAATCTAGGAATTTGCAATTAAGTAGTGGCTTTAAAATAACAAACTTGAAAACTACAGCGCGGAACTTTGTAAAAAAAGGTTTTAATATAAAACAGGAAGTAATCCATTTTCTGCCTTTGTGGATAATTTAAAGTCTGGCAGAAATAAAAATTATGTTAAACCGCTCTAATTTCAACAAATTTAGACTCAAATTTTCTTCAATTCTAATTGTCCTCTTTTGATGGATTTTGACTTTTTAAAATGTTAAAAAACGTTAATGTTTTACCTATTTTGTACCTAAACAAAAAAAGACAGCTACAATTTATTGTAACTGTCTTATTATCAAGTAGCGAGAACGAGAGTTGAACTCGTGACCTCCGGGTTAT
>TARA_R110002051_G_scaffold238724_3_pt1 | contig 13515 bp, 8 predicted proteins | sample TARA_R110002051 | Tara Oceans TARA_R110002051 (sample SAMEA4397023) | marine metagenome | biome: Polar Biome; feature: [MES] marine water layer (ENVO:01000295) within the mesopelagic zone...; material: water (ENVO:00002006), including particulate matter (ENVO:01000060) such as......
GGCGGACAATCAAAAAAATATACTTTAAAGTCTCCTTAATATCTAGTTTTTTTTAAAAACTACTAATTAATTTAAAATTACTTAATATTGTTAATAATAAAAATGAGAATAATTTTATGTCGCCTACTACCATAATACTTCTAATAGCTGCATACTTTGGAGTTTTAATTTTAATCTCATATTTTACCGGAAAAGAAGACTCTAACGAAGCTTTTTTTAAAGCAAACAGATCAGCACCTTGGTATTTAGTAGCTTTTGGAATGATAGGCGCTTCACTTTCTGGAGTTACATTTATTTCAGTTCCTGGGGCAGTTGAAGCTAAACAGTTTGGATACCTTCAAGTTGTTTTTGGTTATTTTTTCGGCTATTTAGTTATTGCTTATGTTTTACTTCCTATTTATTATAAACTCAATTTAACTTCAATTTACACGTATTTAAAAGACCGTTTTGGGAATATAAGTTATAAAACAGGGGCCATTGCTTTTTTAATATCCAGAATTGTTGGCGCTTCTTTTCGATTATTTCTAGTGGCAAAGGTACTTCAACTTTTAATATTCGATCAATATAATATTCCGTTTACAATTACCGTAATTATTACCATTGCCTTAATTTGGCTTTACACGTTTAAAGGTGGCATAAAAACCATCATATTTACGGATACGTTGCAAACACTTTTCATGCTGATTTCTGTTGTTGTTACCATAGTATTTTTAGCATCTGCTCTAGATTTAAATAGTATTTCTGAAGTTTACACTAATATTAAAGAAAGCGCTATGAGTAAAACATTTTTCTTTGGCGATGTAAATGATGCACAATATTTCATAAAAAGTTTTTTAGCAGGGATGTTTATAACCATAACTATCACTGGGCTGGACCAAGATATGATGCAAAAAAACTTAACCTGCAAAAACTTAAAAGAAGCTCAGAAAAATATGGTATCCTTTAGTATCGTATTAATTTTTGTGAATATTTTATTTCTGGTATTGGGTTTAATGCTAACACAATACGCAAACCAGCACGGTATTACAGCTAAAAAAGACGATTTGTTTCCTACAATAGCGATGTTACCCGAAATTGGAATTATGACCTCGGCTTTCTTTTTACTAGGTTTAATTGCTGCAGCTTACTCCAGTGCAGATTCTGCGTTAACAGCACTAACTACTTCTTTTTGTATTGATATTATTGAATTGGATAAAAAGCCTAAAAACATCCAAAAAAGAATCCGGAAACAAACACACATCTTTATTAGTATTATACTGGTTGTAGTTATTGTTTTATTTGATGCTATTTTTAAAGATGTATCGGTAATATGGGAATTATTCAAAGCTGCTGGATATACTTACGGGCCATTACTTGGTTTATTCGCGTTCGGGATTTTCACTAAATCGCAATTGAAGGATAAATACGTTTGGATCATTGCCATAGTCGCTCCAATTATATCCTATTTTATAAATGCGTATTCAGTTGATTTATTAAACGGTTACCAAATAGGATTTGAAATTTTAATAATAAACGGACTCTTAACCTACTTAGGATTAATACTGATTCGTAGAAAGCAAAACTAAAGTACACGCAGCTTCAAAAAATATATCGTTATCCTTTAAAATTTCGTAAAATTCAGGATTTTCCGTACCCGGATTAAAGATAACGCGCTCAGGTTTTAAAGAAACTATATAATCATAATATTCTTTCTGCCTTTTTGGATTTAAATACAGTGTTACCGTGTGTATAGATTTATATGGCAACAATTTAGTATCAATTTCAATATCAGCAACTTCTCCTTTTTTTAATCCAAAAGCAACGACTTCATATTTATTGACCACCAATTTTTGTATGGCATAATTAGAATATCTATTAGGTTTTAACGAGGCTCCAAGAACCAAGGTTTTTTTATTCATATGTTAAAAAAGTGTTAACGATTACCAAATGTAGTAACAAAATTCATTTTGTACCGTCTAAAATTTATAGTTCATTAATCAATCAAAAAACGAATCAAATCAAATGAAAAGATTACTCTTTTTGTGCTTTATTTTGTTGTCAATATCTGCAAAAGCACACCCTGCAGACCCCGAAAAAAACGCTGATAAAACCGGCACCATCTCAGGAAAAGTATTAGACGCTAATTTAAAACAACCCTTACCCTACGTAAATATAATTATTAAAAATACCAAAGAAGAAATACTAACTGGTGGCATTACACTTGATGATGGTACTTTTGAAATACAAAAAATTGCTGAAGGTGATATTATTGTAAGCATACAATACATTGGATATAAAACCGTGAGAAAAAAAATAACTATTGGTAAAGGTAATTACAAAGTAAATATTGGTGATATTTTTTTAGAGGAAGATGCTGAAAGTTTAGATGAAGTAACAGTTATAGCCGAGGTTTCAACTATTCAACAAAAAGTGGATAGAAAAGTTATTACTGTTGGTAAAGATCTTACCACTGCTGGGCCAACGGCAAGTGACATTATGAATAATTTACCTTCAGTAAGCATCGATCAACAAACAGGAAACATCAGCTTACGAGGTAACGAAAACGTGCGTGTTATGATTGATGGTAAACTAAGTAACGTGCCTATTGCTCAATTACTTAAACAAATTCCATCTACATCTATAAAATCCATTGAACTCATTACCAATCCATCGGCTAAATATAATCCCGAGGGTATGAGTGGTATTATCAATATAAAACTTCATAAAAGCACGCAAATTGGTTTTAATGGGAATATAAATGTTGGACTAACAAAGGAGATTTTTGCGAAATTCAACAGTTCAATAGACATGAATTACCGCAACGGAAAATTCAATTTTTATGGAAACTATGGAAATAATATTGGCAATAATGATAACTTTGGGTTTATAGATAGATTGGATGATGATTCACGGCAAGATTTCAAATTTGGCAACAACAACAAATCCCATTTATATAAATTCGGAGTCGACTTTTATTTGAATGACAAAAATACTATCTCTGCTTTCACAAATCAAAACACATTTGAAGGGAAAGGTTTTGGCAACACATTAATTACATTTCCAGGAGACATTAACCAAGTACAGCTATTTAATAATATCTCCAATAATATTTCAAGCCAATACAATATAGCTTATAAACATGTTTTTAATGAGGAGGAAGATGAAATACTTGACATTGAGTTTGATTATAACGATTTTAATAATGATGAATTAGCTAATTTTAATTTTATCAATTTTAGTTTCCCTCCAAATTATGTTGATAAGGTAGATACACAAAGAGACCAAACCACCATAAATATTGATTACGTTAAACCCATTAACGAGAAAACAAAGCTGGAATTAGGCGCAGAGGCACGTTTGTTTAATTCTGATATTGGTTACATATCTAGTGGACAAACATTTAATGCCCTTGGCAATATTATACAAACGCCAAGTACAGATTTTGAATATACTCGTGATATTTATTCGCTTTATGCCACATTGGGGAAATCTTTTGAAAAATGGAGTTATCAAATAGGCGCGCGTTTAGAGCAAGTTAGCGAAAATGCCGATGCGCTAAGAATTTTTGCTGATAACAACACAGAATTTATTCCTTTTGAAAATGAGTACTTTCAAGTATATCCGTCCATATTTTTAAGCTATAATGCCTCAGAAAAAAACACCTATCAGTTTAGTGCAAGTCGTCGTGTAGACAGACCAGGCTTGCAACAAGTTAATCCTATAAGAGAATGGAGCACGCCTCGTGTATCCTCATTTGGTAATCCGCAATTATTGCCTCAGTTCACCAACTCAGTTGAAGTAAATTACACCAGAAATCTTGAAAAAGGAAGTATTACGGGCGGCGTATTCTTCAGGTTAATTGAAGACAATATTAACAGATTTGTAAGCATAGACCGCAGCAATGTTCCTGCAGCAAATAGTATTTTAACGTTTGATAACTTTGACAACACCACTGCTTTTGGAATAGAGTTATCCAGTAATTATAGACCAACAAAATGGTGGAGTTTAAATGGTAGTTTTGATTTATACTCTCAAGAGCAAACTGGTATTACTGAAATTATAAATGCAAATGATTTACAAAATGCAACCGAAGCAGATATTATTACAACAGAAAATAAAGTAACCAACGTAGTCTGGAATTTAAGGCTGTTTAATAATTTTAAAACCTCAAAAAAATTAAACTTTTCGCTATTTACAATGTATCGCGGTGAGGAAAAAGGTATTCAATTTATAAGAAAACCTATGTTGATGATAAATACTGGTATGCGTTATAACTTTTTAGAAGATGAAAGAGCCACTTTTAGTTTTAATTATAGTGATATTTTGAATACCATGCGATTCGAATTTGAAGCAGATACACCATTCCCGAGTGTTGGTGCATTCAATTGGGAAAGCAATACTTGGAACATAGCACTATCCTACAGGTTTGGTGGTGGAAAATATCGCGCATTACGAAGAAAGCAACGTGATGATAATACCAAATCTGGTAGTGGAGGGTTTCTTTAAAAAACAATTTAATAACCTGCATAATAGTTGATGGTTAGTGTTATTGTTAGGTTGTTAAATATAATCCCCAAAGCTAATTTGTTTTGGGGATTTGCTTTTTTATAAAAAAATTGAAACATATACGCAATAAATAACAATATTATACGTTTAACGTAGTGTACTATCAAACCATAACGAAAATTAATTATTTAGAGTTAGTCACCTTCACAAATTTAAATTCGTAATTAAAAGATATGTATACTAAAAACTCGAAATATAATTTCGAGTTTTTGCTTTATAATGTTAAAAATAGTTAAATATTGGATGTGAATGCAATATTATAAACTTTTATACGTCTAAGTAAACAAGATTCTTCACATTAGTAATAGTGTTGGTTGAAGTTGATTAATAGCTAGAAAAGCCCGAAATTTTAAAATTTCGGGCTTTTTGTTTAATTTTTAAGCTTATTACAAGATAAGATTCCGACCTTCGAGGGAATGACAAAAAAAATATTTACCATTTAATTATGGCACTAGCCCAAGTAAAACCACTGCCAAAAGCTGCCAACACTACATGGTCTCCTTCTTTTATCTTTCCTTCTTCCCAAGCCTCTGTTAAAGCAATAATAACCGATGCAGCTGTGGTGTTTCCATACTTCATAATATTATTAAATACTTTATCATCTCCCAAACCAAATTTCTTTTGGATAAATTGGGCAATACGTAAATTGGCTTGGTGCGGAATTAGCATATCAATATCCTCCTTCTGCAGCCCATTCTTCATTAAACCTTCCATAATCACTTCACTAAACCTTACAACGGCATGCTTAAAAACAAAAGTGCCATCCATATATGGGAAATAAGACAAATCTTCTTCTTCAGATTCTATAATTTCTGGAACCCAATGTGCAATACTTGGGCCTTCTACAATCAATTTATCAGCGTATTTACCCTCGCTATGCAAATGGGTAGATAAGATGCCTTTTTTATTATCTTCCTCTCTTGAAAGTACACAGGCACCAGCCCCATCCCCAAAAATAACGGTTACACCTCTACCTCTACTTGATTTATCCAATCCGTTACTATGATATTCAGCACCAATAACCAAAACATTTTTATACATTCCTGTTTTGATGAATTGGTCTGCAGCCGAAATGGCATAAACAAAACCAGAACACTGATTTCTAACATCAAGTGCTCCCACAGTAGGCATATCTAACATGTCTTGAATTTGCACACCACATCCTGGGAAATAATAATCTGGACTCAAGGTTGCAAAGACTATAAAATCAATATCATCTTTGGTAAGTCCTGCACGTTCAATAGCAATTCTTGCTGCTTTGGCTCCCATAACCGCCGAGGTATCTTCAGACCCTTCTGGAATCCATCTTCGTTCTTTTATGCCTGTACGCTCTTGTATCCACTCGTCATCAGTATCCATCATTTTAGATAAATCATCATTGGTTACCACATTTTCAGGAAGGTACTTGCCTAATCCTATTATTTTTGAATTGTACATTGCTACAATTATTTTGATGATACAAAGTACAAAATTTAATCTTTAAAAAAAACAAACTTTATATGTTCCATTTATCGGTTTTTAACGTTGTTTTAATATCATTTTATCAACCATTTATTTAAATTTGGTTTCAAATTAAAATTTAATCTAATAAAAAATGAAAAACCTTCTTCTAATTTGCTTCCTCGTAACAGGATTATGGTCGTCTTCTCAAGAAAATCTGAATTATCAAAAACCATCTAAAGAAATTCTAGAATTAGCTGAGGCACCTTTAGCACCTTCAATAAGAATTGATAGTAAAGGCGAAAACATGCTTTTTCTTTATCGTAGTAGTTTTAAAAACATTGAAACGCTATCTGAAGAAGAAATGCGTTTGGGGGGTTTAAGAATAAATCCAAAAACTAACATAGGAAGTAGAGAGCGGTACTACACAGATATTAAAATAAGACTTGGTCGTGAGGGTAATGAAATAGCAGTATCTGGTTTGCCAGAAAAAAGCCGATTAACTCATTTTTCTTGGTCGCCTAATCAAGAACTGGTGGCTTTCACTAATACCACAAATAATGGGGTTGAACTTTGGGTATTAAATATTCAGTCAAAAACAGCAAAAAAAATAACCAAAGATAACCTTAATGCAAACACAGGAAGCCCCTTTAATTGGTTTAAAGACAGTAATTCATTATTGATTAAAACACTGGCCAATAAAAGGAAAGAACTTATAGATGTTAAAACCGCGGTTCCAACGGGTCCTACAATTTCTATTAGTGAGGCAGGTGTAGAAGCACAAAATAGAACCTATCAAGATTTACTTAAAAACAAAACAGATGAACATAATTTTGAGCAGTTAGTTTTATCAGAATTAAAAGTTGTTGATTTGAAAGGAAACTTAAGTTCTTGGATGGAAAGTGATATGTATGAAGATATATCGTTTTCACCAGACGGAAATTATATTATGTTAACTACCATTGAAAAACCATTTTCTTACCTCGTGCCCTATTCGCGGTTTCCTTCAAAAAGTAACGTTTATGATACCAAAGGTAATCTTGTAAAAACTATTTTAGAAATCCCTTTAATTGAAGATTTACCTAAAGGATTTATGTCTGTTAGAAAAGGAAAGCGAAGTCTTTCTTGGCGCGATGACAAACCTGCAACTTTAGTTTGGGCCGAAGCGTTAGATGATGGTGATGCTGAAAAAGAAGTACCTCATAGAGATGAAATATTTCAATTAGATGCGCCTTTTAAAGGCAATCCAGAATCAATATTTAAAACTATTAATCGTTACGGTGGTATTGAATGGGGTAACGAAACTACCGCGGTTGTTTATGATTATTGGTGGAATACCCGAAACACAAAAGCGTATTTAATTAATCCATCAAACCCAAAAGCAAAAGCTGAAATTATTTCTGATCGAAATTATCAAGACATATACAGTGACCCTGGCAATTTTGTGACTAAAAAAAATGAATTTGGTAAATACACCATCGATATTATAAAAGGAAATGCTTATTTAATTGGTGATGGTTATAGTAAAAAAGGGAAATTTCCGTTTGTTGATGAAATAAATTTAAAAACAAAAGAAAGCAAAAGACTATATCAATCTAACTTAACTGATAAAATTGAAGATATTTCTATGGCACTAGATATGGGTAAAGGTGAAGTATTGGTTAGAATTGAATCTAAAAACGAATACCCAAATTACTATGTAAGAAATATCAAAAAAAAAATAGCGCCAATGCCTTTAACTGATTTTGAAAACCCTTTTAAAAGTATTCAAAACGTTAAAAAAGAGATTATCAAATACAATCGTGAAGATGGTTTAGAATTATCGGGCACACTATATTTACCAACAGATTATGTAAAAGGTGAAAAATACCCCATGATTATGTGGGCTTATCCTGAAGAATTTAAAGATAAAAGTAGTGCGGGACAAAACACTAAAAACTCAAACGAATTTACCTACCCATGGTATGGCTCTCCAATTTACTGGGTAACAAAAGGCTATGTGGTTTTAGATGACGCATCTTTTCCTATAGTTGGTGAAGGTGATGAAGAACCTAATGATACTTTTATTAAGCAGTTAGTATCTAATGCCAAAGCAGCCATTGATGCTGTAGATGACTTGGGATATATAAACCGCGAAAAAGTAGCTGTAGGCGGGCATTCATACGGTGCTTTTATGACAGCTAATTTATTATCACATTCCAACTTATTTGCTGCAGGTATAGCCAGAAGTGGTGCTTATAATAGAACACTAACACCGTTTGGTTTTCAAAGTGAAGAGCGTAACTATTGGGAAGCCCCAGAAATTTATTATAACATGTCTCCTTTTATGCATGCAGATACCATGAAAACACCTTTACTTTTAATTCATGGTGAAGCCGATAATAATTCGGGAACTTACCCTTTACAAAGCGAGCGTTATTTTAATGCACTTAAAGGTTTGGGAGCACCAGTAAGACTGGTAATGCTTCCAAAGGAAAGTCATGGTTATGTTGCTAAGGAATCCATTATGCACATGCTTTGGGAACAAGACCAATGGTTTGAAAAACACTTAAAAAACGATACTAAAATAAACGAAACTGAAGACGTTATAAAAAATTAATTTTTTTTACAATAAATTATAAAGGTCATTCTAAAATAATAGGATGACCTTTTTTAATGTCAGTTTGTCACATTATACGAATTGGCATTTTTGTTGCCTAACTAAACCAAGTAAGTAAAAACTATAAATTAATCAGATTCCCTCCTGCGAGGGAATGAAAAATAAATTATTATCATGACAAAAGGAAATATTAATGTATCGGTAGAGAATATCTTTCCGCTTATTAAAAAATTCTTATATAGCGACCACGAAATTTTTTTACGTGAGTTAATTAGTAATGCTACAGATGCCACATTAAAACTAAAACACCTAACTAACGTCGGTGATTCCAAAATAGAATATGGCAATCCACAAATTGAGGTTAAAGTTGACAAAAAAGGAAAGAAGCTTCATATTATAGACCAAGGTTTGGGTATGACTGCTGAAGAGGTTGAAAAATACATCAATCAAATTGCATTTTCCGGTGCTGAAGAGTTTTTGGACAAATACAAGGATTCTGCTAAAGATTCAGGAATTATTGGTCATTTTGGTCTTGGTTTCTATTCTTCTTTTATGGTAGCTGAAAAAGTAGAAATCATAACAAAATCCTATAAAGATGAACCTGCTGCACATTGGAGTTGTGATGGATCGCCCGAATTCACTTTGGAGCCTTCTGAGAAAACGGAAAGAGGTACAGAAATTATTCTTCACATTGCCGAAGATTCAACTGAGTTTTTAGAAGAATCTAGAATTCGTGGGTTATTGAATAAATACAATAAGTTTATGCCTATTCCAATTAAATTTGGAACGAAGAAAATAAACGATCCAGATTTTACTCCTAAAACCACAAAAGATAATCCCGACGCTTCGGGAGGTAAAGAAACTACCGAACCGCATAAACAAATAACAGTTGATGATATCATCAACAATCCAAATCCAGCATGGACAAAACAGCCAACTGAGCTAAAAGATGAAGATTATAGCAGTTTTTACAGGGAATTGTACCCCATGCAATTTGAAGAGCCTTTGTTCCACATTCACTTAAATGTAGATTATCCATTCAATTTAACAGGAATTTTATATTTCCCGAAAATGGCTCAGGATTTAAACATTCAAAAAGATAAAATTCAACTCTATCAAAACCAAGTTTATGTAACCGATAATGTTGAAGGTATTGTACCAGAATTTTTAACCATGCTGCGTGGTGTTATTGATTCTCCAGACATTCCATTAAACGTATCGCGTTCGTATTTACAAGCTGATGGTGCCGTAAAAAAGATTTCATCTTACATCACCAGAAAAGTTGCCGATAAATTAAAATCGTTATTCAATACCAACCGTGAAGATTTTGAGGCTAAATGGAACGATATTAAAATCGTTATTGAATACGGGATGCTTTCAGAAGATAAATTCTATGAAAAAGCTGATGCTTTTGCATTATACCCAACAGTTGATGGAACTTACTTTACTTATGAAGAATTATTCAATAAGATAAAAGCGAATCAAACCGATAAAGATGACAAGTTAGTTATCCTTTATGCTTCAGATACAGATGCGCAACATAGTTACATTGAATCTGCAAAGGCTAAAGGTTACGAGGTTTTATTATTAGATTCTCCTATTGTTTCCCATTTAATACAAAAATTAGAAAGTACGAAGGAAAATGTTACGTTTGCTCGTGTTGATGGCGATCATATAAATAATTTAATAAAGAAAGACGAAACAAATATTTCTAAATTAGATGAAGACCAAACCAAAACTTTAGATGAATTATTAAAAGAAGTCATTCCTTCTGATAAATTCATGGTACAACTTGAAGCTATGGACAGTAACGAATCGCCTTTTACCATAACGCAACCGGAATTTATGCGAAGAATGAAAGAAATGCAAGCTACTGGTGGCGGTGGCGGTATGAATATGTTTGGTAGTATGCCAGAAATGTTTAACCTTGTTGTTAACACAAATTCTGAATTGGTTAGTGAAATTTTAAATACAAAAACCAAAAAGAAACAAGAGCGGTTAATAAATCAAAGTTTAGACTTAGCAAGACTTTCCCAAGGACTTCTTAAAGGTGAAGAGTTAACAAATTTCATTAAACGTAGTTACGAGATGATTAAGTAAGCGAAGCGTAATTCCCTCGAAGGAGAGCATCTCATGAAGCTATCTCAAAAAATTATAAACCTAAAACCACTTTGTGAAAACAGGGTGGTTTTTTTGTTATAAGTGAAACTTGCCTTTGATAGAAAAATTATAAAATTCAACAAATTTCTTTAGCAGCTTCGCTATCTAAAAACCAAATTAATTCACCCGAAGTGGGATTAACCAATGTTGCTGGATAATTTTTATAACCTACTATTTCTTTAATAATTTCTTTTACTTTTTCAGCTTTAGTAGGTCCTGTAACTAAAAAAGCAACGACCTCAGCATTATTAATAATTTTACCAGTTATAGTAATTCTATTCTGGGCAGAATCTGGATGTATGGCAACTTCACAATTTGCTTTGGAGTGCCAAATATCTATTTCATGAGGAAAAATAGATGCGGTATGTCCATCATCACCCATACCCAAAATAACCAAATCAAACTTTGGAATATCATATTTAGTTGGTAAATTTTCATCTAAAATGGTACTGTAACGTTTGGCTTCCTGCTTTGGGTTGTTTTCACCTAAAATTCTAAAGATATTTTCTTCAGGTATCGAGATTTTAGAAAGCAAATGTTGTAAAGTCATTTTATAATTACTTTCCGAATCTGTTGGGGGAACACACCGTTCATCACCCCAATACAAGAGTATTTTAGACCAATCTATATCGTCGGCAAAATGTGTTGCTAAATCATCAAAAACAATTTTCGGTGTACTTCCTCCTGAAAGTGCTACATGAAAGGCTTCTTTGTTGGTTATCAATTTTTTAAAAAAGACGGAAAAATTTTCAGCAACTAGCTGTTTTGTAGGGTATATTTTTATCTCTGCCATAGCTTTATTAACAAATTACACAAAAACCAGTATCATCTACTAATTGTTCGCCTGGGTTTCGCCAGATATTATTACCTTCCAACAAATCATTAGCATTTTCAGGCCCCCAAACACCAGCAGAATAACCATAGGTATTTACATCTTTACCATTTTCCCAGTAATTTAAAATAGGATCTACAAATGCCCAAGCTGCCTCTACTTCGTCTGCTCTGGCATATAACGTGGCATCACCTTCCATGGCATCCAATAGAAGGCGTTCGTAAGCTTGCATAATATTATTGGAATCAGATAAACTGGAATAGTAAAAATCTAAATTAGCACGATCTACTTTAAACCCTTGCCCTGGAACTTTAACTCCAAATTTTACCAAAACACCTTCGTCTGGCTGAATACGAATAATCAATTTATTATCTTTATTATTAATATTGCGTTCAGTAAAAACATGATGGTGAGGTGTTTTAAAATGAATAACAACTTCGGTTACTTTTGTTGGCATACGCTTAGCAGTACGAACGTAGAATGGAATATCTTTCCAACGCCAATTATCTACGAAAAATTTTATAGCGGCATAGGTTTCTGTCTTAGATTCTGGGTTTACACCATCTTCCTCACGGTAGCCTTTCACGGTTTTTCCGTCTATTATTGAGGCCACATATTGTCCTTTAATGGTATGGTTGTAAATTGTTTTATCATCATTCATAATACGAAGCGATTTTAAAGCTTTTACTTTTTCGTTTCGTATTTCTTGTGCTGATGAATTTATGGGTGGCTCCATCACTATTAAAGATACGATTTGCAATAAATGACTTTGAAACATATCACGTAATGCACCAGATTTATCGTAATACCCACCTCTTTTTTCAACACCAACAGTTTCTGCATTGGTTATCTCGATATGCTTTATGTAATCTCTATTCCATAGCGGTTCAAAAATGGTATTCGAAAAACGCGTTACCAATAAATTCTGCACGGTTTCTTTACCTAAATAATGGTCTATTCTATATATCTGATCCTCGTCAAAATATTTTTGCAAACCTGTGTTTAAATCTTTGGCCGTTTTAAGACTGTAACCAAATGGTTTCTCAACAATAATACGCTTCCATCCATCATTTTCCTTCGTAAGCTCTTGACTGTAAAGGTTTTTTGCAATGGTTTCATACAAACTAGGTGGTGTAGATAGGTAAAAAATATAATTATTGTCAGTTTTGTATTTTGAATTTAACTCTGAGATTCGTTTACTTAAACGCGCATAATCAGTATCATAACTATCTCCTAAATCCTCGTAAAAAAGCTTATCGGAAAACGTGCTAACAAAATCATTTTTATCTTCAGCAATGCTATCTTTTAAATAAGAACTCTCCTTAACTACTTTTTTTCTGAAATCGTCATCTGAAATCGTGCTTCTACTTGCGCCTAATACCACAAAATTATCCGGTAAATAGTTTTCTTTATAAAGACTATAAATAGCAGGTATTAGTTTTCTGGCTGTTAAATCTCCTGAAGCTCCAAAAATGACAAGCATTTGGTTCGAAATTTTATTCATAAAAGGAATCTAATTTTAGTTATTTTATTGTGTTTTAAATTAATTTAAGTGCTATATTTCGGTTAAATTAAGCATATTTTTACTTTGAACTCATCTTGACTTTTTCTATTTCCTAAAAAATGTCTGAAATTTGCCTATATTTCGTTACTTTTTTTATGCGTAGCGATAGATACTATGCCTTTCAAAAAGTATCTAATCTAAACAAATTTCAACTCATTTTCGGTTAAACACAAATAGTCAAGATAAGTTCATTAAATTATAAATCAATCGCACACTTTGTGAAAATAATAGGCATCAATCATTAAATAATAACAAAACAAATATGAAGCATAAAGATTACAATTTTGGATTAGTTGGACTAGGTGTTATGGGACGTAATTTTATTTTGAATGTTGCCGACAATAATTTTAAGGCATTTGGATATGATTTGGATCA
>TARA_R110002051_G_scaffold320598_2_pt1 | contig 13505 bp, 12 predicted proteins | sample TARA_R110002051 | Tara Oceans TARA_R110002051 (sample SAMEA4397023) | marine metagenome | biome: Polar Biome; feature: [MES] marine water layer (ENVO:01000295) within the mesopelagic zone...; material: water (ENVO:00002006), including particulate matter (ENVO:01000060) such...
CCACCTTATGAGTCACCCGAAGCGGTCAGGTAAAGAAAAGCAAACCGAGCGGAGGGAGTAATTGTCGGACCAGAAACATCTGTTTGCTTACGATCAAGTGCATCCATTCGCCTCCGGACGCAGCCAATGCGCCGGCGGGTTAAACAGCAAGTGGCGCAATGTATCGAGCATGGCGGGTATTTTCTGTTGGTTCGATTCGCCCTCTCGCAGAACGTCAAACAGCAATCCGGAAATGCAGCTCTGGAATACATCACCGATGAGATCGATATCGAGACTGTCAGCCAGCTCATCGTTGGCCATGGCGTTGATCAGCAGTGTACGTAGCTGCTCAATAAAGCTGCTGCGGATCCGTTGCAAACGCGATTCCACAGGGTCATCACCGGCTACCCGCTCACTTTTATGCAACATGATCCTGGATAGACGGCGCGCTATATCGTCGCTCATGGTTTCTTCCAATGCCTGCCCCAGCCGCTCCCAGCCGGGTGCAAAACTGATTCCCGGCGGCATGGGTCGTTCTAAAGGTAGTGGATGCTCATTCAGCAGGGCTTGCAGCAGACCCTGCTTGCCCTTGAAGTGCCAGTAAATCGCACCTCGGGTGATTCCGGCTTCCAGTGCTATCTCCTCCAGCGTGGCACCAGTGATACCTTCACGGCAGAAGACCTTGGCTGCGGCACTGATGATCTCCAGCCGCGTGCGCGCTGCGTCTTCACTGCTTCTCCTAGCCATGCTTATTGTTACTCGAGTTATTTACCAGCACGAGGCCGATAGCGCGCTCAATTTCCTGCTTACAATTCAGCAACGCCTCACGAATGACCTCAGTCTTGGGTTGAATCCGCGCAGTCGGTGCCACCACCGCCAAGGCAAACAACCCCAGGTAGGTATCCAGTGCAACCGCACAGGAACCGACCCCTTCGACACACTCGTCCATATCACTGCTCACCTTATCAATATGAACACGCTTCAGTTGCTCGAGCAACTGGGACAGATTGAGCGTTTTTGCGGTCAACGCCGGCAATGGCCCGGATAGCAGACTGCGGACACTGGCTTCGGGCATTTCGGCGAGCAGCACCTTGCCGGCGGACGTGGCATAGGCCGGCGCATCGATGCCGATGGGGAATACCACCCGCAACTCCCGCTCGGCAACAATACGATCGATGATGTAGACCTTGTCGCCGGACAATGAACTCAGGCACACCGACTCCTGTAACTGCTCGGACAGGCACTGCAGATAGGAGCGGGTCAGGGAAATGATGTCCGTCTGGGTCTGATGGATCAGTTGCCCCAGGGCCGGCCCAAGCCGCACCCCCCCTCCCGGACCAGCATGTTCCACCAGCCTTTCCTCCGCCAGCGCATTGATGATGCGCTGCACCGTGGACCGCGGCAGATCCACTTGCTGGGCGATAGCTGCCAGGCTCAGGCCCTGCGGGGCCTGGCCCAGGGCACGCATGATCTGCGCCGCCCGGGCAATAACCTGGATACCTCCCTTCCTGGTGTGGTCCGCTTCATGTTGTTGACTCAATTTTGTTTCTCCATAAATGCGGCGATTTTACCCAACCACCATGTCTGGATTGGCACACCGCGCTGCTCCCCTTGATATACCGGAGCTCTGGTGTTTTGGCTACGACCAAATCCGCTTGCAGACACATCGATTTGCAAAAAAGCCTTACACAAAAAAGCATATACCGATACACTGTACCGCATTATAACACATACCGCCTATATCGAATGGAGAAATGCCGGTGAAGTACTCACGATTATTGTGCGTTGCAAAGGTATCCCCTTTGGCAGCGCTGACGCTGTTTCTGGCTGGCTGCGGCCAGCCGACAGACGGACAGTCACAGGCCCAGCGCGCCCCGGAAGTCGGGGTATATACCGTTGAGGCCAAGGCACTGACACTGACCACCGACCTGCCCGGACGTACCAGCGCCTACCGCGTCGCCAAAGTCCGCCCACAGGTCACCGGCATCCTGCAGGAGCGGTTGTTTACCGAAGGCACCGAGGTGGAAAAGGGACAACAGCTGTATCAGATTGATCCACGTACCTATGAAGCGCAGTTGGCACGTGCCGAAGCCGACCTGAAGACCGCAGAGAATCTGGCCCAGCGCTACAAGCGCCTGCTCAGCACCAATGCGGTCAGCCAACAGCAATACGATGACGCCATGGCCGGCTGGCAACAGGCCCGTACTGCCGTGGAAGTGGCACGTATTGATGTGCAATACACCAAGGTGTTGTCACCGATCTCCGGCCAGGTCGGCCGCTCGGCGGTCACTGAAGGTGCTCTGGTAACCAACGGCCAGGCCCAGGAACTGGCGACCGTGACCCAGCTGGACCCCATCCATGTCGACGTCAGTCAGCCCATCACCAGCCTGTTGGAACTGCAGCGCGCACTGGAGTCCGGGCGCCTGCAATCCAGCGGTGAAAACCAGGCCAGTGTCAGCCTGAGACTGGATGACGGCAGCGTCTACCCCCTGCCCGGTGTGCTGAAATTCTCCGAGGTCATGGTGGACCCGGGCACCGGTTCAGTGACATTGCGTGCCGAGTTTCCCAACCCGGATCGCAAGCTGTTGCCAGGCATGTTCGTGCGCGCCCAGCTACAAGAAGGGATACGGGAAAATGCCATTCTGGTGCCGCAACAGGCGGTATTCCGCGATACCCGCGGTGTGGCCAACGCCTGGGTGGTCAAGTCCGACAATACTGTCGAGCAGCGTGAGCTGGAAACCCTGCGCACCGTCGGTAATGCCTGGTTGATCGGCGACGGCATCAGTGATGGCGAGCGGGTGATCACCGAGGGCCTGCAGTTGGTGCGCAATGGTGTCGAAGTCGCTCCGGTTGCGGCCGGCAATGTCAATCTGGTTGCCGAGTTTGGCCTGCCGGTCATCGCCGAAGCCAACTGAGGAAGAACCCATGCCCCATTTTTTCATTGACCGGCCGATCTTCGCCTGGGTCTTGGCCATCGTATTGATGATCGCCGGTGCCCTGTCGTTGAAAACCTTGCCGATCAGCCAGTACCCCAATATCGCCGCTCCGGCGGTAAGTATCAGCGTCACCTACCCCGGCGCCTCAGCGGAAACCGTGCAGGACACCGTGGTGCAGGTCATTGAGCAGCAGCTCAGTGGTCTGGATGGCTTCCGCTATATGTCCTCCAGCAGCAACTCCGACGGCAGCGCCGAGATCATCGTGACCTTCGAACAGGGCACCGACTCGGACATTGCCCAGGTGCAGGTGCAGAACAAGCTGCAACTGGCCACTCCTAAACTGCCCGAGGAGGTTCAGCGTCAGGGCATCCGGGTGGTCAAGTATCAGGTCAACTTCATGCAGATCATCAGTCTGATTGATGAGAGCGGGCGCATGGATAACTTCGACCTGGGCAACTACATCGCCTCGAACTTGCAGGACCCGATCTCGCGTATCGAAGGCGTCGGTGACTTCATGCTGCTCGGCTCGCAGAATGCCATGCGCATCTGGCTGGACCCGACCAAGCTCAACAGTTATCAATTGACGCCAGGCGATGTGGCCCAGGCCATCCGTGAACAGAACGTGCAGGTTTCTTCTGGCCAGCTCGGGGGCCTGCCCGCGCATTCCAACGTACAGCTCAATGCCACGGTGATCGGCAGTACCCGCCTGAGCACGGCTGACGAGTTCCGCGAGATTCTCATCAAGGTCAACCAGGATGGCTCCCAGGTCCGCGTCAAGGATGTAGCCGAGGTCGGTCTGGGCTCTGATAACTACTCCATCTCTGCCAGCTACAATGGTCTGCCCACGGCCGGCCTCGCCGTACGCCTGGCGCCCGGCGGCAACCTGCTGGAAACGGTCGACAACGTCCGCACCGTGCTGGACCAGCAGGAAGCCTTTCTGCCCGATGGCGTGAAGATCGTCTACCCCTACGACACCACACCCGTAGTGGAGGCATCGATCAGCTCGGTGATACATACCATCATCGAGGCCATCGTGCTGGTGTTCCTGGTGATGTACCTGTTCCTGCAGAGTTTCCGCGCCACATTGATTCCGACCCTGGCCGTGCCGGTGGTCTTGCTCGGCACCTTCGCCCTGCTGCCGCTGTTCGGCCTGAATATCAACGTGCTGACCATGTACGCCATGGTACTGGCCATCGGTTTGCTAGTGGATGACGCCATCGTGGTGGTGGAAAACGTTGAACGCCTGATGCATGAGGAAGGGCTATCGCCGCTGGAAGCGACGCGCAAATCCATGCACCAGATCAAGGGGGCGCTGGTCGGTATCGGCATGGTGCTGTCGGCGGTGTTCATTCCGATGGCGTTCTTTGGCGGTTCCGCCGGCATCATCTATCGCCAGTTTGCCGCCACCATCGTGATCGCCATGAGTCTGTCGGTGCTGACGGCGCTGATCTTCACCCCAGCGTTGTGCGCCACCTTCCTCAAAGCACCCAAGCCCGGCGCGCATCAGGAGAAGAAAGGCTTCTTTGGCTGGTTCAACCGTATCTTCGATCGGGGCACCCAGCGCTTCGAGCGCGGTGTCGGCGGCATGCTGCATCGGCGCGGTCGCTACCTACTGGTGTTTCTGCTGATCGTCGGCGGCACCGGCTGGCTATACACCCAGATACCCGGTGCCTTCCTGCCTGACGAGGACCAGAGCCTGCTGATGATGGAAGTACGCATGCCGGCCAACACCTCTGCCGAACGTACCGAAGCAGTGTTGACCGAAGTGCGCGACTATCTGCTGGAGGAAGAGGCTGATATCGTCAATTCAGCAATGACCGTCAATGGCTTCAACTTCGCCGGACGTGGTCAGAACTCCGGGGCCGGCTTCATTATGCTCAAGGATTGGTCAGAACGCAGCGAACCCGGTCAGGACGTCTTCAGCCTCACCCAACGTACCCAGGAACGATTCGCCCAGATCAAGGACGGTCAGGTATTGGTCTTCCCACCACCGGCGATCCTGGAAATGGGTAACGCCATGGGCTTCAACTTCTTTTTGCAGGACAACAGTGGCCTGGGGCACAACCAACTGATGGCCGCCCGGGATCAATTCCTGATGCTGGCCAACCAGGACCCGGTGCTGATGGCAGTACGCCCCAACGGCAAGGATGACGAGCCGCAGTTCCGCGTCAATATCGACCGCGAGAAGGCCCGCGCTCACTCACTGAGCATCGCCGCAATCAACGAAACCATGTCCGCCGCCTGGGGGTCGATGTACGTCAACGACTTCAACGACCAGGGCCGGGTAAAACGGGTCTATCTGCAAGGCAATATGGACTCGCGCCTGGCCCCCGAGGACTTCGACAAATGGTACGTGCGTAACCAACAAGGCGAGATGATCCCGTTTGCTTCCTTCGCCACCGGCCAGTGGACCTACGGCTCGCCGAAGATGGAACGCTACAACGGCATTTCCTCGGTGGAAATCCTCGGCCAGCCGGCACCCGGCTACAGTACCGGTGACGCCATGCTGGCCATCGAGCGGATCATGCAGGAACTGCCACCGAGTATCGGCCTTGCCTATACCGGCCTGTCCTATGAGGAAATCCAGACCGGCGGCCAGGCACCGATGCTCTACGCGCTGACCGTGCTGATCGTGTTCCTGTGTCTGGCCGCGCTGTATGAGAGCTGGTCAGTCCCGGTCGCGGTGATTCTGGTGGTGCCGCTGGGCATCATTGGCGCGGTATCGGCCACATTGATGCGTGACCTGACCGCCGATGTGTACTTCCAGATCGGCCTGATGACCACCATCGGCCTGACCGCGAAGAACGCCATCCTGATCGTCGAGTTTGCCAAGGACCTGTACGAAAACCAGGGCCGCAGCTTGATTCAGGCCGCGACCGAAGCCTCTCGGCTGCGCCTGCGTCCGATCCTGATGACCTCACTGGCGTTCACTTGCGGGGTATTGCCCATGGCATTGGCCTCCGGTGCCGGTCAGGGCAGTCAGCATTCGATCGCCACCGGCGTGGTCGGCGGCATGATCACCGCCACGGTACTGGTGGTGTTCTTCGTGCCGCTGTTCTTTGTGTTGGTGGTCAAGTTGTTTGAAGGCAAGAAAGGCAAATCTGCTGTGGAAAATGCCAACGCAGAAGAAGAGCACGCAGCAGGAGACAACGCATGAAAATCCGCTATCTGACCCTGGCTGTCGCCCTCGGTTTGTCCGGCTGCAGTCTGATCCCTGAGTACCAGCAACCGGCTTCGCCGGTAGCCGATGCCTGGCCGCAAGGCGCGGCCTACGCTGGGGCAACGCCCACTGCTGCTGGCACAATCCCGCTGGATTGGCAGACATTCTTTCAGAACCCAGAGCTGCAGCAAGTGATTGATCTGGCGCTGGACAATAACCGCGACCTGCGCCAGGCCGCGCTGAATGTCGAGGCCTATCGGGCGCTGTATCGCATCCAGCGTTCCGAACTGCTGCCCAGCATCGGCGTGGATGGAAGCGGCAACCGCCAGCGACTACCTGATGACGTGTCGCCCAGCGGCGACGCGGGTATCAACAGCCAGTACGGCGTCACCTTGGGTACCAGCGCCTGGGAGCTGGACCTGTTCGGTCGGGTACGCAGCCTGTCGGGGGCCGCGCTGGAGCGCTATCTGGCCACCGAAGAAGCCCAGCGCAGCGTGCAGATCGCCTTGGTCAGCGACGTGGCCAACGCGTGGTTGGCCTGGAACACCGATCATGCTCTGCTGAAGCTGACCCAAGCGACCCTGGACAGCTACCGGGAAAGTCTGGCGATGGTTGAAGCCAGCCATGCGGGCGGTATCTCTTCCGCCCTGGATGTGCGTCAGGCCCGCAGCCTGGTCGAGCAGGCCCGGGTACAACTGGCGTTGTATACCCGCCGGGTGGCTGAGGACAGCAATGCCCTGCAGTTGCTGGCGGGTACGGCCATCCCTGCGCAACTGCTGCTCAGCGCCAAGCCCGACGGGCCCCTGCTTGCAACCCTGCCAGCCGGTCTGCCGGCGGATGTACTGCAACAGCGCCCCGACATCCGCGCCGCCGAACACCAGCTGCGCGCCGCCAACGCCGATATCGGCGCCGCCCGCGCCGCGTTCTTCCCCAGCATTCGGCTGACCGCGGCAGCGGGCACCACCAGCGCTGATCTGGACGGTCTGTTCGAGGGCGGCTCTGGCACCTGGAGCTTCATGCCGCAGATCAACCTGCCGATATTCACCGCAGGCAGGCTCAAGGCCAATCTCGAATACAGTGAAATCCAGCGCGACATCAACGTGGCTCGGTACGAGCAAAGCATTCAGAGCGCTTTTCGCGAAGTGAGTGATGGCCTCGCCGCACAGGGCACTTTCGATGAGCAGGTGCAGGCGCAGAGCGATCTAGTCGCCGCCACCAGCGAGTACTTCGAGCTGGCCCAACAGCGCTACAACGAAGGCGTCGACAACTATCTGGTGGTGCTGGATGCCCAGCGCGAGCTATTCGCATCCCGGCAACAACTGCTGACCTATCACTTGCAACAATTGAGCAGCGAAGTTGCCCTGTATCGCGCCTTGGGCGGTGGCTGGCAGGCACCATCCACTGCAGCCTATTCAAACCCAGATAATCCGGAGGATCCGACTTGAGCAAGAGAAACAAACGACTTGGCGCGGCACTGCTGGCCCTGACTGGCGCCGTTGTGGCAGCCCCCACAGCAGGCGCAGCGAGCGTTTCCGGCGCCGTGGGTGCGACCGGCCAAGGCGAAATGACCTGGCGCGCCAGCCTCAGCCATGATTGGGACAAGCGCTGGTGGGAGGGTGACAAAGGCTATCTGAGTGGCTACTGGGATAGCGCCTATACCTATTGGGAAGGCGGTGACGAAGCCTCCGGCGCACACTCCCTGTCATTCAGTCCGGTACTCGTCTATCAGTTCCATGGGCAGCGTTTCCAGCCCTTCGTGGAGTTCGGAATCGGGGTTGCGCTGTTCTCGAAAACCGATGTCGGTGAGCGGGATATGGGCTCGGCCTTCCACTTCGAGGATCGTCTCGGCGCTGGCGTGGTTCTGCCGGGTGGCAGCCGTCTCGGCGTGCGCGCCATCCATTACTCCAACGCCGGGATAAAACAGCCGAACGACGGCATCGAAAGCTATGCGCTGTTTTATAGCCAGGTATTTTGACCCAAACATGAACGGGAAAACCCCTGCATTAATGCAGGGCGATACCTGATGACAGAGCCCGAGCCAGGCTGCATTGCCAGCCTAGGCATTGAAGCAGAACCAACCTCTGAAGAAGCGAGACCGTTATGGCAGATTTAGTAGTAGTTGGCTTTGAAAAACCCGACACCGCTGATCAAGTACTGCAAAAACTGGTCAGCCTGAAACAGGAATACCTGATTGACCTGGAAGATGCAGTAGTAGTGGTACGTGATGAGAATGGCAAGGTCAACCTCAAGCAGAGCATCAACTTGAAGGCGATGGGGGCCTCCTCAGGCTTAGCTTCAGGTAGTCTATTCGGCACCCTGGTCGGCCTGCTATTCCTTAACCCATTGGCCGGTTTCGCCATCGGCGGGGCGGTGGGTGCGGGTGCCGGCGCACTTTCTGGAGCACTGGCAGACTATGGTATCAATGATGATTTCATCAAGTCACTTGGCGAAACCCTACCCGCCAACTCCTCCGCCCTGTTCGTTCTGGTTCGCAAGGTGCAACCGGAAAAGGTGCTGGCTGAGTTTACAGACCTGCAGGGTAAAGTGCTGAAGACGTCGCTGTCTCCCGATCAGGAAAAACGCCTGCAACAGGCCTTGTCGGACAGCATCAAACCCGCTGAATGATAATGGCTCTGCTCGGTTCACATTCGGGCGAAATAATAGGTCAGGTTGGCTACAGCTGCCATCGCTGTGCATCAATGGTTTGTGGCTGACTGACCCCTGATTGCTTCGCCCTCACGCTGGGCCTCGCGGTACGGCTAGCGGGGGCAGCGGTGTGCTTCCAGACTTCTCCAGCTGCTGTATGCCCCACCAAAGGCATAGAGGACAACCAACCAAGGCGTAAAACATGGAATCGACATCCCAAAGCCCACCTAAAACCATTGTGATCGTAGGTGGGGGTATTGCAGGTATGGAGATCGCAACGATGATTGGACGAATGCAAAGCCCACAGTTGCGCGCCTGCCTCATCGATAAAGATGTGGCCCATATCTGGAAACCCATGCTCCACACTATCGCGGCCGGCACCAGAGAAGCCAGTCAAGAACAAACCGTCTACGCCGCGCATGCTCGGCACGTCGGATACGACTTCCAGCTTGGGGAAATGGAGGGTTTGGATCGGCAACGCAAGGAGATCCATTTGACGCCAATCACTTGCCCCAAGGGCAGGCCGCTGGTGCCTGGGCGTATTATCCGCTACGACTTACTTGTGCTGGCCGTTGGAAACACCGCCAATACGTTTGGCACACCGGGGGCAGACAAGCACTGCATGATGATTGACTCCAGGCAGCAAGCGAATCACTTCAACCAAGAAGTCCGCACCCGAATACTCGAATCAATCGGACAAAATGTTGATTTACATTTAACGGTTGTCGGTGGAGGGGCAACCGGTGTGGAACTGGCGGCTGAACTCATCCAATTGACCGAATTCGCTGGCATGTATAGCGCGCAAGATCTTTTAAGCAAAGTACATATCACGCTGGTGGAAAGCAATAGCCGACTCCTTGCCGCATTTCCCGAGAAAATTTCATCTGCCACCAAGGCGCGCCTGGAGTCTCTGGGCGTCACTGTCCTTCTTCAGACGCGGGTACGATGCGTGGAAGCTGACAAAATTACGCTCGCGGATGGAGCCGAGCTTCCCAGCTCACTAACTGTCTGGGCCGCTGGCGTGAAAGCGCCTGTTTTTCTTAGCGATCTGGACGGACTGGAGATAAACAATAAAAACCAACTCCTGGTATCACCCACCTTGCAAACACTACAAGATCCCAGCATCTATGCAGTGGGGGACTGTGCAAACGTTATTCAGACGGGCACGCAGTCACCGTTGCCACCCACTGCTCAGATTGCACACCAGCAAGCCAAGTATTTTATCCAAAACCTCCCCTCGATTTTGAATGGTGACGAGCTTCATCATTTTGAGAGCCGTAACAATGGTTTGTTGGTGTCGCTGGGTAACTATGGCGCCTTCGGTAAGCTCGGATTTTTCGATGCAACGTTCATCAAGGGAAAAGCCGCTCAAGTTGGCCACGCTATGTTGTACCGCAGTCATCAGTCTCGGCTACACGGATTTCTACGCGGCAACATGATCTGGCTGGTCGATAAACTGAATGCCAGACTAAGACCGCGCATAAAAATGGACTGATCAGCGCTACCACTAGGGCCTGTTGACATTTCACATGGGCAACCATAGGAACCCGCAGGCCATGGCTACCATGCTCTCATAATTCCGCTTCAGCTTGTCGTATCGAAACCCCACGGCCCGGTAGTATTTCAGCCGCGCAAAGGCGTTTCCCACCAGATGCCGGTAGCGATACAGCCCCCTGTCCAAGTCGGCATTGGCCCTGATCGAGTTGCGCTTTCTGGGGATCACCGGTCGGGCGCCCTGTGTCTCGATCTGTTCGCGGATGGGCTCACTGTCATAACCCTTGTCCGCCACGATCACCTCGGCAGACGGCAGCTGTGCAATGAGTTCGGGAGCTGCCGTGCAGTCGTTGATGTCACCTCGAAAGCCAAAGGCAAGCCATGCGCATCAACAGCCAGGTGGGTCTTGCTCGTATGGCCGGCGCGACTTTTGCCGATCGCTTCAGGCTGACCACTGGCCGCACCGGCACTGTGCTGATGAGCCTTTACATAGGTGCCGTCGATGAATGCCCACTCAAAGTCGGGCTCCTCGAGCAAAGCGTTGAAAACGCTGAGCCACTTGCCCGCCGCCGACCAGGCGTTGAAGCGTTTGTAGACCGAGTTCAGCAGCCGAAGGCGCGGGGCAGGTCTCGCCAGGGGCAGCCCACGCGCTTTCGGTAAAGCATTCCCTCAACTGTAATCCGCAGATGTGGCTTGTGATAAATCGCTTGTTGAAGCAGAATTTTTCCAGCTTCGGCCAAAGCTCGTCAATGAGCATCAATCGGAGCATTGCAAACCCGCCGGATTTTTCAGAAGGAAGCGTTATCAAGATAACGCCCTCTCAGGGCTAACATCTCAGGCAATGGGGATCAATGGATCCGCCGCTGCCCACGCGGCATCACGGTTGGCGGCCGGAGGATAGATCCACACAGTGTTGATCTGCGTCTTGAGCGACTTTTCTTCCTGTCGGGTTAACTTGACCCAGGGATCCCATCCTTCGGTGTAGACCGCACCCCAGCCCCCCAAGTCCAGGCAGGTGACTTACTTGGGCTGACTGTACGAGGTCGGATCCACACCTAAAATCTGCACGGCAACGTTGTTGCCAGCGTGGCGGCCAAGGACGATGGCATGCTGGCAAGTCATCATCGCATGATTGCCAAGGTCATCGGTGGCGGCGTAGGCAATATCGCCGGTGGCAAAGATGTCTTGCTGACCGATGACTTTCAGGTGGGAGTCCACATGCAGACGACCGAGGGAATCGCGTTCACCTGGGATCTGCTCGGTCAGCGAACTGGCCTGCACACCAGTGGTTCTATTCCATCAACGCCAGGCGTACGTGCACCTTTTGATGAGAGAGTGACTCGTCATCGGGGCCATGCCCCATTGGCATCCATCATTGACCTTCCCCGGTTCACCTATCTGGACTCAAGCATGTTGAGGAGGCTGCCCATCGCACTCTTTACCCTTGCTTGCCGCAAGTTGACAGAAGGCAGCAGTCCGATCTGTGATGGATTCTGCTGTCTCGGGGTTCCGCTTACCTATCAAAACCCCTTCGGTAGGCAGCATCTATTGAAAATGAGCACCCGGCTGAGTCGGGTTTATCTCACGCATAAGAAAGCTCCGGCATTGGCGGGGTGAAATGGATACGATTTAGAGGCTAACCGATTGGAGCTTTCCCCTCTCGTCGAACGCGAGATGACGACGCCTGCAGCTTCGGCTGCGTCGTGTGGAATTCACTGGCAGAGCACTGAATCCCTTCCCCGATTCTGCTCAGCGCACCGCTGATTTTTAGCTGATTCTCATCAGGCGGGTCATTCGTATATAGAACCCTGCTGCGTTAGCGCAGATTCATTCAATTACCGTTTTAGACGTCCGCTTTTGAGAGTCTATTAATAACGCTTCTAACAAGCTGGTTAGAAACGCAGCGCCGACGGCCCCGACCAATGTGAGAAAGACCCGCGATACGGTTGAATCAAGCGGCGCATTAGTCGCCAGCGCGCCAACGATCAGCGCAATCATGACTGAAAAGGCAAACTGGTAAACCATGTGCGGAGCCCGGCCGCTGATCATCCGGCTCGCCAGAAACAGCCCGCCAAGAAATATCAGGATCACCAGCACGCTCAGATGTGCCACCAGAGTGAACAGGCCCAGGATCAGCAGCGCCAAACCGCCACCAAGGGCCGTGGCAAAAGTGCGCTCCAGCGCTTCGGACCAGAGTTTTTCGCGGGTTGGAAATACCAGCACGAACACTGCAGCAACCGCTAGCATCAGGCTTGATTCATCCACCACGGTATATAGCCAAAATATAAGTCCGAACAGGACTGCACCGCGGATCACGGCTCTGAGTAGATGTTGCCCCTGCTCATCGGGCTGATAGACCTCGATCAGATTGTCCTTTGCTGCCGCCGGCAGTAAAAAATAGAGAACCGGGATAATACCCAGCGCAGCAATGCTGGCTTCAATAAAGGCATCACGCATCAGTTCCATGACCATGATCGAGTGCATTCCCATCACCGACATCAGTACAGTGCCGATCAGGATGAGCATGCCAATGGGGCTTCCGGTGCGCAGGATCAGGTAGTACGGAAATATGCAGCACGGCGCCATGATAACGAGTAAGACAGCGGGCATCGGCCTGGTCAGCGAGACGATCGTTGAAAACAGGGTAATCACCACCATCATTGCCACCGGTCCACCAATGGCTTTCTTGATATCAAAGGCCTTGCGCATGCCAGCCATCAGGCCAACGGTCAAGGCGGGCATGATCATGGGCATTGGCGACTGCACCAGCAGTGCAATCAGCAGCCCGAGTACGGCTCCACTGGCCAGACGAATGGCAAACAGTGGGTCATCTTCCCGACGCGGGCGTGGTGCTACATACATGCTAATGACCTCAGTACAGATAAGACAGATAGGCACGTATATGCAAAAGCAGCGAGGACAGCCAGGCTACCGGATTGCTGGTGCCGCTGGCATACACCACTACATTGACCTTCCCGCCAGCACGGACGCTGTGCGGCCAGTCCTTCAGCCCGTTTTCCAGTTCAACCTGTACCGGCATGCGCCGGGCCGGTTCGAACCACTCACTCTCCGGCTGATTCTGCATCAGCCCTCCTGCTGAAGGACGCCCCGGGTCAATACCCCAGGCAATACTCTTGACCCGGCCTTTGAATAGCTTGCCCGGCACCGCATCGAACAGTATCTGGACCTGATCGCCGGGCTCGACATTACCAAGCTGATTCTCGCGCAGGTCAGCAGTAATCCACGCGCCCCTGGCATCGAAGAAGGTCATTGCCGGTGTACCCGGTGAA
>TARA_R110002051_G_scaffold146640_1_pt1 | contig 13502 bp, 17 predicted proteins | sample TARA_R110002051 | Tara Oceans TARA_R110002051 (sample SAMEA4397023) | marine metagenome | biome: Polar Biome; feature: [MES] marine water layer (ENVO:01000295) within the mesopelagic zone...; material: water (ENVO:00002006), including particulate matter (ENVO:01000060) such...
TATATAATTATAGTATCTTCAAACTAAGAACCAAACATACGAGCTCAACCGTTGGCATTTATTTTTTAAAAAAACAATAATGATCCGATACTATCTTTCATTAGCGATTACGATACTATGTTTCTCTTGTAATCAAACGTCTAAAAAGTCTACCACAACTCCAATAACAAATGGCATCTCAATCTTTGAAATTTATCTTGAGGATTCAGTCAAAGTAAACCATTTTAGTAATTTTCTTCGTGATACCCTTAAACTACCTGTAGAATGGGAACCCTTTGATATATTTGGCAACAATGTAGTATATGATGCAGCATTTCATTTAGGAAATACAACATTGGAACTTTTATCTGTCAATCCTCCAATCACCGAAATAGAAGAGAAGGGCAAATACAACAGGATATTGTTTCGTTCTGAAAATATTGATTCAACTTCAATTGCTATTGCTTCTGCCGGAATTACTCATGAACCTCCATTCGATTTTAGAATTGTTTCCAACGACTCCGAAGTTATAATAGGAAAGCAAATCAATCTTGATTCCATGAGTAAACGCTCTAATGTGAATATTGCGTTTTGGCAGTATCTAGATCCTGGTTACAATTTTGGAGATAGAACGATTATAGGCAAATCGAAAGAAAAACTAGACGCAAAACTTAATACCGCCATGAAGTCCAATCCACTCGGTATAGTTGGGCTAAAGGAAGTTCATTTAACTGTTGATGAATCATCTTTAAAAGACTGGCGGACTTTATTTGGAAATGACACTGCAAATAAGTGGATTCTTTCCGATGGTCCGACAATTAGTTATACGCTTTCAGACAGAAGTGTTGGTGTTGATTGGATTACATTTGCTGTTCAAGATATGGATGAAGCTAAAGAATTCTTATCCAAAAAAAATATTCTTTCAATCGAAATGGGTAAGGTTACTATAAACCCATCTGTGGTTTATGGGTTAAGGATTTATATTGAAGAACAAAACGAAATGCCAACAACATATAAAAACCACTAAAACGGTGTTTATACAATACCGTTAACAGCAATTTAAACCAAGCCTATGAAAAACGTATTGATTATAATATTAATTATGGTTTTTGTTTCCTGTAAGGATACTAATGATAAAAAAATACGATCAGAATCAATCGGACTAAACGAACTTCAATCAAGTATAGATTCACTTTTCAATTCTAAAATCGGAGAAAATGAACCAGGGGCTGCAATCGCCATTTCATATGAACAAGAAATGATTTTCGGCAAAGGCTACGGATTAAGAGATTTAGAAACAAAAGAGCCTATCACTCTCAATACGAATATGAGAATGGCTTCTGTTAGTAAGCAATTTACAGCTCTATGCATCTTAAGTCTTGTTGACGAAAATTTACTTTCCTTAAATGATACGATAAGTAAGTTTTGGAACTACCCTGTTTTTAAGAATATTACTGTTGAACATTTACTAAATCATACCTCTGGCCTTGCAGATTATGAAGAGCCCTATTTTTTAGAAAAATGGGATAGATCAAATATTGTCGAAAATAGAGATATCTTAGAATGGCTTAAAACTAATCCCAATCCATTGTTTGAGCCTGGAAATAGTTGGGCATATTCAAATACTGCATATCTGGTTTTAGCTCTACTGGTAGAAAAAGTTAGTGGCCAAGATTTTTCATCCTATGCAAAAGAAAACATCTTCAAAAAAACAGGAATGGAAAACACCAATTTTTACAACCTCGCAAAGCCTATTGAAATTAATGAAAGAGCATATTGCTATGAAAAGGATAGTCTTGGAAATTGGGAGAAAGTGGATGGCTTTTTCATGAATGGAATTCTAGGGGACGGTGCAGTTTATACGAGTATTCATGATTACCTGGACTATGATAAAGCTTTGCGAAACAAAGATTTACTTTCAAAAAAGGCACATGAATTAATTTTTAAGCCAAGTTCCACTATTGAAGGTGAATGGCCTAATACAGGGCACGAGATGATTGACCTTTACCCTTTCCTTAAAAATAAAGAATTCGGATATGGCATGGCTTGGGTCGTTGCAGACGATATATCAATGCACAGAGGCAGCTGGTATGGTACCAGGACAATGGTAGTAAGAAAGATGGATGTGCCCTTAACTATTGTTCTGTTCATGAATTCAAATACTGATAAGCGAGAATTACTGATGATAGAAACTTTTAGAATCGTCAATAAATATTTAAAAACTATTGCTAACATTGGCTATAAGTAATTGCTTGTTCTCGCTTACTTTGGAAATTGCTGAGGAATTTCCAACTTGATGTGTATTTGCTAAGTTAACCGCTAAACCACGCAACTATCCATAGCCGAGACCGTTGTGCAATTTGACAAAAAATAAACAGTTGAAAATCAGACTCATGTAATTATATTTATTTAATTTTAAAATATTATTATTGTTTTTCGATAATTTATTATAGTTTTACAATAATAAAATCATTTAAAATGACAGATAAAACAAAAAACACCGACAAAGGAATTAAAACCTTTAACACAATTTATATTATCGGAATTGTATTCGCAGGAATGAAATTAATTGACTACCTACAATGGACTTTCCAATTAATAAGAAAATGGGAATTACCAGAAGAGCCTTTCTTCTCTAAAGTATATATGACAAGTATTGATGTCGAAATGTCAATAACATCTTATTTGTTTTTTGCCATTTCTTACATTGTAGTATTTGGATTCATATTTTTAGGTCTTTACCAACTGAATAAAACGACAAAGTTGTTTGCAGAAAAAAATATTTTTCAAAAAGAAGTTGGTTCAGCTTTTAAAAAAGCAGGAAAATCATTCCTTGGTTTTGTATATGGAACACTGATTATTGATATTGCTGTTTTAGCTTGGACACAAACTTCTAGTAGAGTAATTGACTTACTGTCAACTGAATTAATAGTGTTTCTAATTTTAGGTTATCTAATGTTCTTTTTAGCGGACATATTTAAAGAAGGAATAACTCTAAAAGAGGAAAACGAATTAACTATTTAATTATGGCTATAGTAGTTAATTTAGATGTAATACTTGCAAAAAGAAAAATGCAATCGAAAGAATTGGTTGAAATTCTCGGAATTACACCAGCAAACCTTTCAATATTAAAAACAGGTAAAGCTAAAGCTATTCGATTTACAACATTAGAGTCGATTTGTGCTGCTTTGGAGTGTCAACCAGGGGATATTTTAGAATATAAAAAAGAATAAAAACCACACACAACAATGAGTATAATTTATTGTGGTTTTGTGCCACACCAAAATAAAAGTATTAATCAAACGGCTAGATTTCGGCGGAATAATCCTGCGGATGATTCCACAACGAAATCATTACCGAGAACGTTGTGTGTAATTATGAAAGCATTTGAAAAAATATGAAAATTGGAGATGTATTTAACTTCATAGAAAATCGAATACGAATATTAATGTTCGATGACAAAGAGGTTTTTTACGGAACGGTCGATGAATAAAATGCCTTTGATTATGCCAAATATAAAACCATAAAAGAAATTAGCTTTGAATTAGGTTTTTCGTCCCCTGATTATTTTAGCTACTTTTTCAAAACCCACACAGGAATTACTCCAACAGCTCTAAGAAAATGGAAAAACAAGTATTTTAAACGAAGGAGACATAGATTTTGCTCCAAAAAAATGACCACACTCTTGGAAAGTTGTCGGAACAGAAAAAGCTAAAATGATTACATCTGCTTTCCCAGATGGAATAGAAAACATGTTTAAAGAATTAGCAAAACTTCCTGTTGGCCGGCCAGATTTTGAAAAACTATCTGAAATTTATGCGACACATGGTATTAGCTTTGTCCAAATACTAATGCCAACAATGTATAAGAGCAATAGCGGTTCAGGTGTAAACTTGACCCGTTTTTGTGTTTAAATAAGTATATTGCTATCTCACAAGCATATACATTTAAACCGCTATTGCTCTTAAACTAACCGTTAGGGCAAATTTAAGAAAGAGTAGAAACATAATAACCAAGATTGAAGCAAATGAAAATTACTAGAAATTTACTTTTTACAGTTCTTACGATTTTTTTATTTACTTCAGAACTATCATCGCAGACCAATAAAGAGCAGATATTAGCAATTAGAAATGTATCAAATCAAGCTCTTAAGTCATACGACAATGAAAAAGTTCTTTCATATTTGACGGATGACGTGTTAACAACAACAGGAAACGGGACATTATTATCTGGAAAAAAAGCTTTAGCTGAGTATATTTTCAAAGGTGGAGAAAGCAAAATGTACTGGGTACGCGATACGAAAGAAATTGAAGTTAATGAAAAAAGAGGTTTGGCTTGGGAGAAAGGGATTTGGAATGCTTATGACCCTGAAAAAGGCAGTCATTCTATTATTAATGGAAATTATTCAGCTATGTGGACTAAGGAATCAGACGGGTGGAAAATAAAATCTCAACTTTTTGTATCTCTGAACTGATAAAAACTTACCCTAATAATTCCTATAATTAATTGCTGGAAATTTCCTGCGTAAAATCTACGCATATTTAGTACGTTTAATGTGCGACATTAAATCCTACGGATTTCTAACACCGCAACTACTCATAGCCGAGAAGTTGTGCTTAATTATAACCAACCACTAACCTATGATAAAATTCTTTAGAAAAATTAGACAAAATTTACTATCAGAAGGAAAAACTGGAAAGTACATAAAATACGCCATTGGAGAAATTGTGCTTGTTGTAGTTGGAATATTGATTGCACTTCAGATCAATAATTGGAATGAACAACGAAAATATAATAAAACAGAAGAGCAAATTTTAATAGGTCTCGAAGAAGAATTCAAAGCTAGTCTTGCAGAGCTAAAAAGAATCACTGAACTTAATAAAAAAGTAAGAAAAGCAACTTTTGATTTAATTCAGAATTTGCGAAGTAAGGATCCGTTTGAAGATGCAAATAAAATAGATAGTTTAATACTTAAAATATACATGTTCTATACATTTACAGCAGAATCTGGAATTCTAGACGAAGCTATTTCTTCTGGAAAATTATCTTACATTAGAAATGAGAAACTTCAAGGCAAGTTAGCCAGTTGGAAAGGAAAGCTTGCCAATTCTGAAGAAGACTACGCATTTCGAGCAAAACATTATAATGAATTATTATTACCCTTTTTACAAAAAAACTTAAGAATGGCAAATGGTGATAATTTTATGGAATTAAACGGTTCCGTTGAGAATTATCAAATATTAAAATTAGACTCATCTCCTTTTACTCCAAATTACGAAAACATTAACCTAATTGAATTTGAAAACTTATTATGGCAACATAAAACAGATAATGAGTTTATTATAATGCTTGAAATAGAACTTCTGGAGTTTACTGAAGAAATAACTAAAATGATTCAGAGCGAATTGAACTTGAAATAGAAATAAAAGAACAACAATCTTCGCGGATTTTCTATTGGCTTTATATTTACTAAATTAAGTGCTTAAAGCAAGCAACTATATCTAGTCAAACCATTGTGCTTCATTATGACCAACTAATAACCAATGATAAAATTCTTTAGAAAAATTAGACAAAACTTACTTTCAGAAGGAAATACTGGAAAGTATCTCAAATATGCAATTGGGGAAATTATTCTTGTTGTTATTGGGATTTTGATTGCTCTTCAAATTAACAATTGGAATGAGGCAAGAAAACTTCAGAATACCATGCAAAGCGTGTATTCTATTATAAAAACAGACCTTCTCTCCGACATTAAAAATATTGATATGGCATTAACAGAAATGTCACCAAGAGATAGCATTTTCAAAAGAGTTATTAATCGACAGATGACTAAAGACGATTATGAAAATTGTAATAATTGTAGTTTTATTTTATATGGCTTCCCAGATATCACCTTAAATAACAGAGGGTTAATACTATTAGAAGATAATAGAACGGCTTTTGATTCCCATCAGGATAGCCTATCTATAGAGATTAGTGATTTTTATGCTTATTTCAATACCGAAATTAGCGTTGCTTTAGAAGAAGTAGAAATAGATTATACAGACAATTATTCCTATTATAAAAATAACAAATCTTGGTTTGGTGACTATATAAATGGAAGGAAGAATGACGAGTAAATAAATTATGTGCTTAATTCAGACGATTATATCAATAGAGTTCATTCCTTTTATAGATTATTTTATCACAGTTACTTAGGACATTTAGCGGATTATAAGGAAAATGCTCTTGTTATGATAGAAAAAATAAATAATAAAATAGAATAACAAAAGCAAAACAATACCTATAAGTAATTGCTTATTCTTGCCTACTAACAAGAATCTTTGCGGATTTTCTATTGGCTTTATATTTACTAAATTAAGTGCTTAAAACAAGCAACTACTTCTAGTCAAACCGTTGTACTTTATTATAACCAAATACTAACCAATGATCAAATTCTTCAGAAAAATACGCCAGAGATTACTAACTGATAATAAGTTTAGTAAATATCTGCTTTATGCTATCGGAGAAATTATACTTGTGGTTTTAGGCATTCTCATTGCACTACAAATAAATAATTGGAATGAGAAAAGAAAAGACAGGCTAAAGGAACAAGTTGTACTCAAAAAACTTCAAGAGGATTATCAATCCAATCTCTTGCAATTAGAAGAAAAAATGAAGACGAGAGATAAGATAATAATTTCGGGACTTCAATTACTAAAAGCTTTTGATCAACCAATTGGGATTAACCGAGATAGTATTATCAAAGACATTGCTATTCTTAACAACGATCCCACATTCGATCCCATACAAAATAACTTAACCAGTTCGGGCAACTTAATATTGATTAGCAATAACAGATTGAACAACCTCCTTTCAAATTGGACGTCAGATGTAATTGCTGTGAAAGAAACTGAAGTAATATGGGCAGATAAAGTAAATGACCAGTTAGATTTAATAACAGGAGATTTGGGCATAGGTAGAGATGTCGCTAATAGTTTTTTAAACAATTCTAGTCATCTTTGGCTTTTGGATGGAAACCCAAATTCTTTCAATATGGAGATTGGGAATTCGAATCTTGGTACGCCAATTAATGAAATATTAGCCAATCAAAAACTGGAATCTATTATTGGCACAGGTATTTCTGTAAATAAATCCGCAAATGTTCAATCACAGGCTTTACGTAACAGAATCCATGAAATACTAGAACTTATAGATAAAGAAATTAAATAATAACGAAAGCACAACAAAGAACTGAGCTAAAAGACCAAACTAAAATTCTGCAAATTGCAGGATTTTTTGTTTCAAATAATAATGATTTAAATCAATTTAGAATTTGTTGGAGGTCATTATAGAATCTGATGCAGGTCATGTTATAAATATATTAAAATAACTTTCTTTATCAATTCTTAAGACACTTTTCTATAAGATTTAAACGGAGTATTAATTTGAAATTAGTTATCATGGGAAATACTGTAAAAATTAAAAAGTCAAAATTCTATCTATTACTATTAATTAGTGGTTTTATTTTCTTTTTATTTAGTTGTGAGAAAGATGAAATTACCATGTCTAAAAAAGAGCAATTAAAAGTTGCACCAGAAGCCAATTTAAAAAAATCCGGACTTAGTTCGAAAAGTGATAAAATGTATCCAATTTTTGATTCAAATTTTGAATTATCATTAATAAAAAAAGGTTTGGATGATAATCTCGATGGTCAAATTTTAAAAGAAACTGTTTTAAGTATAACGGAATTAGATGTTAGTTCATCAGGTATTTCAAGCCTAAATGGAATAGAATATTTTGTGAATTTAACTAAATTAAATTGTAATAATAACAACTTAACAACTCTAGATTTGGGGAAAAATAAGGCATTGGAAGAATTAACTTGCAATACCAATCAACTTGATTTTTTGGATGTTAGAAAAAATAAAGACTTAAAAGTATTGCGTTGTAACACCAATCAGTTAAAAAGTTTAGATTTAAGAAAAAACACCTTATTGGAGCTCTTATTTTGTAATCATAACCTATTGGAAGGTATTGATTTAAGTAACAATAAAATACTAATTGAATTATATATTAATAATAATAAGCTTACAAGTTTAGATTTGAGTGAAAATTCTGTTTTGGAACGTTTATTATGTAATAAAAACGACTTAGAAAGTTTGGATTTAAGCAATAATAATTATTTACAATTTTTTAGATGTAACAATAACAATATTAGCTGCATTCAGGTCAATCAAGAACAATTAGATAATATTCCCAGTGGTTGGCCTGGAGGCAACGGCGGAAGTGAACATGATGACGGAGGTGAACATGATGACGGAGGTGAACATGGAAATGGAGGACATGATGACGGAGGAGATGAAGGAAACACTCAATTCATATATTCATTAAATTGTAATGAGTAATTTACATATATGTAGGTTTCCCCTTTTTAGGACACCCATAAATTCGACAAATAATTATTATTTTGTCCAAGTTTGGTGCAGAATTTAAATTCTTCATATAATCTGGGTATGTGTTCTTTAGATGATTTGTTGCCTAGAGGTTTATGTGGATGATTAAAGTTATAGTCCCCTCTCCTGTTGTCGCTTATCTACTGAAGTTTGCATTTACTATATATTTTCTGAAAAATCTATTGAAACATTCTATGTAACCATTTTACATTGGTTTTCCTGGCTTGTATGTTTAATTTCTATATGGGGTTTTTTACACCGGTTCATAAATGTCCTGGATATGAATTCAGGTCCATTGTCGCAACTGATATATTGAGGTGTCCCTATTTCTTCTTGGAAGTTTTCCAATGTTTCCACTACCTCGCTTGCTGGGTATGAGAATCCTTCATCGATTGCAATAGCTTCACGGCTACAATCATCTATGACATTCAACACATGCAGCTTTCTTCCATCTAAAAGGGCATCGCTCATAAAGTCCATACTCTATCATTCCTTAAGAGTCGATAGAGTTCCAAAAGATGTTTTATACGCTTTATCAAATGCTTCTTATCCTTACGCTTAAGACTGAGCTTCATATCACTAGATACTCGCAATGCACGTTTTCTGTTTCATTTTAGGCCTTCACTACGGATCTTATAGTAATACTCATCAAAACCTCTGGTAAGATAGGCTTCTGCTAACTAGGTCAGTTTATAGATAACCTCGCTGTCGTCCCTTTTACTCCGGTAATACCACATTGAACTGCTTAAGCCTACAAGATTACAAGCACTAACTATGGGAATCACAAATTGTTTGATGAGACACTTTGCCCTTACTCTCTTGTCGCACCGTACTTCTTTTACCAATAGTAAAATGTGCTTTTATGTAATTCTAATTCTCTTGAAACATCTACAACAGATTTTCTTTCTTGATTTTCTTTTAGAGCCTTGATAATTTGACTCTCGCTAAAATTGCCGTTTTTCATATGACAATTAAAATTTAAAGCTAGTAAATTCGAATTATAGACTGTCCTATTTTTGGGGAAGCCTAAAAAACGATTATAGATAAATAGATATACTTACTATATCGGTTATTAACTTTTAAGTAACAAATACAGAAAAACAAAATTTAATTAAGAAACAAGGCTAATAATAGGGAATTAGGAATAGTTTTGTGCCGGAAATTTTGAAATTTCACCAAACAGTATATTAAAACAAAATACTCAAGAAGATTTTTAAAAAACAATGATAACAACTCTAATCATAATTGGATTACTAGCTATTTCATTACTCGGGTTTATCAACTTCTATCCAAGTTTCGGTAAAAATAGCACCAAGAAACAGCAATTGGTTTATGAACAATCCATTCAGTTTAATAATGGAAAATTTCGAAATACTAGTCCAGTCCCAAAAGATTTAAGTTTTTTTTAGAGTCCTTAAGTTTAGCTTATAAATTTTTCACTACATAGATTCCTAATGGGCAACCTAAAGAAGATTTGCAAGTTCAAAAAATAGATTCAATTAATGTCGCTGATTATAATGGTAAGGCAAGAATGATATGGTTCGGTCGTTCTTCATTTTTATTACAAATTGAAGGAAAGAATATTCTAATCGACCCAATGTTCGGTAAAGTGCCTGCCCCTCACCCATTTTTAGACGGAAATAGGTTTAATAAGGAATTTCCATTAGAAATTGAAAAATTACCTCAAATAGATGCCGTTATTTTTTCTCATGAGCATTATGACCATTTAGACTAAGAATCTGTTTTGAAAATTAAGGGCAAAACAAAACATTTCTATACACCACTTGGTGTCGGCAACCATTTACAAGCATGGGGAGTTCCCGATGTTAAAATTACTGAAATGGACTGGTGGCAAGAAACTAAATTTGAAACTTTAAAATTAGTTTGTACACCAGCACAACATTTCTCTGGTAGAAATATAAACAATAGTCAAAGTACGTTATGGGGTTCTTGGGTTATAACTTCTAATGATGAGAATATCTACTTTAGTGGTGATAGCGGCTACGCCTCACACTTTGCTGAGATTGGTGAAAAATATGGCCCTTTCGACCTAGCATTAATGGAATGCGGTCAATATAATACAATGTGGTCGGATATTCATATGATGCCCGAAGAAACCGTTCAAGCTGGTATTGATGTTCGTGCGAAAAAAATAATGCCGATTCATTGGGCCGGATTTAAATTGGCGTTGCACGATTGGAAAGATCCTATTATACGTGTTAAGGCAAAAGCTGATGAATTAAACATTGTGGTTATTGCTCCACAAATAGGGCAAGAGATTATTGTAAAGGATTCGATTACAACATATCCTAACTGGTGGAAGGATTTGTGAGTCTTATTTAAGTTTTAGATTTGTATTAGGTATACTCATATACTCATTTGTTTTATTAAAATACAACTATATATTTAACAGAAATTTAGACCATATTACAAAAGCAAAGAATACCACTGCATATATAAATCGCGCTCAAAATCGTACTTTTGCATCTTTGCTATGAATACATGATTAATTTTGAAGAAAATATAGAGGTTAAAGGCGCCCGCGTTCATAACCTTAAAAATATTGATGTTACAATTCCCCGCGATAAATTGGTAGTTATTACTGGTTTATCGGGTAGTGGAAAATCGTCCTTGGCCTTTGATACGATATATGCTGAAGGTCAAAGACGTTATATTGAAACGTTTTCTGCCTATGCAAGACAATTTTTAGGTGGCTTAGAACGACCTGATGTTGATAAGATTGATGGGTTGTCGCCTGTTATTGCCATTGAGCAAAAAACGACCTCCAAATCTCCTAGATCTACCGTTGGTACCATAACCGAAGTATACGATTTCCTAAGACTACTTTTTGCCCGTGCTGCTGACGCACATAGTTATAATACTGGCGAAAAAATGGTTAGTTATAGCGATGAACAAATTAAAAATTTGATTATTGAATCGTATGATGATAAAAAAATAAACATACTAGCTCCCATAATTAAATCAAGAAAAGGGCATTACCGTGAACTTTTTGAGCAAATAGCCAAACAAGGCTTTGTAAAAGTAAGAGTAGACGGTGAGGTAAAAGATATTGTAAAGGGCATGAAAGTGGATCGTTACAAAACCCACGATATCGAGATTGTCATTGACCGCCTAAAGGTAATTGAGAGCGAAGATTTTCATAAACGTTTATCAGAAACCATAAATACAGCAATGTATAGTGGTAATAATGTGCTTATGGTGTTAGAAGAAGGCACCGATGTACCAAGGTATTTTAGTAGAGACCTTATGTGTCCGACTACGGGCATATCCTATCCTACTCCAGAACCAAACACCTTTTCGTTTAATTCACCGAAAGGTATGTGCCCCAATTGCAGTGGCTTGGGTCATGTTTACGAGGTAAATGAAAAGAAGATATTCCCAGATAATAAACTATCGATTAAAAGTGGCGGTATTGCTCCTCTTGGAGACTATAAAAAATCTTGGGCCTTTAAACAGATAGAGACGATAGCAGAGCGCTATAATTTTCAAATAACCGACCCAATTAAAGATATACCCAAAGAAGCCATTGAAATTTTATTAAATGGTGGCAATGAAAGTTTTGAGGTAGACTCAAAGTCTTTGGGAGTAAAGAGAACATACAAAATAGATTATGAGGGTATTTCTAACTTCATAAAAAATCAGTTTGAAGAAGCGGCATCTACTTCTATAAAACGATGGGCCAAAGAGTATATGGATAAAATAATTTGTCCGACATGTAATGGTTTTCGTTTGAGAAAGGAATCCCTATACTTTAAAATTGAAGATAAGAATATTGCAGAATTAGCGAATTTGGATATCGTTGAATTGGCTAGCTTTTTCAACGGACTTGATAAAAAATTGAAAGGCAATCAATTGAAGATAGCCGAAGAAATTATAAAGGAAATAAATACTCGTATTCAATTTCTTTTAGATGTTGGTTTAGATTACCTATCCTTAAATAGAAGCTCAAAATCACTTTCTGGTGGTGAAGCACAACGAATACGTTTGGCCACGCAAATTGGTTCTCAACTTGTAGGCGTACTCTATATTTTAGATGAACCAAGCATTGGTTTGCATCAACGAGATAATGAGCGGTTAATTAAATCCTTAGAATCATTAAGGGATATAGGAAACTCAGTAATTGTTGTTGAGCATGACCGCGATATGATAGAACGGGCCGACCATGTTATTGATATTGGGCCAAAAGCTGGTAAAAATGGCGGTGAAATTATCTCGCAAGGAACTCCAGAAGAATTAAAGAACTTCAACACTTTAACAGCGGACTATATGACCGGCGCTAAAAGAATTGAAATCCCAAAAAAGAGAAGAGCTGGCAACGGTCACGAGATTGTTTTATCTGGTTGTACCGGTAATAATTTAAAAAATCTAACTGTCAAATTTCCCTTAGGCAAAATGATTGGTATTACAGGAGTATCTGGTAGTGGTAAGTCTACACTAATAAACGAAACACTTTACCCGATTATGAACGCCCATTATTTTAATGGGGTCAAAAAACCCATGCCTTATAAAAAAATTACTGGCTTAGAACATATCGATAAAGTTATTGATATTAATCAATCTCCTATTGGTAGAACACCCAGATCAAACCCTGCGACATACACCGGTGTTTTTAGCGAGATCAGGTCTTTATTCACGAAAACAACAGAAGCATCTATCAGAGGTTATAAACCGGGTAGGTTTAGTTTTAATGTAAAAGGCGGTCGTTGTGAAACTTGTCAAGGTGGTGGCCTTAGGGTTATTGAAATGAATTTTTTACCTGATGTGTATGTTGAATGCGAAACATGTAATGGCAAAAGGTTCAACCGAGAAACATTAGAGATACGATATAAAGGAAAATCGATATCAGATGTATTAGAAATGACAATCGACGAAGCAGTTTCATTTTTTGAACTTATACCAAAAATTCATCGTAAGTTAAAGACCATACAAGATGTTGGTTTGGGTTACATATCTTTGGGTCAACAGTCTACGACACTTTCTGGTGGTGAAGCCCAACGTATAAAATTGGCAACAGAACTTTCTAAGAGAGATACGGGCAATACTTTCTATATTTTAGATGAACCCACA
>TARA_R110002051_G_scaffold127001_3_pt1 | contig 13497 bp, 9 predicted proteins | sample TARA_R110002051 | Tara Oceans TARA_R110002051 (sample SAMEA4397023) | marine metagenome | biome: Polar Biome; feature: [MES] marine water layer (ENVO:01000295) within the mesopelagic zone...; material: water (ENVO:00002006), including particulate matter (ENVO:01000060) such as......
GATCTCACTCAGATCGCCTGCTTTGACACGTCTTTCCATCGTGATTTGCCGCCCATTGCCCGCCTGTCGGGCTTGCCGCGTGCACTTCAAGATGAAGGGCTTCGACGCTTTGGTTTCCACGGGTTGTCCTACGAATACATCGTCAAAGCGCTGCGCGACGCTGGTGTAGCTGTAGATGCCGAACGGATCGTCGTGGCGCATCTTGGCAACGGTGCGTCGATGTGTGCGATCCGCGATGGAAAGAGCCTCGAGACGACGATGGGGTTCTCGACGATCGCTGGGTTGCCGATGGGTACGAGGTCGGGCGATGTAGACCCCGGACTGCTGTTACACCTCCTGATCGACAAGGAGATGACGCCTGAGGCGGTTTCTCAGATGCTCTACGCCGAAAGCGGTCTTCTTGGCCTATCCGGCATCAGCCGCAACATGCAGGAATTGCTGCAACGCCCTGATGACGCTGCAGCAGAGGCTGTGGCGTATTTCTGCTACCATGCCCGGCGGCATCTGGCGGGCCTGACAGCGACCTTGGGTGGGGTCGACCGTTTGGTGTTTACAGGCGGCATCGGTGCCAATGCGCCGCAGGTTCGGGCCGGGATTTGCGACCGCCTCGGCTATCTCGGCATTGAGTTGAACAAATCCGCAAATCTTCGCGGCGATCCGGTGATTTCGACCGGGTCAGTGGGTGTTACGGTCGAGGTTCGTCAGACTGATGAGGAAGCAATGATCGCTGGCCATGTCCACCAATTCATGGCCAGCCAACCGATGGCGCGGGAGGCATGAGCAATGAAAGATAACTTCGAACCGTTTGAAGCCCTGGCCACGGCGGCGTGCAAGGCAGGCCCGGTCCGCGTTGCGGTTGCCGATGCCGCTCAGACGGTGGTGCTGGAAACGCTGCGCGATGCCGAACGTGCCGGTCTGGTTACGCCGCTCTTGGTCGGTGACCCGAATGCCATCCGCACAATCGCCGCAGATCTGGGCTGGACGGTTGCGGAGGACGCGATTATCGCTGTGGCCGACGATGCTGAGGCGGCGGCCCGTGTGGTCGCTCTGGTGCATGAGGGCCGAGCAGACGTGGTGATGAAGGGCAACCTGCATACCGATATCTTCATGCGCGCGCTTCTCGACAAGACCCTCGGACTGCGACTTCCGGGACGACGCGTCAGCCATGTCTTTGTAGTGGCGCTGCCTAGTCATGACCAACTGCTCGGTATCACCGACGCAGCAATCAACATTGCGCCCGAACTCACCGCCAAGGCGCAGATTTGCCAGAATGCGGTCGATCTGTTCCGTATGTTGGGGGTGGTGAGGCCAAAGGTTGCAGTGCTGTCGGCAGTAGAGACCGTGACGGTCGATATCGCCTCGACGCTGGATGCCGCCTCTCTCACTCTGATGTCCCGACGCGGCCAGATCACTGGGGCCGAGGTGGATGGGCCGCTGGCGCTCGACAATGCCATCTCGGCACGCGCGGCAACCGAGAAAGGTATTTTGTCTGACGTCGCAGGCTCTGCCGATATCTTGCTGGTGCCAGATCTTGTCTCGGGCAATATTCTGGCCAAGACGCTGGAATATTTTGCCGGGGGCGTTGCGGCGGGGATTGCGATCGGGTTGGCAGCGCCAGTGGTACTGACCTCGCGCGCTGACCCGGCACCGGCGAGACTGGCGGCCCTGGCGATTGCTGCCCTGATGTACCACCGCAGACCGCAGGTTGAACCGCGACCGGGTCCCGCTGAAAGCAGCATTGCCACAGCACCGCAACTGGAAGATGCCTGCTGTCCCCTGCCCGTCGTGTCGAACCTGCAACCAGTTTCGGTCGGCACCCAGCCACAATTCGAGGTAGCCGCGCAATGACCATTTCCGTCAGACCGATCAATCCGGCTGAAGCGCTCGACCTTTCAGCAAAGAAGGGTCTTGTCGTGGGCATCGCCAATGAACATAGCCTGGCCTGGGCTGCCACACAGCATTTCCACGCTGCCGGCGCTGACCTGGCCCTGACCTATTTCAACAACAAGGCCCTGGCCTATGTCGAACCACTGGCAAAGCGTGTCGCCGCGCCGATTTTCATGCCCTGTGATGTAACGCAGGAGGGTTCATTGGAAGCGGTTTTCGCAACCATAGAGAAAACATGGGGCCGTCTTGATTTCCTCCTGCACTCGATCGCTTGGGCACCGGCAGAGGATCTGCACGGTCGATTGACGGACAGTTCAAGCGCAGGGTTCGCCCAATCAATGCTGGTCTCGTGCCATTCATTCATCCGGATGGCCAAATTGGCCGAGCCGCTTATGACCAAAGGCGGCAGTCTGATAACGCTCAGCTTTCTAGGTGCCGAAAAGGTTGTGGACCACTACAACGTCATGGGGCCGGTCAAAGCAGCCCTTGAATCATCAGTGCGTTATCTTGCGCACGAACTTGGCCCAAAAGCGATCCGGGTCAACGCTATTTCTGCTGGCGCCATACGGACGCGGGCGTCATCTGGAATCGAACATTTCGACGAACTGATCGACGAAACCATCAAAAAAGCTCCCTTGCGGCGAACAGTGACACCGGATGAGGTTGGCCGCGCAGCCCTGCTACTGGCCAGCGACTACACGACGGGCACGACAGGCGAAGTTATGCATGTTGACGCAGGATTCCACGTTGCCAGCATGGTGTTTCATTAGGCATCCCAACAAGGAAACTCTATTAACTGCAGAAGTGACATCTTAATCACAAAGCTGCGCTTGAATACAATGTTGCGTTCGGAGCAGACCGACAGACGGCACTCGGGAGCAATCCGACGACACCGGGAGGTCAGTATTCGGAACTGCGAGCCAATATCTGTAATATCCGAAGCGGACCTGCGTCTAGATTCCTGCAACACGTCACCAAGGGAATGGCAAGCATCAGGTGCCAGCGTTGAATTCCTTGGCTCCTGCAGTCCGCGATTACTGAAAATCAAAGCTCTAGATGTCGGCTGTAGAGGCCGAAACACCATTGACAAGATAGCCTAACGCCCAAGGTCGAAGACCGCCAAAGGAACAGATGATGAAAACAAGCGTGATCAAAGTTGATGACATGTTGTCGGTATGGAGCCTCGACGAAGTGGAGAGCCGGATCGGCGAGGTACCCGGCGTTGAAAGCGTTACGGTGAATTTCGCCGCGAAGAACGCCACCGTCCGCTATGACGAAACCCGGGTTGCGGTTTCCGATATCAAATCAACCGTGCACGAGCTTGGATTGCAATCCAACAGACCCGCTGAGGATGAACCTGCCGAGGATCATCAAGGCCACATAGACGAGAGCGAGCCGGCCGCCGCATCCGCCGCGCCGAAGTCAAAATCAGACGTCCCTGCCGCCACGCATGACGCGCATGCAGGACATGAACAACACGACGGCACGGTGCCGGATGCGTCGAAGTCCTCATCTGGCAGTCAGACCGACACTCCGGAACCCTCATCCGACCATGCGGGTCACGATAGCCATGACAAACATCAGGGCCATTCTCCTGAGAAATTCCGGGACCGGTTTTGGCTGTCGCTCGCTGTCACCATTCCGGTTGTCATCTGGTCTGCCCCCATCCAGGATTTGCTTGGCTATCAGGCTCCGGCTTTTCCCGGATCGGATTGGATGGCACCAGTGCTCTCAACGGCCGTCTTCCTCTACGGCGGTCTGGTTTTCCTACAAGGTGCGTGGCGCGAGCTGAGAGACCGGCTGCCGGGGATGATGACCCTCATCTCACTCGCCATCACGGTCGCATTCATCTTCTCCTGGGTGGTTCAGCTTGGGTTGATCGACTCGATGCCACTGTGGTGGGAGCTGGCAACGCTGGTCGCGATCATGCTGCTCGGCCACTGGATCGAAATGCGGTCCATCAATCAGGCTCAGGGTGCTTTGAAGGAACTGGCAAAGCTTTTGCCAGACACGGCAACGCGGATAACCGATACGGGCGAGGAAACGGTCGATATCAGTGCCTTGCGCAATGGCGACCTGCTACTGGTGCGCCCGGGTGAAAGCGTTCCGGCGGATGGTGTGGTGCGCAAGGGTGCCAGCGACATTGACGAGGCGATGATCACCGGTGAATCGCGACCCGTGAAAAAAGGCGAAGGCGACGAAGTGATCGCCGCCACGATCAACGGAGAAGGGTCTCTGCGCATTGAGGTCACCGGAACCGGCGACAAGACCAAGCTGTCCGGCATCATGCGGCTGGTGGCCGATGCGCAGACCTCCAAATCGAGATCTCAGCACCTGGCGGATCGCGCAGCCCGGATGCTTACCGTCGCAGCGATTGGCGCGGCGGTGCTAACATTTGTGGCGTGGCAATTGCTTGGCGCTGAGCTGGATTTTGCCGTGGTGCGAATGGTGACGGTTCTGGTGATCGCCTGCCCTCATGCCCTCGGGCTGGCGGTGCCGCTGGTGGTGGCCATCTCCACGACTCTGGGCGCTCGTAACGGCCTTCTTGTCCGGGACCGCCGTGGGCTCGAGGAGGCCCGCAATCTTGACACCGTAATTTTCGACAAGACCGGAACATTGACGCTGGGCGAGTTCCGGATCGTTGCCAGTTCCGTCGCGGAAGGCCTGCAGGAGGACGAGGCCCTTCGCATCGCGTCTGGTATTGAAGCTGAATCCCAGCATCCTATCGCCCGGGGGATCGTCAAAACTGCGGAAGACAAAGGCATCGCGGTCCCATCAGCCGATGGATTCCGCGCGATCACCGGCAAGGGCGTTGCAGCCACAATTGACGGGGTCGAGTACCATATGGGAGGGCCGGCGCTGCTCAAGGCGGAAAACGTCGATGTTCCACCAGCGCTTCAGGCTGCCTCCGAAGCCGCAGCCAGCAATGGCCAAGCAGCGATCTATCTCGTCCAGGCGGGCAAGGCGCTGGCTGTCTATGCCGTGGCGGATGCGATACGCGAGGAAAGCCGTGAAGCCATCGCGGCGCTGCATGAACGGGGCATCGAAGTCGCCATGCTGACGGGCGACGCGCAGGCGGTGGCCGATGCGGTTGCGAAAGAGCTTGGCATCGACACAGTGTTCGCGGAAGTGCTGCCCGATGACAAAGCGTCCAAGGTCCGCGAGTTGCAGGCGCAGGGCAAGAAAGTGGCCATGATCGGAGACGGGGTCAATGACGCACCCGCCCTTGCCACCGCAGACATCGGGATTGCGATCGGCGCCGGAGCCGACGTGGCCGTCGAGGCAGGGCATATCGTGTTGGTGCGATCGGACCCCCGCGACATCCCCCGCATCATCACGCTGAGCCGGGTCACATATCGCAAGATGAAACAGAACCTCTGGCTGGCGGCAGGCTACAACATCTTTGCCATTCCGCTTGCCGCAGGAGTGCTTGCGCCTTGGGGTATCCTGCTCACGCCCGCCGTGGGCGCAATACTCATGTCGGCAAGCACGGTCGTGGTGGCGATCAACGCGCAACTCTTGAAGCGAGTAAAACTTTGAACGTGTCAGCGGCCAGTCGCATCGCCTGCTGCGGCGCAATCGTCTGTCTTGTCAGGAACAGCCCGATCCTCCGCGTCGCCTTTCAGGGTCTGGATGCGCGACCTACGCCTCATAAATTGAAAGGGTTTGGGTGCCTGCAATGAGCAAGAAAACGAAAAGGAAGGCCGCACCGGAGCCCGAGGGCTACAAGCAAACCCTCCACAGCCTTCAGGTCGAACTGGTAAAACTGCAGCGACACCTGATCAAAAACGATCTCCGCATCCTGATCCTGCTCGAAGGCCGGGATGCTTCGGGAAAGGACGGCGTGATCAAGCGCCTTACCGCGCATCTCAGCCCGCGCGACACCCGGGTCGTTGCTCTCGGCAAACCCTCCGACCGCGACCACAACAGCTGGTACTTTAAGCGCTATGTCGCCAGCCTGCCTGCCAGCAAAGAAATGGTCGTCATGAACCGCAGCTGGTACAACCGGGCCGGCGTCGAAAAGGTGATGGGGTTCTGCACGGATGCAGAACACGAGGAGTTCATGCGCTCCGTTTTGCCATTCGAGCGCATGCTCAGTGGCTCCGGAACGCAGCTTTTCAAGTATTATCTCGACATATCGAAATCCGAACAGAAGAAAAGACTGGCAGATCGGCGGATTGATCCGCTCAAGCAATGGAAGATCAGCCCCATTGACAAGAGCGCGCTGCGGCGCTGGGACGATTACAGCGACGCGCGCAACGAAATGCTTACTCGGACCCATAGCGAAGACCTGCCCTGGCACGTCGTGCGGGCCGATGACAAGAAGCAGGCCCGGCTCAATGTCATCCGCCACCTCATGGCCCGCGTCGACTGCCCGGACAAGGATGAACACCTGGCCCAACCGGATCCGGATATCGTGTTCGACTTTGCAGAGGAGCATATCCAAAGCGGCAGGATCGCACCATGAGTTCCAAGCTTGAAGCAGCGTTTACACCCACTGCAGGACACTTCGATGAATAGGCCTGTGAACAGCCCGCTTTCGCTCGACCTCATCCAGAAGATGGACGCGTATTGGCGTGCAGCCAACTATCTCTCGGTCGGACAGATCTATCTGTATGATAACCCGTTGCTCAAGATTCCCTTGAGTCTTGAGCACGTGAAGCCGCGACTCCTCGGCCACTGGGGCACCACTCCGGGGTTGAACTTCATCTATGTGCATTTGAACCGTATCATAAACCAGCATGACCTGAACATACTGAACGTCACAGGCCCCGGGCACGGCGGCCCGGGTCTCGTGGCCAACACCTATCTCGAAGGTAGTTACACCGAGCTCTATCCGGACATCTCGCAGGACGAACCGGGGATGAAAAAACTGTTCACGCAGTTTTCGTTTCCCGGTGGCATTCCTAGTCATGTTGCGGCGGAGACTCCGGGCTCCATCAATGAAGGCGGTGAACTCGGCTATTGCCTGTCGCTCGCCTATGGTGCCGCCTTCGACAATCCCGACCTCCTGGTCGCTTGCGTCGTGGGCGATGGCGAGGCGGAAACCGGTCCACTCGCCACCAGCTGGCATTCGAACAAATTTCTCAATCCGGTGCATGACGGCGCGGTCCTGCCGATCCTGCATCTGAACGGCTACAAGATAGCAGGCCCCACCGTGCTTGCCCGCATTCCCCGTGACGAGCTCGAATCGCTGTTTCGCGGCTACGGCTACACGCCTCACTTCATCGACGGCGATGATCCGATGGAGATGCATCAGCTCATGGCTGAGACGCTCGATACCGTGGTCGAAAGCATCCGCCACATCCAGAAAGACGCCCGCGCCAACGGATTCAAGAAGCGTCCGCTCTGGCCCATGATTATCCTGCGCTCGCCGAAGGGCTGGACAGGGCCGAAGGAGGTAGACGGCAAACAGACGGAGGGAACATATCGCTCGCACCAGGTTCCAATGGGCGACATGAGCCACCCGGGCCACGTGAAGATTTTGGAAGAGTGGTTGGAAAGCTACCGCCCGCGCGAACTGTTTGATGAGACCGGCAGGCTTCGGCCCGAACTCGCTGACCTGGCCCCACGCGGCACGCGACGAATGGGCGCCAACCCGCACGCCAATGGCGGTCTGCTATTACGCGACTTGCACCTTCCGGATTTCCGGGATTACGCGGTGAAGATTCCGAAACCCGGTAGCGTGAGTGCGGAAGCTACGCGCGTCCAAGGCGAACTGATCCGCGACGTGATCAAACTGAACCCCGAAACCTTCCGCGTTTTCAGTCCGGACGAAACGGCGTCGAACCGCTGGGGTGCGGTATTCGAGGTGACCAACCGTTGTTCGACCGCGGAAATAGTTCCCGGCGACGACCATGTTGCGCCGGACGGCCGGGTGATGGAGGTCCTGAGCGAGCATCAGTGCGAAGGATGGCTCGAAGGATATCTGCTCACAGGCAGACATGGCTTTTTCTCCTGCTACGAAGCCTTCATCCACATCATCGATTCGATGTTCAACCAACATGCCAAGTGGCTCGACGTTGCAAACCACATTCCATGGCGGCGGCCGGTTGCTTCCCTGAACTACCTGCTTTCATCACACGTGTGGCGCCAGGACCACAACGGTTTCAGCCATCAGGATCCCGGCTTCATCGATCATGTCATGAGCAAGAAGGCGGAGGTCATCCGCGTCTACCTGCCGCCTGACGCCAATACCCTGCTCTCCGTTACCGATCATTGCCTGCGCAGCCGCAACTACGTCAACGTCATTGTCGCCGGCAAACAACCGTCACCGCAGTGGCTCGATATGGACGCAGCCATCAGGCACTGCACCGCCGGGCTGGGTATCTGGGAATGGGCCAGCAATGACGATGGCAGCGAGCCTGACTTGGTGATGGCCTGCGCCGGCGACGTCCCGACCATGGAAACGCTGGCCGCGGTGGAGTTGCTTCGGCAGCATTTCCCGGCACTGAAGATCCGGGTCGTCAACGTGGTCGATCTGATGACTTTGCAGTCACAGAACCAGCATCCGCACGGCCTCAGCGACGAGGACTTCGATGCGCTGTTCACCAGGGACAAACCCATCATCTTTGCCTATCACGGGTATCCCCTGCTGATTCACAAGCTGACCTATCGTCGAGCCAACCATCACAATCTGCACGTTCACGGGTTCAAGGAAGAGGGGACGACCACGACACCATTCGACATGGTTGTGCTCAACGAGCTTGACCGGTTCCATCTGGCCAGGGCCGTTATCGACCGAGTGCCGGGATTGGGTCCAGCCGCCGCCGTCCTCGCTCGATTCATCGGCGACAAACTCCTCAATCACGAGTCCTACATCCGGCTGCACGGCGAGGACATGCCAGAAATCCGCGATTGGAAATGGGGTGCAAATGGAACGAATTCCAATAATTCCAGGCACACATGATCAAGCCGCTTCACGAGGCAGATGATGAGCAAGTACGACGATACAATCGGGAACAGCCAGGCTCACTGGCGCATCATGCGCTGGATCTTGTGGCGCTTCATCCGCAACGCTGCTCTGCGTGTTCTCATGGATAGAAGCCTGAGGAACAAGACGGGCCGCGAAATCCGTTGGTTACGGGACGACATTAATTCCTTCTTGAGCGATGTCTCGACGAGAGTGGCACTCCTGCGTCCGCTGGCGCAGCTTGGCGGATTGCCAGATTTCGGCAGTCGCCTCATGGTCGAGCTTGCAATCTATACAGTGGCAGCGGACCGGACGCTGCGTGACAGCGATCTTGATCCCCAAAGCGCCCGGGACGCCTTGGCGGACATTGGCTGGTCCGTCTATCGCAGGCAGCTTGCCTTCTCGTCCTTGCCAGCTCGCCTCGTCACGCGCGACCCGGGAAAACGATTGCGGTGGAGCATCCGTGGGCTGCTCATATTCCCCTTCCGGCCCGTGGGCGCGCCCGGCTACGCCGCCGAGGTCTTTCGCGAGGGCGAGGACATCCACACGCACTTCACGCACTGTCCCCCGCAAAGCTTTGCCCGGCGTATTGCCGACGAGACCGGCGATCCTGAAGCGCTGGCCGGCTTCGCAAACAGCTGGTGCAAATATGACTGGCCTGGCGCCGATCTGATCGCCGCCGACGGACATCGGGGACACTATATCCGGCGGCAAACACTCTCGGCCGGGGATCCGGTCTGCGACATGTGCTGGGCGGCGCGGGCACCCCGCGAGACCAGCGAAAACAACAATGAAGACGGCAAATGAGGCCGGAGCGTGAAAGATCCAGAAATCGCTCTGCGGAGATGAAAGTATGAGAAACGCGACGATCGATGCGCCGGCCAGCGATCCCAAGAAGAACAGGCGGGCCTTATGATGCAGCGGCAATCGCATGTGAAACGGCCCCACCCAGGAGAAACGAGGCTGGATGCGTTGCAGCGGCATGCCTTCGATTACTTCCTGAACGAAACCAATCTCGCCAATGGCCTCGTAGCCGACAAATCGCAGCCGGGCGCGCCCGCGAGCATCGCAGCCGTGGGTTTCGCCCTGGCGGCCTACCCCGTCGGTGTCGAGCGCGCATGGATCTCACGCATCAGTGCAATCGACCGGACGCTGGCGGCATTGCGGTTCTTCAGCAACGCCCCGCAGGGCACGGGCCCTGACATGACTGGATACAAGGGCTTCTTCTATCATTTTCTCGACATGACGACCGGGCGGCGCGCAGGCCTTTGCGAGCTGTCCACCGTCGATACCGGCTTCCTGCTGGCCGGCATGCTCGCCGCCGCTGCGTATTTCGATCGAAACAGCAAAGACGAGCAGGAGATACGGACGCTCGCCGATGCGCTATACCGACGGGCGGACTGGCAATGGGCCTGCGACGGCGGCGCGACGATCACCCACGGGTGGACTCCGGAGGGTGTTTTTCTGCCTTACCGATGGGAGGGCTATGATGAGGCCTCTCTTCTGTACGTACTCGGGTTGGGTTCTCCAACCCATCCGCTGGCTGCGGAGAGCTACCTGGCGTGGACCTCGACCTACCAATGGAAGGAAATCTACGGCTACGAATTCATCTATGGAGGCCCGTTCTTCATCCACCAATACTCGCACATATGGATAGACTTCCGCGGAATCCAGGATGCGTTCACGCGAGGCAAAGGCATCGACTATTTCGAGAACAGCCGTCGCGCCACCTACGTCCAGCAAGAATACGCGATCCGCAATCCGCTCGAATTTGCGGGCTATGGAGAGAACTTCTGGGGCTTGACCGCGAGCGACGGGCCTGGCTGGACGACGCGGCGCGTCAACGGCATCGAGCGCATCTTCTTTGACTATGCCGCCCGCGGGGCGCCGTTCGGTCCTGACGACGGAACGGTCGCACCGTGGGCCGTGGTGGCGTCGTTGCCGTTCGCACCGGAAATCGTGATGCCGACGATTGCGCATTTTCAGGACGTGTATCCGCAAGTCACAGGCGCATATTGCTTTCGGTGCAGCTTCAATCTGAGCTTTCAGGACGAGGCGGACGCCGATGCCGGCTGGACGTCGCCCTATCACTTCGGGATCAACCTCGGTCCCGTGGTGCTGATGTGCGAGAATTTCCGAACGGATCTGCTTTGGCGCCTTATGCGCGCATGCCCCTACGTGGTCACAGGGCTGCGGCGGGCGGGATTCACCGGCGGTTGGCTGTGACGGCCACGGAGGCGTGCAAATCATGAAGGCCATATCGATCGTCGGTAGGGCGAACGGACAGCTGTATGCGCCTTTGATGAGCTGGAACGACCCGCTGTGGGCGCTATTCTGATGTCGGCAAGCACAGTCGCGGTCGCGATCAACGCGCAACTATTGAAACGGGTCAAACGATAAGCCCATCAACAATGGGCCCGACAGACCACAGAGGAGACATGGCGTAAGGCATAAGACCAGATTTTGGAGGAGAATCCTGTCCGGACCAGGAAAGCAGCATATCCAAGACACGGTTTCTGTAAGCGCCCTGACCTTGGGACGGATCGTGCTTTCCTATGTGCCTCGATTGAGCAACGTTCTGATCTGATCACCGGACCGGCGCACTGCCATGGTGCCCGCCGCAATGCATTGCCGCTTGTAGTGGAATTCCAGTGTTCCTATGGTATTTCTAAACTTTGGCCTGATGACCATATCGGCCTGACCGAAACGCAGCCGGGCATGCTCGTTCTGACAGATCTCGATTGATCTTAGCATCGCTTGTACTCCGTTGCGGGGAGCGATCCCGGTTTCGGGCTGGCTTGGATCAACAGCGATCACTACATCGACACCGGTGCTTCGCGCCACATCTATAGGCGCGATGTCCGCATAGGCACCATCCATCAGGACGTGAGATCCGTCAATCAGCGGTGGTAGGATACCTGCGAGCGCAGCACTGGCATAAACGTAGTTAGCAGCTGACCCTCGGTTGTGGACAACACGTTCCCCCGACAGCACATCCGTCGTGCAGACAAAGACAGGGATAGATCCATCCTCCAAGTTTTTGCCCTTGGTCAAGGCGGCAAGGACACCCCGGCCCCAGCTCTCGGTGCGCGCTCCGGCGCCCCAGCCAAAATACATGTCACGTGCCGCAAGCAGCGCAATCGCCAGGCCCCTCACTCTTTCGGCAATGCTTCGGCCTCGAAAGTTCGGTGTTGACGGGAACCCGCTGGTGTCCATTTCAACAAGATCTCGATACCAGTTCGGGTTCAGCGAATAAGTTGCGCCAACCACCGCGCCCATTGACACACCGACAATTGCACTGGGGAAATAACCCAAACTGATCAGGGCTCTCAAAACTCCCACATGCGAAAGACCTCTTGCGCCACCACCACTAAGGACAACGGCGAAAGACTTGTGTTGGCCCGTCATCTGAGAATTCGCGCCCATCATACGCCGCCCTTCAGTGCGTCTATCGGTTACAACAATCGTGGTGCATACAGCAACGCCCAGAAAACTGAACTCTGCCAGAGTCCCATCGCCGAACATCAGGACCTTCGGTCAACACCTCGGTGAGTATTACGCCAAGCACTACGCTGAAACGCCAAAAAGTGTCGGCGGTGCAATGCCCTTTCGAATGACCATCATGACGCCGACAAGGGAAAGAGACGTGCCGATCAATTCCGGCCAGCCCAGGGACTCGCCATAGTAGAGCAAACCCATTGTCAGCCCGAATATCGGCACAAGAAAGCTGAACGCATTGGCCTTGCTCAGCGGCACTTCTGCAAGAACCGACATCCAGATGACATATACCAGCGCGGAGCCAAAGACCGCTAAGCCAACCAGCGCAAACAGAAATCCGGGAGACCACTCGATCACAGTGAAGTCTTCAGTCAAGACGGCAATCATCGCCAGCGGGATACTGCCGATCAACAATTGGACACTGATGGCCATCAGTGGATCGACCGTATCCGCAATCCGTTTCAGCATCACATTGCTGATAGTGATGCCAAGAGCCGCCAGAATGATATACGTGATGCCGATAAGGTAGCTCTCCTGACCACCTCCGAACAATCGTGGTGCAGCGATGACGACGATTCCCAGAAACCCCAGAACAAGACCCGATTTACCCCAGGCCGTCAGCCGCTCTCCCAAGACGACACCCGCGAGGGCGGCAGCCATTAAGGGCTGGGTGTTTGTGATAACTGTCGCAATCCCAGGCGACACGAATTCGGCCGCATGAAACATGCCAAAATACCCCAGGCTGGTGGCCCCAAACCCGATTGCTGCAAGGGTGATCCACGTCTTCCAACTGCGCGGAAAAGGGCGGCGCAAAGCCAGCGCGATCGCCAACAGGGTAACGCCTGCGATCACTGCCCGCAAGGTTGCAAACGACAGGTGCGGGGCATAGGCGATGCCAATCGTTATCAACGGATAACAACTCGCCCAGAGAAACATCGCGAAAATGATCTTTGCGGTGGTCAGTATTTTCACGAGTTCTTCAATTCATCGTCCTTTTGGCTCCTGGTGAGCGGCCATCTAATTTTTGATCAATGAAGCACCATGACGACGCATCATTGAGTGGTGCTGATCCAAATTCTCCAACGGCCTCAGTATCAAAATCACAAAGCGATACATATGATTGCGCTTCGCAACTGCGCCTCCACCGTCAGATGTAGTTTGCCCGATCTCCTGCATTGGTCGCCATGGCAATTCACTCA
>TARA_R110002051_G_scaffold112439_4_pt1 | contig 13479 bp, 10 predicted proteins | sample TARA_R110002051 | Tara Oceans TARA_R110002051 (sample SAMEA4397023) | marine metagenome | biome: Polar Biome; feature: [MES] marine water layer (ENVO:01000295) within the mesopelagic zone...; material: water (ENVO:00002006), including particulate matter (ENVO:01000060) such...
CGTCGGCTTTGACATCAACACAGCCCGCATCGCCGAACTGCGGGCTGGCAAAGACAATACACTTGAGTTGGATGCCACCGAAATGGCCGAGGCTGAGCATCTGTCGTTTACCGACCAGCTTGATGATCTTGCGGAGTGTACCACCTTTATCGTTACCGTCCCGACGCCAATCGATGAGCACAAGCGTCCCGACCTGACCCCCCTACTCAAGGCGTCGGAAACGATCGGTAAAGTCCTAAAGCGTGGCGATATCGTGATTTACGAATCAACGGTCTACCCCGGTGCGACCGAAGAGGACTGTGTGCCGGTGCTGGAGAAAACCTCCGGCCTGACCTTCAACAAGGACTTTTTCGCCGGCTATTCACCCGAGCGGATCAACCCCGCAGACAAAACCCATCGTCTGCCGAATATTGTCAAAGTTACTTCCGGATCCACGCCTGAAATCGCAGATAAGGTCGATGCGCTTTATGCGTCGATCATCACCGCCGGCACGCACAAAGCACCGTCAATCAAGGTGGCAGAAGCAGCTAAAGTAATCGAAAACACGCAACGAGACGTAAATATCGCGCTGGTGAATGAGCTCGCCCTCATTTTTAATAAGCTCGACATCGACACCCAAGATGTTCTCGATGCTGCCGGCACCAAATGGAACTTCCTCCCCTTCCGCCCTGGCCTCGTTGGCGGTCACTGTATCGGCGTGGACCCTTACTATCTGACACAAAAAGCCCAATCCGTCGGCTACTACCCCGAAGTCGTCCTCGCTGGGCGCCGCATCAACGACGGTATGGGCTGCTATGTCGTCGGCCGCACCGTACGCGAAATGATCGCCCGCGATATTCCGGTAAAAGGCTCGCGGGCGTTGGTTATGGGCTTGGCGTTTAAGGAAAACTGCCCCGACCTACGAAATACGCGCGTGGTTGATATTATCCGGGAGTTCGAGAGCTATGGTATCGAGGTGGATGTGTATGACCCGTGGGTCGATGCGGCGGAGGCTAAGCGCGAGTATGGCGTGAAGATGACTGTAACTCCTGAGGCTCAGGGGTATGATGCTGTGGTTGTGGCCGTGGCGCATGAGGTTTTTGGTGATGAGAGTGCCTTTGAAAGTTACTGGAGATCGCATGCCGTGGTATTTGACGTCAAGGGTGTACTGCCCCGAGCTATTAATGCGCTAAGGTTGTAAGTATTATAAATCGAGGAAAGTGTCCTATTGACTTCGCTGTCTATCGGTAAGTCTCTTTGACAGACGTGACGGGGAGTATCATATACTCTGTGTATTTAGGCTGGCTAATACGAGTTTCAGATACGGTTATGCATTGAAGCGATCCTCGAACTTTATAGCGCGATGATTGCGGGTAGCAAAGCATTCTCGCATATTCCGAACGCCTTTATTGGCGTTGCGGATTATCCGATTCAAGTTTTCAGTCGCGTTTTTTTTTTGGGGGGGGTGTGAAATTTTTCTCGATGGCGCTTCCAGAGGTAAAGAACGGTATTACCTCTTGCTAGTTACTACGCCACGCGGGGGCAATTGATGGCTTTTTGCTGGCTCATTTTTCGTCACAATAATCCAGATCAGCATCGGCATGGCCGGCATTCGGGGCACTGCACATCCGTCGCAGATAAGGGACAACCTTCTTGCGATCTTTCCCAAGCCTAGAAATCCAGCGAGTTTCTGCGGTGGCGGGGGCCCTAGTAGTACGCAGGGACGCCAGCCATCAGCTGGACGGATTTCGCGCGTGAGATTTTTGAGCGGGCCGACCATAAGGTGGGCAAGACAGAGATCCCCGGTGCCGAGCATCCTAAACCTGCCGCGGGACCACTGAATGTACGCATGTCATGCGACAACCTTAAGACGGATTTTTTCATCACCGAATCGGAAGTTTGGCCTGCGCGACGTGTCGCGCGATTTTGCGGTCTGATCCATATTACTGGGATTCTGACAGCTGTTTTGGCGGGTTCAACGGCTTCACCAGAAAATCATCAAAGCCGTCTCGTTTATCCTGAGACCGGATCCGACGCGAGATGTGCGTTTACCGCATCATAAAGCGCCCGCATATTTTCAGGGTTCATCAGCTCGGGTGCTGGTTGAGGATCACCCGGATAACAGCTCGCCGCAAAGGTCCGCAATGCATCCGCGATACCATCCAGATCACCGGCGTGGTTTTCGTTGCGGTAGTTATCCGGATCGTTCAGTGCCTGCGCCAGTGCCGCGTTGCTTTTGACTTGGATTGCGTCGGGGAAGGATTCAAAGAAAACATCACCCAGAACCAGACATTTGCGCCCCAGAATGAGCGCATCCATACCGGCGGTGCTGGTAATCGTAACCGCCAGTCCACACTGCTGGATCAGGTGGCGGCCATTTTCACGGCCATAGACAAGACGTAAATTGTGATAGCGTTTGCGCAATTTCCGCCACACACCACGGGACAGAACGCCGAACTGGTTGGGGTGTTCCTTGACCCACAGAGTATGGCCCGCCGGCAGGGTCTGCAGGATGGTTTCCACTAATGAGATCTGGTTGCGAAAATCGGGCGCTGCATAAAGCAATGACGCTTCGGGTTCGTATTGCAACGGGAAAAAGACATTGCCCCTGTCGAACTGGCTAGTCGGTGTGTCATAGCGGCTGATCCGGCCGAGAAGATTTCTTAAATAGAACCAGTGTTCATCAGCCGCGCCCGCGATCATGTAGTCGCCGATCCGCGGGAAGAGTGTCCGGATAGTCCGGGCCCGCATATACCGCGCAAACTGCATGGCCTGGGATGCAAGACCAGGTGTCAGGATCAAGGCATCCTCGCCCCGCCGCTGCCGCAAATAATTTAGCGAACCCTGTCTTTCGCGGGCGAATTTGTGATGGTAAACGGGCCCGGCCTTGTCGGCGGCGACACGTTCAACATACGTCCGGATGGCCTGCCCAGGTGCGTTGCCTGTGGAAACGGGTTTTGGGGCCGGGTGTGACGGATGGGTCAGATGTACCGCATCGGTGAAGTAAAAATATCCCGGAAAATAGGTGTTGGCCCACAACAGGGATTTGGCACCGGTGCGCTTGCATAGATAGAATAGATAATGGGTAGGAAACAGCGCAACTGGTTCTGACAGAACCCCCGAAACTCTGAATTCAGCGAATATCTGTTCCAGCCGGGTCTGGATGGCACCTGCGATTTTCAAACGGTCGGGTTCTGGAAAAGTCGGCAGATATCTGTCGGCATAGATTGGCGACCAGTCAAATCCTGTCAGCGTTCGCATATCATCTGGTTCACGCCACAAGGGCGCATCGGGATCCCGCAAGGCCTTTTTGCTCAAGGTCTCCAAGTTCATAACGACCTGCTGGTTTGTTGCCTCGATCCGGCGCTGCTCGGCGCTGTTTTGCACAATATGCAATGGCGTAAATTCATCTCCTAATGCCGCCAGTTGCGGCAGGAAACTGGATAGATAAGAGCGCGAAAAACATAGGATATATTTTGTCATAAAAAGGCCCCCGGCCCAACCGTGAGATTATAGGAAACGGGTCGGACCCGATGGTTTCGGCGGGGGAGGCGGCGTTGCCACGCCACGCCCGATGGTAATGTACTCCTGCGGCACCTGTGCGATTTCAGGGTCAATGCCCGGCATGACGATCGGGACAGCGGGGCGTGTTTCAGGATGTTTCCCGATGTCTGCAATCTGCGCCGCCGCGCCGGAATTTTCTTTCCGGTGGAATGTGTCCGGCGCGGTCTCGGCCCAGATGTGGGGGTTACGGTGGCGGTTTAGAATAAACCGCAAACCGCGCGCATCGACCCCGAGCCATTCGCAAAACAGATCGACGTTTTCGGGTTCCTGCGCTTCATGCCATGCAACAAGCGTAGCGGCCTGTGTGCGGGTCAGACGCCCGTGCCGAATTTCGCGGCAAGCCTGATCGCGTACCTTTCCATACCCGTGCTTGTAGTATTTCAAGACATCATGCAGGCCGGAATGGATATAGCAGTCCGCATGGTCGTAGATGTCAAAAGTCCGGGCCTGGGCGCGCCCGCGATAGCCAAATTCTTTGACCATCTGATGGTGCTGGGCCACCGGATCCCAGCGCAGGAAATTTCCAAGGTACAGGCCGCGCAGGCCTAGAGCCTCAATGTCCGAAAAGGCGGGATAGCGGTAATTCAGCAGGTCTTCTTCCGACAGATCATCGAAAGGCCCGTTCATTTCCGCTGGTTCGATCCCGAACAGGTCATGATCCTTGCGGTAGCGGCGGGACATTTCTACGGCATGGGTATGCGAGAACATACCTACCTGTTCCAGCCCCTGATGCCCCCCCCAGATGATTAGGGGCACGTCCATCATCACGGCTGTCTGCACCGGAAAAACGCTTTCACCGGCAAGCACGGGCCAGTACATGTTCCCGTATTTGTACAGGCTGGCCCGAGTGATCTTCTTGACTACATGCGGATTCACATTTTTTAGCTGGAAATCAACGTTGAACTTGATCCGCAGATTAGCAAGGTTTGCGATCCCTTCGGGTGTATTGAAATACTTGTTATAGGCCACGACCAATGGCTTCAGCCTCAGCCGGTTGACGACGATGTCCATAATGAAATGGGCATCCTTGGCACCGGACACCGGCACGATGCAATCGTACCTGGCTTCGCTGCGCCGATAAGGTGCCACTTCCTGTTCCAGCATTTTCCAGCGGGTGCTCCAGTCGAGGGTGTCTTTTTCTTCGTGAATGCGGCAGCCCGAACACACGCCCTGCGCATCAAAAGTGATGCCCAAAGGATGGATTTCCGTATAAAGGCAACGGGTACAACTCTTTACCATTCAAGAACGCCTCGGGTTTGCGCACCATGGCTGGTAGTGCGAGTTGCATGCATTTTCGCAAAAGATATCAAGTCGCGTGTTGCCAGTTCCCGATACGACAGAGAATTGCCTACACCGACTGCCGAAAGGTTGTCCATTTCGTACAGTGTTCGGATCTGGTCCTGCGTTGTGATGCCCCCGAATGCGATCACCTGCAACCCGTGTGCAATCAGCGGTGTCAGGATCGCCGGGTTGAAACTGGCCAGCCCGCCTTCGTTTTGCGCATCGATCGCCAGCACTTCACTGAAAAGTGGATCATCGGGTGTGTAAAAAGATGCGACATCCAGATCTTGGTAGCGGCCGAAGTGATAATCCAGCTGCTGTACATGGCCGTTGTTCACCCCCAAAGGCAGGGCGCGGATCACCGCCTGAATGCCGACCGCATCGCGAATGGCGCGCGCCGCCGCGACATCCCTAACGCACACTGTTTCAAGGCAAAGCCGGTCCGCCCCCAGTTTTACAAGTTGGCGGGCCTGTGCCGCTGACGTGATCCCGCCGCCATATGTCAGCGGCGTGGTCAGGTTTTTTGCGGCAACCCGTTCCAGCAGGTCCATATCGGGCCCCCGCCCGGCACGGTCAATCGACAAGATTAGGATTTCATCCAGAAACCAGCGGTCCAGATTTTCGGCAATCACCTCTGCCCGGCCCATGGGAAGGTAGGTGTTGAAATTCATGGACTGTACGGCCCATCCATCCTTGACGGTAATCACCCCGATCAGACGTTTAATCATGTGAGTGCCTTTCGATTAGGAACCGTAGCAGGTCCGTGCCGGCGACCTGGCTTTTTTCCGGGTGAAACTGCAACCCGGTGAACGGGCCTACGCGCACCATGGCCGGAAGCGGGGGATGGCCTTTCAGATTGGCGCGGCTGGCAACCATTGCGTCATCACAGTCCACATAATAGGAATGGTTGAAATAATAGGCCGCATTCGGCCATTCGCTTTTGGGTTGACCGGGGTCCGCGGCGGTAGGGCTGGCGCACAGGTTCCAACCCACATGGCATGTGTCTTGCGGCAGGCGGCGCACCTGCCCCCCCAGAATACCTAAAGCGTCCACATTGCCTTCTTCGGAATGTTCAAACATCAGCTGCATGCCAAGGCATATTCCGATCATCGGCTTGTCTCCTGTTTCATAGCACTCACGGATAAACTGTGCCAGTCCACCGGCCTGCATCGCATTCATTGCGTAGGGCATTGCGCCAACACCCGGCAATATAAGGGCATCGCATCCCGCAAGGCTGTCTGCGGTGCGTCCACTTTTGGTTCTGTACCCCAGCCGTGACAGAGCGCCTGTGATGGACCCCAGATTGCCGACCCCGTAATTTACAACGCCGACAGTGCGGCGGGCTGTGACGCTCACAGCCCTTGCCCCACGACAAACTTAGGCGTGATCCGGTTGCCCGAAAGATGAAATAAATCAGGGTTCGCAATTGAGCGCACCTTTTCCCAGAAATCAGCCGACGTAATGCCGGTGAAATCGCAGAAATCGTTTATGTATTTCTCAGAGCATACGCCATCGTAGCGCTCGGCCAGTTCAATGCCGCGCGCGCGCGTGATGGTGCCCATGCGGATCATTTCATTCACATAATCGCTGGCCCGGCCAAAACCGAATTTGTAGTATTTGATCATCTGGTTCAGCGTGACCCAGTCTTCATCCAGTGAGGAAACTCCGTACAGATCGCCAGTATTTTCCGGTCCGTGATGGCGCATCACCAAGCCGTTCAGCGCAGAAACAGACCCGTTATTGGCGAGTGACCAATCGCCAAGAAACCAGCCCAGGTATACGATCTGGATGTTGTTGTCTTCGAACTCGCGAATGCTGGGATAATCATAGGGGATCAAATCCTTGGCGGTGAAGCCCGCGTCACGCATCCAGTCATTTGCCCCGCCTGAAAGCGTGTTCATGTTGCGCAGGTTGTTGCCGTCATACCCGTTGCGCCCCAGCGTTCCCAGATCGCCAAGCTGCAGGCCCGGGTTTTCGCCCCACAGGATCAGCGGAATTTTGTAATCAACGGCAATCCGCGGAACCGCAGAAAACAGGGCAAGTTCCGTCGCTTTCGCCCAGTTTGCAAATCTGTCGAATGCGACTGCCATTAGTTTTTGCCACGTCTGCGGACCGGGGGAGCACTGAATCAGATCAAAGCCTAGCTCGATCAGGTTCGATAGATTATCGACACCCGTTTGTGTGACCTGTTGCGGAGGGTAGGACAGGCATACCAGCAACGGCCGAAGCTTCAGATAATCCCTAACCCATAGGGCCTGCCGCAGACTGTCCTTGCCGCCACTGACACCGATGATGCAATCGTATTGGGCTGATGGATTGCGATACGCCTCGACAAGGTCGAGCAGAATGTCCCGCCTGTCGTTCCAGTCAATTTCTTTGTGCTTGCTGTAGTAGGTACAGGCGGGGCAGATGCCTCTCTCTGAGAATTTGGTGTTTGGCCTTGTGTCTGGCTGAAGGCAAGTCGGGCAATATTTCATCGATGGCTCACAAATGCGGTGACGTAAGACGTATGGCAATGGGCATAACAGGGCAGTGAAAATCTTGCAACTTTGCCATTTCAGTCACATCTTGGCTACTTGTAGCGGGTTCCTCTCTGTGCTAGGTAGTCATTAGGTTAAAGCTGCGCCCAATAATCAAGAAATTTATAAAATATACCGTGAGTTTTTGTTATGATATCCTCAATACAGAAATCTGCAACATTTCTGAAGTGGCAATTGGTGCCTGTCCGTCATTTAGGCCGCCTGCGTTTCTTGCGCCCCAGCCATCTTACAAAGGCCGCGGCCCCAAGCACCGCACTTGCACGGAAGATTGACGAAGTTGGGTACCATGCTGGGCCTGTACTGGTTGGGTCTGCACTGCAAGAGTTTCAGGACCTGTTCATGCCACGTGCCCCCAAGGCAGCACCCGACGGGCTTAAATCGCCTTTCGTGAATTTGTCACGGGCGGAGGATTTCACCGCACACAACCCGCTTTTGAAGTTGGCATTTAGTCCAGAAATCCTGGATGTCGCACTGGATTATTTCGGGGGGCGGGTCTTTCTCGACAGTTTGCAGATCTTGCATTCTTTCGCATCCGAGGCGGCGCTGAAAGAAAGCCAGAAGTGGCATCTAGATTATGGCGATAGTAAATCGCTGCATTGCGTGATGTATCTTAACGATGTGTTGACCGATGATGACGGTCCGTTCGTATTTGCGGACAAGGCGGCCTCTAAGGTAGTGGGACGCGGCCTGACCGTACGACGTATCGAAGACGGCCAGATGAAGAAAGAAATGCAGGGCGCGGAAGTTCACAAAATTTATGGCAAAGCGGGAACATCAATCTGGGTCGATCCGGCAGCCTGTTATCACTACGGCAGTCGCTGCCTGACGTCCCGTACCGCCGTGTTCATGACGTTCAATTCGGACGCACCATTTATAGCCCCGATGCCACTCATCCGTGACAATGCCAAAAAGATAGCAGATGCGGGGCGTGAGTTGCGTCCCGATCTTGACGGAGCGGTGTTTGACCGTCTGCTTGGTTTGTAAATTTCGGCATGAACAGCCTTTGGCAGCGTCTACGCGGCGAACTGCGGACAGACCTGATGTTTGCCCTCATCATGATGGCCGCGACGACCTTTGGGTTTGCAAAGGTCATCTTAATGGCCTGGGTGCTGCCGGAAGCTGATTTTGGCTTTTATATTTCCGGACTGGGTGTAGCCACTTTTCTGGGCATTGTTCTCAGCTTTGGACGGATTGAGGCAACAACCAAAATTTATTCCATACTCGTCCTTCAGGGCAGTCGTGCGGAGCTTTTGGAACATATCGGGACACTATCCAAGGTTTTGTTCCGACGCACGATCATTGCAGGGGCCGTAGCTGCGGGGGGGATTTCGCTGTATCCGCCGCAAAATTTATGGGGGTTTGGTGGGGCCGAAATCGCACTGATTTTCGCACTGGGAGGTGTTTTGGCACTGTTGGCGCTGCTAGCGTCAGTTTTACGGGCTTTAGCCCATCTGCGGCTTTTACAGGCATTTACGATCGCGCGGGGATTTTTTGTACTGTTGATCGCGGTGCCTTTGGCAACGGTATTTCCGTGGCGGATTGTTCTGCTGAGCGAAGGCGTTGCACTGCTAGTGGTTACAGCCCTATTCTGGCGTTTCGTGTTGCGGTGCATATCCGCCCTCCGGTCCGACACGAACGCTGCTAGATCCGTCGCAGGTGGCGATGTGGATCAGGCGCGCGCAGAAGCGGGAGGCCGTGTAATCTTTTGGGCGAACCTGTGCGCTGCAATCCTTCCCTATGGGGGGCGTGTTTTGGTACTGGCCCTTGCTGGACCTGTGGTGGCCGGGGCGTTTGGTCTGATTACAACGCTGGTTCAGGTGGGTGTGATGCTGGCAGGAGCGCTGGCCCAGAAACTGGGTCCGAATGTGATCAAGGTGGTGCATACTCAAGGCGGCGTGGCCGTTTTAATGCAGCTGATTACGCTGCCCGTTTTTTTGATGGCCAGCCTGAGCATCCTGGCGTTTGTGGCCTTTACAACCAGTTTATTTATCCCGGTGTTTGCCAGTTTCTGGGCGGGGTATGGCATTACAGCCCCGATGCTGGGCCTGGTGGCTTTGCACCTATTTCTGCCGAGTTATCTGTTCTTGCAGTTCGGATTGATCGCAATCGATCGCGAGGTCGACCTGCTGTGGGCAGCAGTGCTGGCTGTGGCAACATTTGCAGTCGGAAATGCGGTTTGTATTTTTTTCGGCTTCGGTCTATTCGGTTACATGATAACTTTTTTCCTCGCCGATTTTGCAAGGTCGCTGTATGGATCTTTTGCGATCTGGCGTATGAAATCGCAGACGTAAACCAGCCTGAAGGGTCCCAAGATGTCGAAAATTAAAAAGTTCCTCTTGCGGCTTTGGCAGCTTGATTCACAGGTGCGTGGTCATATCGCACTTGCGCGTTTTTTCTACCTGAAAGTGCCAGTTGTCGGGCGATTTGTCGGGATGATACTGGACCGGCTTATCCTGATCATCTACGGTTTTTACGTATATTCCAACACCATTGATGTCCGGTGGCTTGGTGTTGGCCAGCCAAACGGGGTCCAGCTTGCGGGTTATGGAATTTATTCAACAGGCCGCGTCCGCATTCTGGCGGGTGTAAGACTGACTGCCAAAAAACCCGACGATGAAGAATACAAACGGCTGTACAAGCAGAACAAGGTTTTTCAATTCGGTGATAACGTTGTAATTGGTGTGGGCAGCATTGTGTTGGGGCCTTTGAAGATTTGCGACAACGTCATGATTGGTGCCGGTTCCTTTGTAAATAAAGACATTACCGAGCCAGGGATCTATGTTGGCAAACCGCTGCGCCGGATTGCTGAAACGTCCGATGAACAATGGGTTCCGTCGTGGGATGATATATAGGAAGCAAAAAGAAAATTGGTGCGTATGTATCTTTCTATGATTTTTCCATTTATGCAGCGGGTTCCGTAGTTTTCCTGCACACAGCTTTATAGCCTGCTTTCTATTGCAGGCCTGATGCTTCCGACGCAGCCTTCGGGTGGTTTGGCTTGTGAGGGAAGATATCTGTGTGGTAGTATTTGCAAATGCAATGCGACTGCTGGCACATTCCTATTTGTCTTCTGGAAAAAGGGGAAACATCATGCAGCGCATTGACATGATGTCTGCGCAGACGGCTGGAGATTATAAGCCCGCACAGGCAGCCCGCTCGTCGCTCGCTGCCGTTGTCGTACCGGGCCTGTTCTTTTTGTTTGTGCTGTTTCCCTTCACCCAATTGGTGCCCTTGCCCACCTACACGCAACCCTATGCGGTTTTGATGGCCGGGGTTATTCTGATCGGTGCACCGGGTATTTTGGTCGCCCTGCCACAGACGGACCGGATCATGCTTGGTTATCTGGCGGTACTGGGCATTGTAATGTTTTTATTTACTGCGATACAGGGCCTGAAATTCCGGGAAATTTCTTACCTGATCAGTTACCTGACGCCGCTGTTTGCAACGGTTGGCTGCTACTGGGTACTGCGCCGGTACAGATTTATGGCGATGCGGCTGTTGATCGTCAGCATCTGTGTCTGGGCCGGCGTCGGCATAATCCAGAACCTGGGGTTCGCGGACTTTTTGACCTCCTTCGCGACTCACAGCGAAGATCTGGGCAGCAATATCGTGGCGTCCGGACGCGGCGTGCTGGGCCTGGCCCCCGAACCGACGCATTACGGATTTCACATGCTGCTCTTGGGCACAACGTTGTATTTGCTACGTGGACCTTTCTGGGTGGTCGCACTGGCCATGGCGGCGATGTTGCTGCTGGCCAAATCATCGAGTGCACTGCTGGCGATAGCGTTTGGCGCTCTGGTCTGGGGCTGCATCCGGCCGCTGCTGCGGATTTGGCTGTTTGCGGGCCTTTTAGGGTTAGCTATATTTTCAGCGGTCATTCCGTTGCTGTTTGACGACAGTTACCGGATCACCAAAATCATTCTGGCTGTCTATTACCGCGGTTTCGATGTATTTTTGCTGGATTACAGTATCAACGCTCGCCTGTCGGGGATGTTGGCACCGATCTATCTGTTCCAGGAAAGGGCGATGTTGCCCTTGGGCATGGGGTTGGACAGCTGGCTTGCTGCACGCGACCAGATGCTGGCGCAATTCCCATGGATCATCAACATCAGCGGGTCGGGGCCTGCCTCCGGCGTGGGGTTGATTTTGCTGCAGGGAGGGGTTTTCGGGCTGCCGGTGGTGATTTATATTGTGAACCGGTTCGTGTTTAGCTTGGGACGCATACCCGAAGGCGTGCTGACAGCTGCGTGTTTTTTCGTTTTTATGGCCCAGTTCTATTTGGCGGCACCGACGTTCGGGCTGGTGTTGGCGGCCTTGATACTGCGGCGTCAGGAACGCGCATCGAAGATCTGACAGGCGCAGTGTTGCGTTTTCCCGGGGGCCAACGGCCGGTAGATTATTTGCGTTGTATCGTCTCAGAAATAGCTTGCAGATAACCACATCACTTATCGAAGAGAGTTTCATGGTCTAGGGTCAGAACTCATTAACTGGTCGAGCCTGTCACGTCGCCATAATTCACGATCCTTAGTTGTTGGGGGATATCATGAGCAATTTATCTTGGCTGACTGAGGCGCAGATGCAGCGACTGTGGCCCTACTTTCCAAAGAGCCGAGGGCGTGCTCGCGAGGATGACCGCGTGTTCTGACTGGCACTATCTTAATTAATCGCAATGGGTTACGCTAGTGTGATGCGCCTGTCGAGTATGGGCCGCCGAAGACACTGTATAATCGCTGGAAGCGCTAGAGTGATATGGGCGTGTTCGGTCGGATCATGATGGGACTGGCCGAGCAGGCTCCCGACAACAAGACCCTCTCAATCGACGACACCTACCTCAAGGCACATCGTACGGCCTCCAGCCTGCGGTTTAAAAAAGGGCGACGAGGACGCCTGATCGGGCTGACCAAGGGCGGTATGAATACCAAACTGCACGCGATTACAGACACCCGCGGACGACCAATCCGCCTCTTCATCACAGCAGGACAAGTCAGTGATTATACCGTATCCGTCCGGTGTCGGCGCGGTTTCAGGCCTTTTCCGGCTGCCAGTTCCACGGCATGAGTTCGTCGATGCGATTGATCTTGTGATCAGGCAGGCGCTGGAGAACCCATGTGAGCCATGCCTCGGGGTCGACGTTGTTCATCTTGGCGGTCTCAATAAGCGTGTAGGCAATGGCGGCAGCCTTCCCGCCGCCTATTGACCCCATGAACAGATAATTTTTTCTGCCCAATGCTATGGGCCGGATCGACCGCTCACAGGTATTGTTGTCCAGCTCGAGACGCCCGTCGCTGAGATAGCCGCGGGCTTTTGGCATGCGGTTTAGTGCATAGCGGATCGCTTCAGCCAGCTTGGTTTTTCCGGAGATCTTGCGCAGTTGCGCCTGCAGCCAGAGTTCCAACGCGTCGAAGACCGGCTTGGCCTTGGCCTGCCGCAGGCTGACGCGCTCTTCTGGGGATTTCCCCCGCGCCTCCTTCTCGACAGCGTAAAGCTGCGCGATCTGTTTGATCGCCTGTTGAGCAATTGGAGAGCCGGTGCGCTCGACCTCGTCGACGAACTTGCGGCGCACGTGGACCATGCAAGCCTGTTCGCTGGCTTTGCCTTCGCCAAACAGTCCATTGAACCCGGCATAGCCGTCGGCATGAACGGTGCCAGTATAGCTCGCGAGATGGTTGGCGGGGTGCTCGCCCTTCCGATCGACGCTGAACTGATACCAGGCGCAGGGTGGTGCTGCCCCGCACCACGGACGTTCGTCCCGGACATAACTCCAGAGCCGAGCGGTTTTGGTCTTCATTGTGTTGGCGCGCACCTGCAGCTTTACAGGGGTGTCGTCGGCAAACAGGGCTGGTCCTGCCCGGACCAGTTTGCCGATGTGCTCGGCCATGGGTTCCAGCAGGGCCGTTGTGCGCCCAACCCAGTCGCTCAGCGTGGATCGATGCAGATCCACGCCTTCGCGGGCGTATATCTTGGATTGCCGGTCAAGCGGCAGGTGATCGCAATATTTACCGACCAACATGTGCGACACGAGGCCGGGGCCCGGCCGCCCGCGTTCAATCAAGCGGGACGGCAGCGGGGTCTGGGCGAAGGCTTCACAGCAGGTGCAGGCCATGCGGGGGCGGAT
>TARA_R110002051_G_scaffold169520_2_pt1 | contig 13478 bp, 15 predicted proteins | sample TARA_R110002051 | Tara Oceans TARA_R110002051 (sample SAMEA4397023) | marine metagenome | biome: Polar Biome; feature: [MES] marine water layer (ENVO:01000295) within the mesopelagic zone...; material: water (ENVO:00002006), including particulate matter (ENVO:01000060) such...
TTTCGGGGATGATTTTCACACATATTTTAATAATATATGGATAATAATTTCGTCATAAAAACGCATAAATCTTGAATAATATAAATTAAAATCTATTTTTAATTTATATGGTGAATTTTTTTATCATTAGTAATCCAAAATCGGCAAGATATAATGATATAAAAGATAAAAATGATGTATTTAATGGTTTATGGTTTGATGATGATTTATCACAATATTATAAAGATTATAATATTCCTTATAATATTAAAGAACATCGTAAAAATTGTCATATTGCTTTATCACAAAATCATATATCATTATTAAATAAAATAGTTAATGATGATTTATATGATAATGTTATATTAGAAGATGATGCTATATTTGATAAAAATGAAATAATAGAATTTATAAGTAAATGTAAAGATTTGTTGCCTAACTCTATATTATATTTAGGAGGTATGTTCTGGGGTAGATTAGTAAAAGAGAAAAAAGTAGTTATAAAAGATGAAGATAAATCTGCTGGTATCCATATAGTTAAAGATTATTTTAGAATATTAGGAACTCAAGGTTATTATATAAAAAATAGTTATGTAGCACAAAAAATTTTAGATAATATGAAAAATAATAATAATAAATATTATAGTCATACAATAGATAATTGTTTTGTAAATATGAAAATAGATAAATATTATATTCAACCGAGGTTAGTAAAACATAATAGAAAATATAAATCTATAATAGGTAATGATATGAATTGTAATAATAGTCAAGAATTATAATTAATCACTATCATCCTCAATATAAGGAGCATCCTTATGACCAAATGGTAAAGTATCTATATTATCTCTTTTATCGGGATATAATACTATCCTTTTATCATATACAACAGAATATTTCTTTTTCATAATTTTATTTAGAATATCGTGTTCATCTGTTCTAATAAATAAATCATATTCTCCACCCATCCATATTTTAGAAGTATCTTTATTATCTAAACCTTTATTTTCATAATAATATAATTCTTTTACTTCTTCTATAATTTCTTGATGATTAATACCTCTTCTTATAAGTTTTTCATCATCATCATACTCATTATGTTTAGCAGAAACACTTAATTTAAATCCTTTTACTTTTGTGAAGAATTTTTCACCTTTTACCATTTCACTTAATTCATAAGAATAATTTTTAGGTCCGCCAGATACAAATGACCCAACCATTTTCTTACCACCTAATTCATCTGTCCAATCACCCAGATTATCACCTAATTCTAATTGTTTATTCTTATTAGAATTAGTTTTATCATATACATAAATTATACTATCTGTATCAAAATATAATACTTGATGATTTAAATATCTCAAACCTTCATATAATCTAACACGAGCGTTCGCCGTCGTATATGTGGCAAGACCTATATTTGTTGAATAATCATTCATAATATATTCATCTTTCTTTTTCCAACTGATTTGAATTTTATGTTGTTTGATTTCACCTTCTTCCGTAGTAGTATCTAATTCAATCCATTTAATATCATCATTAGTTTCATCTTGAATTATTTTATAGAACGCTGCTTTATTCGTGACTATCTTAACTTCACCTAGATTTATTCTTTGACCAAATTTCCCCCACAACGAATTAAGACATAATTTAGCGACTTGTCTCAATCCTTCATTATAAACAATTTTATCTTTATCTAATCTTATACCCATTTTTTCATAATAATCATTTACATACTTATCTTTACGAGTTTCTATAATAGATACATCTAAATCATCTTCATCCTCAAATACCCAATCGGGATAACCCGACGCTTCTTGTTTAATTTTTAAGAATTTCTCAACATAACCTCTAAATAATGTATTAGAACATTCCTCCCAATACATAATTCTTTTAACACGAATTAATTTATATCCCATATCAAGAGCTAATTTTAATTCATTATGACACCACCGACCTTTCTGAGGTAATAAATCAAAGATTAATTTTTCTGCTTTACGAGGTAATACGGGGATATATAAATCTGGGGGAGCGGTTAATATACAATCTATAATACCAAAGATTTCACCATTTTCTATTTTTTCAATATGAGTGTTAGTAATATCTGCTTTTTCTATTATTTTATAATGTCCTTTAGGGAAATCATCATAATATTGTGTAGTAGGATATAATGATGTAATATCAACATATCTACCTTCTTCATAATTCTTGAAGTTATAAAGTAATTTTAGAGCATTTGTCCTACCACCAAAGAATGACCCTCTTATCCATTCCATTTCTTCTAAATTTCTATAAACAGCGATTTTACTTTCTTTAAAAACTTTCTCTTTTGTTATCGCTTTCTGTTCTTCTTTATCTTCTGCGGACGCGCCACCCCACATTTCTTCCTCTCGTCTTTTAAACCCCGCTTCAAGTAATTCACCATCTTCATCAAAGACATCAGCATCTAAAAACTCTGCTCTAAAAATTGACATACACACAGATGCGATAGTCAAATATCTTAAGGGGTCTATATCCGCTATTTTAATATATAGACTTCTAAATTCTATCATCGCTCTCCTTAAAATATCAACATCAGACTCACAATACTTTTTCATTTCAAGAGCATTATTCCATACATAATTTTCATCTATTTTAGATTGATACCATTTACAACATTCTTTATAATCTTTTTCTTTATAACCATCTGCTCCAAAATCTTCAAAAGGAGGCATAGGACCGATATAATTTATATTCTCTGGAGTATTAAACATATGAGGATAATAACCTTTTCTTAATTCAGTTAAACCGAACATTTTAGGCATATCTGCTAATCTACAAGTTAGAAAATTAAGACTATCAACAAATCTTATATTTAATTTATCTATTGTCATATATGTAATTTTTCTACCATCATTAATAGTATGAGGAACTTCACTTGTTTCAGTAATTATCCATTTTAAGATAAACTGAAAATCATAACCTTTACCATTATGAGCGATAAATGTATATTTTTTATGGTCATCACATAACGCCCATTTACACCAATCTTCTATATTATGATGATAAATATAATCACCTTCTTCACTATCAAAATATTGTGATACAGCATACATAACTCTATGCGCGACTTCACCTTCTTTTAAATAATCTATATGTGTCTCAAAATCAAAGAATATATATAGTTCACTAAAATCTTTTATCTTTTTAGGCATCATATAACATTTATGGTCTGGAGGGACTTTACTAAAACAATTATTACACCAATATTCATTATGTATATGACCTTCTTGAGGAAATCTTTTATAACAATATCTATTTCTACATACGGGACATTTCCATAATTTATCACAATTAGATACACCTTTTTTATTCTCAATTTTATGATTATCTAAACATTGAGATGTTGGGAAAAATCTTAAACATTTTTCACACTGGATATTTAATCTATCATCAAATTTTATACCAATCGCATCACAAGTAGAAGAACAACACATAGGACATTTAAACTTACACTTATGTTGTGTAGCGTGAGGATAATTTGTTTTACATCTATGACAGAAATAATGTTTATCAAATAAACCAGCGATAAACTTATGATTTAAATGATGGTAATGGTCTCCATCTTTTAAAAGATATATACAATTATTCAAATCAAAAGGAGGGACATAATCTTCACTATCCACATCGGGATATAACCGATTACAACTATCATCTAAATCAAAGATAGTTAGTTGATAATCTCGGTCTGAGAGAAACGCTTCAAATTGTTGACATTCGGGGATACCACAAACACCAATAGGGACATCCGCATCTGCGTGTAATTCTTCTGCTTTTTCTTTTTGTAGATTTCTATTACTTCGTCTAATATTTTCCCATTCATAATAATATTCATTACCTTTATCTATACCTTTGTCTTTATTAGGTCTAATAATTTTATGATAATGTTCGTGTCTCCATATACCAAGAACTAATGCTCTCGCCATACATAAATCATCATCACTATTATCTATACAAGTAATCGCTGTTTTATTCTTTAAGATTTCCTCTTTAAGAATATGTTTTTTTGAATTAACCGCTCCACCCACGGGGATTACTAAACTTTCTATAATTATTTCTGTTTCACTATTAAAATCAAAACCATCATAAGACATAACACTTTTCAAAAGTTCAGAATATAATAATTCAATAGACATATCACTAACATTAACTAATTTCGTAGATAAAGGATTATTCAAATATGGGTCATTTAATATAATTCTCATTTTATCCGTAGGTTTAAGACCTTCACCACTTTTTACTTTTGTAATTACATCATCAAGAATAGTTTGTATATCATCTTCAGTTAGATTATTTATAATCCCTATTTTAAATGAATTCTTTTTAGTCCCCCAGAATTTATTATCAGTAGATTGTTTCTTTATAATTTTATATCCTTCACTTGCCGTTTTTATAGATTTCTGTGGTATTTTTCCCTTTACACCAGCGATATCAGTAGTTAATAATTTATCCTTAAATCTAACCATATCAGTAGGAGTTTTAAAAGCGAATAATTGAAAAGATTTACTCGTTTTATAAGAACCATCTTTTAGATGTTTTAATAATGTTTTCTTATCTATTTTTAATGTTTTAGAAATATGTGATAATCCACCTTCTAACATAATATTATTCTTAGCGTCATAAGCGATCATATATTTTTGAGATTTTACATCTTTAGATTGTTTTAACGCTTGACCTACTGCTTTCTTTTTATCAGCAGATTTATAATTCTTTGTCGCTTTCTTAAGATTTTCTTTTTCTTCTTTTTTACCCATACTATATCTTTATTTAGAATTTTATCTTTAAATATAAACTTTGTCTTTTTAACGATTTTTTCTTTTTTTCTTATTATTTTTTATGACTTAATGTGCCTTTTAACTTGCTATGCGGTTGTGGGTTATACCCCTTTTCAAATTTATTTTGTGTTTTTTCAACCCACCACTTTACTTAACAAATATAACAGCATATACTTAACATCTATAACAGCGGATTATAGTTTAGTAAATAGATATTGTGTCTCATAACGACCCTTTCTATTTTTCTTTCTACCTAACGCCATCTCACTAACTACATTATAAGATAAATCTAATTCAGCGGCAACATCTTTTAATGTTGAAAAATCTTTTTCATAAAAAGTTTTATTATTTATAAAGATACTTAAATTCCAGCAGATTTTATGTGTTTTATCTCCAACTTTTCTCATTATTATATCTGTTAATATTACGATTTTATCTTTAAATAATAATGGTTATGTTGAGTAAAATAATATATAATATATAGAAAATGTCCAAACCTTTATCTAATAATAATATTATAGAAGTCCAACTAATAAGAGATTTAATAAAAAAACATTTACCAAGACATTTAGATGTATTTAATACACTTGTTAAAATCGCTGATAAAAATACAAATATAGTTGTAGATAGTGGTGTCTGTGAATATTGTCAGAAAATGATAGATGACAAATCACATAACTTTGATATATATTCTACTGATAGCAATGTCTCCGACGATGATTACGATTTACAATTAGATATTTAGATTTTGAGTTATATTACAATATTTTAAAACACCTCTTTCTCGGATGTTTTTATGATAATAATTTCTTATTGTTTGTGGCGAGATATCTAAATAATAACCCATTTCTTTTATTGTATCACATTTTAGGGTTTTAAATATCTCATTTTTTTCTGGACTTGTAAATATTACACAATACCAGATTAAATCTTTCTTATTACCCATATATATATGCTACATAATATATTTAAATTATTATCTAAGAAGTAAATCTCGTCGTTTCAGCATACATCGGATGTGCCTCAAAATATGCGTCGGGATATGGATTTCCCATATATATATCATTAGCAGTTGATGAACTACTTTCTTTTACGTGAACATTCATTTCATATGTATTACCTACAACCATAGATGTTAAAATTAATTGACCCGCTACGAAGTTCTGGTCTGTTTCATCTGCTCTATGAAATACACGACCACTTCCTAATAATGCGGCACTATCACCCGCCGTAGAATTACGACCATATAACTGAAAATAAATTAAATCACTTGACCCTCCGTGAACCACATAGAAACCGAATTTAAACATATATTCCGTAGATGTAGCAACAAAAGTTATCATAAAATTAGCAAGTATCTCCGCATAAGAAGTCCCTATATCCATTACCGTATAAGTCCCCGTATATATTCTTCTAATTTGTGAAGTCGGTATATGATTTGTAGCAGATGTCATAATACAACTTGTTATATTTGTAGCACCATCGCCCACAATATTACCATTAGCAGAAATATTCCCAGAAGCGACTAATGTCGCAGTATTCATTTGTCCCGCACCCGTTATATTATTCATAGATGCTATATTTGTAGCACCATCTCCATTTAGATTACCTCTTACAGTGACGTTCCCATAAAAATCAGCATTTCCATCATTAGATAATGTTATTGTATCTATAGTCATACCCGCGACTTGTCTTACTATAATATCATCTTGACTTACTATATTCCCCGTTGTTGTTAATGTAGCAGAACCTATATCAGCAATAGAAGATATATCTGTAGAACCATCGCCCACAAAATCACCATTAGAAGTAATATCCCCCGATGTTGTTAATGTAGCGGAACCAATATGACCCGTTGCTGTAATATCATCAGTAGAAGTTAATTGTTCCGCTTGTATAGTCCCCACAGCAGTTATATTATTCATAGCAGATATATTTGTAGAATTATCGCCATTTATATTACCATTAGCAGAAATATTCCCAGAAGCGACTAATGTCGCAGTATTCATTTGTGCCGTAGCAGTTATATTATTCATATTAGTTATATTTGTAGAACCATCGCCATTTATATGACCCTTTGCCTCAATATCTAAGGCAACATCTATACTTTGACATAAAATAGAATTAACAAAAGCAATATTAGTAGCAGTATCTCCGTGAAAATTACCTTGACTTACTATATCGCCCGTTGCTGTTAATGTAGCACAACCAATATGACCCGATGCTGTAATATCATCAGTAGAAGTTAATTGTTCAGCAGTTAGAGTCCCCGTAGTTGTTAAAGATTTAGAACCCATATCTGAGTTTAATGAAACTACACCATCATCAACAGCTATAGGAGCAGTCCCCGTGATTGTCTGTTCATCACCCCATTCTACTTTATTAGTTGTATCATTTTTCTTAAAGACTTGACCCGCTGTTCCTTTAACACCATTTATTCTTACAGCATTAACAGATGAAGGTATATCTACTATATCAGCATAAATTTCAGTAGAACCGCTTAAAGTCCGTGCTTGTTGTTTATTCATATATATTGTAAAACTAAAATTAATTTAGAAAGATAACATTTTTTTATAGTTATTCTTCATAAATGAGTAATAATGAAGATATATTAAGTAGTTCATCTAGCAGTGATGAAGAAATAGCACCTCCTATTGTAGAACAATCTAACAATAATGATGATATAGTTGAATTAACATCATCTATTCAAAAACCTAAAAAAGAAAGAACCGAAAAACAAAAATTAGCATTACTCAAAGCACAAGAAACACGCAAGAAAAATCATCAAAAGCGTCAAGAACAAGATATAAAATCACAAAAATTGGTTGAAGAAAATAGATTATTACTCAAACAAATGGCGATTAACGCTCAAAACAAACCATTAATCACACCTAAAAAGAAGAAGATAAAATCTAAAGTTGTTTATGAAGATGAAACTTCTTCTGATGAAGAAGTTATTGTAGTAAAAAGACCAAAAAAGAAAAAACAACACCATAAGGCGAAAAAGAAAGTTATATATAAAGATGCTTCATCATCATCATCCGAAGAAGAAAGTATTGCTGATATGTCTATTAATGAATTAACAAATAAATTACAAAAGAATGTCTCCTATGAAGAAGAAGAAGAAGAATATCATTATACATTTAATCAACCACTAAAATATAGCGATATCATAAATTTCGGTTAATATATATATATATATATATATATGAGAATTACAGAAATAGATAATGAAGATAAAATTGTTCTATCTAAATTTAATTTTAATTGTGATGATAAAGATGAAAGTATCCCTAAACCATTACCACAAATGCTTAATTTTTTTATGTTAATCTGCGGGAGACCCGGTAGTGGGAAAACATCTTTAATTCTTAATTTAGTCGCTAAAAGAGGTAAATTATATAATAAGAAATTTGATAGAGTTTATATATTTTCTCCTTCACTTATGACTATGAAAAATAATCCTTTTGAAGATTTACCAGAAAATCAACTATATACAGAATTAAACGAAACTGATTTAACAAAAGTTTTAGAAGATATTAAAGATAGTGGTGAAAAAATTCTCTTCATTATGGATGATGTTGTAAATGATATGAAGAAATCTATGGGTGTCCAGACAATATTATCTAAAATGCTTATGAATAGAAGACATCTCGCTGGTAGTGGTGGAAGCACCAGTTTTATAATCACTACACAAGTATATAATAAAATCCCAGCACCTATAAGAAAAACAGCATCACATATAATTATATATCATACTAAAAATAAAAAAGAATTAGATACTATTTATGATGAACTCATAATAGTCCCTATAAAAGATTTTTATGAAATATTAAAATATTGTTTTGATAAAAAACATAATTTTGTCTATATTAATGTGGATAAATCTTATGATAAAATGTTTCATAAGTGCTTCAATAATCTTACATTTACATCTACTAATGAAACTGGATTGTAATTATATAGGCGGATTCCAGCGAATATGATGTAATGCGCCAGATGCTCCGCCAAACGGGGAACCATAATTAAATGCTGCGTGAGCGGCCGCTCGTTGCTGTTGCCTTCTATAATCCATATGTGTATTTCTTTCATCACCACCTATTTTATTATGTTTTTTACCACTTAATTCATCTTGATTTTGATAATGAGTAGAAGTAAATAAACCACTATCATTACTTAATCCTTGATTATTATAGAAAGCATTTGTCGCCCAGTTATCTACACCATAGCGAGACGCTATATTTTTTTCTTGTGGAGTTAAAGGTTGTTGTATTTTATATTCTTTAGGCATTTTATACTATATATATTATTTTATTTATTTATTTCTTTGAGAAGTTTTTTAATTTTTAGGTTCTTTTTTAGGTTTATACCATTTATCCCAAGGAGGTGCTTCTTTTATTAAATCATTTATAGTGGTGACCATATAATTAGTTAATGTTCTTTCCACCTTTCTCCATCCTTTTTCAAATGATTTATAGGGTTCTTTGCGAAAATTATAAGGGATATCTTTATTATCTTTTTCTAATTTTGCTCTATCCTTTCTATATTCTTTTGATAATTCATCATACTTATCATAATAGTATTTTAATTGTGATTTTTCTAAATTTTTACCACCCATTTTGCTTTTTAATGTTCTATGTTTATCTAATTTAGGGAGAGATAACTTCCCGTGTTTAAATGCGTTAGATGTGTTCTTATCAGTTTTATGACCGAACTTATCCTTATATATATCCTTATAATCTTCTAAAATATCTTTCCCAGCGTGTTCCAGACGCTCTTTTTCTTTTTTCACTTTTATGAACTTACTTAATGTTTCTTTTGCTTTTTCTGTTTTTTCTGTTTTTTTCTCTTCCAATTTCTTTTGAGCGAGTTTTTGTCTTATTTTTGATTGAATTATTGTCGCTTTTTGGGCGTGATATTTTTCAAAATCTTCTTTTGCTTTTTGTTTTATTTTCTCTATTAATTTTTCCTTTGCTTTGCCTTCTAATTTTTTCGCCGCTTTTTCTGCTTTCTTTTTTGCGTGTGCCGCCGCCGCCTTTTTCTCTTGTAATGCGGGGAGGACTTGTGTCTTATATATCATTTTTTTCAAAAGATACTGATTTATTACTTCTTTTGCTGCGTCCTCCTTTTCTTTTTGAACGTTTTTAACGACTTCACCTTTTTGAGCACGCCATTTCTTTAAGATAGTTTTTTGTTTCGCTGTTAAACCTTTACCTTTTTTAATTTTTGCGAGTATTTCTGGGTCTTCTTCATCTTCAGCGACTTCTTTTGCTATTTCTTTTATTGCTTTTGCTACTGCTTTAATATCCTTTTCGGATTCTTTATGTTTTTTAGTGATTTCTTCTATGTCTTCTTTTTCTTCTTTTTTACTATTTTTAATTTTCTTTAATTCTTTGGATTTAACTTTACCACCATAACCTTGAAACTTACTATCGGGATAGCGTTTTTTAGGATTTTTTCTTGTGCCTTGTGCTGTATATCCGCCTTTACCTCTACTACCTCTCATATATAGTTTCATCCATAGTTTAGGATTATCTTTATAACTAACTATTTTATTTATATCAGCAATAGTATTAGGTTTATCCTCATCTGTAGGGATTTTCTTTTTATAAGGATATAATCTTAATTGTCTTTTTTCTTTGTGATTATAACCAGTAATATAAGGTATGCCGTCTGCTCTTGCTCTTGGATGTGTTCCCGTAGGAGGACCCACGACAGTCCAGAATTCTAAATCTTTCCATTTTCCCCTCTTATCAATACGACCCATTATATATTTACTATATATTATTATTTATCTGTATCAAAGACAACTTTAAAATTACCTTTTTTAATTTGTAATCCTTTCTGTTTTTCTTTTGTTTTTTTAATAATTTTCTTTTTCTCATTTTTAATACCTTTCTTTGTGATAGGTTCGCCCCAGTGATATCTTGCTATAATAGGGATTAAATCATCTGGGATGCGAGGATAATTATTTTTATACCATAATGCTCCATCTTTTTCATTTGTTATCTGTATGAAACTTAATGGGAGAGGGTCTTTATGTAATTCTTTACCATCAGACCTTTTTTCATTTAAAGTTTCAGCAGATATATCATAATCATATTTATTTATAATTGAATATTCTTTATATTTATTAGGAGGTGTTTTACCGAATTCATAACTACTTCTACTATCTAATTCATTTACTAAATGTATAGCACCTTCTTCTGTTTCATATAAATTAAGATAATCTGTATTACCTTTATGTTTGCGTGGGTCTTTATCTAATGATACTCTAACCTCAAAATCACTTCTACAAACGAATGGATTTTTTATTAAACTCCATTTAGTTTTACCCATTTCTGTGAATACCTTAGATAATTTTTCTCTTTCCTCTATATTTAGAGGTTCTTTTATCTCGGGTTCTGGTTCAAAATTATTAAAGATAATATCACATTTACCCTCTGCTGCTATTTCATTTGTCATATATATACTTAATTAGATTTTAAATTTGATTTTTTAACTGATTTATTAAACATATCTATTTCAACAATATGATTAGATATTTCTTCAATGAGTAAGTCATCTTGTGGATGTTGTTTTAATAAAAGTGTTCTGGTGTCAATCAGTCGCTTACGGACAGACCACATACCCAGTTTATAAAATCCATAATTAATCCCTACTATTGAAGAAAAACCTAATAAACTAATTCCTATAAATGATAGCATTTATATTATAATATAAAAAAAATAAATTATTCTTCTTTTGGAGTTTCTACTTCTTCTTTAGCACTTTCGCTCGCCACTTCTTCTTTTTCTTCAGTAGAACACGCTGGCGCCTCTACTTCTTCTTTAGCACTTTCGCTCGCCACTTCTTCTTTTATAATATTTAAATAATGATGATGAATATTATTAACAATCGGTTGTAGTTTATGACATATTACCTTTCTAAATCTTAAACCTAAAAATAGTCCTACTATAATACTTAATAATGATACTGCTACATATATTAGTGAATCAAAATCAAATATACATTCCGTTTGAGTATTAGACATTTTATATAATATTATATAAAATAATTATAGAAATTAATTACTTCCATATTTTTTATAGACACACCATTTAATTAATTCTTTTAGTTGGTCTAATAATCCCACATTAAATAATTCTTTAGAACATATCTCTATACCTTTCATTATAGAAATCATACAGAATACATCACATTCGTCCCGAGCAAATGTTATATCATTAGAACAAGTATTTGATATATTATGAAATACCTCTATAATATTACATTCAAAACTCATTTACTTATTTTATAATTATATTTTTTAATCCATAACTTTTTATATTTTTTATGATTAACTTTTCCCATTTACTTAATATTAGATTTTATTTTTTACTTTTTTTAGTATAGGTTTTTTTAGCATCCTTCATCGCTTGACTATATTTATAAGCACTATTCTTCTTCTTACCATCTTTATGAGTTTTCATAACGTGCGCAATCCAAGGTGATGTTTTCTTTGCGGGCATTTTATATAATGATAGTATATTTTAAATATTAGATTAAATAATTTTAGTTTCGCTTAACCCCCGAATTCTTCTGTCCCTACATATGGTTGAGGAAATCCTTGAAATTCGGGTTCGGGTTCTGCTGGTTGTGCTACTATTTCTGCTTGTATAGTGGGACTATTAATCATTTGATACCCCCCAGAAATCGCACCTCCCGCAGCACCTACTAACGCCCCAGCACCCATTACAGCACCTTGACCGATTACTCTTCCTACAGCAGCGGATGTCGGTAATTGACCGACAATTTGTTGTGCTACACCTTGAAGCATACCTCCCGCCATCCCCGCCGCACCCACTACTACTGCTTGACCTAATTGACCCGCTCCCGATGCTACGGATGATGCCGCCGAACCCACCGCCTCACCTACACTTGACGGATTTATATTTGAAGGGACTGGTAAGGTTTCTGTCGGTGATACTAAAACCGCAGATGAACCTACTCCCGCACCAGTATCTATTACGGAAGATGAACCTATTTCGCCCTCAGCACTCCCACCGCTTACTTGTGGCGGTGCTGATACTTGTTCATATAAAGTTTCCATAGGAGCACTTTGAGTTTTAAGTGCCCTCTTTCGTGCTCTTTCATCTTTTACATTTTTATCTTGTTCTTGAGATAATTTAAAATGTTTTTCTGCTTCATCACTTACGAACCTTGCTTCACCTTTACTCAAATTACCCGCCGCCCATTTTTTTAATGGTTCTATATCTCTTTTTAATTGAAACTCACCTTTTCTTTCAGATTTTTGTTTAAAAAAAATAGGAGGTAATTTGATATTCTTATTTGGACCGAATGGTTGTGTATATAATGTTGTTGATATACCCGTTTTTTGTCTATCCATATCATACCACGCGGGAGTTGATTTTGCTGTTGCTCCTCTTGCTCTACCTATTGCTTGATAAGGTAAAGGAGGTGTAAAATTACCATATCTACTCGCTATACTCACTGCTGGACTTTTAATTGTCGGTGAACCTTTTGCTGCTTGACCTATCTTTTGTCCCACTTGTGAAGGTTTTACAAATGTCGCTGGCGACCCCGTTATTTTTCCTATATGTTTTGCTTCTGCCTCTTCACTTCTTGGCGTTATAGTTTCACCACTTCTACTTTTTTGAGAACTTCTTAATGATAATGTTAAAG
>TARA_R110002051_G_scaffold98296_2_pt1 | contig 13474 bp, 16 predicted proteins | sample TARA_R110002051 | Tara Oceans TARA_R110002051 (sample SAMEA4397023) | marine metagenome | biome: Polar Biome; feature: [MES] marine water layer (ENVO:01000295) within the mesopelagic zone...; material: water (ENVO:00002006), including particulate matter (ENVO:01000060) such as......
GGAATCTATAAAGAGATGGATGCTGAAGCGAGAAATGAAGCTAGATACACAGGACAAAGTTTTAGAGGAGTAGCTATTCCAGCTTCAGTTTTAACAAGAGCTCAGGACTATGTAGATACAGCAAACCAAAACAGAGTAACAACAATGAGCTTTACGGACCAGCTACAAGGCAATTTAGTTTTAGCAAGTGCAGGTGCGAATTTTTACGGAGGAGTAGAGAATATGAAATTCCCTGTTATTGGTGGAATCACATCAGCGTGGCAACCTGAAACAGCAGGCACTGAAGCAGATGGAGAAGGAACTACAACCAATGTAGTGCTAGAGCCACATAAACTGATTTCGATTGTGAATATTTCACAAGAATCCTTAGTTCAAAACGCAGGTTTAGAGTCAGCTTTCCAAAGAAATATGGCAGCTTCGATTGCAGCGAAATTAGAAACAGCCCTATTATCCAAGGCAGATATTACAAATGCACCACAATCTATATTTTTAGATGCAACAGCGAGTGCAACAGCTGTAGCAATTGCTGATTGGGTAGGACTAGAAACTGATTGTTTGGATGCAGGGGTTACAACTGAAGGAGCTCGTTTAGCATATGTAGGAGATACAGATTCGTATAAAGTTTGGAAATCACTAGCTCAGATTGCACAAGTTTCGCCAGCATACGATAATAGAGATAAAACATTAAACGGAATCTACGCTTTTTCATCAGGAAATGTAGCAGCAGATGGTATATCTGCAAAAGCACATTGTCTATATGGAGATTTTTCAAAAGTACACATAGCCCAATTTGGAGGACTAGATTTGCTTTTTGACCCTTTCACCTATGGTGGAATTGGAATTCCAAGATTATTAGTTACCTCACTTTGTGATGGAGATGCAGTACAAAACGCAACTTTTCAGAAATTGATTCAATCATAAAAGGTAAAATAATTGTTTTCAAAAGGAGGATTTTGGGGTTATTTCGAGTGTGAAATACCCCAATATTCCGACCTTTGAGAATAGTGCCTAAATCGATTGTAAGGCATTTTGAGGGGAGTTTGTAAGCTCATACACTAGGTTTGAAACGGATATACCTAAAACAAAAGATAATCGATTGTGTGCAAAATGCAGGGTAAGGAATTTTGACCATTTTAACGCATAATATTTATTATGTAAAATAGAAAAAAGGCAAAAAAAGAGGTTTTTTAACCCTATTTGAGGCAAATAATTTTAGAAAAAATGAAATATTTAACCATAGAAACATACCATAATACGCCAATTGTAAGCACTGCAGATTTGAAAACGCACCTCAGAATTACATTTACAGATGATGATTCTTACATAAAAATGCTCGAAAGAGCAGCAGTTAGGATGGTAGAGGAGTACACAAATCGGTTTTTATTACCAACCGAATGTACACAATTCGGAAATTGTTTTTCAGATTTAGAAATCCTTTTTAAATCTCCCTGCGATGGAGATATAGACCCTGTAGTTTCTTACAGGAAAGATGGCTCTTGGAGTGTGATAAGCCACAGCGACATAGAATATGTTTATGACTTACAGCCAGCGAGATGCTACGCACAACCATCATTTTCACCACCAGGAGCAGATGATGTATTCCAAGCCTGGAAAATATTTTACACCACAGGATACAAAACCATACCTGTAATTCCTGAAGCACTAATACAGGCAATAAAAATAATTGTTGGAGACCTCTACGAGAACAGGCAATCGGTTATTGTAGGAAAGATGGTTTCGGAAATTCCAAAAACCTCAACATATTTAATGAATCCATACAGAGTACAAACACTATGATAACAATAGGAGAAATGGACACGCCAGTGGTATTAGAAAAACCGACCTTTAATGCGAATGCTAATTATGGAGGGACAGGAGCTCAAACTTGGTCGGCAATAGACCCTGAAATTTCTTCTGTTTGGAGCTATATGTTTTACCGAGGAGGAAACGAAAAAGATGAAGGAGAGCAACAAGTGGGTGTACAAAAGGTAGATTTTTTTATACGATACGAAACCTACAAAGATACAATCCAACCAACCTGGAGAATAAAACATACTTTGAGCTCCTCCGACAATGTTTATTTTTACATAGAGAGCATAGCACACATCGATGGAAGGCATAAAATTACAAAAGTAACAACAACAATGAAGGATAACAACCCTGTAGTATAATGAATTTAGCAAACTTAAACGCTGGGAGGGTTATAGGCAATCGTAGATTAGCGAAAGCTTTGCGAAAAATACCCTATAAAGTAAAAAAGAATAAATTTTTACTCGCAGTTTTTAGAGCTGCAGCGAAACCGATAATAGCACAAGCACGGATGGAGCTTTCCAAATACCACGACACAGGACAATTAGCAAAATCAATAAAAGCATTTTCCACCAAGGCATCCAGGAAACTACCAGCTATTTATGTAGGACCAAAAGCAACAGGAGGCTCAGCTAAAAAAGATGCACAAAGAGGAGGTGGTTTTTATGGAGCAATGCTAGAATACGGAACACCCACAGCATCAGCACGACCATTTATGAGACCAGCCTGGGACAAATCTCAAAAACAAGCCGAGTCTATTATGCTAGCAGGAGTACAGACAATAGTACAGAAAATACTTTCACGAGAAACCAAAGGAATGAAACGATTATATTCTTAATGAGAACAGGTGCAATCATATACCCAATTTTATCAGGCTATGCAGGGTTGACAGATTTAATACCAGCAACTAGAATGTTTGCTTTGAGAGCAGAATTACAAACGCAAGCACCATACCTGGTATACAGAGAGATAAGCTCAATCCCTACAAACACCAATGGAGACACAATCGACACCAGTTCCAACCCAAGAATAAACCAGCGTTCTATACTCGATGTAACTAGAATACAAATTTCAGTATTTGCAGAGGATTATTTTAGGGTAGAAAATGCAGCAGTAAAAGTAAGAGAGGCACTAGACAGAGAATGGGGTGCAGTACCAACCCCCTATAATAATGATATTTTTACAGATTCGATTGTGTACGATAATTGCAATGATGATTTTGATGATGACTACGGACAGGATGGAATCTATATGAAGCACCTAGAATTTACAATAAGAGTACGACAAATATATATAGGACAAACATTTATAAATTCCTATGCTTTAGATTTTGATGGAGTGGATGACTATGTGGATTGTGGAGACAAGGATATATTTACACCAAATAGTTCAGGAGGCAATAGAGGTTTTTCGGTTTCCTTTTGGTTAAAATTAAATAGTGGAGCAACAGCGAGTCAACAAATAATTTCTAAAAATGGAGCAGCAACCCAATATGAATGGAAAGTTTTTACAAGGAGTGATTCTAAATTGAGAATGGTAGTTTATGCAGATGATAATATTTCAAATTTTATGTACCTCGAAATAGACACAGCTTTAGCTGCCGACCAATGGTATCACATAGCATACACTTGGGACTTAGGAGATACAGCAGCAGCGTGGACAGGATACATAGATGGAGTAAAATGCACCGATGGAAGTGGAGCTACATTTGCAGATGGAGGCACTTGGTCATCTGTAACAAATACAGGAAATAATTTATATTTTGCAGCAGAAGGAACACCAGTTTATGGAGAATTAAAATTAGATGAAGTCAGCCTTTGGGATGATGAAATTTCTGAAGGACAAATCGAACTAATCTATAATGGAGGAGAGCCAGTAAGTTTGAATCTAATGCCGATCGTACAAACATATTTAATAGGCTGGTGGAGAAATGGAGATGGAGCAACCTACCCTACCATTCCTGATGACAGCGAATTTTATAGCAATGCAGGAACAATGACAAATATGATAGCTGGAAATATAATAACCGATGCACCCTAATGAGTGAAATGAAATACATAATAATACCAGCAACCGACTTGGATGAAATAAAATTTAATCAAGTAGCCGAAAGCAAAGACACCATACGCTACAAGCTAGATAATAGCGAATTTATTGTGAAGGTACAAGGAACAATCCCTGTAGATTTGGAGAGCTATATTTCGTACACGCATAGCGAAATTATAAACCTAATTAATAACCCAGCAAATGGCTGGATAGAACAACATTAAAATGCCGACAATAACAACCATAAAAGAATACACTAGAGGCTCAAAAACTTTTCCTATAGGAACAGAAATAAAAGTGAGCTGGGACAAAGCAAAAGAATTAGCAGATGCAGGAATTTGTGAGCCACTCAAAGCAAAAAAAACTAAAAAGAAATCTAAAAAAATAAAAGAAGATGGCTACGATAGCAGCACAACAAATAACTGAGAATGGAACAATAGCAACCCTAACAGCCACAGCAGAGGCTGGAGATGTTTTTTCAAATGATGGGACAAGTTTTATTTATTACAGAAATGGCTCAGGAGAAAGTAAAACAATAACTATTACAACAATAGTAACAAGCACGATAGACAATCCATTGTATGGAGATTTAACTAAAGCAAACGCTACGCAAATTGTGGCTAATGGAGAGACAGCTTTTATAGGACCTTTCCCAACAGCAGCTTACAATGGGGATGATGGAGAAGTAACATTTACCATTACCCCTTTTGATGAAGGAGTAGATTCGGTAGCAATTTTATATATATAAAACCAAATAATAATTATTAAAAAAGAAAAAAAATGGCAACAGCAGGAGTAATAAACGGAACACTCTTCGGAGTATACGCAGCAGGCACACAGGTAGCTTTCGCTACTAGTGCTAGCATCAGTATGAATCACAGCCTTCGTGATTCGAGTACAAAAGATAGTGGTGGTTGGAGAGACCAACTAGAAGGACAAAGAGATTGGGAGTGCTCAGTAGAAGGAATGTTAATTTTTGAAGATGGAGGTGCAATAGCAAATCTGACAATGGATGAGCTATACACCAACTACATTGCAACGAGAACAGAATTTACTTTAATGTTTAGTACAGAAGTTACAGGAGACCTCAAATGGACAGGACAGGCTTGGATGACAAGCCTATCTGCAGATACACCGAATGAGGACAGCTCGACTTGGAGTGCAAGTTTTAGTGGCAACGGAGCATTAGTACAAGCAGCAGTATAGTAGGAGATAGAGGGATTCCTTTCTGTTCTTTTCTTAGAGAGCAGATTGGATGAACTCTTTTTTATTAACTTTAAGAAAAGAAAAAAATGGAATACGAATTAGTAAAAATTGCAGACACAACTTATCCACTCTACTTTGGATTTAATGGGTTAAGAAAATATTGTGCATTAACAGGGACATCCCTCAATAAACTAATGACACTAGGAGAGGAGATGACTTTAGACCAGGCTCTCCACTTAGTTTTAGTAGGAATAGAAGAAGGGTGCAGGAAAGCAGGCAAGGAATGTACACTTACAATTGACCAATTAGGAGATATGCTAGATTCCGATATGACAGGACTCACCAGAGCTCTAGAAGTTTTCGGAAGGCAAATGGGACATAACATAGAACAGCCCACAAAAAAAAAGGAGAAAGTTACCAAGAAGTTAAAAAAGTAACTTGGGATAATTTGGAGCAAATTGCATTTTCAGAATTAAATATGACACCTGAAACGCTATACAATATAACTCCACGGAACTTTTTGAATGCACAAATTGGTGCAGGAAAATTGTATGCACAAAAAGAACAAGGAGAGTGGGAACGAGCTCGCTGGATGGCAGCAGTAATTATAAATCCACATACCAAGCGAAAAATCAGCCCAAAAGATATCACAAAATTTCCTTGGGAAAGAATTTCAGAAAGTAACGCAGCACCAAAAATTGACCTTGAACAGATGCAAAAGCAGGCTGAGTGGAATAATGTAATATTTCAGAAACTACAAGAAAAATTAAAAAATAAAAAATCAAATGCCTAAAAAAGCACTAGCATCATTAAATGTTGTACTCAACGCAGTAACCTCCCCACTATTTAGAGGACTAGCATTAGCATCAAAAAGGCTAATAGCTTTCGGAGCAAAAATGAAAGCAATAGGTAGAAGTATTTCGATGAGCTTTACTTTACCATTTGCAATGATAGGAGCTGCAGGAGCTAAAATGGCTATAGATTTTGAAAAGAATATGACCAAGGTAAACACCCTGGTTGGAATTTCAAAAAAAGAAGTAAACGCATTTGCAAAAGATGTTATGAAACTTTCCACCGACACAGCCCAAGCACCAGCTGACCTTGCCGATGGACTTTTCTTTTTAACCTCAGCAGGACTACGAGCTTCAAATGCAATGGAAACCCTAGAGGCTGTAGCAAAAGGAACAGCAATAGGATTAGGAGAGCAAACCGACTTAGCAAAAGTTTCGGCAGCAGCTCAAAATGCTTATGGTAAAGAAACGATTACAGCTTCAAAAGCCCTAGATGTTTTTGGAGTAGCAGTACAACAAGGAATGTTTGAAGCCTCAGATTTGGCTGCAGTTTTAGGAACGCAGCTAGGAATGGCATCAAGCCTTGGAATTTCTTTTGAGGAGACCAACGCTTTTATTGCAACCTACACTAAAACAACAGGAGATGCTAATGCTGCCTCTACAAGTTTTGGAGGAGTGATGATGGCACTAGCAAAAATAACACCCAAGCAAGGTCGAGCTCTGACAAAAATAAGTATGAATGCCGACACCCTCCAAACAATGTTAGGAGAGCAAGGACTACGAGCTACCCTGATGCATTTGAAAAAATCATTTGAGGAGCAAGGCGTACCCTTAAGTAAATTTTTCAGTAAGAGCCAAGCACTAAAAGGAGTACTTGGAGTGCTAGGAAACCAAACAGAAACTTATGGCGAGGTGCTAGAGGCGATGGGAGATTCTGCAGGATTTGTAGATGAGGGTTTTGAAACCCTAAGTGAAACAGCAGGATTCAGATTAAATAAAGCATTCAATAATTTGAAAAATACTGCAATGGAATTGGGTACTCGACTGATGCCAATTTTTGAAAGTATAATCGGATTTTTTACAAAAATAGCAGGAGCATTTACCAAGCTAGATGAAGGCAAAAAGAAATTACTATTAGGAGCAATGGCTCTGGTTGCTTTTTCAGGACCACTGATGACACTAGGAGGAGGACTGCTAAGTGTTTTAGGAGCATTGCTTTCTCCAATAGGATTAGTGGTATTAGCACTAGGAGGTTTATTTTATGTTATCACAAAAAATTGGGATTATGTGAAACGGATTTTTGTGAACTTTGTAAATTATTTTATAGACCTATATAATGAGAGCATAATATTTCGAGGTGCAGTACAACTTGTAATTTTAGTTTTCAAAAATTTATGGGCTCAGGCAAAATTTACTTTTGGTGCAATGAAAGGAATTGTCTCCAATTTAATAACTACCTGGATTTCACAATTTAAAGCCGTAGCAAAAGTAATCGCAGCAGCATTAAAATTAGACCCAAAAGGAATAAAAGAAGGAGCTAAAGATTATATGAAAGCTGCAGCAGATGGAATAAAAGGCTCTGCAGAAGTAGTAAAAGAACAAGCAAAAATACTTGGAGATGACATAGCAAAGAATGTGGCTGATGCTATAAGCAACACAATGAGTAGAGAAAAGATAGAATTTATTACAGAGGACCAGGTGCAAGCATCAATGGATAGTTTGAAAGATTTATTAGGAGACAAATTCCAACAGGCAAAAGATTACCTCTCAGGACTGATAGGAGGTGGAATGCTTACAATGAATGAAGAAGAAGAAGAAGAAGAAGAAAAAAAAGGAGATGATGGAACAAAGAATCTACAAACATCTTTAGGTAAAAAGAAATCGCTACTCCAACAATATTTGGATTGGGCAAAAGGTGGATACGAAGGACTCGTAGGTAAGATAAGCGAAGCCTGGGCTAAAATAGCTGAAGTGGCTGGACAGGCTTTGGGTGCAATAAGTGGGATGTGGGATGCCCAGCACGAGAAAGCAATGACCATTATGAACAATGAAAAAACTGAAGCCCAGGAGAATATGACAGCTGAATATGACCGAGAGGTAATGAAAATAGAAAATAGTGTTTCAAATAAAGAAAAACAGGAGGAGATGCTAACTGCCCTGAAGGAAAAGTACGATGCGAAAAAACACGGAATAGATGAAAAATTTTCGAAAAAAGAAAAAGAGCTAAAAGCTAAAAAAGCTAAACGAGATAAGCAAATGAAAATAGCCGATGCGATAATGGGTACAGCAAATGCAATAGTAACAGCTTTGGGTGCAGGACCAATTGTAGGTCCAATACTTGCAGCGTTCGTAGGAGCTTTAGGTGCAGTACAAATAGCTACGATTGCATCAACCCCAATTCCTATGGCAAAAGGTGGTTTGGCATTTGGACCAACCAACGCTATTGTAGGAGACAACCCAGGAGCAGCACACGACCCTGAAGTGATAGCACCCCTCTCAAAATTACGACAGATGATGGGAATGAATGTAGAATTAAATGTAGCAGGAGTAGTAAAAGGTAGCGACATTTGGCTCTCGAATGATGACACCAGCATACAGAGACCACGATATATATAATGGCATACAATAGAACATACTATTTTGATTTTGACTCGTACAATGGGTACAGATATAGATTAGAATTTTTCGACCAAATTGCAGGAGCTACCTATTACGATAGAGAAGGGATACTAGGAAAAAATCCTGTTGAAATGAGCTACGGATCGGATGGCTCAGGAATTTACGCACCAATAAAAGCGTCTACACTTAAAATAGAATTTATAGTACGAGATTTTATAGACCAATCCTACATAAAACAACTGAGGACAGCGAGGACAGAAAGAGATGTTTATATTCATTTATATAGGGAATGGGTTAACGGAACAAACGACCCACAATACGGACCACTCTGGACAGGGTATTTATTAATGGATTTATCGGAGGACCTAGATGAGGGTTTTCCAACCATCGTAAATTTGAAAGCCGTAGATGGAATTGCTAGTTTGAAATATTATGATTTTGTATTGCCAGGTACAGCTCAAAGCCCTAACCATTTATATGAGGGATCTGAAACCTATCGCCCTACAGCATCGAATGCTCAAGCATCATCACGAACATTTGTGGATTGGATTTCAAAAGCACTAGAGTATGCTGGAATTGCAACAACCACAGAAGGAAGGATAGGCACTCCAAAATTTGACATTTGCAATGAATGGTTTAATGGGAATATGGCAAATACTACAGCCGACCCCTTAATGAACACGAGGTGCAGACCATACCAATTTTACAAACAAGAAGAAGGAGCAGATGGTGTAATGAAATGGAAAGCAATGAGCTGCTACGATGTTATAAAACACATTTGCATTACTTGGGGAATGAGGTTTTTACAATGGCGAGGTCGGTATATTTTTGTACAGATAAATTCTTACAGAGCCGATGAGACAGGAACAACAATAAACCCTACGAATATTCGTAGATATAGTTATACAATGGCTGGAGTACAATCGACCACCTACAATCATCTAGGGACTTGGTGGACAAAATACAATATTTTATTATGCACAGGATACGCAATTACCGACTCAGGACAGCAAAGATTAAAAGGAGGAGCATACGGAATACTCCCAAAATTCAAAAGGGTTTCGGTAGATTATTTGAATGTTAGCGATATAAATCATTTTACGGAATTCCCTTTATTGGAAGATCCTTGGTACACCTCTTTACCACCAAACAGCACACATTACAAAGATACATCCATAGGGGTTTTTGATAACCTAGCACCAGCAGGTGTAGGACAAACTTTTTTTAATGAAATATGGTTGAATTTTATAAATAGTAGTGGACATCCAGCAGAGATGCAGATAGATTATACGATGGTAGCTCGGCTAAGTGGAGCAGGAAGCTGGGCATACCACCTACGATATAATTGGACAACCTTTGTGTTTGAGTGGCTTGCACTCTCCCCAGGTGTAACCTGGCAAAGCATTGGTTTTGGAGGAGAGGCACAAATACCCCAGGGTCAATCATCACAAAATATTTCAATTTTAGGAACAGGTCTCCAACAATTTATACCATTCCACGCTTTACCAGTAGCATACCAAACAGCCGATGTAGAACTTGGGTGGATTACCAAGGTGCATTATTTTACAACTCCCACATCTCTTTCTACCGACTCACACGGAAATGTTAATTTGATAGGGGTTAGCCAAACAGCCAATGATCCTGAATCAATGCAAGTAGGATACACAAACACCATTCCAAATTCAGGAATAGGAAGTTCTGTATTATCACCAATAACAAATGGAGCAGTAGGGACAACAAATACAATCGTTTCGGTGGTACAAACAGGAGATGATTCTGCATTCCACGAAGTAAAAGGAGTGCTTTGGGGAGATGCTTTCAGCTACCAATCTGCAGGAGCAGTAGAAGTTTGGGATGGAGGAGCTTGGGTAGAATCAGGATATACAGGACATTGGGGTAGAAATACTCTAGCAGGAAGTTCAGCAATGGCAACCCTACTAGCCACCGAGCATATGGGGAGACAATTTAAAAATGTAAAAACTTACAACGCTAAATTTGCCCAAGGAGAGAGAGGAAAATATTATAATGATGGCACAGGAAGTAGACCAAATTATGCAGGACCACTTTCAAAATTTTCCATTCCAGGAAATAATACAACAGGAGTAGTAACAGCAGATTATATAATGCACACAGGCTCATTCAATTTAGCAAAAGATGAATGGTCAATGAAGCTATTAGAATTTAAAGATTTTACCTTAACAGGAACAACAACAAACACGATTAGTTTGAGTGGAAATAATTCAGGAAATGTAGGGAGTGCATCAACAATACCAGGAGGAGGGATACCAGGTACACCTGCTGTATCTCCAGGAGCTCGAATGTCTAACCCAAATGCCCAAGGCACAGGAATACTAAGAGAGCAAGGAAGAAATTTATTGAGAACGATTGCAAGAATGAATGATTCGGTAGGACCTAATGTTGGCACAGGAAGTTCGGAAACGATAACTGAATTACCAATAGTAGCAATAGGAACAGCCCTCCTGAAAGTAGGAGATAGAATTTCAGTAAAAACAATGTTGAAACAGAACGATGAAGATGGAGGTACTAGAAGTGGACCTGATAAATATAGACAAAAGTTTCAAATTAGAACAGACCAAGGAGCATCAGACACTACCCTCGAAATATATGAAGCCACAATATATTCCACTATTATTCCAGGAGATGTGATAAGCATAGATGAGGACAATTTGATAGCCCAATACCAAAGAAAAACGGAAGGCACGATAGCAGGATTTGAAGTGGATGCAGATGGACTTGAAAAAGGTGGTATAGAAATAACAGGATTCCTAGATTCCGATACGATGGCTGGAACAAGTGCTAACAGCCTAGCAACCTCAGAATCAATAAAAGCCTATGTAGATGCACAGAGCCACGCAACCGACCCTGAATATTTAATGGCAACAACAACAGGAACAGCAACAACATCCACAGCCGATGGTGAAGCATACGCAGTGATAATACCATTTGATACAAAGGCTGTACAAAGTGCAGGAGGAGATATTTTCATTAGTGAAATTGCAGGATTAGAAAATGCTATCGGAATAAATTCTTCCGATGGCGTATATGAATTTTTGTGGAATGTAGCAACGGACACATACGCATCACCACAGAGATTGTTATGTGGTATAAAATTGCAGAAAGGATATGATGAAGAAGGAGGTGGCGAATATATTTGGAGTGACATAAACCCAACACACACATACAATTACAACAGAGCTTCTCCAGCAGCACTTTCAGAAGCGTCGAGCTCAGGAAGTATTTTAATTACTCACAATCCTGAAACAGCAGCAGCCTATCGATTGGTAGTTTGGAAAGTAGAAAGTTACACAGCAGCAACGACAGGAATAACAATGACCAACGGAACACAAATAACCATAAGAAAAATAACTTGAAAATTGAAAGCAAAAATGATACAAGAAATAGCAGAAAGATTTTGCCCTCTAACAATCGCCCTGAACATAGGAGCAATAGGAATTAGTATGACAGATGTAGAAATGATAATTAAATTAGCCTCTTATTCGGTGGCAATAATTTGGACCACGCTTCGGATACTAAAAGAAATAAAAGATTGGAACATAAAAAAAAAGTAGAGACAGCAGATGCAAATGTAAAAGTAGAAATACCAACTGCAAATGTAAGAATGGAGGTAAAATTTAATTATTTTACCTATGAGGAATTTGACCAGCCAGGAATACCAGGCTCAGGCAAAGAGAAAATGGACACGAATCTAATAATGATACTCGATAATATGAGACACCGAAGCCAGCTGGCGTACAAAATAAATTCAGGATTTAGAACGGAGGCATACAATGAAAAAATAGGAGGAGTAAAAAACAGCTCCCACATAAAAGGTAAAGCAGTAGACATAGCAGCACCTGATAGCAAAACAAAATTTTCAATAATAGAATCAGCCCTACATTTTGGAATACAAAGGATAGGGGTGGGTACGAATTTTATTCACATAGACATAGATGACATAGACAAGGCAGCGAAAGTGTGCTGGACTTACTAACCAAAATAATAATAACCAAAAAATAGAAAAATGAAGAATTATATTATCACAAAACTTTTGACATCAAAAAAGGTGTGGCTAGGAATAGCATCCATAATTATTCCGATAATAGCAAAAGCACTTTCGGTAGATGAGGAAAGCATAAGCCAAATTTGGTGGAGCTTAATTGCAATGCTTGGAGGACAATCGCTAGCAGATTTTGGTAAGGAATCAAAGAAAAAATAATTGAAGCAATACCGACCTCGGCTCACCAAATACGAGAATCGTTTAGTAGATGAATTTAGGAATGGCAAAAATGTAGGAATCATAGGAGACACACACGAGCCTTTTTGTTTAGATGGCTATAAGGAATTCTGCTACGAAACTTTTTTAAGATTTGGATGCACCGAAATTGTACACATAGGAGATGAGGTAGATAATTGTGCCCTCAGCTATCACGAAAAAGATCCATCAGGATTGAATGCAGAGAGTGAAGCTGAAAAAGCACTAGCCAAAATGGAGGGGTGGTATAAAACTTTTGACAAGGTAAAGGTTTGTGTGGGCAACCATTCAGCCCTACCTTTTCGGAAGGCTTCAACTGCAGGAATACCAAAAAGATTTTTGAAATCCTATGAGGAAATTTGGCACGCACCGAAAGGATGGGAGTGGAAACTCCAATGGGAGATAGAAGGGGTTTTATTTGAACACGGAACAGGCTCAAGTGGAATGAACGCTGCACGAAACAGAGCAGCAGCAAATAGACAAAGTACAACCATAGGACACTGCCACTCATTTGGAGGAGTGAACTATATGGCATCAAGGAACGATATTATTTTTGGATTAAATGTCGGATGTGGAATTGACAACTCGGCTTATTCTTTTGCATACGGAAAGCAATTTCCTAAAAAACCAACCATAGGATGTGGAATAGTTTTGGGAGGCAAAACAGCACTTTTTATTCCAATGGATTTGGGAGCAAAAATATACCGAAAGTAATAAGTTGCCTAAAGTT
>TARA_R110002051_G_scaffold272955_2_pt1 | contig 13451 bp, 20 predicted proteins | sample TARA_R110002051 | Tara Oceans TARA_R110002051 (sample SAMEA4397023) | marine metagenome | biome: Polar Biome; feature: [MES] marine water layer (ENVO:01000295) within the mesopelagic zone...; material: water (ENVO:00002006), including particulate matter (ENVO:01000060) such...
TAATATATTCTCTAAAGTTTTTACAGATAACAGATGAGTCATACCCCCAAATTCAGATACATCCATACAATATAACATTAGCCAATCTGGAGTTTCAGGTTCTTCATAATATGCATAATCTGTATGTAATGGTTGTCTTGTATTTGAAGCAAAATAGTGATATAATTCTGGGTTGTATTTTATATCTCTTGATTTAGAAACTTCATCGCTTCCATTTACACTTATTCTTTCATCTACATATCCTAAATGTTCGGATAAATCATTATATAACATTCCATAATCTTGTTGAGGAACATTATATATGTGGTATGCTACATATTCCCCCCAAACTTCATCCATTCTACTTTTTAAGTCTAATTTTGATTTAGACATATCTATATGGTGTAGTATTTTATTCATATTAAAGTATAATTATTTAATTGTTGTATTAGTTTTTTATTGTTTATAGTTTCTAGCATTGAAGAACTACTTAATCCTTTTATAAATTTTAAATTAACCCCATGTAATAAAAATTGTTCCTTAGTATATAAACTTTGACCTCCCTCGGGATTAATATATTCCATTGAATCTTCTAATTTACATATTTCTATCAAATTTAATGCTTTATCATTTTGTTTTTGATAATTTAACTCTGAGGATTTTTTAAATTTAGTTTTAATCCCTAATTGTTTACAGTATGATTTTATAGACAGTATAGCTAAATCAGAAATTGTTTTTGGTTTTTTTGAAAAAATTTGGTCAATTATTGTTATATCTTCTAAATTGTAGTGAAATGTCTTTATTAATTTTTCCATATCCCTACAATCCCAATTAACTTCAACTTCGTTTATTTTTTTATTTGAGGATGGTTTTATTAAAGGAATAGTAAACCTTTTCAATTGTCCATTTATATTAATATAATTTCTATGAATCCACCCCCCCTTTATAAAATTTACATCATCATAAAAAATAAAAGTATCTACTTCTTTAATTAGTTGAAAATATCCTAAATAAGGAGCAAAATATGGTTGCATTATAGCTATCTTCATTCCTGAGTGTAAATTTTAAATTTACTTAAATCAGGATACCCATGAGTTACATCTTTATTTTGTTTTTTACTACCATCAACATTATAAAATTGTTTTATTAATAGTAATCCTCTAGTAGATAATTCTGGCATCATGTAAAAATTCCATCCCAACATATCAAAATTATCATCTTCATAAGCACATTCTCGCCTTCCACTAAACCTAGCTCTTTTAAACCATAAATAAGCATCATAGTCATCTGTTAATATAGCTCCTCCCTTAGATAATTTTAAATGTTTATAAGGTCCTGTAAATGAAAGACACATATGAGAATTTGGAATATACATATCCGCTGTGAATCTAAGAGCTGAATCCCATACCTTAGATCCTTTTAATTGGTACGCCCCTGTTAAAGTTTTAGTATCTAAAATTTCCCATTTTATTTTTAACCCCGCATGTATTATTTCACAAGGAACTGATGGGTATGTTCTATTAGGGATAGTTAATATTTTTGATTTTATACTTTTCTTAATTTTATTTTCATAATACAAAGCTAAAAATAAACCATTACTCATATTATCTATAGCTACAGCATGTTTTGCCCCCGTATATTTTTCCAATTCACTTTCAAATTCTTCTGTTATTTTATAAATTCCGTTTGCCATTATTCTTTTTTAAAAATTTCTACACATAAAACATTTTTATCATTAATCATGATTAATCCCCCATCCTCAGTTTCTAATTTGGTGAATTGTCCTTGTTTAATAGTTTGGGTATTAATATTTTCAAATGTACGTTTTTCTCCACCCACAAAATGAATTATTTGGGTAACTATTTTTCCTTGTTTTTTTAGCGAAGATTCTAGATCCATTTTACTTGTATTTTATATTTTCTTTTTTTCAATGCTTTGGTATCTTTCATTTTGCATTTCCTGTCTGTCGATTGTTTTATTATGTGTAATACTCCATTCTTCTGATAAAGGTAAAGTGATATATGTTTTATAACCCGAAATCATCCCATGTACTTGGTGTCCTGTCCATTTAATAGAGGAATCATTTTTATATATTCTTTTTTGTGAGTCTGGCCAATTTACCCATCCTTTTTCATTTACATTCCATCCCCATTTTTGAATATGTTCTTGAGTTAGTCCTGCTACTAAATTCTTCCTAGGAGTAATAAATACATCAGCGGAATTAGATTCTAATACTGCTTTTAAATTTTCAACTAAAAACTTTTCTGGGATTTCATCCGCATCTAGTTGGAAAATATAATCCCCCTTACATTTGCTATTAAGATAATTTTTGTTTTCTAAAAAATTTTGTTTAAAATCAAAAGGGTAAGAGGTACAATCACTTTTGTATTTTTCAAGTATTTGTTTTACTTCATTAGTTACTCTATTTTGATCATAAACAATAACTATTTCATCTTCACTTTTAATAATGTCTTTTAAATAAGTAATAAGATTTTCTAATTCCTTATCTTCATTACAAACAGTTAAACCATAACTTATTTTCATATTTTGTATTTTTTGTATTTTTAACTAGGTAATACCCCAATATACGAAAGAGCTTCCATAAAATCACGTTCCTCAAATTGTTTCATTGTAGTCATGTCCATTCTATACTCATAATATTCTCCTTTTTTTCCTTTAATAGGAAATTTTTCTTTTTCTTCTTCTGGTATTTTTACTGCTAAAACAGAAGCCCATTTCCAATTATCTATGGTAGATCCATTAGCAAATACCATTCCTTGTTCTAATAAATTTACCGTTGTAGGAAACCATACTTGACCATTTTTATCCTTAAATTGTAAGTCTTTATATAGTTCAGGTATAGTTTCTAACTGTTCATCGTATAATTCTTCACCTTCACGTAATAAAGTGTTTGATTGAAAACCACAACCATAACAATAGTGATTTTTTATATCTTGATTTACTTCTGTAATATAACATGCATCAGATCCACATCTATCACATATTCCTAATTTGTCTGATTCCATTTTATGTTTTTTGTAGTTTAGGTAATTCTAGTTTAATGTGTTGGGGCATATTTCCAGTTTTTTCTTCTAAAATATTGCCCAATTTTTCTTTCATAGCTGTATAACTAAAGTTTTCTTTGGCAAAATTTCCTTGTTTTTTACTTTTGATACTCCAGTCTTTATAATTTAAATATATTGTTTTGAAAGCATTATTTAAGGCAACTACATCTATGTCAAACCATTGAGATTCTTTAACTAACCATTTATTAGCTGCACTTGGGTGGACATTGTGTAATTTTCCTTGGATTAAATAGCTCATATCTGGTTTAAGAAAATCAACATGACCTGACCAACCTGAAGCTATTATTGGTTTTTTAGTTTGAGTAAATTCAAGTAATGGTCTACCAAATCCTTCTCCTTTAGTAGCACTAACCATACATTTTACTTGAGGGTGATTATATAATTGGTTCATTTCCTCATCAGTAAGATCTCCATGAATTAAATATATTTTAGGTAGTTTTCCTTTTATTTGAGCTTTAATATTATTTATACTTTTTAGTATTTGTTGTCTACTAGAATAAGAAGCACTTCCAACACTTGTTTTTAAAATTAAAGCGGGTTGTTTTTGTTTATTTTTAAAGGTTTCTAGAAAGGTTTTTATCATTACTCCTATATTCTTTCTATCATGACCATAATCTCCTTGAATCCACATTCCAGTAAATAAGAAACAAAATTGTTCTTTAATCTCAGGTAAATCTAGTTTTTCAGTTGTTTTGTTATAAACCTTTTCATTAAAACCTTCAAATAAAACCTCCATTGGTAAGTCTTGATTTATTGCAATCGGACGTTTTTGACCTGTTTTTTCATCTTTTTGTTCCCACTTGCTAGCTTTAAGAACATTTATAGTATGTTGTGATGAACCTAATACTAAATTCATTCTATTACACCCTTCTAACCAATCCGCAGGTGCTAAGTTAGATTCAATTCCTGCTGTAATACCAATATTAAATTTTCCTTGGGGCATAAATTCATTAGGTATTGTTATTTGCACCCAAATATCAGGTTGTTCTAGTTTACCTGTTTCAGGAGTTATTAAAAGAGGATTTAAAAAGCCCCACTCTTCTTCATGGTCATCTATAAAACCCCAAGGTGTATCCCCCCATCTTTGTTGTAATACTTTTACATCGTAATCACCTAACTCGTGAAATGCTTTAACTACATCTCTTCCTCTTGCTCCATATCCTGAATATGTGTCTACAGGGCAACTTATTATAACTGTTTTTTTCATATTAATATACTAAATTGTGTGTTTGAGTTCTTAAAATATCCGCTTCGTCTGTGTCTATTACTTCAAATGTTTCTCTTGGTTCCCAAGTATTAAATAATTTTTCTGTTAAATCAATAAACCTTTTACCTTGATGTTCAGCTGTAAATCCTGCTTCATCACTAATTGCCCATTCTCTACCTTTAAGTCCTAATTCTTTTCTTTTCTTAGGTCCTAAATCATATACTTCTCTTATTCTATCAGCTGCATCTTTAGCTTCACATCTATCATCCCAAATATAAGGAGTTTGAGGTGAACCTTGAATTGATCTAGAAGTTGGATAAACTGGGAATGCCCATTCTCCATGATTTTTATACTTTCCAGTATTATTAGATGGAATTTCTGGTGTTGGGGTAAACCATTTCCCTTTGTTATCTGCAAATCTCATTTGGTCTTGCATACCTCCAGTACAATTAGCTATAATAGGGTTACCTGATAGTATTCCTTCGGTTAGTGTTAATCCCCATCCTTCATTTGATGTTAAAAGAATTTGACAATCTGTTATGTTGTATAAATGTCTTAATTGTTGGATTTCCCATCTTTTTTGGTCGAATATAACCGCTTTAGGGTATTTACCATCTCCAAATAATAATTCAGCTACAGCTTTCAAATCAGTTCCGGCATCAGTTACTAATTCAGTATGTAATAAAAACCTACATTTATCAGCTTTTTCTTGTGGTAAACTATCTAAAAACATTCTAAACGCCCATAATGTATCCGGAATTTGTTTTCTTCTAATATTTCTGGAGTTGAAAAATAAACAGAAATCTATTTCATCTTTTCCAAAGAAATGTTCTTTCATCTTTTCTAAATCCTTGTTTTCTTCTTCGTTATATTCAGATGCAGGTTTGTAATTAGTATGATCTAAACCATGTGGGAGGTATTCTATAATCTTATCTGCTGCCTTATCTCCTAATACAATTTTATTAATATTTACAGTTTGTTTTGAAATCCCCATCAGTAAGTCACAGGATTCATAAAATTCTTTATTATATAAAGGAGCTGGGTAGTCATCCCAAATATTTAGATATATAATTGGAATATTTTTTCTAATTTCGTTTTCAATAGCAAATAACCAAGAAAAATATCTAGGGTCTGTAAATAACATTATAGCATCTGGCTTTTCGTATTTTATTAGTTGTCTAACTAATGTAGAATCACTATATCCATGTACTGGGTATAGGGTTACGCTTGGATCTTCTATTCCTGTTTCTTCAGATAATTGTTTATCTAATGATAGCTTTTTTCCTTTGTCGGGGTGGTTAATAGCTCCTGCTATTTGTACCCAATTGAAATGTTGGCATGTTTTTTTAACAATTTGTTGGGCTACTGTTGCTACTCCTGAGTGTACTCTAATATCATCGCATATTAGAAGTATTTTTTTCCTACCCTCTTTGGGAAGATACTTATAATCTTTATTAATCATGTATTTGTTTTTTTATAACTCTAAATTGTTGTGACTGTTGATTGTCTTTCTAAATTCATCATCTGTAAGATACAAATGAATAGCGCGGTCGGCAAGTTTCTGGAAGGAAAATTTACGTTTTACGCACTCTATTTTGAAATCTTGGAATAAATCACTTTGGATTTTAACACTGGTTAGTGTTTTTTCTTTTTTATTAATCATAATCTTTTATTTTGTTAAAACTTCTTATATATACATATTGTATGTTCTTATAAAGATGCACCTAATCCGCATAGTTTTTTATCTTCTTTAAAAGCACAGAAAGTGCAGTTCCATTTACTTGGGTTAGGTAACATTTCTTTTGTTGAGTGTTTGTTTTCTATAAAACATTCGCTCATAAATTCTTCTATTGCTTTAGTTGCTCTACTTATTTTTATTTTACCTGAAGGGGGAGAATACATTTGAAATCGCTTCTGTGGGAAATCTCCTTCTTCGTATACTTTCCTCCTTGTGATAAAGAACTCAATATCAATATTTTCTACTGGGACTCCAAATTGTTCTGCAAAGAATTTTTTATATAGTATAAGTTGGAATTGCTTGTCTTCATCTTTCTTGACATAATCTAATTTCCAACCATTAGTAGATGTTTTAATATCTATTATTTTAAACTTATCTAATCTTTCATTGTACATTACGATATCAAGATAGCCCATGAATAAAACATTTGGATTATATTTCATGGGAGCCATTAATATAGGTGTTTCTATTCCTACTAAATGCCAACCTCGTTTAGAAAAATATTTACCTCTGTTCTTTTTTAAGTAATTTAATATTTCAACTCCATCTTTATAAAATTCGCTTAATTCACCTGGGTTAGAAAAATGTTGGGATTTATTTTTTTTATATTCATCCTGATAGTGTTCTCTAATTTTATTTTTTAATAATTCTAAGATATCTTCTCTATCAGCTGCTGCAGCACTTGTATCATACATTACTTGAATATAATGCTGGAATGCTTCATGTAACGCTTTTCCAAATACAGTGTGAACACTTGGTTTATAAATCTTGTGACCGTCTCTGTATTGTAGTGCCCATTGTTTAGGACATTTTTTCCACATAGAATATTGTGAATATGAAATATTCTTCTGGAAGCCGTAATTAAGTTCCCTTTTAGGGGTTAATTGAATTTCTTTTACTATTGCAGGTGTTTTAGCCATTTATTTTTTCCACTTATCACGTCCTACTAACATACCAATTATACCATAATTAGCTACATCAATAAATGTGTCTTCCATTCCTTCACCTTTAACAAAACTTCTACCATTAGTAAGTAAATTTCTTAATCTGGATATCTTGTCTGTTAATCTAATTGCTAAACCCGTTAGTGAAAATTTCTTATCATTTTCATTTGTTAGGTCTCCTCCTAGTGAAATGTTTTGTAAACCATAGTCCATGTGTTTAGCTGCAAACATTGCATACATTTCATCTTGAATATCTTTAAATTCTTTAGATAATTCAGGGTATTCTTTTTCAAAAGTTTCTATTGCATCCATAATTAAAAAGGTAATTCAGTGTCTTCAAAATATTTTCTAAGTGTCTCTAGTTTATCATCTGCATCTGTTAGTAATGTTAATGCCTCATCTGCATCTTTCATAAAATCATTTGCTGTGTGGTCACCAATTCCTACTGCTTGGTTTTCTAATAAATCTAAAGCCATTAATGCTCTTTGTCTATCGGCTTCTGCCTGTGATGTTAAGGCTTGTATAATTCTACTTTTTTTCATGTTTTCATTATGTTTTGATAAGCTTTTTCGTACACTTCTTCTTTTTTTAAAGAAGGGTAAGCTAGTTTTATTTTATTAATTTCTTCAAACATTTCATGTCTTTTGCCAAGTTCTTCAGCGCTATATAAAAACTCTTCTAGATTACCCATTTATTATTTATTTTTTAGATTTTCTTTCTTTTCTTGAAGGTTTTTTCTTCTTAGTTTTAGTAGATTCCTCTACTATAACTTCCTTTTCAGTATTCATAGTATTGACTACTGATTGTGAAGCAGCTCTATTGTTAGTAGATTTTTCTTCTTTAGAAGTATTCACTTTAGATGAAGCAGCTCTATTGTTAGTAGCTTTTTCTGGTCTATTTGTATTTACACTAGAAGAAGCAGCTCTGTTATTAGTTACTTTTTCTGGTCTATTTGTGTTTACTTTAGTTGAAGTAGTTTTAGTTTTTGGTGAAACTGGGGTTACTTTTACTACTGGTGAGGGTTTTACTTCTTTATTGAATACTGCAGGTTTAATAGGGTTTACTACGGTTCCTTTAGTATTTTTAATAGGAGTCGTGTTTTTCTGTCCTTTTTCTTGTGCAGAAAATGAAACAGCTGCTAAAAACAGGCATCCTAGGATTATTGATTTTTTCATATTATTTATTTTTGAGGAGAGTTTTTATTTCTTTTTTATCATAACCCATTTCTCCTAATATAATGGGTATTTCTTCTTTAGTCATTACTGCAATATACGAAAGAGCATCTGATTTTCCAACTTCATAGTATTTTGCTATACATTCTATTAAATCTTTGTTAACGGTTTTTGTTTGTGATTTAATATATTTAAGCCATTCCTTTTTCTTTGGAAGCATTTCACGGTAAAAATTGTATATTTGTTTCTTCATAGTCGGTAACATACTTTGCGCGTAATCTGCGATTTTAACGTGATTTACGTGCATACTAATGAATCTATGCACCATATATGAATTGAATTTTTCCCAGTCGTTATCGCTAAATTCCGAAGCGGGTGTCTTATACAACGTTATATGTTGTAACCAATCAAATATATTTTTTATTTTATCTTTTTTCACCATTATATACCCAGATTCCTATTAAACTTAGTCCTATTATAAACGTAGTTCCTACGGATATCATATTGTAATGTCTTTGTAATCTTCTCTAATTTCTTTTGGTAAAGAATCAGCTATTATTTTCTTGGTATCTAAATCATAAAATACAGGTATTGGAAGCATTGCATCTTCATCTGTTCCTGCTACGAATTTTGATACTTTTCTTAATATAAAAGCTTGACCGAATAAATGTCCACCATCGAATCCTTCGATTGCAGTTGTATTCTTAAAATCAATGTTCATTTTTTGTTGTTGAGTACTCATATTACTTGTGGTTTTTTTATTTCTATTATATGTGCTAATGCACTTGCTATATTTACTTCTTTATCTATTCTAAAATTTGAATGATATTGATGTTCATTCAATGTTATGGCTATACTACCTTCTCTACCAATGGCATATTCGCTAGCATGATCAAATAATGCTCTATATAGTTCCTCAAAATCACGTACTTGAGAATCGGCTATTATCTGTCTTAATTTTCTAAAATCGGTTTTCTTCTGTTTTAATTCCTCGATTATTTGTTTAATATAATTAGATGATACTAAGATTGATTCATCTACTACTAACTCGTTATTAACGGTTGATAACTGGATAGTGTTTAGCATCTTTCGTATATCCGGATGATGTTTGTTAACTATGTTAGCAAGAGCTTTAATTTCAAACTTTGTTTCTTCCTTGTCTAGTATCCCTTTTATGTGTTTTGCCACCTCTTTTTTACTTGGGGGTACTATTTTTAGTACTTGACATCTTGATTGAAGCGGATCTATTATTCTTTCTACGAAATTACAAGTGAGGATGAAACGTGTAGATCTTGAAAACGTTTCTATTGTATTTCTTAGTGATGCTTGTGCTTGGATGGTGAGAAAATCCGCCTCATCAAGGATGACAACTTTAATCTTTTTAAACGATATAGTGCTTGAGAAACTTGTGACTTTATCCCTAATAGTTTCGATGCCTCGTTCATCACTAGCGTTGATGTAAAGGTAATCACATTCCAGGTTATTAACAATAATCTTAGCAAGCGTAGTTTTTCCAGTCCCGCTAGGACCGTAGAAAATAAAGTTTTGAATATCATCTTGGTCTAGATATTTTTGTATTTGGTTTTTAATATGTTCATTTCCTACATACTCTGTTAGGTCTTTTGACCTATATTTTTCAACTAAAAGTGAATGCTCTTTAGTATTCATCGCCATATATGTTATATTTCTTTATTGGTTCAGGTTTAACTTCTTCTTTGGTAGTTTTGATAGCATATAGTTTACCATCTAAAGGAGCTAGCCTATATTCGCCCTTGAAGTTAGTGCTCATTAAGTAAGCTTCCAAGGTATCTGTTAGGGATTTATGAATAATCTTCTTTGAGTCGTCTACTAGAGAAAATCTATCCCCTGGGGGTACTCTAGTAGCTATTAACTCATTTCTTTCTATAACTTCTGTTTTCATATTTCGTCTTTAACTACTGTTAGTAAACAGCAGAATGTAAAAAATATTATTTTTATAATCATAACTTTACATCCCCATTCCCATCATAGATGGGTCCATTTGAGGTTGTTTATTTTCTTCTGGTTTTTCTACTATTGTAGCTTCTGTTAATAATATTGTTCCTGCTATTGAAGATGCATTTTGTAATGCGCTTCTAGTAACCTTAAAGGGATCAATAATACCTGCACTTTTTAAATTAACGATTTCATTCTTTTTTATATCATAACCTACCCAATCCAAATATTTTGCATCTATAATGAGAGGTTCTATATCTTTCATTTCATATCCCGCATTTTGTAGTATTTGAATGAATGGTTTTCTACACGCCTCTTTAACTATGCTAATTCCAAAATCAAAATCAGATAATTTGTTTAATTTACTGTCTGGGAGTTCAATTTCATTTGATGCTCCTAATAGAGCTGAGCCTCCGCCGGGTAGTATTCCTTCTTCAATTGCTGCTTTTGTAGCATGTAAAGCATCGTCTACTCTGTCTTTTTTCTCATTCATTTCAGTTTCAGTATTTCCACCTACATGAACAATTGCTACTCCACCTACGAATTTAGACATTCTATCTTGTAATTTTTCCATTGCAAATGGTGTATCAGCTTTATCTATTTGTTTAGATAATTCTTCTACTCTAGCTGTAATAGCATCTTCAGACCCTTTACCATCTACAATAGTTGTTTTTTCTTTAGTAATAGTAGCTACTCTAGCTTCACCAAACCATTCCCAACTGAATTTTTCTAGTTTCATACCTTTTTCTTTACTGAATACTTGACCTCCAGTTAAGACAGCTATGTCAGCTAATATTAGTTTTTGTCTGTCTCCAAATTCAGGAGCTTTAACAGCACATACTTTTAATGAACCTCTCATTTTATTAACAATAAGGGTAGCTAATGCTTCATTATCTACGTCTTTAGCAATGATTAAAAGTGATTTATTAGTGTTTGAAACACTTTCTAATATCGGTAGTAATTCTTTTACTTGTGTAAAAGTATGATCTGCTATTAAAACATAGCAATCATCTAATGTAGTAGACATCGTATTATTATCAGTAACAAAATAAGGGGATTTATAACCTCTACCAAATTGCATTCCTTCAACAGTTTCTAAATAGGTTTCTCCAGTTTTAGATTCTTCAATATGAACAACACCTTCTTTACCTACCTTTTCCATAGCGGTTGCAATAAGCTTACCTATAGTTTTATCATTATTAGCTGATATTGTGGCTATTTGTTCTAGCTGTTCTTGGTTATCTACTTGTTCAGTTATAGTTCTTAAATTTTTAACTACATCTTCAACACCTTTATCAATTCCTCTCTTAATGTCAACTGCATTTGCTCCATCATCTAGTCTCTTTAAACCCGCTTTTACTATTTCTCTAGCTAATAGAGTAGAGGTAGTGGTGCCATCTCCAGCATTATCTGATGTTTTAATAGCTGCTTGTTTAAGCATTTGAACACCTAACTCTTCAGTTGGTTCTTCTAATGATATACTTTTTGCTACGGTTACACCATCTTTAGTTGATTGTGGTGTTTGGCCTGGTTTTGAAATTACTACATTTCTACCATTAGGTCCTAATGTTGATACAACAGCGTTTGCTATCTGATCAATACCATCAACTAGCTTCTGTCTAGCGTCAGGTCCGAATTCTATAATTTTACTCATTTTTAATCTAGGGATTTAATTGCATCAAAGTCTTCATCTGATACTTGGGTTTGTTCTAATGCATCTTCTACAGATGTGATACTATTAACTTTTGCTAATATTTGATTTTCAGAGCCAATATAATACTCATCTCCTTTATGTTCTAACTTTGTGAAACCTACGGTTGGTAATATTACTTTATCTCCAATTTTAATGTTTGTTTCTACAAAACCAATTCCTGCTACTTGCCTTCCAGGGCCTACAGCAACTACTTCTCCATGTTCATTTCTGTCTTTACCTAAATCGGGTACTACAATTGAACCGTATTGAGTCTCTTCTTCTTCTTGAGGTTTAACAATAACGGCATCGAATAATGCTTCTAATTCCATAACTTAATTTAATTTTACGTTTGTGGTTAATATAATGATAATTTTTTAATAAGCAAACCTAGGATGCGGTTTTCTTTATTTTATTGTTACTATTTTTGTTTTTTTATCTTCGGATGTTGGGATGAATAAATGGAGTAATCCATTTTCCATTTTAGCTTCTATTTTTGATAAATCAAATTTAGCTGCTACTTTGTACCCTAATTTAAAAGACCTTTTTGCTAGACCTTTATAAATGTACCCAGTTAAAACTTCTTCTTCTGATGGTTTGTCATAAGAGATATTTAAGTTATCTCCATCTACGGAAATTTTAATATCTTTTTTAGATAAACCCGTACAGGCAATCTCAAAATTGAGACCATCATCATCATAGAATATATCTAATGGGTGGGGTTGTTTGTTTTCTAAGGTTGTTGGTTGAAATTTTCCCTCTAAGTTATAGAGGTTTTTGAATAAAATGTCGAACGGTGTTCGATCGTGAAATAATGTACTCATATCATTTAGTTTTGTGGGTGTCTTAACTACCCTGTTATTAAATTACTAAGCTCCCATTTTGGTGAGCTGTTTGTGCATCCTAAGTTTGCATCTATACATATATAAAAATTATGAAATAATACCATCCTCTGTAGGAACCATGTAATATTCGCTTTCTATAACACCATCTGTAAAATGTAAATACATTAAACCTGCGTTAGATATTTTGAATGTACCTTCATCCATATCTTTATTTGCATTTAATATAGTCTTTAACATATTAGAGTTATATTTAATTTTCATATGCTCTTTGTTTATAACACCCTTTAATTGGTATGTTATTTTATTGTTGTGCCCTATTTCGTCTCCAAATATAAGTTCACATACATCCATATTATCTAAATCTTTTGTAGTAGTAACTAAAAATTGTTCTACTTCTGACATTGCACTTTTGGCTCTTAAAATATTGCTTATTTCTTCACTACTTAATTGTAGTTCAACATACCAACCATCTACAGCTTTGGCTGTGCCTACTTTTCTGATTAGTAATGGATCTGATAGAGCGTATTCTAAATTGAAGTTTAAATCTGCTATTTTTAGTTTAGTGATAATCTCCATTTGCCTTTCTAGATCTAATATTAAATCACCATTACAAATTGAAATTAAATTAGCTAATTTTTTAGTGTTGTATATTGCTAAGTTAGCATCTTCCATTTGAAAATCGTTACATTTAACTGATCCTAGCACCATATTTGATGGGGCTACAAAATTAATGTTTAATTGTTTATCTTCAATTTCCCATTTAATCTGTTCTATTTCACCTAAATGGTATTTAGCTATTATTGATTGTAATTGTGT
>TARA_R110002051_G_scaffold32786_7_pt1 | contig 13451 bp, 27 predicted proteins | sample TARA_R110002051 | Tara Oceans TARA_R110002051 (sample SAMEA4397023) | marine metagenome | biome: Polar Biome; feature: [MES] marine water layer (ENVO:01000295) within the mesopelagic zone...; material: water (ENVO:00002006), including particulate matter (ENVO:01000060) such as......
GAGAATGGTCTTACCGACATTCTCTGAGACAATTACCTCAAATTTCTTGGTCATTATTCATAATCCCTTATTCCGATGACATACGGAAATCTCGGTACGCCATCTGGTGTTAAGCTGAAATACTTAATGGTGGCTAACTTCCCGATCAGACCACCTCCATCTTCGTATGTGGTCGCCTGCTTCAAGAGGTCTGCTAGGTACTCAAAGTTACCTTTAACATTGCTGTTAAATAAAATACCATCCTCAGTCTTGAAGTTGAAGTGACCGATAGTACCTGCTCTGTTGCCTATGCCCTCTTTCCATCCCAGAATGGTATACTCTCCATCCTGAAACTCTTTTCTCTTTAGTAGGGTCTTTGATCGCTTATTCTCATAAGGTTCATTAAGACGCACCATCTGACCCTCGTAGCCTTGTTCTTGCCATTGACCATAGAGTTCGTCTAGTGTCACCTTGTTTGATAAGAAGGTGTCAACGGGAACAATATATTCCATGAGACACACGCAATTCTCGCTCCACAGGTTAGACCTGATAAAATCTGTTCGTTCTTTGAAACACATTGTGCTATCAACCATATCATAAACATGATACTCAATAACCTTAGCCTTCTCTAAACTTTCTTCTGTCACATTAGTCCTTCTAACGTGATGACAGATAGCATTGAAATCATTATCAAATTTGTCACAATACAATTCACCATCCAATACTACATCTGGATTATAGGTGAAGAACTCTTGTAGTGACTCAAAGATGTGAGGTACAGATACAATGTCCTTGCCGGTTCTGGTTTTCAGACCATCTTTAGTTGCTATACAACGTATACCATCCAGCTTGGGCTGTGCATAGACAGGGAACTTTACTTTATCCTCATAGTCCTCCCACTTCTTAGCAAGCATGGGTTTAACAAAGTCAAGATCATCTACTGTATCAACACCTAGAGCGTACTCACCAGACAACTTCTTATCCCACTTAGCCTTAGCCTGTACTTCTGCTTGTTCCTCGTCAGTAGTCTCGTTAGACCTACCCTTATTCTTACCACTACAGTAAGTCCACTCATTTACCTTTTGCTTGCCGCCCTGCTTACCTGACGTTACCCTAAAAGCATTGTCTACTACTTCAATAGACCACTCCTGAATACCGCCATCTGATCTTCGTTTAATTAATGTTTGCATCTTAAATTCCTGTTTTATTGTGTTATGCTATCATTATAACATACTTATCGTCAATGTCAAGGTAAAACTTTAGAGAAAGCGAAATTATTTTTACATTTCCTAAAAAAGTTACACACTCAAGTATGTATCCATTTTCTCACGCATCTCATAGTTTTCTTCTGTATCTTCTTCTGCTACTACTGGTTCTTGATGATCTTCATACATAGTATCCCAAGCAAAAGCCTTTTTGCTAAACTCCTTTAGCTTTTGGTATACCTCTTCATCCGTATACCCTTTTTCCCAAGCATCATCACCAAAGGCTATCTCCCAAGTATCTTCTGCAAACATCCTGTCCAGTACGACCTCGTGTTTACTTATAGTTCCTACATATCTATCTTCACTCATTTTCAATGTCCTTCCTCTGTTTTGATAATTCCTGTATTCTCTTTTCTAAGTCTTCTACTTCCTGTCTACAATAAGCATCTTTAATGGCTATCTCACAAGCCTCTATTGCAATGTCAATATAAGCAATTGAATCACTCATTTTGGTTCCTTTGTTCTTTCATTGTACTATACTAATCGTCATTTGTCAAGAGGAAACTTTAATTATTTTGGGAAAAGTTTTTTGAGCAGTCTCCACAGGTTCCTGAAATTAATAGTTGTCTTTGCTCTGAGTGTAGATAGTCTAAGCAGTCCTGAATCAACATTCCGTCCTTCCAAGACTGAACATCATCTGCATCGCATGTAATTTTGCTATTTTCTCCACAAATGTCACAGACAATATCAAAGGTAACAGGAGTATTAAAATTCCACTTAGGCACTATATTCTCCAGCTTTTGTATCAAACGAAGCAAGAGGGGGTGGAACACTCCACCACTGAGGTTCTTCACGATCAGTCCATACACACTTAAAGCTCTTGCGTTTGTTTACGTTGTAAAAGTGTCTGTAAGCAGATACGCTACATTCCTCCTTGAACTCATCAGGCATACACTGTGGCATCTTAGTCATTGTCTTATCTGGTATGTCGGGAATATTATCCGCACACCACTCTATGAGGGATTGACTAGCGTGAATCTTTCCGTATCTGTGTGTATATTCTTCGCATAATGCAAGAGCATGAATAATCATCCACTCGTAATTAGCTTTGGTAGACCGAACCCAGATTGTCGAAGGGTGATTGAGGTGAGCCTGCTTGTAGAACTTCTCAGGGCGTTGTGAGGCGGTCGGACACGCATGGTGAGCCGTGCAAAGCATCTGTGCTGACTCAAGTATCATCTTTACAACATGCTTGTCACACTGAGACTGTGCCGATTCTACTGGACATTCTGATAAATAAAATATGTTCACTATTCTTCCCATTCCCAGTCCATGAGGTCTAAAATAACTTCTTCCGTGTTCATCCTGAAATCACTCTCGTCCATAGAAGAGAAGCCTCGTTCATTAGCATAAAAGAAATCGTCTAGGGTGACTGACGGAGAATCCTTACAGCCCGTAGAAGTTGAGTATTCTAAAGCTCTAGCAATAGCGTCCCTTTCGTCTTCTCCTAAGATAATTACTTGTAAGTTTCCTGACTTGACATAATACTTATTCATTTTTTTTCCTTAAGGCTGTGGGTTAGCATCTATTAGTTCCTCAATCTCACTCGTTATGCGTATCATCCTACCATGTGTATCGGGCTTTGTCAATCTATTTCTTAAGGATTGTTGTAAAATTTTTCGATTTTCTATTTCTCTATCTTGCATTGAGTGCGTTGTGATGATCCATTTAGATATGACTCTGCGAAAACATTTGTCTTGGTCATCATAGAATAGGCTTATCCAATACTTTCCCTGCCTATATGGTGTTATTTGCCTTCGGTCGCTGTGGTTAGCCCACGTTACCCTGTAGTCCCTGACTATAAAACTACCTGACCTGTACCAACTTCCTGTTTCTTCCCCTATATTATTTTTTTCTGGTAAAAGAACAGGATATTTCCACTCCCACCAGATAATTTGGGTCATCCTTTTTCGTATCTGTTTTTTATCGTCGATTTCATAGATATGATTTATTTCTACAAAATCAGATGAATCCTCTATTACTATGTTCTCTGTGGGTGAACTGTCAAGCAGTAAGGTTAGGTAGAGGAGAAAAGCATACATCTCTATTCACTTGAGGTTGAAGGAGTTATTTTTTCAATAGCATACTTTAATCCTTCTATTGCGTCCTCAAGTCTAATGATCCTAGTTTCCAATAAAGCGTTTTTGTGCTTTAGATCGGCACAGGCAGCTTTTAGGTTCTCTTCTTTAATTCTCTCAGGTTCTATATAGCCCGCATAGCCTGCATAACGCTTGCAATCATCCATTCTTTGATGCCTCACCCATTATTTTTGTAACTTTTATCTTATGTGGTTGCATATGTAGTCCTGTATTATCGCTGACATATGACTCACCCATGTATATGTATTCTCTAACACTAGCTTTATATCTCGGATATATCTTTCTACCTATGATTCCACAGCTTCTAGAACCTTCATCAATTACTTCAATAACTTCAAATTTGCCCTTATGCCCCATTGAAATTTTCATCGGAGAGCCGTCTGGGTTTCTTTTGTCTTTACTTAAGAAGTAAGTTCCACTACCAGAAAATACTTTTATTTCATCCTTTGCCTTAAGGTTACGCCAATTTTTAGCCAGAGCTTCTTGCCGCACATTCTTCTTAATATAAAAAACGTGTTTACAACTCTTACATTTGCTGACTCTGGCATGAACCAAAGCATTGCAATTAGGACATTCTTTTTCTGGGGCTTTCCTTTTCATATTTTTTCCTCGTATATCATCGTAAAGACTATAATGTATAACAACATTGTAACACATATTATACCATTCGTCAAGCTCTTATTCAATAAAAAAAACAAAAAGTTTGTGCAAGCGAACAAGATGCAGAGATTTTTACTCGTTCTTATTCTCATTTTTTAACATATCCATAAAGACATCGTAATCTATTTCAAATTCAATTTCTCCATCCTCGTCTATATACACTTCCACCCCACTGTCCTCTATCTGGGATAGCCTTTGCAGATCGAGGAATAGGTCGTCTTCCACACTCAAGTCATTTGTCTCTCAAATTTAGAGGCCAGCTTAAGAGAACTCCTCCAAGCCTTCACCTGTGTCTCTTCGTCTGTATATGAAAATGGATCTCCTATCCTGTACTTTTCACCTCCGACCATTGCCCATACCTGATATTTTTTGTCAGATGTATGATGTATCAAACGTATTTTCCAGCCCATATCTATTACCTCTTCTTGATTCCACTCAATTTAATTCTAATTACAAACAATTATACATATTGTCTGAAATTAAGTAAAATTAACTATAGGTTTATATACCCCTTTACTCAGAGTAGACGGCTACTTTTAAAAGAATAAAATAGTGGCCTATTATGTTTAGGGGGCTGTAATGCTCAGTGTTGTTATACGTATAGCCTTATATTCTATTTTTGCTGTTTCTTGGGGGTTTTATTAACTTTTATATATATACCAACTTAAAAACAATTCAATTATATACATAGGGGACAATACGAATACAAACCACCCTGTGCCAGAAAAATCCATATGTTTGTATGCCCGTATATTCTGTTTTGCACCTCTTCCGAACGAAATAAGCCAAATAAAATAAAATTCCGGCGAAAACTGGGTGAAATACCCGCAAAAGTACCAAAGAAAGAGGGGATGTTGGGCGCGTAATCCCATTATAACATAAGTATCGGGACTTTCAAGACAGTTCTTTAATCTTTTTAGAGTAAAAGCCTGCGGAAATTTAGCAGAGTATTAAAAAACTTTTCACAATAAGAAATTTTGTTCTTGAAATTCAGTCTCGCCGGTAGTATGATATAAGTACATCCGGTATAGAATATTTTTCTTTCCTTAGATGCTATTAACAATCTCATAAAAGAATAACATAAACATGGGGTTATAACATATACTCAATAAATACGGTTTACATACAATTATACCTTAAGGAATCAAATGGGGTATTAACTAATGATAAAAAACAAACAGATAAATCTAACGGGTTATGCTTTTTACAAACTTTTAACCCTAATTTTCTTTTTCCTGTACATTTTTAATGTTTCGGGGACTTTTTATGAAAAATTACCTACGCTCATGATTTTTTCTCAACTTATTGCAATTGAGGGACTCATTACGGCTAGGTTTGATAGTATAATAGAGTAGGAATCACGGCGGTTAATCTTCAATTTATAATTAACATTCTATACCAAGAAGACCATACCGCCTATTACAGCGCCCTTAATAGGATTGGTTCTAGTAGAGCCTTCAGGGAAATCCTATTGTCTGTACTTCCCTGTACGGGTCGAGGGCTTTAGTTGCCGCTAGTCATTTATTTGACCTGCGGGGTGGTGGTGGGAATTTTTTTATAAGTTTTGAAAATCTCGGGAATATCTCGAACATTCAAATAAATTTATGAAACTGGCGTGCTATTAACCACTGCTTAACCGAGGAAGGTACAAGAGGTGATACAATGATACACAAAGCAAGAATTATTTTAGCTATTCCTTTTATGGTGCTGGCCGTTTTTTTTAAGACACTTTACGTGGCGGCTTTACCGGCAGATATTAAAGAGGAGGGGAAGACACTTATTTAAAATCCCCATTCTTCATTCATTTCATCAGCTTCTAATTGTGACTTAAGTGCCGCATAGCATAACCAAACCCCATGCGCGTAAGCGGCCATTTCTTTCTTACTTGGGGAAAACGCGCCCATTTCTTTTATAATCATTTCAGCTAAGTCAGGCTGATCTCTCTTAAATTCATGCCAAAAATCCTCTAGGTATGAAAGCCCCTCTAGACTAGGACTCTTAATCCCCTTTATGGTCTTATACAATGAGTACATTATGTCACTCTTAACTATGGGTAGCTTGCTCATTACAGTATATACCCCATAACATAGCTCCAGTGCCCCTTAGGTTTTTCCAACCGTACTTTAAAACTCGCGTGCTATTAACCACACTATAACCGACGAAGATAGAAGGGATGAGACAATCTTCTACCCTCTTGAGAATTAAAGTTTCAATAAAATTTCCCGTAACTTTTAAACTGACGGGTCTTAGGTTTTTGCGTAACCAGTAACAAAACTCGCGTGCTATTTCTTCATGCATAACCGTAAGAAGGAAGATCGGGTGAGACATTCTCCATCAACCTGCGCACCCCTCTCTTTGGGGGATACTGGTATCTTATTTTATATATTGTTTTTATATTACGTAAGTCCCTATAGCACAGGGGTTTACATCATTATACCATATACATCGGCACTATCAATAGGAAAACTTTAGAGAATCTTCATAAGTCTTTATGTAGCAACAACTTATGGCGCCTGTTATTTAGTTGTTATTTTGCCGTTTGGCACAGGCTTTGCTTTGAGAATTTGACATAAGTCCTTTGATAGTAACAACTTATGGTTTGGGGGGCAGGCCCCCGTTGCCGTAAGTCCTTACGCCATAGGGGTTTGCGTCGATCTTTCTAATTGACAACCTGATATTTGTGTCCGTTAGGCAGTGTGATATCTCCCCCGAAGAACTCCCACATGATTTCCGTTTCTTTAGCTTGGGCGTTAAGCCTTAGCAGTTCGGGCATATCTTCTTTTTGCTGGTCTTCACTACATTCGGTTGATAAGATTCTCATTTTTAATTTCCTAATTTAATTTTCTAGAATAAAAAAGCCCTGCCGAGTGCCGAGGGTTAGCCCGTCTTGCGGAACCTCATCGACAGCCCGACAGGGCAAGCACAAGGGAGAGTGCTATGCACTAACCTCCAATGCCGTGTCTAAAGCCTTTTGACTCATTGTGCCATTCTGTCCAAACCACATGGAGTCCATGCGATTGTTAGACGTTCGACCCTTTGAGTAGTTCAGATACTCAGTGACAGCGTTATACGCTCCCCAGTAAGTACCGCGAACACCGACTATATCTGCACCTTGACCATTCTCAAACAACTGCGTTACTTTAAGCACAATGTTTTTTGAACGGGTAGAGATTTCGTCGTCAGACTTTTTATCAACACCCAAGACAGTCTTGATATACTTCTCAAGGTCTTTAGAATTGATGCCCTTAGATGCCAAATGGCGATACTGTTGGGCGGTCGCTTCAAACTCTTGATTAGCAAAATTCATAACGTCCCGCAAGTGCTGAACGTTCTGTTTCACAAATCTAGAGTGACGAACACGAACAAGTTTAGATGCTTTACTTCCACGGGCTAACGCTTCTGTATTAGCACAAACAACACGGATTGGAGTAAATCCAAAGTGAACCGCCAATTTTCCATCATGCCCGTTTGATAGCAGAACAAATTTTGCGATTTCGTCACCTGCGACAATTTCACTATTATCCTGATTCAACTGGCACAATGCCCAAATGCGTTCACCATTACGTAGTGAACCAGCGGTATGGATTACCATTTCACCAGCATCGACTAGCGGTTCAAAAATCTCGAACGCATCACGATTCTGTAACGGTGTCCAACGCTTTCCGACAATTCCAAGAATCCTATTGTCAGAAGTTCTATAAGCCGCACGATGCGAAACTCTTTCGCCTTCCCCAGTGAATAACGGCTTTGTATCCACTTCCCAGTTTAGTCCAGCCTTATCGAACGCTTCCCAGAAACCTGTATCTTGGTCGATTTCAGTTCCCAGTCCATGCCACGGTACAGCACCAGCAAAAACCATCTTCTCTACTTCATGAGCCATAACAACTCTCCCTTTAAAAAAACAAACTTCCCTAACATGCTTCCATTATACTATATGTATCGGCATATGTCAAGGGTAAACTTTAGTTATTCTTCACAATTTCCAAACATTTCTTCGAAACAATCACCACAGGTGAGACTGATTAACAGTTCACGTTCATCGACAGACAGGTACGGCATAGCTTCCTGAATATACTTTCCAGACTTCCACGCGACCATATCGTTCATATCGACCAGTAGGCGGTGGGAAGTTCCACACACTTGGCACTTGACTGTGATTTTCCATTCTCGTCTAGTTAATGCTACCATTTTAAATTCCTTTCCTTGATTCTTCCATTATACTATATATATCGACCGATTGCAAGCCCTAACTTTAGGAAAAATAAAAATAATTTTTAGTGCCGATTGGCACGCGGGGTGCAGGCCCCCAACACCGTAAGCCCTTGTATAGTAGGGGTTTACGTTGATTTTTAAAGTAACTTATTTATTAGAATCCTAAAAGATGTAGCATTGGATGGTAACTGTATCAGCTTCGCCAACCATCCAGTCACAATCTTTCAGTCTTATGTCGTTCGGCAAATTAGCTTCTAGGAAACTTTCATAGTCGCCATTTTCAGGGAAGTTCGCAGGAATCTCAACCTTGAAGACGATACCACTTGACGCATCTAGCACCCATATAAATTTATCGACGTTTGCGGGTAAAGCCTCTGCCCTCTTGTCATCTTTATAAGCGTGTTCGGTTAATCGTTTAATTAAGCTGTCAAACCTTTCGGCATTTAATCCGACTTCATCATCTGCCATCTCTTTGGGGCAAATCTGTTCGTCGTATTCCATTAACGCATCAATTAAATTGTCGCAATCTTGTTTACTCAGTTTCATTTTCAATACCGTCCTGTTCTATAATATCAACTATGCAGATATTCCCATTTGCTACTTGATTGGTTAGCCATTCTTCATTTAGGCTATTTGGGCGGCTTTGTAAAATGTCTGCGGTTTCCTTATCGACTTCGTAAACACTAGATATATCAACTATATATTTTTCACTCATTTTATTTTTCCTATAAAAAAAACCGCCAGCCGGTGAGGGTTAGCCCGTGATTCGGAACCTCTGCACCGGCATAGCGGAATTTATCTAGCCAGCACTAAGTCCGACCATACGACCATCATAAAACGCTTTGGTATCACCGTCTTTCAGTTCTACCGTTACAAGATTCTGCGACCGTTCGCCCTTTGGTTTTCCATACATAAGGGTTTCAAACGACAACGGGCTTTCCTCGATGTCACGAACACCAACAACTTTACCACTATAGCTCTCCGCTTTTGTGGCATAGTCTTTTGTATGAACGCCATTTACATCAACTCCAGCTTCCGCACCTTTTAAGTAGGTGAAACTAACACTATCATTTATTTCCATTTTCATTTTCCTATTCTTCTAAACATAAAAAACTAGCAACAATCACTCCGAAGATAAGCAACACAACAGCCCATCCGATAGACACCTCCATTTCAAATTTCCATAGTAACGACCTCCAAAAAAACTGTTTCCTCTATTATAACATATCGGCTATCCAATTGCAATACCTTTAATCTTTTTTTTCCGATTATAGGAATGTTTAACTTTATTTTTCTTTAGTAACTTTAATGCTTCTGCCGCTTCGCTTCCCTTTGGTTGTGTGCCGTGTACAAGCAGGGCAAAATCTTGGTCACGCATCGACGGGCGTGCAGCGTGCGAATCGTCGTGGTCAATCTCTAACCCCAACATTTCCGCCTCCGCTTCGCTGAATACCACTTTAGTGGAACGTAATCCTAATTCATCAATCAGGTAATCGTCACGCCCACCATAACTTGCCGTTAAAATAAAATTGTCTAAGATAGGCATTTCATTTGGAATATCAATCCAATATCGTAAACTTTTGGTATAGGCATAGAATAGTATATCAGGATTTTCGCTTGCCGTCAACCACCATGCCCACATATATTCGGGACTGAAAAAATCGCCTGCAACGTGAATCCGAACAATGCCGGTATCTTTTGGTAGGCTATCCATCAACATTAAATCCATATTGTTGGATTGTCGCAACGTATCAAAATTGTGCTTGCGTAGATTATAGACGTTATTGTATTGCACCTCTTGACTAGCAGAGAAACAACGGAACTCTGTTTTTAGTCCGTCTTTTATTTTACGCTTGCCGGTTGAAATATCAAACGTAGCTTTAGATAAACATTTTTCAGCATATGGGCAAGAGTACCCACTTAATAAGTCTAATGAATAAATCTTTCGTTTATCTTTTAGATACTCGGCTAATTCCGGTACTTGTTTTAGTGCTTCTGTTTTTGCGTTTGCGTTTGAAAATTTCAACATAGTGTTTTCCCTTTGTGACTAACTATTTATTCTTTCATTATACTATATATATCGTCAAAAGTCAATAGTAAACTTTAATAATTCTCGATATTTTTAGTAAAAAAAAACAGTAGAATGGGAAGCCATACCATCATCGGTCTACATTGCAAGTGTTGAGATATCATCTCTACCGACCCCTTCACAGCTAGGAGGCTTTAATTGGGCTACTGGTTATTTTTCCTTTACACTACCAGTATACCATATATATCGACACATTGCAAGCTGGTTCTTCAATAATTCCGGGAAAAAACTAAATTAAATAAATCGACGTAAGTCCTTATGTAGCAACGACTTACGACGACGGGGGCCAGCACCCCGTGTGCCAAAAAATCTGGAATTGGGGAGGGTGGTATTTCAAGGACGGCTCCTCTACAACTGGCACACCTGCGTCAGTGACTTGGGTGATTCCGTTGCATTTCATCGCCTCCCACCTATCCTACACAAATCCCAACCTGACTGGTGGACTAGTTACCCACGATCAGCCAACTTCCTGTGTACTTTAGAAAGCCCAGACATCTCTTTGTATTAAAAAAGAAAAGGGATAGTTCAGGCGTTGAGCGACTCCGCCACCTGAGTTTAATGCTTGCGTATACATAGCCGTCCGAAGCACTACCCCGATTCTCCATCTAAGACTAGATGTTCAACAATGTGTTGTATCTGTCCTTAGCGACTCGCTTAATGTAGCGAGGTTGTCCAGTGTGCAAAACCTTGCCGGTCTTGCATTCAATAATCTGCGCCCACTGGTCACGACTCTTGTCCTCCGTGTTCAACTTCCCTTTAATTCCTAAAGCGAACACATTTCCATTTACAGCCTTCATAATACTTCTCCTAGTCTTAGAAAAACAAACAAACTTAAAAATGGCGTTTTAAAGTGCGCCACCACTCTCACGAAAGGAATTTCCTATGCTGTTTCCGATTCAGCTTCTTCTTCTTTTTCAGCGGCGAGTTTTCGTGCTTCCTCCGCTTTTTCTTCATCCTGTTCTCCGATTTTATCATTGAGAACATTAGCAAGACGACGCAGTGAACCTTCGTCCATCTTGATATTTAATTGACCACCTTCGACGGTCAACTGTAACTCATCGCCCCAATTGTAATATACATTGGTGACAGACTTCGCTTCGATAACTCTTGAAACTTTCATAAGTTTCTCCCTTTTAAAAAACAACTTCCTTAACAACTCTTTCATTATACTATATTTATCGTCACTTGCAAGTCAAATCTTTAGATATTCTGAAAATATTCGCTAGAAAAGATAGCCTCAATAGTTGGTTTTTTACATACCCGTTCCAGATAAGCGTATTCCGACCATTCCTGAGGTTGATAGTATTCAGTTTCTACAAATGTTTCAAACTTGTATGGATTGTAAGTTACATCAATACTAATAGCCGGGACTGGAACGCTATTAACATAGTAGCCAGACAATCCGGCGTGAACGTTCTTCCTCTTCTCTCTCAATACCTTAGCACGACCTGCCGGTTGAACCAGATATTTAACGTCTTTGAGGCAAACATTATTCGTATGTTTAACAACTCGTGTACCTTGTCTAATACTGAAACACTTGCGATGTAGATTCCAGTATACATATACTCTTTTATTTGGTTCTATCTTATGACACGCTACCATTTTTATCTCCCTTGTATGTTCCCATTATACTATATACATCGGCATTTGTCAAGCATAAACTTTAGACAAAATCCCGAATTGCCTTATTTTTTTGTGCGGCTCTAGTCCTCAATTTACGAGGTCGATTGTCGTGCTTACCAGCACCACCCCTGTAGGACTGGTGACCAATCGCCCGCTTTGCAGTTTTCAGCGTAATGGTGAAGCTTCGTGATTTCTTTTTTACTCTCATTGTTCTCCCATTATACTATATATATCGTCCAGTTGCAACCCCGAACTTTAGTTTTTTGGATTTTTTTGCCGATTAATCTTGCGTGCGAAACTCGCGTGCTAAACCTGTTACTAAACCCCGACGAACCTAGTTCGGATAATACTTTTCAGGGAAAATAAAAGGGGCGAGATAGGCGAAAGTCTACCCCCAAACGCTTTACCGCTACGTTACCCGCTTGTCTTATACTACCACTATACCATATATATCGGCTATTTGCAAGTACAAACTTTAATTTATTTTTTTTATCCGTAAACCCTTTAACCATAAGCACTTAGGGCGACGGGGTCCAGCACCCCCTGTGCCAATTCCTCACTATCCAAAGTATCGCATAAACAATTCAAATATATACCCTAGCACATAAGCCCATATTGCCGACAGTAATACCCATCGGCGTATAACGTGACCCTTGTATCGTTCGTCAAGGATTTTTTCCCGTTCTTTCTTTTCTTTGTATTCAAATGAGTTCATACTAATTCCTCCTCTGATAGTTTCCATTCCGACGGTAACGCTATATCGTTTAACTCATCACCGTGAGCTTGACCCCACAAGTAAGGTTTGATTTCATTTATATTGAAACTTCCAAACTCGTTGCAATCTCCCATTACGAAACCGTAAGCGTGTCCGTATTCGTCGAACTCCTCAAGCTGATAATATTCCCAACCATTTTTGAGAATGTACCAAGCAATAACTTTCGCCTTGTTTCCGTATTGTGTTTTCACCTCTAACATCTTAAACCTCATCTTCCCATAGTGTAAATAAATTCTTATCCTGTCCAGCCTGTAAAACCTGATAGCATACGCCGGTATCACTAACGGATATACTAAACAATCGCTCATCACCCTGAAATACATCAACAGTACGTATTCCCTTTTCGGGTATCGTATCTAGCTTAAAGCTACATTCGTTGCCATCTTCGTGATTGGTAACGTGACCGATGTTCTCGTGACTAACTTGGTTCGTTGGGTAGTTTCTAGTTTTGCTCATTTTCATTTTCCTATCTTAGTTGCTCTACTTGCTGAAATCATTGTTTGGGTACGATCTTCAGGGAACATACCAAATTTCTCGATCCTGAAAGTTTTAACGTTATTGAACTCACCAATACCTTGAACTTTACCGGAGAACAAGATTTGTTCATCGCCTTTAAAACCCCACCACTGCACTTTATCGTTTACTTGAATTTCCATTTTCATTTCCTTTCGTTATGCTTCGTCTACTAAGCAGGATAGTCCTGATATGATTATTGCAATTATTAGATATGTCATTTTATACCTCATCCT
>TARA_R110002051_G_scaffold127537_3_pt1 | contig 13448 bp, 14 predicted proteins | sample TARA_R110002051 | Tara Oceans TARA_R110002051 (sample SAMEA4397023) | marine metagenome | biome: Polar Biome; feature: [MES] marine water layer (ENVO:01000295) within the mesopelagic zone...; material: water (ENVO:00002006), including particulate matter (ENVO:01000060) such...
CATCATTGCTTCTTGCAAAGAAAAGGACCCACCATTAGTTAAAATTGAGGCCAAACAAATTCCAATTTCTGATTTGATTAAAGAAACCGATTCTATTAAGGAGTTTATCACTCCATACCAAAAAAGAATTGATGAAGTTTTAGATAGCACATTAGCTTACGCACCTAATACAATTTCTAAAACCGATGGTAGATGGAATACCACAGCAGGTAACTTAATGGCTGATGCCGTTTTACAACTTGCTGGACCCATATTCAAATCAAGAACTAAAAATGATTTAGATTTTGTTCTTCTTAATCATGGTGGTATTCGGAGTATTATTTCTAAGGGAAAAGTTACTGCTAGAACTGGTTATGAAATAATGCCTTTTGAAAATAGTGTTGTTGTGGTTGGATTAAAAGGAAAAGCAATTCGTGAGATGGTAAATTATCTTATCAATTCAAAAGTACCTCATCCTATTGCTGGAATACAAATAATTATAGATAAAAATGATAGCCTAAAAGCCGTCAACATAAACGGAAAGCCCTTTGATGAAAATAAAACATATTATGTTGCTACATCAAATTATCTTGTGACAGGTGGTGACCATATGGATTTTTTCAAAGAAAAAATTTCTCTAACTGAAACCGACTATTTAATTAGAAATATTATGATAGACTATTTTAAAAAGGTGGATACAATTGCTCCGATAATTGACGATAGATTTATTAAATTAGATTACTAAAATCATGAATAGAAGAAAATTTTTATCAAATACAACTGCAAGTTCTGCCTTTGTTGGTTTAGGAGGTTTATCATTAAATTCGTGTTTTCTTGACACAAAAAAGAAAATCACCATTCTTCATACAAATGATGTTCACAGTCATATTGATCCTTTTCCAGAAACGCATTCCGAATATCCAAACTTAGGCGGTTTAGCAAGAAGAGCTACTTTAGTTGAAAGCATTAGAAAAGAAAATCCTAATACGCTTTTATTTGATGCTGGTGATATTTTTCAAGGCACCCCTTATTTCAATTTTTATGGTGGAGAATTAGAATTTAAGCTAATGAGTATGCTTAAATATGATGCTTCCACAATAGGTAATCATGATTTTGATAATGGCATTGATGGTCTTTATGCACAATTGCCACATGCAAAATTTCAATTTATTATTTCAAATTATGATTTTACAAACACATTAATGAACGGCTATACCAAGCCATTTGAAATTTACACTGTAGATGGAATAAAAATTGGTGTTTATGGCCTTGGGATTCAATTAGATGGGTTAGTTACCAAAAAATTGTACCAAGAGACGAATTATCTAAATCCTATTGAAATAGCACAAGACATGGAAAGAAAGCTAAAAGAAGAAGAGCTTTGTGATATTGTAATTTGCCTTTCTCATTTAGGATATCAATACAGCTCAAATAAGCCCGACGACATAAAATTAGCTACACAAACAAAATATACAAACCTAATTATTGGCGGGCATACACATACATTTTTAGATAAACCTACAATTGTTAAGAATAATGCACAAGTTGATGTTTTGGTAAATCAAGTTGGTTGTTTTGGTGTGAATTTAGGGAAAATAGATTTTTATTTTGATAGTAAAAATAATATTGCTGCCGATGGTATTAGTATTACGGTTTAAATATGTAATTTATGTTTCATTTTAAAAGAACCAACTCTGAAAATATTGATTTCAAAACACTTGTAAATGCCTTAGATGGGTATTTAAAAGTTACAGATGGTGACGAACATGATTTTTACCATCAATTTAACGGTATTACTGGATTAGACTATGTTTTGGTTATTTACGAGGATGGCAAACCTATTGGCTGTGGAGCTATTAAACCTTTTGATTCAGCAACTTTAGAAATAAAAAGAATGTATGTTTCTTCAGAATCTAGAGGAAAAGGTATTGGTTCTAAAATTTTGAATGAGTTAGAAAATTGGAGTAAAGAATTAAAGTTTACAGCTTGTATTTTAGAAACAGGAAAACGACAAGTGGAAGCAATTGCACTTTATAAAAAAAATAATTATCAAATCATTCCTAATTATGGTCAATATATAGGTGTAGCAAATAGTGTTTGTTTTAAAAAAATAATAGCAAAATAAAAAAAACATGATAAAAAAAATCACTAATTTATTCTTTCTCTTATGCTCTATAACATTACTCGCTCAAGAAAAAGAATTTTATCAATTAAAAATCTACTCTTTTGATACAAAACAACAGGAAGAGACCACTGATGTCTTTTTAGAAACTGCATATTTACCAGCTTTAAAAAGACAAAAAATTACAGATATTGGTGTGTTTAAAACTCGTGATATCGATTCTGTAAATAGACTAAAAACTTATGTTTTAATTCCATTTAATTCGCTAAGCCAATTCGAATCTTTAGAATCTTCTTTATCAAATGACGCTCTATTTTTAAAAGATGGAAGTGCATATTTAAAATCATCTTATGACAATGCACCATATAAAAGAATATCATCTATAGTATTAAAAGCTTTTATAGATCATCCGAAATTAACAACTCCAAAATTAAAAGGCCCTCGTGAAGAGCGGATATATGAATTAAGAAGTTATGAATCTGCTACTGAAAACTTGTTTAAAAATAAAGTTGATATGTTCAATGCCGGAGGAGAAGTAAAACTTTTTGATAGATTAGACTTTAATGCAGTTTTTTACGGTGAGGTAATATCTGGACCTGTAATGCCTAATTTAATGTATTTGACCACTTTTGAAAATCAAGAAAGTAGAGACTTGCATTGGCAAGCATTTGGAGATGCTCCTGAATGGACTATTTTAAAAGAAGATCCAAAATATCAAAATAACGTATCTAGTAATATTCAGGTATTTTTATATCCTACTGATTATTCAGATTATTAGGATTTTATATCGTAAAAATCAATACTTCGAATAAAATAAATAATCTATTTAAAAAATATAGTATGCATATAGTGTCGATTTAAATAAATGGCACCATATTTGCAAATTAAATACTATTAATAATTAATTTTTTAACATGAGTAAAGGAACAGTAAAATTCTTCAATGACACTAAAGGTTTTGGTTTTATCACTGAAGAAGGAGTAGACAAAGATCACTTTGTACACATCTCTGGATTAATCGACGAAATTCGTGAAGGCGATGTTGTTGAGTTTGATCTATCAGAAGGAAAGAAAGGTTTAAATGCAGTAAATGTAAGAGTACTATAATATATACTTTCTAAATTTTACAAAAGCCCCGTTCGAAACCGAATGGGGCTTTTATTTTTATAATAAAGATTCTACTATTTCTTTTAGTTCAGCATCTAAACTAATTTTTGGAAAAGGTTTACTTGCTTGTCTATACCAATACCTCGCGTTAAATTCGTCTCCCTCTTTTCGATGTAAATAAGCATGAATTAAACTTCCTATTTGCGAATGTATTTCTTGGGCTATATTGTGAGAAGCTTCCCAATTTCCTTTTGCATCAAACCATAACGCTTTTAATGCTTCTGACCATATTACAGGAGCCTCATTTTTTTGTAACGATTCTTGAAATTCATTATAATTTACTGGTTTTTTCATGCCAACTTCTTTACTAAACGTCCAACACTTAATCCTTGAACAATTATAGAAAAAACAACCACAACGTAGGTAATAACTAAAAATAAATCTCGGTCCATTTCTTCAGAAAGTCCTAAAGCAAGTGCAATTGAAATTCCTCCACGCAAACCTCCCCAAGTCATAATTAGATTCGTATTTGGTACAAAATCCAACTTTTTCTTAAAGAAATTAATGGGCATTAATAATGAAAGGTATCTGCATAACAAAATTATAGGTACAGCAAATAATCCTGCCAGAATATAATTCAAATCAAAAGTTAACACTAGCATTTCCATCCCTATTAAAACGAATAAAAGTGTATTTAAAAGTATATCAATTAATTCCCAAAACTTGTCTACATATAACTCTGTAGTTTCAGACATAGAACTATCTCGTAATGTATCATTACCAACAACTAAACCAGCTGTCACCATAGCTAATGGAGCCGATAAATGAAACTTTTGTGCAATCACGGTTCCCACCATAACTGTTGCGAGTGTAATAATAACTTCTATATCATAATCATCAATAGATTTTAATAAACGATATGTTATCCAACCTAAAAATAATCCTAAAAGAATGCCGCCTATTACTTCTACCCCAAAAAGTTCTAAAATGTCTAAAGCTTCAATGCTTTTATTGCTAGGAGATGCAAATTGATAGATAGTTAAAAATACAACTACACCAACTCCATCATTAAAAAGTGACTCCCCTACTATTTTAGTTTCTAGCTTTTTAGGCACTCCAGCTTTTTTTAAAATACCTAAAACAGCAATAGGATCGGTTGGAGAAATTAAAGCTCCGAACAATAAGCAATAAACATAACTTACATTTAAACTAAATAATTGAAGTCCGTAAAACATAAATGTACCCACCAAAAATGTAGAAACAAGAACACCTATTGTTGAGAATACTAAAATTGGCCATCGCTGTACTTTTAATTGTTCAAAATTGGTGTGCAAAGCTCCAGCAAATAGCAAAAAACTTAGCATTACATCTAATAAAATAGATTTAAAATCTATTTGAGTAATAATATCGCGTTCTGCATTTAATAAGGTGTCGTCAAAATAGCTTAAAACAAAAACTCCTATCGTAAACAAAATGGTAATAACCATTAAACCTATAGTATTTGGTAATTTTAAAAACCGAACATTTAAGTAACCAAACATTGCAGAAAGAAAAACAAGTATTGCTATTGTCAAAAAATAATCCATTTATAGTGTTCCTTTTAGTTGAGTTACAAAAATGCAATACTTTAATCACGAATCAAATAAAAAATAACAACATCAACAGTAATTTATTTTATATTACAAAATAAATAGATTTATAATGAAATTTATAAATTTAGAATCTTTACAAAAATGAAACGTTTCATCAACTTTATGATTCCACTGCTTTTTTTTAATACTTCTTTTTCACAATCTTATGATATTAATTTTAGTACCTATCCAACTGCAGATAAAACAAGTTTATGGTTGGCATATAGTAAATCGGCTAGTGAATTTAAATTATGGTCTCCTATAGCTAAAAAAGTACAGCTAAAATTATATACTAAAGGATTTGAAGGAGACCTAATCAACACATTTACTTTAAAAAAAAATACTGATGGTGTGTGGTCAAAAAAAATAAAAGGAGATCTTAATGGCACTTATTATACCTATCAAGTATTGATAAATGAAACTTGGTTAGATGAAACCCCAGGTATTTATGCAAAAGCTGTAGGCGTTAATGGTAAAAGAGCCATGGTTCTTGATCTTGAAGCTACAAATCCTGAAAATTGGGACGATGATAAAGGTCCAGAAATACAGTATCAGAATGAGGCTATTATTTATGAATTACATATTCGAGATATGACAATTCATTCACAATCAGGCTCCTCAATGTCTGGTAAATATTTAGGATTAGTTGAAGAAGGAACATTAGGTCCTAAAAATATATCAACAGGAATAGATCATCTAAAAGAACTTGGAATAACACATGTTCACTTATTACCAACCTACGATCATTATTCTATAAATGAAACAAAATTAAATAGCGCACAATTTAATTGGGGTTACGATCCTCAAAACTATAACGTTCCTGAAGGTTCATTTTCATCTGACCCATATAATGCTGAAGTCCGTATTAAAGAGTTCAAGCAAATGATGAAGACCTTTCATGACAACGGAATTGGTGTTATTTTAGATGTTGTTTACAATCATACGGGCAGAACAGAAAAATCAAATTTTAATCTTGAAAATCCTGAATACTATTATCGTCATTGGAAAGATGGAAATTTATCTGATGCAGCAGCATGTGGAAATGAGACCGCTTCTGAACGTAGAATGATGCGGAAATTCATTTTAGAATCTGTTACTTATTGGGTAAAAGAATACCATTTAGATGGTTTTAGATTTGATCTTATGGGTATCCATGACATTGAAACTATGAATTTGATAGCTAAAAAATTAAAAAAAATAAATAAAAATATAATCATTTATGGCGAGGGGTGGACCGCCGGTGATTCTCCATTACCAGAGAAAAAAAGAGCCTTAAAAAAACACATGCAGCAAATGCCAAAAATAGCTGCATTTAGTGATGATATTAGAGATGGGATTAAAGGTTCTGTTTTTGATGACACTAGTACTGGCTTTGTTAGCGGGGCACCAAACAAAGAAGAATCAATAAAATTTGGAATTGTTGGATCTATTCAACATCCACAAATTAATTATAAAGAAGTTAATTATTCTGATGCTCCTTGGTCAAACGAACCATGGCAAGCTATTTCTTATGTTTCATGTCATGACAATCATACTTTGTTCGATAAGTTGTCAATTTCACGAATGGATGCTTCTAAAGAAGAAATAATTACAATGGATAAATTGGCAAATGCAATTGTGATGACTTCACAAGGCACTGCATTTATACATGCCGGTGCAGAACTTTTAAGAACAAAAAATGGGGAACATAATTCGTATAATCTTCCTGACTCAATAAATCAGATAGATTGGAATTGGAAGGTTTTAAATTCAGAAGTACTTGAATATTATAAAAATTTAATCCATTTACGTAAAACGCATCCAGCTTTTCGAATGGCAACTGCTCAAGACGTTCGAAAAAATTTAGAGTTTAAAAAATCTGATGCAAATGTTGTAAGTTATCTTATTAAAAATAATGCAAATGAAGATATTTGGCCAACCATTTTGGTAATTTATAATGCAAATCCAAGAACTCTACCTTATAAATTAGATGAAAATTGGCAAATTGCTGTTTTAGGTAACGAGTTTGATTTTATGGGAACAAAAACCATTACGGGGCATATTAACATTCCTCCAATTTCAATGGCAGTTTTATTTCAAAATAAATTTAATTAACTCTTAAGTATTTGTGAAAATCAATTGAGTTAGTTATTTTTCTTTTAAGACTAGTTCTTAAATTTGTAGAGTGTTAAATTGCCGTATAACTTAAAAACAAAATATTATGAGAAGTCTTCTTTGGTTAGTAGCAGTTATTTGTATTATCGTTTGGCTATTAGGTATATTAGGCATAGTACCTGGAATAGGAACTAGTAGTTTAATTCATATTCTAATTGTAATTGCCATAATTGTAATACTCTATAATATTATTTCAGGCAAAAAAATACTTTAACAAAAAAGTGATAAGAATATAAAAAGTCAGTTTCTTAGATAAGAAACTGACTTTTATTTATTAAAATTTCACTTAAGAGATCATTTCAATAAAATCGTCCTCAGAAATAATAGCAACACCTAGACTTTCTGCTTTCGTACGTTTACTTGGTCCCATTTTATCTCCTGCTACTAAGTAATTTGTTTTAGATGATACTGAAGATCCTACTTTGCCCCCATTATCTTCTATTAATTTTTTAAGCTCATCTCGACTTACTTTTTCAAAAACTCCAGATACTACAAAAGTCTGCCCATTTAATAATTCTGTTTGGTTTTCTAATTTATCAGCAGAAAGTTCAAATTGAACATTGTAAGTTTTAAGACGCGCTATAATTTGTTGATTTGCTTCATTATCAAAAAACTCCACTACGCTTTTTGCTATACGCTCCCCTATTTCATCAACAGTAATTAATTCTTCAACAGTTGCAACCATTAATGCATCGATATTCTTGTACGCTTTTGCTAATTTTTTGGCAACAGTTTCACCAACAAAACGAATACCTAAAGCAAATAAAACACGTTCAAAAGGTATTTGAATAGATGCTGCAACTCCATTTACTAAATTTTCCGCAGACTTCTCAGCCATACGCTCTAAAGGCATTACCTGCTCTTTAGTTAAAGTGTATAAATCTGCATAATTTGTAATTAATCCTTCTTTAAATAAAAGCTCAACAGTCTCACCGCCCATACCCTCAATATCCATTGCTTTTCTTGAAATATAATGCTGTATTCTTCCTGTAATTTGGGGTGGGCATCCATAATAATTAGGACAATAATGTTTAGCATCTCCTTCAGTACGTTCTAGTGTTGTTTTACATTCCGGACATTGATTTATATAAACAGTAGGGAATGAATTTTCATGACGTTTGGTAAAATCAACCCCTATAATTTTTGGGATAATTTCTCCTCCTTTTTCTACAAAAACAGTATCGCCTTCACGAATATCAAACTTTGCAATTTGATCAGCATTATGTAAAGAAGCTCTTTTAACTGTTGTTCCTGCTAATAAAACTGGATCTAAATTTGCTACTGGAGTAATTGCTCCTGTACGACCAACTTGATAGGTAATTTCATTTAAAATTGTTGAAACTTGTTCAGCTTTAAATTTATAAGCCATTGCCCATCTTGGCGATTTAGAAGTATAACCAAGCTCATCTTGGTGTTGCATGCTATTCACTTTTATAACAACACCATCTGTCTCGTACGGTAACTCATGCCTATGTACATCCCAATAATCAACAAAAGCCATCACCTCTTCTGTAGATTTACATAATTGAGCAACTTTTGGCACTTTAAAACCCCATCCCCTAGCCTTTTCAAGCATTTGAAATTGAGATTGAATTCCAGTCTTTTCTCCTACAATTCCATACAATAAACAATCTAAAGGTCGTTGTGCCACAAGAGCGCTGTCTTGCAATTTTAAACTACCAGAAGCTGTATTTCTTGGATTCATATAAGGATCTTCACCATTTTCTATCCGTTCTGCGTTCATTTTCGCAAAACCTTCAAAAGGCAATACAATTTCTCCTCGTATATCAAATTTTGCAGGATAATCTCCTTGTAATTGTAACGGAATAGATTTTATCGTTTTAATATTTGTAGTTACATCATCTCCTTGAAAACCATCGCCACGAGTTAATGCTCTTACCAATTTACCATTTTCGTAAGTTATACTTATAGATGCACCATCGTATTTAAGTTCGCAAGTAAATTCGACAGGAACATCGCCTAAACCTTTTTGAATACGTTTCTCCCAATCTTCTAAATCTTCTTTAGAATAGCTATTGTCTAAAGAGTACATGCGATATTCATGAACTACAGTTTCAAAATTTTTTGTAATCATACCTCCAACTCGTAAGGTTGGTGATGTTGGATCGTAAAATTCTGGATATTGTTCTTCTAAAACTTGCAATTCTTTCAATTGCATGTCAAAATCGTAATCAGATATAGTTGGATTATCTAAAACATAATAATTGTAATTATGCTCTCTAAGAGTAGTTCTTAATACCTCTATTTTATTTTTAATTTCCATTACCAAAACTGGTTAATTATTTTTCATTCCTTTCAATATTCGGTCGTTCCCGTACATATCTTCAAGCAATTCTATATTAGAAAAATTAAATTCTTCTAAAAGAAGTTTCGTTTCTTTTCCTAAATATTGATTGATTTCAAAATACAAAGAACCTTCATTAATTAAGCAATTTGAAGCTAATTGAGTTATTTTTTTATAAAAAATCAATGGATTTTCATCAGATACAAATAAAGCCAATTCGGGCTCATGCTTTAAAACATTTTCTTGCATTTCTAACTTCTCAAGTTCTCTCACATATGGTGGATTTGAAACTATGATATCAAATTTAGTAGGTAAAGTTTCAATATTTAAAATATCCTCTTGAATAAATTCTATATCAACTTTATTATTGATAGCATTTTGCTTTGCAACTGTTATTGCTTTCTCTGAAATATCAAGAGCAAAAACTTTTGCTCCTTGAATATTTTTCGCCAATGAAATTGCGATACAACCACTCCCAGTTCCTATATCGAGAATTTTAATTCTTGATTCTTTATCTTTTACATCGTCTAAAATACATCGAATTATATCTTCAGTTTCTGGCCTAGGTATTAAAACATTTTCATTAACCACAAAATCTAGTTCCATGAAATGAGCTTTTCCAATAATATACTGAATTGGTTGCTCCAGCTTTAGTTTACTTAGTGCTTCAAATAGAGGAGTTTCATGTTCTTTTTTAATTATGATATTTGGATCTATAGCTAAAACAAAACGCTCTAAACCTAGATAATACTCAATTAATATATAAAAAAAACTTGCTACTTCTTCTTTTGAATATAACTCGTCTAGTTCTTTATGAAAAATACTCTTTATGTCCTTTAAATACATCTAATACCTTACTTATAACCCTTTACTAAATAGTTTTCAACATCCAAACAGGGCAAGAATAATGACCTGTATTACCCATCGGTGCATTAATATAGTTAAACCCAGATTTCATATACAATTTTTGAGCGGCTTCCATATAAGGCATTGTTTCTAAATATACTTTTTCGAAACCAAATTCTTTTGCACGATCTATGCAAACTTGCATCATTTTGGCTCCAATCCCTTTCCCTCTTGCTTCTTCTAAAAAGTACATTTTTTGAAGTTCGCACACATTACCTTCATAATTTTCTAATTGCGCTATTCCTGCACAACCCATAATTAAATCATTCTCTACAGCAACAAAATAGCTAGCTTTTGGAACGTTATAATTTTCAAACATATGATCTAAAGCTTTATCCGCATAGGCAGTTCCTACTTTTGGAACCCCTAAATCAACCAAAACTTTTCGAATAACTTTTGCAATCTCTTCGTTATCTTTTTCTTCGATTTCACGAATTACGAGGGTACTTTCCATCATTTCTTAAAAGGTTGTCTATTTTATATCTTATTTTTGTGCTGTGAAGATACATGATTTTTACATTTTGAGATGTATTCAAATTGCCGAAAATGGATTAGGAATTACGGCTCCCAACCCAATGGTTGGTGCTGTAATTGTCTACAATGATAAAATTATTGGCGAAGGCTTTACCAGTACTTATGGTGGTTCACATGCAGAAGTTAATGCTATAAATTCTGTTATAGACAAGTCGCTTTTAAAAAAAGCTACACTATATGTCACGCTTGAACCGTGTTCTCATTTTGGTAAAACTCCACCGTGCGCTGATTTAATTATAAAACATCAAATACCAAGAGTTGTCGTTGGTATTTTAGATCCGCATGAAAAAGTTGCTGGTAAAGGAATTCAGAAATTAAAAGATGCTGGCTGTGAAGTAATTGTTGGTGTTTTAGAAAAGGAATGTCGCAAACACCACAAACGCTTTTTAACTTTTCAAGAGAAAAAAAGGCCTTACATTATTTTAAAATGGGCGGAGAGCTTAGATGGTTTTATAGCTCCTATAGCACAAAAACGATCAAAAACCTTAGAACCTTTTTGGATAACAAATAAATATTCTAGACAACTAGTTCATAAATGGCGTTCTGAAGAACAAGCAATTCTTGTGGGTACAAAAACTGTTTTAGAAGACAATCCTAAATTAGATGTGCGGCATTGGAAAGGAAAAAATCCAATACGAATTATTATAGATAGAGAATTGAAAATTGACACTTCTTATCATGTATTAGATGGAAGTATTAAAACAATAGTATTTACAGCAATTTCTGATATATCAAAATTTCAAAAAAAAACCAATTATATTCAGATTGATTTTTCAAAAAATACAGCTTCTCAAATTTGTGAAAAGTTGCACCAATATGAAATACAAAGCATTATCATTGAAGGAGGAGCGCAAACATTACAAACATTTATAAATGCTAATTTGTGGGATGAAGCTTTTATATTTACTGGTATTACATCATTTAAAAATGGAATTAAAGCTCCACAGTTTTCTGGGAAATTAAATTCGTCAGTAAAAATTGAACAAGATATTTTAAAGACTTTTGTTAATGATTAAAAATATAATTTTTGACTTTGGTGATATTTTCATCAACTTAGATAAACCTGCCGTTTTTAAAGAATGGTCAAAATTTGGTTTCACAAAAATGACTCCTGAAATAGATTTTTTAGCGAAAGATTATGAAAAAGGAAATATAAGTTCTGATAAATTTATTGCGGAGTTGCATTCCATTTTTCCAACTGCAGGCATTTCAAAAATAAAAAAAGCATGGAATTCAATTTTATTAGATTTTCCAGAATACAGACTTGAATTTATTGAGCAACTTGCAAAAGATAAAACATACCGTTTATTTCTATTGAGTAATACCAATGAAATACATATAGATCATGTAATTGAAACTATGGGAGAAGAAAAATTTCAACGATTTAAAAACTGTTTTGAAAAATTTTATCTTTCTCATGAAATAAAACTAAGAAAGCCAGATGCCGAGATTTATGAATTTGTATTATCTGAGAATAACCTTTTAGCTGAAGAAACTTTTTTTGTTGATGACACAAAAGAAAATACAATAGCGGCAAACGTATTAGGTATACAAACTTGGAATTTAATAGTTGGCAATGAAGATATTATCAATTTAAAGCAAAAAATAAAACCATGATAAAACTTAGTATAAATTTAGTTATTACTAGTTTAATTTTAGTAGTTGTATTTTAATGCTTTTTGAATCTGACACATATAAAACAATATTAGAGCCACCAGAAGAAATTCTTTTTAAAGAAAAAAAAAGTAAATTTTTCGCATACTCATTTCCTATAATTTCTGAAGAAGAAGTAAAACCAATTATTGAGGAACTTAAGAAAAAACACCATACAGCAAATCATGTTTGTTATGCATGGCAATTAGGTATAGAAAACCTTAACTATCGCGCTAATGATGATGGAGAACCCAATAATTCTGCAGGAATGCCAATTTATGGACAAATACAGTCCTTTGAAGTAACTAATATTTTAGTAGCTGTAGTACGCATATTTGGTGGTACAAAACTCGGGGTTGGAGGTTTGATAAGTGCTTATAAAACGGCTGCACAACTATCTCTTGAAAAAGCAATCATCATAGAAAAAATAATTCAAGAAGAGTTTCAACTTTTATTTGAATATGCAGATATGGATAAAGTAATGCGAACCATAAAACAAGAACATTTACAAATAGTTTCTCAAACTATGGATCTGAACTGCAAAATAATCGTCTCCGTAAGAAAAAGAGATTTTGATAAAACAATTAATCTCTTTAAAGAAATTCATACAATTACTATAAATATGTTAAACTAATATTTTTTTATTTTAATCTTTTAAGATTTGTTTTAATATGTATTCTGGACATTTCATTGGTCTATTTTTTTCTTTATCTAAAAATGCAAGTACTGTATTTGCTTCAATTAAAACATCGTTACTCTCATTATATATTTTATAATCAAATTCTATTTTAACAGAAGGTGTTTTCTTTAATACTGTTTCTACAGTAATCAAATCATCATAAAGTGCTGATTTTTTGAAATTTATAGCCAAAGAAATAACTGGCAATATAACCCCGCTTTCTTCAAGTTTTTTGTAAGAAATACCCATACCACGTAACCATTCAACCCTTCCTATCTCTAGATACTGCGCATAGTTTCCGTGGTACACCACCCCCATTTGATCTGTTTCACCGTAACGTACTCGAAAAGAAATTTTGTTAATATCCATGATTTTAAAA
>TARA_R110002051_G_scaffold24997_3_pt1 | contig 13403 bp, 10 predicted proteins | sample TARA_R110002051 | Tara Oceans TARA_R110002051 (sample SAMEA4397023) | marine metagenome | biome: Polar Biome; feature: [MES] marine water layer (ENVO:01000295) within the mesopelagic zone...; material: water (ENVO:00002006), including particulate matter (ENVO:01000060) such as......
CAATACCGCAACAATAACATCAGATTACCAACAAAGCATCGAATCCTATCGTCAGCTCATCGCTTCAACGGGTGAGGACTTGCATCGTCCAGGACTTGAAGACACTCCAATACGTGCCGCCAAAGCGTTTGCGCATTTGACCAAAGGCTATCATCAAAGCTTAGATGAGGTGGTCAATGGCGCTGTATTTCCATCGACCAATCGCGAGTTGGTGTTGGTACAAAACATTGAATTTTATTCATTATGTGAGCACCATATGTTGCCGTTTCATGGTGTTGCACACATTGGTTACTTACCAAACGGTCAAGTGTTAGGACTGTCTAAATTTGCTCGTATCGTCGATATGTTCGCTCGTCGCTTGCAAATCCAAGAGAATTTGAGTGAGCAAGTGGCACAAACGATTATGGATGTGACGGGTTGTCGCGGTGTGGCTGTGGTCATGGATGCAGCCCATATGTGTATGATGATGCGCGGTGTGAATAAACAGCACTCGACGACGCGTAGTACAGCTATGCTGGGTGAGTATGTACATGATAATCAAGCGCGCAATGAGTTCTTAGATGCTGTACCGAAGCGTAAACCTGCTTTTTAATAGACTAAAAACGTTAAATTTAAAAAAAGGATACCTAATTAGGTATCCTTTTTTAATGGCAATTATGCAAGTTTTTCAATAATTGAACAGCGCTGAAAAGCAATTGAAGATCGTCAAACAGTGACGAAAAATCACGCCTAGCCAGCCGATTTTACGTCATTGATCCAATTGCCATAGCCTGCTGATTCCATCTGTGCAAGTGGAATAAAGCGCATCGCCGCTGAGTTCATACAATAGCGTTTGCCCGTCGGTGCCGGACCATCGTCAAACACATGACCGACGTGTGAGTCTGCATAACGACTACGAATTTCAGTACGGGTGCCAAATATCCCTCGATCTGCCTTTTCTACGACAAAGCTAGCATCCAGTGGACGGGTAAAGCTCGGCCAACCTGTACCAGACTTGTATTGATCACGAGAGGAATATAACGGTTCACCTGATACCACATCGACATACAGTCCAGGTTCTTTATTATCCCAGTATTCGTTATCAAAAGCGCGCTCAGTATCATCTTTCTGAGAGACTTTATATTGAATGTCAGTTAGTGATTTTTTTAGCTCAGCTTGTGTCGGCTTTACAAATGTCTCTGGATTAAAACCAGCGCCTGTTTTGCCGTTTACCGCCTTGCTTGTCATTCCTGGCTTTGCACTGGTTACAGTCGGTTTGAATTGGTCAAAATCCAACTCATATTTTTTACCATAGACACTTTCAATGAACTGGTAGCGACCAGAGTTGAACGTGTAAGCCTTATAACGTAGTGGATTCTTCTTGTAATAGTCCTGATGATACTCTTCTGCTGGATAAAATTTGCTAACGGGCACAATCTCAATCACTACTGGTTTTTTATAGACACCAGAAGCTTGTAGCGATTGCTTAGCAGCTTCGGCTATCTGCTTTTCTTGCTCGTTGTTGTAAAAAATAGCCGGACGATACTGAGTGCCTCTATCTACAAACTGACCTTTATCATCGGTAGGATCAGCAATCCGCCATAGCGCTTGAACGATACCATTGTAGGTAATCTTCGTCGGATCATAATACACTTGAGCCGCTTCCGTATGACCCGTACCACCTGCTGATACTTGTTTATAAGTTGGGTTTTTAGATTCGCCACCTGTATAACCTGATACCACCTCTACCACGCCAGGGATCTTTTCATAACCTGCCTCGACACACCAAAAGCAACCACCAGCGATAGTCGCTACTGCTAGGTTGGGATCAGTAGGCGCATAAGGATTGCTGACGGAAATGTCTTTGACAGTAGGCGTATTTTCAGTAGCGGCACAACCGCCATAAAGGGCACTGCTCGCTACTATCGCCATGCCCACGACTTTAGCTGGTAATTTGTAATTCACTAATAATCTGTGTGTCATGAAAGGCTCCTAAGGGTAATATCATGTAATAATCGTAACCCTTAGGTCTCACAGAAATATTCCTAAAGTGTTGTTTATATACACCATATTGAATTAATGGTCATAAAAAAGGCTTATTACCTTTCGGCAATAAGCTTTTTATTCATTCATCACTAGGTTATAGTCGATTCATTTTAAAAACGATACAGTGCTGTTGGCTATAAATTTTTGGCAGCCTCTGTCACGCCTGCGAACAGCAAGCAAGAAAAATTATAGTCAATAGCACGTTATTATCATCGTATCGCTTTTATTTTGAACGGACTATATTCATTTAGTAAATTATCTACGCAACTTTATCGCTTTTAGCATGAGTGCCGGCAGCATCTTCACTTGCTTGCTTAATTTTCATCAAAATGTCTTTTATCTCAGACGCAGACAAATATGTTGGCACTGCATAGGTATCACTGACTTCTTTTGCTGCCGCTTTAGCAATGCTATCAAAGTCGGTGGTTTTCATATCTTTCACCGTTGGATCGATATTTAAAGTGGCAATCAATTCGCGAACTTGAGCGATAAGATGATCTGCAATCACAGCATTACTTTTGCCCGCTTGACCATCCTTAACCATACCCGTTTTTCTAGCCAGCTCCGCCAGTCTCTTTCTGCTCGCTTGACGATTGACATCAAGTACATAAGGTAACACGATGGCATTGGCGCGACCATGAGGAATACTATAATACGCGCCGAGCTGATGAGCGATAGCATGGACATAACCAAGACCCGCTTTGTTAAAGGCGATACCGCCGTAGTGAGCGGCAATACCCATTGCTTCTCTGGCTTTTAGATTGCCGCCGTCTTTATATACTATTGGCAGATTCTGCATAACTGATTTCACCGCAGAGGCAGCATAATAATCGGTCTCTACGCTAGCGTTGGCACTCATCCAAGCTTCTAACGCGTGGGTCAACACATCGATACCCGTATCCGCTGTGATATGAGCCGGCATACCTTTCATGATAATAGGGTCAATAGCGGCGGCTAATGGCACCATTCTTGGGTCGATAGACAGCGCTTTTTGATGGGTTTTATCGTCTGATACAACCGCACCAAGTGTCGCCTCTGAGCCAGTACCAGCAGTGGTAGGCACACAGTACAACGGCACAGAAGGCTTTCGTGCTTTGAGAATGCCTATAAGCTGCTGCGGCTTACAATGATTGCCCTGTGACATGGCAATCATTTTAGCGGCATCAATGACCGAACCACCACCGATGGCAATAATCGAGTCGCATTTAGCATCAACGGATAGGCGTAGTCCTTCTTCAACTACTTTAAAAGTAGGGTCTGGCGTAATACCGTCATAGACTTTATAGCTGATATTTTTACTATCTAGATAATCAGTGACTTTGGCAGGTATGCCGAGCTTATTTAGTACTGCATCAGTCACGATAAAGACATTGGTGCTACCTTCATTAATGAGCATGTCGCATAGCTCATCACAAGAGCTCTCGCCGACAAATAACATCGGTCTTCTAATTGGAATAACATAAGCAACGGCTTTTAGTACTTTAGCACGAGTCTTGGCAACAGCTACATAGCCAGCATGCTGTAATCCATCGGTACTAACTAATTTGCTACTTACCAATTTGGCAATACTGTTTTGTTTTTTCATGGGCACAAAAATCCTTTTTTAATGATACTTTTAATGGCAATAATGACCGTTGTAACTCACCGACTAACATACTATTTGAATAATATACAGTATCAGTTTCTATATACACTAAACTACTGTCGAAACTTATTGTACCACCGCCATTTTTAGGTTGTCGCGATTATTATGAACTGCTATGTTCTGAGTATTTAACGTCATTTACTTAGGCTATATCATACTCATCTGCAATAGCTGCTTCGCATACGGATGCTGTGGGTTATTAAAAATATCTTCAGTACGCCCAGATTCCACACACACACCATCTTTGAGCACGATGAGATGCTGACATAAGGCGCGCACTACTTTTAAGTCATGGCTGATAAACACGTAGCTGATTTGCAATTTCTCCTGGATCTCCCGTAGTAAGTTAACTACAGTTACCTGCGTAGTGCTATCGAGCGCAGATGTTGGCTCATCCAATATTAAGAGACTTGGCTGCATAATAAGGGCGCGAGCCAGAGCCACCCGCTGACGCTGACCGCCCGATAGCTCATGCGGATAACGCTGCGCAAACTCTAACGGCAGATGTACAGTAGTTAAACTCTCCATTACCGCCTGCTGACGTGCTGCCTTATCAACGCCCTGCACTAACAACCCTTCTTCGACGATTTCCATGACAGTCATACGAGGGTTAATACTGGCAAAAGGGTCTTGAAAAACCATTTGAATCTGCGAGCGGAAGGTGCGCAAATCACGTTTTGATAACGCGGCAATATCTTGATCATTCACCATTATCTGACCACTGACACGCGCTTGATTGCTGAGTAATTGACTTAACGCAAGCGCAATCGTTGTTTTGCCAGAGCCTGACTCACCAATGATGCCCAATGCTTGCCCTTTCTGTAAGCTCATATCGACATCTTTTACCGCCTCGAACCAACGCTTGGTACCGCCAAATAGACTTTTTTCAATCGGGAACTGTACTTGTAGGTTATTTACTTTTAATACTGTTGATTGCTGACTTTCAGCATCCAATAAATCTAGTGCTTGTCCAAAGTCTTGTTTAATAAGCGAGCGGGTATATTCGGCTTTAGGCTGACCAAATACCGCTGCAGTTTGCCCTTGCTCAATCGTCCGTCCTTGGCACATGACGATCACTTCATCACTGTAGCGCCTGACCAGATTGAGGTCATGGCTAATCAATATCATCGCCATATTATGCTGACGTTTAAGATTATCTAATAGAGCGAGAATCTCATGTTGCAAGGTCATATCAAGCGCAGTGGTCGGCTCATCAGCGATTAAAATATCAGGCTGCTGCGCTAATGCCATGGCAATCATCACCCGCTGACGCTGACCACCCGATAGCTCATGTGGATAGCGATTCAACTTATCAGTAGGATCAGTGATATTGACATCGTTTAGTAAGTCGATTGTTTGACTTTGCCATTGTTTTTTGGGGACACCCACTAGACGTAGTGATTCAGCAATTTGCTTGGCAACGGTATGCAATGGATTGAGCGCCGTCATCGGCTCTTGGAACACCATGCCGATGCGCTGCCCACGCACCGCGCGTAGAGCTGCATTACGTGTTCTATCATTGGATATCGGTAATGTAGTCATTCGTGATGTATCTGCTAACTGCACTTTACCAGTAACGATCAAGCTGTCTGGTAGCAAGCCTAATAGCGCAAGACTGGCAATTGATTTACCAGAGCCGGACTCACCAACGATGGCCAAAGTTTGTCCTTGCCGCAGCTCATACGATAGTTTATCGACTAGAACAACACTTGCATCAGTGACGATGCTAAGTTTATCTACTACTAGCATGAGCTTATTTTGTTCATTACTATAGTTTTCGCCTGAAAAGTTATTTTTCTCAGTAGCAGTTGTCGTATTAGTTGTTATCATACTATCAGTTGTCATATTAAGAGCGCCTCGGATCAAAGGCATCACGTAGTGCTTCGCCAACGAAGATGAGTAATGATAAAATAAAGGTTAAGCTAAAGAATCCAGATAATGCCAACCAAGGCGCATCGAGATTGTTTTTTCCTTGTACCATCAGCTCACCAAGTGACGGCGACCCAGGTGGTAAGCCATAACCCAAAAAGTCTAGCGCTGTTAACGCAATAATATTGGCCGTTAAAATAAATGGCAACTGCGATAAGCTTGAGGCTAACGCATTGGGCAAGATATGCCTAAGCATAATTTGACTGTCCGAAACACCCAGATTACGCGCCGCACGGACATAATCAAAGTTACGCGCACGCAAAAACTCTGCACGTACCAAACCGACCAAACCCATCCAGCCGAATAACAGCATCATGGCAAATAACATGGTGATACTAGGACTAAATAAGCTGACCAAAATAATAATCATAAACAGCTGCGGCATACCTCCCCACACTTCCATAAAGCGCTGCCCTGTCAGATCGACCCAACCACCGTAATAGCCTTGTATCGCACCAACGATAACACCAATCAATGCACCCGCTAGTGTCAATGCCAGACCAAATAATAATGACACTCGCATCCCATATAGTATCCGTGCCAGCACATCACGGCCCATATCATCGGTGCCAAGCCAGTTTTGACTGTTGGGTGCCGCTGGATAGGGAATGCCCAGCTCAACGTTTGGCGTTTGGTCAGCGAACGGAATGGGCGGCATCACATAATAGCCCTGATCATTAATCAGCGTTTGTACCGCAGGGTCTTTGTAATTGGTTTCGGTCTCGAACACACCGCCAAAAGTCGTTTCGGGATAAGCCTTTAATACTGGAAAGTAATAATCCCCTTGATACTGCACCAACAGCGGCTTGTCATTGGCAATCACATTGGCTGCCATACAAATAACAAATATCAGCGCAAAAACAAACAGCGATATGACGCCAAGACGATTTTGACGAAAGCGATTAAGCCGCGCCTGCCAGATAGGATTTAGGCGACGTTTTTTTGCTATAGAAATAGCAGATGTGTTTAAGGGCGTTGAAGGTAATGGATGACTTGACATTAGCGCCCCTCAAAATCAATACGCGGATCAATTAAGTGATAACTTAAATCACTGATTAACTGTAATAACAGTCCCACCAAGGTAAAAATAAACAGCGTACCAAATATCACGGGATAATCACGCTGCTGAATGGCTTCGAAACCTAATAATCCCAAACCATCAAGCTTAAAGATAATTTCAATAAGAAAATTACCAGCAAAGAAAATCCCAACGATAGCCGCTGGAATACCGGCGATGATAATCAGCATCGCATTACGAAACACGTGTCCGTATAGCACTTGACGCTCACCCAAGCCTTTGGCACGGGCGGTAAGCACGTATTGCTTACCGAGCTCTTCTAAAAAGCTGAACTTGGTCAGATACGTCAACCCAGCAAAACCACCAACCGTACTTGCCAGCAGCGGCAAGGCCAGATGCCAAAAGTAATCTTTCACTTTGCCAAGTACATTTAATTGATCAAAATTCTCAGAGGTCAAGCCTTGCAGTGGAAAAATATTCCAGTAGCTGCCACCTGCAAAAAACACCAATAATATGACAGCAAACACGAATACAGGGATTGCATGGCCGATAGCAAGTAGCATGGCTGTGACTTTATCAATCCCCGAGCCGTGATGCATGGCTTTATAGACCCCAAGTGGAATCGCTATCATATAAATCAGCAGCGTACTCCATAGCCCAAGCGAGATCGACACTGGAAGCTTTTCTATAATCAAATCAGTGACTGATTGACCTTTAAAAAACGACTCACCAAAGTCTAACTGTGCATAGTTTTTGAGCATCAGCCAAAAGCGCTCAGGTGCCGATTTGTCAAAGCCGTATTGCGCATTAATCGCCGCCACCATCTCTTTTGATAGGCCACGTGTGCCTTGATAGGTACTATTATTACCGGCACTACCCGCGCCAATATTACCGCCCAAGGCATTGTCTTTTGCACCTTGCTCAATCATGGCGAGTTGCTGCTCAACAGGACCACCGGGCGCTGCTTGTACAATGACAAAATTCGCCAGCAATATCAAAAATAGCGTCGGTAATATCAATAACAACCTTTTTAAGATATAACGACCCATAATGGTGGCTTCCTAAGATAAAGAACATAACAACAGAGAAAATGATCAGCTACTATTTACCAGCACATACGTTATAGTCGGTCCTAAATAAAAGAGATACAAATGTTATCAATCACTACTGGGTTAATTTTTCTTGCTTGCTGTGCCCATGCAGACAGAGGCTGCGAATAATTAACCACAGTAGTTCTGTACCCTTTTAAAAGTGGATTAACTATAGCATTTAAAAGTTATTTTTAAGCTCACGTAGCGCCGCAAATACGGTCAACGACTTATCATCATCGATAGTCACGTTAGACTTCACGCCTGCAATCACGCTCGGCTCTTGCGTCCGTAAAAATACATTTATCGCGCGCTCATGCTCTAAGGTGACAGGTAACGTCGGAATACCTTGTGCGGTTTTGTCTTCTGCTTGCGCCAATGCTTGCTGCATCGCTTCATTGGCAGGTTCGATAAATAAACCAAAGCGCAGATTACTGGCAGTGTATTCGTGTGCAGGATATAGCAGCGTGTCAGCTGGCAGTCCATTTAGACGCTTAAAGCTGTCGTGTAATTGCTCAATCGTCCCAGTAAACACCCGTCCGCAACCGGCACTAAATAAGGTATCGCCACAGAAGCAATGCTTACGCCCATCGATATCTAATATATAAGCCATGTGACTGGCAGTATGACCAGACACATCCCATACTTGTGCCGAGCAGCCCCACGCGCTTACTGTACTGCCATCTTTAATTGCTTGATCTTCATCGACGTTATGTTCAGTATGCGCGACCAAATGCGTCATCGGATAAGACTCTTGTAACTCTGCGACGCCGCCGATATGGTCATGATGATGATGAGTCGTCCAGATAGACGTCAGCTCTAAGCCATTTTCCTCTAAGTAAGCAACGACTGGTGCCGCTTGACCTGGGTCAATGACGATCGCCTGTTTGTTACTGTCATTAATTAATGTCCAAATATAATTGTCATTAAATGCTTTAATCGGGTGAATATGAATACTCATATTAAATCCTTACCAGTCGTTGTTTTTATTGCTAAATTTATTAGATCGAACATTACTATCACTTATTGTTTTAAATACTGGTTAACGCGTGCTTCTGCGGCTTTATCTGTCCACCAATAATCAATGCCAATGGCATTAGCCGGCAGTTTTTCAGTATGCCGGTATTGATTCCAGTAGGCGACATTGGTAGCAGACTTGCCATATAGCGGTACGACATAATGACCGGCACGTAATAAACGATCTAATATCTGAGTATATAAAACAATCTCGTCGCGATTTTTCGCATTACCTAGCTGCTCTATAACCGTGTCAATCGCCATATTCTTGATACCAATCGTATTATTATTGCCCGGCTCATCAGCAGCTGCACTGCCCCAAAATGCCGCTTGTTCAGCACCGGGCGATAAACTTTGAGCGAATACATCGACCACCATATCATAATCAAAACGGCGCACACGCTCATAATATTGTGGTCCATCGACTTGACGCAAGGTCACATCAAACCCTAGCCGCTTTAAATTACGAATATAAGGCAGTAGCACTCGACCCATCGTTTCGCCTGTCATTAGAATTTCAATCTGAGCAAGCTTACCATCAGGTTGGTATAATTTCATATCGTTATAATAGAACCCAGCATTGAGTAATAACTGCCGTGCCTCTAACAAGCCTTCACGGTTAAAACCACTACCGTCGCTGGTTGGCAATTGCCACTCCATTAATACGGCTTGACGTTGAATTGGCTCAAGCTTAGATAATAAAGGTGTCAGCACTTTCATCTCTTCAGTAGATGGTTTGCCAGTCGCAGCAAGCTCTGAGCCATGAAAAAAACTTTGCAAGCGCTCATACTGCCCATGAAACAAGGTTTTATTCATCCATTCAAAATCGTAAGCCTTACTGAGTGCTTGACGGACGCGAATATCTTGAAAAATCGGCCGGCGCATATTCATGACCAACGCTTGCATCGGCACTGGATTTTCACTACTTATGGTTTCTTTATTGATCATGCCTGCTTTGACAGCAGGGAAATTATAACCCGTTGCCCAATTAGAGGCTTTATTTTCAGGGCGAAAGCGATATTGACCAGATTTAAACCCTTCAAAGGCAATTTCATCACTTTGATAATAGACAAATTTGATCATATCAAAATTATAACGACCACGATTCACCATCAAATCACGACCCCAATAATTGGGGTCACGCACGTAGCTGACTGAACGACCGGCATCAACGCGTCCAAGCTTATAAGGACCACTACCCATCAATGGCGTCAGGGTTATTTTTTCAAAATCAGCATCGATAGAAGACTTAGCGAAGATAGGAAACTGCCCAACTGTCAATAAAATCTCTTTATTTTCATCAGAGGCAAAGACAAACTTCACGCGTTGCTTATCAATAATTTGAATGTCTTTGATGTCGCCCAAATAGCTGCGAATATACATCGGTCCTTTATTTAATATTGCCTCATAAGTGGCTTTGACATCACTACTGGTCACCGGCGTGCCATCCCAAAAGCGCGCGGCAGGATTGATATGATAAATAATCCAACGGGTGTCATCAGGGTCATAAGTGACTTTACTTGCCAGCTGCGGATACATGGTAAATGCTTCATTTAATGAGCCGGTCATCAAGGTATCATATAGATAGTCGGTGCCAGCCATTGACACACCAGTGGTCATCCATTTATTGGCCGCATTAAAGGTGCCTCGCGCATCAAGCGATAACGTGCCACCTGTCGGCGCCTTTGGATTGGCGTAGGGCATAAAGGGCGCGTCAATATACTCAGTAGGACTATTATGACCAAGTGCTGTCGTGGTAATCGGCACCGCGATACTGACTGGTATCCAGCTCACCAGTGCCACTAATAGGACGGTTTTTAGCATGGTATTGTTTATCATAATAAAGTTATCACCAACCCTCTATGCAACCAATGACTATATTAAAAGCTTACCCAATAACGGCAAGATAATGACAGCTTAAATAAGAAATCATGAAAAGCGATAAATACCGCAAAATTTTATCATAACAAACTTAGGTTTTTTAACCTAATGCTTTACAGAATTAAGAGTGCTGCTTGACATATTATTCCTCCAAAAAGCGTATGGATTTCCCATAAAAAAGACGCAGCTTATAAAAGTTGCGCCTTTTTTTAAACCCTAGCAGTACTTAAGCGTGTTTCTTTTCAAACGCTATCATAAAGTCGACCAATTGCTGTACCCAATCGAGTGATACAGCATTATAAATACTGGCACGCATACCGCCCACATCACGGTGACCTTTTAAATGCAGTAAGCCTGCTGCTTCTGACTCTTCTAAAAATACCTTATCAAGGCTACTATCCGCCAAAGTAAACGGCACATTCATGATAGAGCGATATTTGGGGGCAACTGGATTATTATAAAAACTGCTGTCATCAATCGTTTTATAGAGCAAATCCGCTTTTTGTTGATTGATTTTACCAATCGCAGCAACGCCGCCCTGCTCTTCTAACCAATCAAAGACCAGCCCTGCCAAGTACCAAGAATATGTCGCTGGCGTGTTTGACATAGACTCTTTTTCGGCTTGGTGCTCATAGTTCATTAGTAGCGGGCACCACTCACTTGCCTGCCCTAACAAGTCTTCACGAATAATGACAATCACTAGACCTGCTGGACCGATGTTTTTTTGCGCACCGGCGTAAATCATCCCAAACTTGGACACATCAATCGGCTGCGACAAGATGCAAGAAGACATATCGACGATAATGGGTGCATCTACTTTTGGTGGCTCAAATATCTGTAGACCATGAATGGTCTCATTGGCGCAGTAGTGAAAATACGCCCCATCTTCGCTCACATTCCAGTCACTTTGGGCAGGCACGTCAGTGAAGTTACTGTCTTTACCTGTGGCAACCAGATTAACTTCACCAAGACCAAGCTTGGCATAACGCTCTGCCTCTTTAATCGCTTTGCCTGACCAAGCGCCAGTAGTGAGGTAGTCACCGCGCCCGCCATTTAACAGATTTAATGGAATGGCTGAAAACTGTAAGCTGGCGCCGCCTTGCAAAAACAGCACTTTGTAATTGTCTGGAATATCCATCAACGAGCGCAGTTTGGCTTCAGCTTTATCAGTAATCGCGATGTACTCTTTACTACGATGGCTGATTTCCATCACCGATACGCCGCGTCCTTGCCAGTCGAGCAGCTCTTCTTGAGCACGTGATAATACAGCGGTCGGTATCGTAGCAGGACCCGCTGAAAAGTTAGGGGTACGGTTAGGAGCAGCTTTAGTCGTCATAATCATTATCCTAAATATGATGAAATCATCGTTGTTAGTTGTTAGTTGTTAGTTGTTAGTTGTTAGTTGTTAGTTGGAATTTAAAACTTAATCATTAAAATATTTCTGACATTTTTTATTTGAGTTGCTAACGACTGTATTACTTATAAAAAACGATCAAAACCTTTGTTGTTAATCAGCCGAGCTAGAGAGCATCTCCCAAAGCTTGCGCTTTAAGCTGTTGTCAGCAAGCATCTCATCTAACGTGGGCACAGTAGTCAGAGTAGGATGCTCAAGGCCTTCAGGCAATGGTGTTAATGCCGCAACTTTTATCTCTTCACTTCGACCAATTTTAAAGATGTATCCAGCAAAGCTGGCATTGGCAAGCTCAGCAATATCCATACCCTCACAGATAGGGAATGAGGTCGTCTCACAAGAGATTGAAAGCGCCTGCGTGATATTTTGCCATAGCTTTTGGCTGTCATTATTGAGGGATTGAATATCAACCAATATTACCCAGTTACCGTAGCGACCACCTTGCAAGTCGAACGGCGCTACTTTAAGGGTACTGTCATGAAGGGTATTCCCATGATAGCTGTCGCTAGAATACATCTGCTCAATTGGTGCAACCGTTTGCTGTACTACTGTATCGACGAGCAAGCTGATAGCGGGATCAGGAGTGTTGCTATCAAAACTATAAGTAACTGGACTTTGTTCATTGAATGCATTTAAGCTCGCATCTTGGACGTCATTAGCATGCATAGCAGCATCATGATAATCATAGCTACCGTTAGTAGAGCCCTCTACTTGCAGGCTTGCTATAGACTCTGGAGACTCAATGCTCGCAACGTTAATACTTGGTTGCTCAGTGTTTGGTTGTTTAGGGCTAGCCGCAGAAGAAATAGACTGAGTGATGCCGTGAGGATTTGTGGTAGGCGCCGCAATATCTGTGATGTTAATGGTCTCAGAACTTGGCTGTACCCATTGCTTGATACCCATCATCGCTAAAATCTGACGCTGCTGCATACGCTGCTGCAATAGAACCAGCGGGTCTTGGATATCACTCATGCGACTCTACTATCCTACTTATCTTAAATGGGTTTACTGTTTTGTGATACCCGCAACAGTGCTAAAAATAATAATGGAAATAGCATTAAGCCATCATTTTCATCTTGACTGACTATCGTATCGTGTAACATCATCGTATGCAATGTGCTCAGTCCTTGCCAGTAATCATTATAATCTATTTGAAGACTACCTTGCTGTCTCGATAAATATTTAGTCTTAATCTTATTATTCATAAAAGTTACTGCATTATATTTTAACTTATATCGCTTACTTAAACTTTAGAATAAGACAAAATTCAGGTGAAAAAAAAGCCCTTTATAATGAAGGACTTAATATCTCAAACGAGCATTTTCAGCGATTTACAAAAACCGCTATCAAATTTTAGGCAAAAAAAAGCGACTCCATCAGCACATCCTC